>OBLU010005694.1_pt1 | contig 11141 bp, 11 predicted proteins | sample 1518681 | NCBI WGS metagenome assembly OBLU01 (sample SAMEA3539304, study PRJEB22396) | soil metagenome | biome: tundra; feature: field; material: soil | place: USA | collected 2010-05 | depth 0.15 m
GTGTTAGTGGCTCTCTATCCCGTGTATTTTACGCAGAGCTCGGTGGCGCTGGTCGATCTGCCGGCTGCAGGATTTACGTTTTGGGCCCTAGCCGCATATATAGAAGACCGTCCGTGGCGGCAAGCAATCTGGTTCTCGCTGGCCGCTTTGACCAAAGAGACTGCGATTCTGGCTCCCTTGGCGCTGTTCTGCTGGGAATTCCTCGCTTTTTCCATTCGAGGCCGTCCAAACGAAAGCCCTAAAAAAATTCAATGGAAAGAGATTCTTCCGCCCGCCGGTAGACGCACGCGCTTCCTCTACCTTCTCCTTCCGGGCGTGCCGCTGGCGGGATGGTACGCCTACCACTATTCGAAAACAGGCTTTCTGCTGGGCAACCCGGAATTCTTTCGCTACAACGTGGCCGCCACCCTCAATCCTCTACGCGTTCCGCTGGCTTTGGGAATCAGGCTCTGGCAACTCTTCGGATACTTCGGCCTTTACCTGCTCACCGTGGCCGGATTGCTGGCCATGCTTCGTCTGCCGCGGATGTTGAATGAGATGGGAAACAATATTGTCCGCGCGCGAATTCCATTCTGGATACAGGGCGCATTTCTGTCGGTGCTGCTTGTTTACCTCGCATTCATGTCAGCGGTAGGCGGTGCGGTGCTGGCACGCTATATGTTGCCGGTGGTCCCGCTCGTGGTTCTGACGCTGGTTTCGACTCTTTGGCGGCGCGCGCGCTATTGGAAATTGATTGTGGGAGCCGTCGTCATTGCTTTTGTCGCCGGCCTGTTCAGCAATCCGCCGTATGGATTCTCTCTCGAAGACAATCTCGCGTATCGCGATTACATCGTGATGCACGCGGAAGCCAGCCGCTTCCTTTCGATGCGATATCCCGGCGAGCGCATTCTGACCGCGTGGCCTGCGTCGGACGAACTCACCCGGTCGTGGCTCGGCTATTGGAACGCCAACGCCAGTCAGCCTTTCAAGGTCCTGCGCATCGAGGATTTCTCCGGTTCCCAGGTCGAAGCAGCTGCCCTGGCCCGCAGCCAATTCGACGTGGCCCTGGTCTTCTCCACCAAGTACCAGCCACCGCACGCGCTCTTGGAAAATTGGGATGCGTGGCAGCGTGTCAAAGAAAAGTTCTTCGGCTACCACCGCGACTTGCTGCCCGAAGATATCGCCCAACGTCTTGGCGGCACGATTACCTATCGCAAAGAGAGGAACGGCCAGTGGATCGCGGTGATTGCGGTGGCGCGGTGAGGTGAGCCTTCTCGTGTGGTGACGGGGCTTTGCCCCGTCCAAGGTTGTGTAGGGACGGACGCCCTCGTCCGTCCAGCCGAGCGCAGCTCGGCCCCTGCCCGCAGCCACCGCAACTCTGAATTCGCTATAGCGCAATCGCCGGACCGCCATGTATCATTTTCGGCAGGAGCGCCATGAGTACCGTCAAACAGGATGTTGAATCGCTGTTGAACAGACTGCCGGACAATGTCTCCGTGGAAGACATCCAGTACCACCTCTATGTTCTCGACAAGGTGCGTCGCGGCTTGGAAGATGCCCGCGTCAACGGTACTCTCTCGCAGGAAGAAGTCGAGAATCGCTTCAGCAAATGGCTCACCGAATAGTCTGGTCGAGCCGCGCTGCCCGGGACCTGGATTCCATTGTCGACTACATTGCCGCCGATTCTCCTGCCTATGCGGGCGTTGTTCTCAAGAACATTGTCAATCAGACGAGGATACTGGCGCGCTTTCCGCAGGCAGGCCGCAAAGTGCCTGAGTTTGACGATGAGAACATACGCGAACTGGTCGTCTACAGCTACCGGATTATCTACCGATTGCAACAGGATGAGGCGCTAATCGTTGCGGTGATCCACGGCAAGCGGGTCTTGCAGTAGAACCTAACGATGGAGAGGTGTACGCCGCTCGCTCAACTCATTGCAGGCTCTGTCGTTTGCCGCGATTGCAGTCGAAGCACAGCGTTTGCAGATTGTCCAATCTATCCGTTCCGCCCTGCGCGACCGCAAGTATGTGGTCCACTTCGAGTTCCACTCCGGAGCGACCGCAGATGCGGCATCTGTATCGGTCTCGTTTGAAAACAAGGAACCGTTTCCTCACGGAAAGAGCTTTGCGCCCTTCGGCCTTCCCCGGGGTTTTCGAACCTACTGCCGAGTCTCCAAGCTCTTCGTCGCCTGATGCACTGGAAGCAGCCGCCGCGAGAAGAGCCTTCTTCCAACTACCGAACCGGCGACTGAAGGTGTCGTGCGAAATAGGGTATCCGAACGCCGCAAGCTCGGTGCGAAACGGACTACGTCCATGCTTTTCGAGTGTTTGAGTCCAAAGCTCGATCAGAATTGAGCAGAGTTCCTCATCCGTAGCTTTGTTAAAGCGGCCCGGCGTCAGACCCGCTTCTTGAAGCGCAGTTCGCAGGGAACCGAATCGCCTCAACACGACTTCGTAGCTCAGGCGTCCATAAACGTTAACGTCGCGTTTGGACAGGGTCGACTTGCCAAGCACCTTAGCGACCCGTCGCAGCTCCTTGATGATGGCATCTCTGTCAAATGATTCAACGAAGTCGATGTTGAGTGGATTCACTATCTTATCCTCGGATTCACCGCCGAATACAGTAAGTCGGTCAGAAAGTTCACCGCCGGTTACTCTCGGTCCCGCGGTTTTCGAGACTCGGGAACGGTCATCCGTATTCACGTCCCCAGCAAGTGGCAGGAATGCGTCTTGACCACGACCCAGACGCTCTTGCCGGGGACAAGTTCGAGAGTGTCGCGCGCCGCCAGTGTCAAGTGCACCTCGAACTGCGTGCTGCCGCAATCCACCGTTGCCGACACGATGACGTCCCTCTGCTCCAGGCGCCGAATCGTTCCCGGCAAAACGTTACGCGCGCTCAGCCCGCGCGGACTCTCGGTGGCCAACAGGAGATCGCCCGCGCGAATGCCCACGCGCAAACGCGAGCCAACATCGGCACGAACCAGCGGCGTTTCCAATTCCACCTGACTTTTGCCCAACGGGCTAGTCCCGAGTTGGCAAGTCCCGAGTTGGCAAGTCATGGTCCCGCGATCTTCGCGTAGCGCCAGCACGGTAGCGTCGAAAATGTTTTCGAATCCCGACAAGTGGGCAACCGTTTCCAGTCGCGGCGCGCGCATGACTTCATGCGGCTGCCCTTGCGCCACGATTTTTCCTGCGTCCAGCACGATGACCTCATCGCCAAGGGCGAATACTTCCTCGCCATTGTGCGTGACAAAGAGAATCGGGACGCGGTGGTCCTGGTTCCACTTGCGCAGATCGCCGACCAGAGACGATTTTGTCGGACGATCGAGCGCCGCCAGTGGCTCATCGAGCAGCAGGGCGCGCGGTTCGGTCACCAGAGCACGCGCCAGGGCGACGCGTTGGCGTTCGCCTCCCGAGATTTGCGCCGGACGCCGATCGCGCAAGTGGTCGATACGAAATGCGTCGAGCATCCGCCGGCTGCGACTTTGCCGTTCCTCCGAACGCAAAGCGCGGAGACCATAAGCGACATTCTCACCGGCGGTCAGATGAGGGAAGAGCGCCAGATCCTGATGCACATACCCGATGCGACGTTTCCAGGCGGCGACGTTGCACTTCTTCTCCGAGTCATAAAGATCGATGCCACCAATGGCAATGCGCCCGTCGTCGGGATCGGTCAGGCCGGCAATGCAATCGAGCAGCGTGGTTTTTCCCGCTCCCGACGCGCCGAAAACAATCGTGAAACCAGCCAGCGCGCGGAAGTGGACATTCAGAATGAAACTGCCCTCGGGGTTGAGAAACCGTTTGCGGATGCGGACTTCGAGATCGGCGGAAATCGGCTGGACAAGCTCAATCGACGATGGCGATATGGGTCGTGCGGGGAGGATGATCTTCACTGCCAAGGAGCCACCGCCAATGGGCGCCGGTGCAATCCAAACCGGTTCAACCCAAAAACCACCGACAACAAGAGGAATGAGAGGACCAGCAGTACCAGCGCCGTCTGGTTCGCGCTGGAGTAATTTGCGGTTTGCACCTGATCGAAAATGTCAATCGAGATGGTGCGCGTCACCCCGGGAATGTTCCCTCCCACCATCAGCACAACCCCAAACTCTCCCAGGGTGTGGGCGAAGCTGAGCGCAAAGCCGGTAACCATCCCGGCTTTGGAGAGGGGGAGCACGATGCGGCGAAAGGTCTGCAACGGTGATTGTCCAAGCGATGCCGAAGCGCCAAGCAGCTTGGGCTCAACTGCGCCGAAAGACGCCGCGAACGGCTGGACAGCGAACGGCAAGCTGTATAACAAAGATCCGATCACCAGTCCCTCGAAAGTGAAAGCCAGTGTGTGGCCGGTGAGGGACTCCCACCAGCGTCCCAGCGGGCTCCGCGAGCCGAGCGCGACGAGCACGTAAAATCCCAGCACCGTCGGCGGCAGGACGATGGGAAGCGCGACTGCGGCTTCCACCAGAAACTTCCACCGCCAGCGCGAGTAAGTCAACCAGTAGGCGATGGGAATGCCAATCGCGATCAGCAACGTCGAGACGATAGCCGCGAGACGTACCGTCAACCAGAACGCCTCCCAGTTCATTTCACTCGTTCTCCGTTGGAATGCTTATCCGCGGGCAGGCTGAAACCGTAACCCGCGAGCAGGGAAGTGGGTTCGGGGCTGCGCAGAAATTCCAGGAATCGGCGCGCCGCATCGCGCTGCTTCGACCGTGCAAGCACGACTGCCGCCTGGTTCAGCGTGGGATAGGCATCGAGTGGGACGGTCCAATAGCGGCCCTTATCTTTAAGCGCGGGTGCGAGTGCGTGCGAGAGCGCAATCAGTCCGGCCTGAGCGTTGCCCGACTCGACGAACTGCGCCGCCTGCGACACGTTTTCTCCCAGCACCAGCCGGCCGGAAACCTGAACGTAAATTCCAAAGTGTCGCAACGTCGACTCGGCCGCACGGCCATACGGCGCAGTCGCGGGATTCGCGATCGAAATCTTCTTGACCGACGGATCGAGCAAAGCCTCCATGCCCAGCTTCGACAGATCCAGCGGCGAGTCGCCCGGTACCCACAACACCAACCGGCCCACAGCATAGCGGTAAAGCGTATCTTTCGCGGCCAGTCCCTCGGCGATCAACTGCTGGGGATATTCTTCGTCGGCGGAGAAGAAGACATCGAAGGGCGCGCCGTTTCGTATCTGATTCGTAAGATTGCCGGAGGAGCCGAAGGAAAGCCTTACCGTCTGTCCTGTCTTTTTCGTGTAAACCTCGACAAGTTGCGGTAGAACAGCACTCATGTCCGCCGCCGCCGCCGCCGTGATTTCCTGTGCGGTTGCAAAAGTTGCCGGAAGCAGGAGGAGTAGAGCGAGAAATTTGTTCACCATCGACATTCGTGCCGACCCCGCAGCGCCTAAAGGCGTTTTTTCACGCATAACTTGCAGCATGCCCTGATACGAAGCTTGCTCGCTATACACACCGCCATTATGAGCCGGTGGAGGAACGGGCATCATGCCTGAAGATCCGGGCGAGGACGCGCGGCTCTCCACTTACACCAGTTTCGTCTTCGACAGCGGCAACTCTCGCACCCGCTTCCCCGTGGCCGCGAACACCGCGTTGTACAGAGCAGGCGCAAAAGGCGGCACGCCGGGTTCGCCAACTCCAGCTGGCGGCGCTTCACTCTCCACAATGTGCACGTCGATGTGCCGCGGCGCACGATTCATTCGCGCGATCTGATAATCGTTGAAGTTGCTCTGGTCGATAGCTCCATTGGTCGCCGTGATCTCACCAAACAAGGCCAGGCTGGTTCCGAACACAGCCGCTCCCTCGAACTGGTTGCGGACGTTGTCAGGGCTCACGACTGTGCCTGCATCGACCGCCGTCCACACTCCCGGAATGTGCACCTGTCCCCGGCTGTCGACTTCGACTTCCACCACGGTTGCAACATAGGTAAGGAAGCTGCGATGGGCCGCGATGCCCATGCCGCGCCCCTTGCCCATCGGCTTTTTGCCCCAACCCGACTTCTCGGCTGCGATCTCGACCACGCGCCGCAGTCGGGCCGTGTCGAGCGGATAAGTCTTTGCATCGGCCGCCTCATCTCCCTTGAGGTCAAGGTTGACGATGCGCGGCTGCCCGATCAGTTCAAGCAGATATTGGACCGAATCTTTGTTGGCCGATTTGGCCAGTTCGTCGGCAAAGGAGTGAATTGCGAAAGCGTGATAGATATTGGCCACGCTGCGCAGCCATCCGATTCGCACATGATAGTCAGCCGGGCCATTTTCAGCGCGGTGGTTGGGAATGTCAAAAGGAAGATTGTTCCATCCCAATCCCATTTCATCTTCGGCATACGTGGCGGACGCGTCAAAAGTTGAGCCGATGGGCGGATACACTGTGCGCTGCAGCCACGCAGTAGGCTTCCCATCCGCCCCCATCGCAGCCTTCATGTACATCGCGGCAACGGAGTGAAAAAAGTCGAACTGAATATCGTCTTCCCGGCTCCATACAACCTTCACCGGCTTACCCAGTTGTTTCGAAAGAAGAGCCGCTTCCGCCACCTGGTCAGGTTTCGATTTGCGCCCGAAGCCGCCGCCAAGGAGCGTGACATGGCAAGTCACGTCCTCTTTCTTGATGCCGAGCACGCCCGCAACCGTCTCCTGCACCGCCTGCGGATTCTGCGTCGGGGCCCATGCCACCACTTTTCCGTCGCGATACTCGGCCACTGCCACGGGTGGCTCCATCGAAGCGTGCGCCAGGTGGGGAGTGTAGTACTCGGCCTCGATAATCTCTCCACCCTTGGCAAACGCGGCATCCACATCTCCGACATTGCGCACCACTTTGCCCGGCTGGCGCGAAGTTGATTCAAGCGTTTTGCGGAAGGGCGCCGAGTTGTACACCGAGTGCGGACTGCTTTCCCACTCGATCTTCAGGCCCTTGCGCCCCTTGAACGCCGCCCATGTATTGTCGGCAATCACGGCGACGCCGCCCAATGGCTGAAACTGATGCGGAGGTTTAAAGGTCTCGATCGTCAGCGTCTTTTGAACGCCAGCCACCTTGAGCGCAGCGCGATCATCGCAGGACTTGATTTTCTGCCCAAGTACGGGCGGATGCTCGACCGACGCGTACACCATGCCCGGCATGGTTGCGTCCATGCCGAAGATCGCTTTGCCGGTGACGATCTCGGGAAGGTCGAACAGGGAATTGCTCTCCTTGCCGATATAGCGCCATTCGGAGCGTTTCTTCAGCGGCAGCGGAAGGTCTTCTTTTTTGGGAACCGGCAGTTTTGCCGCCGCGGCTGCCAGGTCTCCATAACCCAGCTTGCGGCCGCTGGCGCGATGTACGACGAAATGCGGCTCCGTCGTGCAATCTTTCTGGGGGACGCTCCATCGTGCGGCAGCGGCACTGATCAACATCACGCGGCCGGTAGCGCCCACCTGGCGCATCAGGTCGAAGTTACTGCGGACCGAGTGCGATCCATCCGTGTCCTGATCACCGTACTTCGGATCGCCAATGGCCTGCTCAATCTTGACCCTGGACCAGTCGGCATCGAGTTCGTCGGCGACCACCAGCGGCAAGGCGGTGCGACTGCCGCAGCCCATCTCAGAACGATGGGCGACGATGGTCACTGTTCCATCCGAAGCGATCGACATCCACAAACTGGGTTCAAATGGAGCGGCGGCCGCTTCGCCTTCCGCGGCCCATAGCGGCTCGGGAAGAAAACGCGCGGCCAGAACAAAAGCGCCGCTGGCCAATGCTCCTTGCAGGAATCCGCGTCGGCTGGCATGACCACTGACATTCTCGATGAGCCTCATGCCGTCTCCTTCGCCTGACTCTTAGCTGGTTGATGCGTGGCAGCCTGATGCTTCGCCGCTTGATGGATGGCAGCACGAATCCGCTGATAGGTTCCGCAGCGGCAGAGATTGCCGGACATTGCCGCGTCGATATCCTGGTCACTCGGATTCTTGTTGTCTTTAAGGAAGGCGATCGCCTGCATGATCTGGCCGGTCTGGCAGTAGCCGCATTGTGGCACGCGGATTTCCATCCATGCCGTCTGTACCGGATGCATGGGCGCGATGCCTTCAATCGTAGTAATTTCGGCGCCGCTGATCTCTTTCATGGGAGTGCTGCAGGAGCGTATGGCCGCGCCGTTCTGGTGCACAGTACATGCGCCGCACAATGCCATCCCGCAACCAAACTTGGTCCCCGTGAGCTGCACCACGTCGCGCAGATACCAAAGCAGCGGCATGTCGGGATCGCCGTCAAACGTCTTCTCGTTTCCGTTAACCTTAAAACGGATCATTTGTCCCTCGGTTATGCTCGGTGAATTACCAGACCTGAAAATTGATTTCCATATCGTAGTCGCAGAAAGCGAAATGTGAAAGAGTCGTGCGAGATTTCCCCTGTGCTTCCCCCCGTGGTCCCCTGTGCACCCTGTGGTTAAAGGTTTCTCCGGGCGCCGTCATATAATCGTCTGTCCAACGGGAGGAATTTTGGCCTACGACGATCTGCGCGACTGGATCAAAGCACTCGACCGAGCCGGCGAACTGAAACGCATCCGCACCGAAGCCGACCCGATTCTGGAGATCGCAGAAATTGCCGACAGGGTTTCCAAGAGTAGAGCTATAGATAAAGACCAGCAGGGGACTGTGGGCGGCAAGGCACTGCTCTTCGAGAACGTAAAGGCCTATCCCGGCGCGCAGCTTCTCATCAACCAGTTCGGCTCGGCCCGCCGCATGCGGCTAGCGCTGGAAGTAGATGCCCTCGATGAAATTGCCGAGCGCATCCGCGTCTTCATGGATGTGAAATCTCCGCAAGGCTTCCTCGACAAAGTGAAGATGCTGCCGATGCTGGCCGAGATGGGCAAGTTCTTTCCCAAGACCGTCGCCACCGGTCCCTGTAAAGAAGTGATCCAGCGCGACAATTTCTCGTTGCTCGATTTTCCCATCCTGCAATGCTGGCCCAAAGACGCCGGACGTTTCATCACGCTGCCTTGCGTGATCACCCGCGATCCGAAAACACGGAAGCGCAACGTAGGCATGTATCGCATGCAGGTCTACGACGAACGCACCACCGGCATGCACTGGCAAAGACAAAAAGTAGCCGCCGAACATTACCGCGACCACATCCGGACTCAGGCAATGAAGCTGGGTGCCCCATCCTTCGCGTCTTTTGCGAAGGGTGGGAACGCCGCGGCGGTAGACATCATGGCCCGGTCATCCGGAGGAGCAATGCAAGCCGCCGGCGATCGCCCCTCCGGCAAGATGGAAGTGGCCGTAGCCATAGGCACCGAGCCCGCGCTAACTTTCTCCGCCATAGTCCCCGCCCCACCCGACGTAGAAGAATTCATCATCGCCGGCTTCCTGCGCCAGAAACCGGTTGAGTTGGTGAAGTGCGAGACCGTCGATCTGGAAGTCCCGGCCAATGCCGAGATCATCCTCGAAGGCTACGTCAATCTGGACGAACTTCGCACCGAGGGCCCCTTCGGCGATCACACCGGCTTCTATTCGCTCGAAGACGAGTACCCGGTCTTTCACGTCACCTGCGTGACCCACAGAAACGACCCGATCTACGCCACGACCGTTGTAGGCAAACCCCCGCAGGAAGACGCCTGGATGGGCAAAGCAGTCGAACGCATCTTCCTGCCACTGATGAAGCTGACCATTCCCGAACTGGTGGACATCAATCTGCCGATCGAAGGCGTGTTCCACAACCTGATGCTCGTCTCCATCCGCAAATCCTATCCCGGACAGGCGCGCAAAGTGATGAACGCAATCTGGTCGCTGGGCCAGGCCATGTTCACCAAGTGCATCGTCGTGGTGGATGAAGATGTGGACGTTCAGGATATAGCCGATGTCACGCTGAAAGTGCTGAACAACATCGATCCCGAGCGCGACATCCAGTTCACCATGGGCCCTGTCGATTCGTTAGACCACGCCGCGCGCCTCGCAAACTACGGATCGAAGATGGGCATAGACGCCACGCGCAAGTGGTCGACGGAGGGATTTGCGCGGCCCTGGCCAGACGAGATCGTGATGGACGCCAAGACCCGGGCCTTAGTCGATGGGAAGTGGAAAGCGCTGGCGAAGGAGTTGGGGATTGAATCGTAACGTAGCGCCGCCGTCCCCGGCGGCTGTCGGGCAGGCGTCCCCGCCCGCCCCACACAAACTCGGAGACAGGAACATGTGAAGAAATCGATTCTGCCCGTTTTTTGCAAATTGTTTTCTGATTGAAAATGTATCCTGGAACGCCAAAGATCGCCTATAGAGCTTCTAATCGCAAAGTTTTTCGGTGTATGAACTCGCTATCGCCCGAAAGTCAATTTTTTCACATGTTCCTGTCCCCGGTTTCTATGTCCGCCACTCGGGTGTCGACGGTTGGATGGGGCCACTTCTCGAAAAGCGCGAGAAGTGGCGCACCCCCAGTTCTCTCTCTGCCAGCGATTCAAAGCCTGAGAGGTATACCCGGCCGCCCAGGGCAAGGTTCTCGAGGATTAGATCCTCGCGGGATTGGAAGGCAACGATGATCCAGCCCACGAGGTGACGGAGCAAGGCGATCATGGGCAACAATACTATCGGAATGGTCGGGAAGACGGCCGTCGTTAAGCTGCTGATTTTATGGGTGCGGCAAGTTTTGATTGAATGACACGCCGCCGCCCGCATCCGAGGCAGTGGCAAGCGCTGACCAGCCTTGTGTCGATTTTCTTGTTTTGAAGGCGGCATCCCCTCCCACCTTCGGTCACCGCCGCTCGGTACCATTGGTAACTTCACCCGGCGCCTGAAGGGGATCATAATTCATCAGTGGAAGTCTCTCCCAGCCAGGCAGATCGACGAGTGTCGGTTGAACATCAGGTATTTGGCGCCGGGTCGAAGGAAGTAACAGTCCCCAACCTCTGGTTAAAACGGTGAAGGCTGCGTGCCGATTGCGCGCTGCTCCCATAGTTCGAGCGTCGGGTTTTACCCTAGTCGAAATCTTAATTGTCATTGCGATCCTCCTCACCATCGCTGCGCTTGCCATACCAACTTACTTGGCGGCAATAGATCAAGCCAGGATCGCCAGGGCTGTCGCAGATATTCGCACGATTGGCAACGGAGTTCTGGGGTATGAGGTTATCAACCAGCAATATCCGGATACCCTTGATCAAGTGGGCTACGGGGCCAATTTGGACCCTTGGGGCAATCCGTATCAATATC
>OBLU010005695.1_pt1 | contig 11141 bp, 13 predicted proteins | sample 1518681 | NCBI WGS metagenome assembly OBLU01 (sample SAMEA3539304, study PRJEB22396) | soil metagenome | biome: tundra; feature: field; material: soil | place: USA | collected 2010-05 | depth 0.15 m
CGCGATCTGCGAACAGGTCATAGAACGTCTTGCTCGACATCCCCGCCCGCGCAGTTACACGCCGCACCGTCAACCCACGAACACCAAGCTCAACCACCAGGCCAACCGCGGCATCCAACAGACGCGTGCGCTGCAACACCGACACATACGCGCCGCCACCCCGCGGGCTCGGAGCGCCCTTACGCACACGCACACGCACACGCCCGGCCATGGCAACCGAGCCCATCAGGACCCGCCCCCCACAAGCACAACGGGACCGGACGTATAGGAACGGCGAGCACCGCGCCCACAGGCGCGGCGGACAGACGCTGCTAGAAGATCGAGAAAAGCGCCAGAAAGAGCGCCAGAACTAGGCTTAGCGCCTAATAAACCCGGTGCAGAGAGAGAGAGAGAGAGAGAGATGTGTCAGCGACGCTGACGCATCTAGCTACGGCACCATTACGACGCGCAACGATCCCCATCACACCTGTCCCAAACGGACTCACGCGAGCACAACCCCTCTTCATCCGACTCGGCCCTCTCCCCTACACATCCCCTACAACGAGCGCTCAAGTCAACCCAAAAGATCAACCCAAACCCAGTCTATTTTCGTGCCCCATCCAAGAGCACCTCTACAAACATATTTATACACAACCCGTTTGCCTTTTGCAAGCCCCAACTGTCAACCGGCCAAAAACCGCACTGCAAAGCCAGGACGACGCCACGTTTTTAGTCGTTCAGCATCCAGGCGATGAGCGGCGCTGGGACGGCCCACACATCGCCGCTGGTGTCGAGCAGGCTGCGGGTGGCGAGCACTCCCGCGCCGAAGGCCGCTCGGACGGTTAGTGCCTCCCGCTTCCAGCCGGAGTCGACGTACTTGCCCTCGAAACCGAGCTTCCCGATACGCGAGCCGCAGAAGTCCACCTCCTTGCCGGAGGTCTTCTGGTACATGATGTCGCTGAAGTGCGCGTAGGTGCCGGGTTGCTCGCGCTCCATGTTGCGAAGCAGTTCGATTCCGAGCTGTTGCTCGCTGACGGCCGAGGCGTCTGCCTCGGCGAGCATGCCCTGACTTCGCAGCGGCGCGAGACGCGCCATCAAGGGGTCGATGAGGTAGTACTTGGAGCGGGCCGACAGCTTCGGCCCGTTGCCGTTGCGCTGGTGACACGGCCACGCCAGATAGGCGAATACCAGATCCTGCAGCCGCGCCTTGGCGGTATGGGGACTGTCCACGCCCATGTCCTTGCGCAGAGACTCGACCGCCAGCGGACTGGTCAAGCTTCGCGTCAGCCGCCCGAGCATGGCCTGCACCTGAGCCGGTGTGGTGCCCGCACCACGGACCGCCTCCCCGGCCGTCACGTCCCACAGGGCGCGAATGAAATCGTCCTGCACATCTCCATATGTCAGTTGATCGCTGACAGCGCGAGGAAAGCCGCCGATGCGCAGATACAGCTCCCAGGTGGACAACAGCGGGTCAAGCCACGCAAGCAGCTCCGTGAGGGCCGCGTCGACGTCGGGTGACATGAAGTCGCGCGCTCTCACCGGATCCGGCTGGGGCAGTCCGCTGAGAGCCATCGCCCGCGCGAATCGGCGGAAACCCATCGGCAGCAGCAGACGGTCCGACTTGCCCGTGCTACCGAGCCGGCCGGCCAACTGCTTTTGTGCATCGGTCAGGTCCCGCGCCGACGATCCCGTCAGGACCACGCAGTCTTCCCCAAACGCGGTGTTGTCGCGCAGCCACTTGATCGCCTCGGGCCACGCCGGGACGCTGGTGATCTCGTCCAGAAACCAGTAGCGCGCCCCCTCCACTCCCCGCGTCAGCACCTCGCGTCCAGCATTGACCAAGCGCTGCAGATCCCCACGGCCGAGCTCGTCGCAGGCAAAGTGCACGATGCTGCGAGGTTGAGATCCGCGCCGGATCAACTGCGAGATCGCTCGCTTGGCCTCGACGCTCTTGCCAACCCGGCGTGGACCGCGCAACACGTAAAGACCGTCGGGCACGACGTCGGCCAGCGGCGAGGGCTCGTAGTCGAGAGTGCTCGCCGCCAGCGGACGCAGATCGCGGTCGTCGCGCTCCCACAGAGGGTCGCGCCACCACGCGTTGCCAGCCGCAAGGGCGCGCGTCAACTGGCCTTCGTTCATGGTCGTAGGCTAGCAGAAGCGCAGAAAACCCATGCTTTTTCTGCAATCCAACGCAGATAAGCCAGCCATTATCTGCATAGTAACGCTGAAAAGCGTGCCCGCCAGGGCTGGATCTCAGGATTGGTAGCATATCATCGACTATACCGTTTGGTATAGTCTTGGATGTACCCATGGTCGATGAGCTTAATCCGTTCGTTTACGATGATCCGCTTCCTCCACGACGCTGCTCGCGTTTGCGCTGGACAAGAGCGTCGCCCAGCAGGCCAGCCAGGCCCTGATCTACGACGGCGACGTAACACGCGTCGACGGCCGGTTCGAGATCGTCGACCCACTCTTGGAGCACTGGCTGCAACGCACCCAACACTGATCGCCGCCGAGACCATGGAGCCCCGCGCATCGCGGAATGCCGGCAGCATTACGCCCGCAGCGATGCCTCGTCGAGCTCGACCTCGATAACACCCGCGACGCGGTCCATGTCAGCGTCATGGGAGAGCAGCCTCGCGCCTGTGCGCCAGGCGACCGTGGCGATCATGCAGTCGAGCATCCCCCGCGGAGTCACGCCCGCCGCCCGGCAGCGCCGATAGATCGCCACAGCGCCATCGAAGTCGCTCACCGCATCGAAGCCGAGCAGTTCGAAGCGCAGAAGCAGACGGCGCAGGTCGGCCTCCCGCCGCTCGTCGCGTGCGCCCGCCAGGACCTCCATGATCACGGGCTCGGTAACCGCGACCGGCCCACCGGTCTCGATCAACTCCCGGAGGCGACGATGCACGGGGCTGCCGGTCGCGCGGTCGTACTCGACCCACGCGGAGCTGTCGGCGAGAATCACGCGGCCGCGAGGGGCGGCACGTCCGCCGGGAGCTCGGCGATCGCGTGGGCTCCTCCCATCGCAAGCGCCTCCACGTGCGTCATCGGCTGCCCCGCGAGACAGCGCAGCGCGAGATCGACCGCCGCCGTCTTCGTACGCAGGCCGTAGCGAGCCATGATCTTTCGCACGTAGGTGTCCTCAAGCTCGATATTCGTCCGCACAGTGCTCATACACCAATCATACACCACCGATATACCCTCCGGACTGTGCAGGGCTATAAATCCGGATTATCCGGGACCGTATTCCGGATTATCCTCCTTCGTACTCCGGATTATCCGGCTCGGCGTTGGCTCCACCTCGGCGAATTTCGCAATCTCCTCGGCGAGCCGGTCGGGCTGGTCCTCGGGGGTGAAGCTGTAGGCGTCCTCGATGAGGACCATCCGTCCATCGCTCAGCGCCTCGCAATAGCGCTGAGCATCGGCAGGCGCGAACACTTTGTCCTCGGGGCTCCAGGCGAACAGCACGGGGCGCTTGAAATCGGCGATGAGCCGCCCCCCTGCTTCCTGCACAGGCGCTGAGGTCGCGCTCGACATCACCTTGCTGACATCACGCAGGATCGCTGGGTCGCTGACGCATGACAGCGCATAGGAATCGGAGACGATGTCTTCGAGTGGATGCTTGATGAGAAGGCCGAAAGCAGCCGGCGTCGATCGGATCGCGGGGTCTCGCAGAGCCTCAAACAGCCGGCCCAAGATCGCAGGGTCCTTGGCCGCCATGGGCAGTCCGTCAAACGGCGCGGGTGGAAACTCGCTGTACGGCGTCTCGCAGGAGTTCAGCACCAGCCGCGCGACACGCTCTGGGTCGGACGCCACCGCGATCTGGGAGTACGCGCCACCCGAGTCGTTGCCCACCAGCGTCACGTCTAGGAGACCGAGCGCTGCCAGCGCTGCCGCGATCAACTCTCCACAGCCGGCAGGGCTGAGATCGGCATCAGGATCCATGGCGATTCGGTGTGCGCCAAGCGGGAGATCGAGGGCTATGCAAGTGAAGCGATCCGCGAGGCGGGCTACCACGTTGCGCCAGAGGTTCGCATTGGCAAGCCACCCATGGGCAAACACGACCACAGGACCCTCGCCACGACGAAAGTACTGCAGTCGCCCCTGTGGCATAGATACCGCTTCTTCGACACCCAGCGCCTCAGAGCGCCACAGGTGGGTGGGCGTGTTCGGGATGCTCATGGTGCTCCCTTCTGGAGATCCGTCTTCGCTGGTACGCATCGGGACGCTAGCATAATTATGACCATCTAGTCAGTTTTCAATGACCGCCCGGTCATCTATAGTGGCCCAATGGCACCGCAGGCGACACCCGACGCGCGTGCCGAGGACACACCGGTCACTCCCAAGGGGCGACGAACGCGGGAGGCCCTTCTCGAGGCCGGCGAGGTTGTCGCCGAGCGCGAGGGGCTGTCGGGACTGAGCGTCGCGGCCGTCACGGATCGTGCTGGTGTAGCGAAGGGGACCTTCTACGTCTACTTCGACGATCGCGAGTCGTTCATCGACGCCCTCCATCAACGCTTCTACTCGCAGGTAACCCAGGCCATATCGCACGCCGTCGCCGACCTTCCCGCCGGGCGCGAGCTGTTGCTCGCCGCGATAGAGGCGTATCTCGATGTCTGCTTGGCGAATCGCGCGGTCAAGGCGCTCGTGTTTGAGACCCGCACACAAGGCACCCTGACGACCACGATGGAGGATCGCGAGGCACTGTTCGCCCAACTCGCAGAGCCGAGCATGCGCGTGATCGGCATGACACCGGCCCGCATATCTGCCCGCCTGATCGTCGCGCTGACCTCGGAGGCTGCATTGATTGAGATGGAAGCCGGACGCAAGGTCCCCGGCGCCCGCAAAACCATCAGAACGATGCTCGGCCCTTCCGACGCGGCAATGAGTTCGTCGCGATCCCAGTAGGCAGCGACGGCGCGATCACGCCCCGACTTTGTCCGGCGTGAGCGAACGTGCGGCGGTCGGTGCCGGTACGCTCGGAAATCGTCGTGAGCGGACGCGTCGAGTATGACGTCGAGGGGCATACGTGCTGCGGGGGACGCTAGCGTCGTTGCCGGTCTGGACCGACAGTTGCGCTTAGGCTGGGCTGTCGCTGAGCGTCTTCTCAGCCCACGCTCTGATGGTGGCACTGAAGTCTGATGCGGCGTCGGATTGCACGTAGTGGCCGGCGCCCTTGAAGATCACGGTTTCGTGGGAGTTCAAGAGTTCTTCCCAGCGTTTGCGCTCCTTCTCGCGGAACGCTATGTCGCTGTCGGCCCAGGCGATTAGTGCCGGCAGGCCGCTGATTGTCTCCAGGTCTCGCTCGACGCCGGCCAGGAAGTCGCGGCTGCCTGTGATCGCTCGTGGGAAGATGGCGCTGGCGAGGCGCCGCGAAGCGGTGGGTAGCGCGGCACGATAGTGGGCCATCTCGGCCGAGGTGAGCTTGCGGCGGCGGTGGCCGGCGGGGATCATCACGTTGACAAAGAGGTTCACGTGCTTAATTAGCTGCCTTCCCAGCGCTCCTCCCATGAAGCGGGAGAAGACCTCGAAATGTATATCGCCGTTGACCGGCCAAGCCCAGGTGTTGGCGATTACAAGGCCGCGAAAGCGATCAGGCCTCTGCTCCACGGTGTGCAGGCCGATCGGACCGCCCCAGTCCTGGACCACCATGGTTGTGTCGGAGAGCTCAAGGAGATCGACGAACCGCACAGTCACCGCGGCGTGCTCCTCGGGAAGGTAGCTGTACCCGGGTGCCGCCACCGACAGTCCGAAGCCGGGATAGTCAAGGGCTACGCAGCGGAAGCGGTCACGGAGCGAGGCGATCACGTCGCGGTAGACGAAGGACCAGGTCGGGTTTCCGTGCAGCATGAGCAGTGTTGGACCGGAGCCTTCGTCGATGTAGTGCACGACGTGACCGTCGAGTTCGACGAAGCGGCTCTTGAATGGGAAGAGGTCGTCGTCCACCCACGGTGGCCTGGCGCCTGGAGTCGTTTCAGTCACGCGCTTGTTATACTAAAGTGAGGTTGATAAAGTCAAGCATCTGATGCGTCGTCGTTCCTACGGTCAGTTCTGCGGTCTCGCTCGTGCGCTTGATGTGGTGGGGGACCGCTGGAGCCTGCTCATCGTCCGCGAGCTACTCGTCGGCTCGGCGCGCTATGGCGAGCTGAGCGACGCCCTAGCCGGTATGGCGACGAACCTGCTGGCCGAGCGTCTGCGCGCGCTCGAGGCCAGCGGCGTGATCGAACGCAGGCTCGACCGGGAGCGTGGTTGCACCGTCTACGCACTCACCGAATGGGGCGAGGGCCTACGCGACCCGATCGAGGGCCTGATCCGCTGGAGCACCCCGCTCGTCGCCGCCGGACGTGGAGAGGACACATTTCAGGGCAGCTGGCTCGTGGTCGCCCTGCGGGCCCTGGCCAGCCCGGCGAAGGCAGCGCGTCCGGTCACCGTCGGAGTTGAGGCCGCCGACGCGCAGGTGACGGTACGTCTCGACGAGACCGGCGTGAACGTCACGCTCGGCTTTGACCCCCGACCCGCAACGGTCCTGAAGGCCGAGCCTCAGGTCGTGCTCGGCCTCGCTTCCGGCGCCCTCACGACCACGGAGACGATGGCCTGCGGGACCCTAGAAGGCGATCCACGGGATCTGGCGGCCGTCTTCGCCAGCTTCGCGCCCCGAGTAGATCCGGTGACAGCTGGATGAGCCCCCGCGATTCGGAACGACACGACGGGATACGCCATCCTCGCGTGCCCGTCAGGCCGGCTGTAGCTCGCCTTCGACCAGCTCCTTCAAACCCCGGCGCACACTGGGGCTCGACCGATCCGTCATGTCTTCCACGTAGCGAACGACGCCCTCCAGCCACTCCCGGTCCTCGCCCTTCGCGCGCAACTCACGTAGCGCGCGCCCAACCCGTCTCAGGCTCTCGTGCTCGATCAGCGCCGGCTTGGAGTCCGGCAGGGCCACCAGCGCACCACGCCTCACCCACAACCGGACAGTCGGCTCGGAAACGCCCAGATACTTCGCCGCCTCCGCCACCGGAACCCCCCGGGCAGCATTCGGCGCAGCCCGCTTGAGCTGCTTGCCCATCGCCATCAGCCGCTCCGCCAGTTCTCCCGAACGCTGTGGATCGCTGACCACACTGAACTCCTCAACCACATCATCCAGCCCAACGAGGAACGACGCTAGAGCACGATCATGCTTGGTAGCCATACCCTCAGACTACCCGTAGACATTCGGTTTTTCAAGCTTTTCCCGAAAGCGTCGACGATGCGATCCCTCAGGCGGCTGGACTCGGCAGCGTATCCAGCGCCGCCTTCAGATCATCCACCGACTGGTAGTCGAGCCCGAGCATATGGTCGTGACGATGGCGGACGATCCCCTGCTCGTCGATCACGATCGCCGCGCGCTTGACGCCGAGGCGCGAAGAGAAGGCGCTGTAGGACTTGGCCACCTGCTTGTCGGTGTCCGCCAGCAGCGGCACGTTCAGCGAGTGCTTGGCGGTGAACTCCTCGTGCGAGGCGAGATCCTGGGAGGAGATGCCGACGACCGTCGCGTTCAGCGTGGCGAAGTCATCCGCGTGATCGCGGTAGGAGCAGAACTGCTTGGTGCAGACCATCGTGTTGTCGCGTGGTACTATATACATAAATCCAAGACCAAGCAGGACGGGTCATGACCGAACAGCGACGTGCCATCGGGATCATCCGCGTGTCCCGCGTGAAGGGCAGAGAGGGCGCCGACTTCCAATCCCCCGACGAACAGCGGGAGCGCATCGAGTCCGAGTGCAAGCGCAACGGTCTTCTGCTGCTCCGGACAACCGACGAGATGGACGTGAGTGGAGCCACGCCGCTGAAGAACCGTACGGGACTGCGCGAGGCTGTTGAGGCGGTCGAGGCAAGCGAGGCCGATGTGATCGTCGCCGGCTACTTTGACCGTTTCTTCCGCGACCTGCAGGTCCAGCGCGAGGTCGTGCAGCGCGTCCGCAAGGCGGGGGGATACGTCCTGGCGGTGGGGTTTGGCGAGGTCAAGGAAGACACCGCGAGCGAGTGGCTGTCCAGCACGATGCAGGGCATGATGAGCGAGTACCAGCGCCGACAGGCCAAGGAGCGCATTGCCGAGGCGCAGCGCCGAGCCGTCGCTCGCGGCGTCCTTCCCTACCCCAACACAACTCCCGGGTATCTCACCGTGCGCGACGATCGCGGGAAGAACCCCGTGCTGAAGCCACATCCTGTCGAGGCGCCGATCGTCGCCGAGGCGTTCCGGATGCGCGACACGGGCTCCACCATCAAGCAGGTCCGTGCCTATCTGCGTGAGCACGGGATCGAGCGCACCTACCATGGCGTGCAGTCGCTGTTGAGCTCACGCGTGGTGCTCGGCGAGATCCACTTCGGCGAGCTCGTGAACCTGCACGCCCATCCGCCGATCGTGGACATCGAGACGTGGCAGCGGGTACAGCGTCGCCTCGTCATTCGCGGTCGGAAGGCGAAGTCCGACCACCTGCTTGCGCGCGTCAGGGTACTGCGGTGCGGGACCTGTGGTGGTCTGCTCAACGTCGCGAACTCGAGCAGCCGCTACCCCACATATCGCTGCTCCCCTTTGAGTGACTGCGAGAACCGCGCCGCGATTTCGACTCACATCGCAGACCGGGCCGTCACCGATGCCGTGCGAGCCGCGCTCGCTGACGTAACCGGCCGCGCATCGGCCGCGTCTAACGTCCAGGAAGCCGAGCTGAACCTCGAGCAGGCGCAACAGGCACTCGACGCCGCCATTCGGGCCTTCGACGGCTTCGACGAGCCATCGGCCCGCGACCGGCTGCTCGAGCTGCGCGCAGCACGCGACGAGGCCCAAAAGCAATTGGATCAGTTAGGTGGCGCGCCGGTGGCCGTCACGGTCAACGCCGCGACGGACTGGGACCTGTTGACCCTCGATGAGCGGCGCGCCCTGATCCGCGCCACAATCGAGCGTGCCACTGTTGCTCGTGGCGGTCGGGGCGCCGAGCGCATCACGCTCAAGCTGTTCGGCGAGCAGACGGCGAGCAGCGCCGTTTAGGATGCGCTCGGCCTCACCCCACGGACTCGCCATCCGTCCGAACCCGCGACGTATCGTCCGCCCATAGCAACCGTCGATACCACCGGGCCCGCGACGCAGCGGTCGGTGCCCGGCGCAGGTTCTGTCGACCCGACCAGCCGGCATTGTCGAGCGCCCGCGCATCACTGGCCCCCGTCCGTCAGCCGCCCCGCCCGATGGCGCTCCAGCGCCTGCGTGGCGGTATCGAGGTCGAAGCGCCAGGGCGCCTTCGGCCCCTCGCCGATGCGCTGTCCGCCGAGCAGGTGGCGGTGCTTGTAGATCCAGGGACGCTCGACTCGCAGGCGGCGGGCAAGCTCGCCCGCGGTGATGAGCTCGGGGTGCCGTTGCGCGCGGTCTCCCAGCAGATGCGCGACGCGCTGTGCTACCTGCTCGACGGCTTGGGGTGTGAGATCGACGGCGACGCGGCGGGTCATCGCCCCGAGTCCTCGTGGTCGTGTCGAGCAGCTGTCGCGGGGTGCTCTGACAAGGGTGGTGATGAGTGTTCTCATTGCTGGTCTCCTGCTGGCGGCTGGGGGTAGGCGCGGAGCTTGGCGATGCGTTGCTTGGTGTAGGGGTGGGTGGCGCGGGAATAGCGCATGCGGGCGATGGGCTGCTCGTAGGGCAGCGCGTCGTACGCGAGCGCTCTTGCGAGCGCGGGGCCTTGGCCGAGGCGGGCGGCGTAGGCGTCGGCGGCGAACTCGCGGGAGCGCCAGTACATCTCCCACGGGTTTGCCATGAAGCTGAGGACGGCGCCACCGCTCGCGAACCAGGCAAGGCCGCGGAGGGGCAGCGACCACAACGGGTAGAGCATCGGCCTCGGCATGTCTATGAGCAGCAGCAGACGGACGGCGCTTGCGAACCTGCCGTCACCGGAGTTGAGGTGTCCGAGCTCGTGCGCGATCACGGCAGGGGCCGCGTAGGGGCTTTCCAGGAGACCACGGTCGACACGCAACGTTTTGGCGTAGGCGGCGGCGTTCAGGTCGGGGTCTTCGGCGACGAACCAGTGTTTGGGTACGCGCAGCGCGGGGTCATATTCGCGTAGCTCTTCGATCGCACGGTCGAACGCTTCCTGCTCGTCCTGCTCTGGTGGCCGTCCACCACAGCTGACCTCCCACCAGCGCCCGTCGATCGGCGCGACCAACGGCGGGACGAGCAGCGCGAGCAGCGAGACGAGCAAGGGTCCGAAGCCGATCACGAGCGCGAGCGTTTCGCTCGGGATCGGCCAGCCGGTGATCAGCGCGATCAGCGCGAGCACGATGTAGGAGCCGAAAACTCTCGTGAACGCGGCGAACGACTGCCCCGCGAACGTGAGCGCGTACAACACCAACCCGACCGACTGGACCGCTTTCAGGATGCCGCCGTGTGACCGGCTGACAGTGCTGCTCGTTGTCGCGCTTCCCATTCGCTCTGCCTCCTTGCTCGTGCTGTCAGGACTGGTGCTCGCTCAGGTACCAGCGTTGTTCTGTGTTGACGACTTCGCCGGCGCGCTTCAGGGCGCTGAGGAGCGTTCTCACGTTCGTCGGGGGGGCACCGAGCGCGTCGGCGATCTCGATGCTGCGCGACCCGGGATGCTCGGCGAGGTGGGACTTCAGCTGGTCGCGGTTGAGGACCTTCGCGTTCGGGCTGGGCCGGCCATACAGCGCGGCTTCGGCGGCGCGTAGGCGCCGGATGCGCTGGTCGACGTCTTTGCGCTCAGCGGTGGCTTCTTTGAGCTCTTGACGGATCTGGCTGATCGCGCCGAGCCCGGCCTGTCTACGCGGCCCCATTCACGTTCTCCGAATAAAGATGCTTGTCATGTTTAGGAGGTTAGTGTAAGGTGCCGAACATGTCAAGGTGGTTGCAGGAACAAATCGAAGGGGGGTCGTGGGGTCCTTCACACCAATGGATGGAGCCCCCGTTCAAGCGCCGCCGCCCGTACGCGTCGTGCTTCGGCGTTGTGTTCTCGATCCTGCTGCTGCTGTTCTTCGTCAGCTCCATCCGCACCATGCTCAAACTCCACTCGGGCAGCACGATCAGCTGGACGATCGGCGCCGTGATCGTCCTGATCCTCGGACGACTGCTGCTGATGCTCCTCCTCGGCGTCCTCACCCGCACGCCGCGCACCCCGCGCGTCCCCTCC
>OBLU010005699.1_pt1 | contig 11136 bp, 9 predicted proteins | sample 1518681 | NCBI WGS metagenome assembly OBLU01 (sample SAMEA3539304, study PRJEB22396) | soil metagenome | biome: tundra; feature: field; material: soil | place: USA | collected 2010-05 | depth 0.15 m
TGGTTCGCGCCCGTCGTGAAGTTCAGGTCGTTGTGGCACGAGCCGCAGGCCGCGACGGACGGGTACGTGTACCAGTTACCGCCGCCGGCCGCCGCCGGGTCGTGGCAGGTCGTGCAGAAGCGGATGTCCTGCGGGTACGTGATTGCGCCGACCGTGGAGTTCTTGCCCTGGTGGAGCTGGTGGAAGAAGATCTGGCCGTCGAAAGGCGACCGCGTGCCGCTCATGCCGTTCGGGTTGTGGCAGAGGACGCACTGCCTGATGTCGGTGTAGTTGCCGCCGTGCGGCGCGATCGGGTCGTGGCACTGGTTGCAGCGCGCGACCGTCATCGCGTTGAACGTCGTCGCGGCCTTGCCGGTGGACGGGACCCAGTCCTGGTACACGGGCGTCGCGGTGTAATTCTTCCCGATGATGTCCGTCGTGGTCCGCATGCCAAACACGACCAGCGTCGTGGCCTGCGTCGGGTCGTAGGTCGTCGCCAGCGTGCTCGAGAAGGTGTACTTGTAGTGGCCGACCTCGAAGTCCTGGAAGGTGCCGGTCCGGTCGCTGCCCGTGCCGGAGGTCCCCACGACGTTGATGTAACGGCGCGTGCTCGGGTTCCACATCCCGATGATGAACCGCGGAGTGACGGGGCCGGGGGTCACGAGGCCGTACCGGTCGAGCGGCCCCGTGAGGTCGTCGGTGATGTAGAACTCGACGACCGGCTTCTGGCCGGCCGCCACGTTCGTCACCGACGCGATCTTGAAGTTCAGGCCGGGCCGGATGTACGTGAGCGCCTCAGGGGCGAGGTACGCCTCCTTCTGGGTCGCGTCATAGACGACAGGGGTCGCCTGGCGCGCCACCGGGGAGCTCGAGGAGCCGGTATTCGCCGCGGGCGTCATTGGCACCGCGACCAGACCAGCGAGGAACGTGAGAGCCGTACGAGATACCAGTGACATATTCAGCCTCCTTACCGAAGAAGAAGAACCCTAAGAAACGCGAACGAACAAACGTTCGAGAGAAATGGCCGTTTTCATCCGTGCTCAGGGTAGGAGTCCCGCAACACCGAAGCTTTGATTCAGTTGCATCAAATTACTCGGGCGAACAAGCTCGCTATTCGGCCGAACAAGCTCGAGGCTCCACCCGACAAAGGGTCAGGTAACGGCCGGACCCGCCCCTGCGTAGCGACCGGGCTTCCTCCCGGAAGACTTCGAGGGGTCCGTCAACCGCCGGCCGTCAAACCGAAGGCCTCCCTGAGGCCGGCCTCGTGCGCCTTCACGGTGGCCGCGACGTCGCGGGGCGTGTGGGCGGTCGAGACGAACATGGCCTCGAACTGCGCCGGCGCGACGAAGACGCCGTTCTTAAGGAGCGTGTGAAACCACCGCTTGAACGCCTCGAGGTCGGACTTTTTCGCGTCGTCGAAGTTCGTGATGGGACCCTTCGTGAAGAACGGCGTGAGGATCGAGCCCACGCGGTTGATCACGACACGATCCGCGACGCCGAGCTTCTTCGCGGCGGCGTTCATCCCGCGTTCGAGCTCCTTCGCGGTCTTCTCGAGCTTTGCGTAGACCGCGGGCGTGAGGGAATCGAGCATCGCTTTCCCCGCCGCCATGGCGAGCGGGTTCCCGGAGAGCGTCCCGGCCTGGTAGACGGGTCCGTCGGGCGCGATCTTCGCCATGAGGTCCGCGCGCCCGCCATACGCTCCGACGGGCAATCCGCCTCCGAGGATCTTGCCGAGGCAGGTGAGGTCGGGCCAGATTCCGTACATCTCCTGCGCGCCGCCCTTCGCGACGCGGAAGCCGGTGATGACTTCGTCGAAGAGCAGCAGCGCGCCCTCGCGGTCGGCGATCGCGCGGAGACCCTCGAGAAAGCCCGGGGCGGGCGCCACGACCCCCATGTTCGCGGCGATCGGCTCGACCGCGATGACCGCGATGCGCTTCGGGTGCGCGAAAAAGAGGGTCTCGACCGAGGCGAGGTCGTTGTACCGCGCCGTCAACGTGAGGCCGGCGAGAGAGCCGGGGACGCCGGGCGAGCCGGGGATGCCGAGCGTCGCAAGGCCGGAGCCGGCGGAGACGAGGAACGAATCGGCGTGCCCGTGGTAACATCCCGCGAACTTCAGGACAAGCTCGCGGCCCGTCGCGCCGCGCGCGAGGCGCACCGCGCTCATCGCGGCCTCCGTGCCGGAGGACACGAACCGCACCTTCTCCATCGAGGGAAACGCCTTCGTGACGCGCTCGGCCAATTCGACCTCGCCTTTCGAAGGCGCGCCGTACGACGTGCCGCGCGGCAGGGCTCTTCGGACGGCCGAGAGGATCGGACCATGCGCGTGTCCGAACAGGAGCGGGCCGTAGGACATGACCCAGTCCACGTAGCGGTTCCCGTCCGCGTCGATCAACGTCGCGCCGCGGCCCTTCTTCACGAAGAACGGCGTTCCGCCCACGGACGCGAACGAGCGCACGGGAGAGCTGACGCCGCCCGGCATGCGCGCGCGGGCACGCGCGAAAAGGGCTTCGGACCGGGACGTTCTGCGAAGACGCTTTATCCGAGCCATTCCGCCGCCTCCCTGGCGTGGTACGTCAGGATCAAATCCGCGCCCGCGCGCTTCATCGAGGTCAGGATCTCGAGCGTGACGCGCTTGCCGTCGATCCAGCCGTTCGCGGCGGCGGCCTTCACCATGGCGTACTCGCCGGACACGTTGTAGCAGGCGAGCGGCACGTTCGTGGCCTCCTTCGCCGCGCGGATGACGTCGAGGTACGAAAGCGCGGGCTTGACCATCACGAGATCCGCGCCCTCCTCGACGTCGGAGAGAACTTCCTTGACGCCCTCGCGCACGTTCGCCGGATCCATCTGGTAGGCGCGGCGATCTCCGAAGGACGGCGTCGACTCGGCGGCCTCGCGAAACGGACCGTAGAACCCCGAGGCGTACTTCGCGGCGTACGCGAGGAGCGCGACGTCGCGATAACCCGCACCGTCGAGCGCCGCGCGAATCGCCCCGACACGCCCGTCCATCATGTCGGACGGCGCGACGACGTCCGCGCCCGCCTGCGCGTGCGCGAGCGCCTCGGCCGCGAGGAGGGGGAGCGTCGCGTCGTTGTCCACCGTGTCGTGCGCAATGACCCCGCAGTGGCCGTGGTCCGTGTACTCGCAAAGGCAGACGTCCGTCATGACGACGGTCGCCGGGCTCTCGGCCTTGATCGCCCGCACGGCCTGGCAAACCGGGCCCTCCGGGTCAGCGGACGACGTGCCCGCCGCGTCCTTGTGATCGGGAATGCCGAAGAGGATCACCGAGAGGACGCCAAGCGACGCGAGGGCTTTGGCATCCTTCGCGGCTCGCTCGGGCGACACGCGATCGATGCCCGGCATGGACGACACGGGCTGGCGCACGCCGCGCCCCGGCACGACGAAGAGCGGCGCGATGAAATCCGAGGGGCCGAGAGACGTCTCGCGGACGAGCGTCCGAAGGCTTTCGGAGCGCCTCAGGCGGCGGTAGCGGTGGAGGGGATAGCTCATCGTATTTCCTTCCGCAGGAGCTCGAGAAGATCGGAGAGGCGGGCGTGAGCCGGAATCAAGGAAGGAGGAAGGCCCCGGGCCGTGACGGCCTTCGCCGTCTCGGGTCCCAGCACGCCCCACCTTACCGGCGGGAGAGACGCGGCCGGCACGTCCAGGGCGGCGAGCAGAACGTCGAGACCCGCCATGGAGCCCACGGCGACGGCCGCGAAACGGCCGGCGCGGAAATCGGCGAGGATCGAAGGATTCAGCTCGGACGAGGTCAGCGGACGCTTCTCGTAGACCACCGGAGCGACGAGCCGGATGCCGAGCGCGCGAATCTGTTCCAACGGTTCGGGCGCCGCGTCGGAGCCGTGCGGCCAGAGGAGGCGCGCGGGCAATGCCGTCGAAGATTTTCTCAGATGGTCGAGAACCCCCGCGGCTCCGGGTGATTCAGGCACACGAACGGGCGTCGGGGCACGCGCGGAAGTTGCTCCGTCCTCTGTCGCTCGTTGCCGCGCGCGCCCAGCCTCACCCCTAACGACCCTTCTCAGAAAATCCCCGGTTCCTTCCCCAACCGCCAGCATTTCGGCGAATGGGGCGCGAAAGAGAGGGAGCAGGTAGTTGATCGTCTCCTTCGAAGAAATCACGAGGGTCGCGCCGCGCGCCTCGAACGCGAGCGCTTCGGCGACGCCCTCGGGGCGCGGAACGACGGTGTGGGTGTAAAGGACGGTCACGTCCCCCGAGAAGGCGTCTTCGGAGCCGGCGGCGCCGGAGCGCAGGAGGAGGATCCTGCCGCTCACCTCGGCGTCCGTTCGCGAGCCGTGTCGATGAGGCGCGCGGCGCCGCGCGCGAGGAGGCGCTCGGCAAGGGCACGGCCGAGGAAGATTTTCTCAGAAAGTAGATCAGCCAGGGGCGCGCTCATCTCGTCTTCGAGGCACTCCCGGCCGTCCAGCGAGAGAACGCGGCCGGTGAGCTTCAAAGTCTGGCGGCCCTCTTCACCTTCCAAGAATCCCCGGGCGCCGACAGGCGCCCGACATCCCCCTCTAAGAAATTGGAGAAGCTCACGCTCGGCCTCGGCGGCTACTCGCGTGGGCTGGTGGTCCATCGTCTTCAGCGCCGCGATCGTCTCGGCGTCGTCCGCGCGGCAGCCGATGCCGAGCGCGCCCTGCGCCGGAGCGCCGAGCATCTCGTCCGGCTCCAGCCGGCGCGTGATCACGGCGCCTTTTCCGAGGCGATCGAGGCCGGCGCACGCGAGGATCAGCGCGTCGGCGCGTCCCTCCTCGAGACGTTGGAGGCGCGTGTCCACGTTGCCGGCCATCGCGACGGTCACGAGGTCGGGCCGGATCCGGAGGAGCTGCGACACGCGGCGCGGGCTGGACGTCGCGACGCGCGCGCCCTTCGGCAGCGCCGCAATCGACGTGACACCCGCGTGGCGCGACGCCACGACGAGAGCGTCGCGGGCGTCCGCGCGCGCGGGCACGGCCGCGAGAACGAGACCCGGAGCCGTCACCGTCGGAACGTCTTTGAGGGAGTGGACGGCGAAGTCGATCTCGTTTCGTTGGAGCGCCTCGTCGAGCGCCCGCACGAAAACGCCGGCCTCGTCCCCGCCCGGCGGCGCCTTCCCTTCGCTCGAGAGCTCGTCGCCCCGCGTGCGCACGATGACGGTCTCGACGACGTGGCCCGTGGCGCGCGTGATCTCGGCGGCCGCCGCTCCGGACTGCGTGCGCGCGAGCGCGCTGGCACGCGTGCCCATTCGGAGCGGGCGCGTGGCGGTCCTGTTCGTCATTTCGGCCTTTCGTCGAGGCGGAAGAGGGCGCGCACCGCTGCGGCGCGCTCAAGGCGCTCGGAGCCGTCGCCTTCCTTCAGGCCCACCGTCGGATCGTGAAGGATGTGCGCGACGAGCGTCTCCGTGAGGCGTTCGACCGCGGCCCTCTCGGACGCCCCCATTGCACCGAGCTTACCTGCATATTTTTCGAGCTCGGCGCGCCGGATGCTCTCGAGCTTTTCCCTCAGACCGCGCACGACGTCGCCCTGCAGCAGCCCACCCCACCACTCCTGAAACTTCCGGACGCTCTCCTCGACGATGGCCTCCGCGTGCGGCACCTCGTCCGCGCGCGACCGCGTGTTCGCGGCGGCCATCTCCTGGAGCCCGTCGAGATCGTATCGGTAAACGTCGGAAAGCTTCCCGACCTCGGGCTCGACATCGCGCGGCACGGCGAGGTCGAGAACGAGGAGCGGGCCGCGGCGCGGCGCCCCGTGAAGCGCGGTACGCAGGGCTCCGGCCGTGAGAACGGGTTCGGTGGCGTTCGTGGCGGAGAGAACGAGGTCGACTCCCGCCGCCGCCCGCGCGCGGTCTTCCCAGCGAACCGCCCGCCCGCGAATGGCCGCGGCGAGGGCTTCGCCCCTTTCGTACGAGCGATTCGCGACGAGGATCTCCGAGACGCCGTCGTCGGCGAGGAGCCGGGCCGTCAGCTCGGCCGTCTCGCCCGCGCCGATGAGGAGCACCTTCCGGCCCTTGAGCGACTCGAAAATGCGCCCGGCGAGAGCGAGCGCGAGGCCCGCGACGGACGTGGGTTTCTGGCCGAGCGCCGTCTCGGCGCGCACGCGTTTGCCGCACTCGAGGGCGCTCATGAAAAGCCGGTTCGTCACGGTGTGCACCGTGCCCGCCGCCGTCGCGAGACGATGCGCCTCACGAATCTGCCCGAGGATCTGCGCCTCGCCGAGGACCATCGAGTCGAGTCCCGCGGCGACGCGGAAGAGGTGCCGCGACGTGGCGTCGCCATGGCCCGAGAGAGCCGTCTGGCGCAGGAGCGCGTCATCCACGTGGTGGAACCGCGAGAAAAACCCGGCGAGCGCGTCGAGGCCGTCCTCTCGAGCGGAGATCCCGTAGATCTCGGCGCGATTGCACGTCGAGACGATCGCGCCCTCGGACAGGATGTGCTCCGCAAAGAGGCCTTCGAGCGCTTCGCGCGTCCTCTCGGGCGTGAAGGCGAGTCTCTCTCTCAGGTCGAGGGGCGCTGCGCGGTGGTCCCAGCCGACGAAGACGAGGTTCATGAGGTGAAGTCGTGGAGCTTGCTGACGAGGACGTTGACCGCCGTGTAGGAAAGGAGCACGAGCAGGAATCCGGCGATCGAGAGGCGCGCCGTCGAGATGGGCCCCGCGCCGCGCCGCGCGCGCACGAGGACGAACACGTAGAAGGCGAGTGTCATGAGCGCGAACCAGATCTTCGGGTCGAGGACCCACTGGGGATGCTCCCCCTTCCACATTCGCGACGCCCAGAAGAGTCCGAGGAAGAGCCCGACCGAAAGGGAGAGAATTCCGAGCGTGAGCGACGTGCGGTTCGCGCGCTCGAGGTACGACAGGCTCGGGAGCCTGGAGGCAGGTCCCGAGAGAGCTCTCTTCTTGAGCGAGCGCCCCACGACGAGATAGAGCAGCGAGAGCGCGCACGCGACCGCGAACGCGGCGTACGCGAGCATGTTGAGCGTGACGTGCAGGGCGAAAACCGGGCCCTTCAGCTCCGGCGCATCCTTGTGGATGGGCGATGTCTGGAGCACCGCGAAAATGAGGAACACGAGGGCCGCGGGCATCAGGAAGGGGCCGAGAGAACGGTCTCTGTGCCGGAGCTCGAGGACGATGTTCAGCATCGCGAGAAAGAAGCCGAAGAGCTTCATCGAGCCGAGGAGGTCGCGATACGGCACGCTGTGGAGAGCGACCGAGCGCGCGTAGAGCGTGCCGAAGTTGCAGACGGCCCCGAGGACCGCAAACGCCGTCGCTGCCCGGCCGATCGCCGGCGCCGTCCGGAAGACCGACGTCGTGTAGAGAATCGTCGAGAAGGCGTACGCCACGAGGGCCGCCCACCCGAGCATCGACGCGAGCCGTGCGGCTTCCATCACGCGCGATTATAGGAACCTCCGCGGAGCCAGGATCAGTGTGGATGCATCAGGGGTCGGACGCCCTCCAAACGCGCGGCCGAGATTTCAGCCGATGCTAACCTCCCGCGCCATGCCCCCAACCGCCGCGGCTCCGTCCCGCCAGCGCTTCCTCGACGCCGCCTTCGGCCGTCCGACGGACGTTTCGCCCGTCTGGCTCATGCGCCAGGCCGGACGCTACCTGCCCGAGTACCGCGAGGTCCGCAAGCGGCTCAAGTTCCTCGAGCTGTGCGCGGACGTCCCGGCCGCCATCGAGGTCACGCTCCAGCCGTTCCGGCGCTTCGGCATGGACGGCATCGTCCTTTTCTCCGACATCCTCATCCCGCTTCCGCCGATGGGAATCGAGGTCCGGCTCGACGAGGGAGGGCCGCAGCTTCCAAACCCGATCCGTACGGCGGCGGACGTGGCGAAGCTGCGCGACTTCGATCCGAACGTCGAGACCGCGTTCGTCATGGAGATTCATCGCGGGCTCAGGCGAATCGTGCACGATGCAGCGGCCACGATCGGTTTCTGCGGGGCGCCGTGGACGCTCGCGACGTACGCGATCGAAGGCGGCTCCTCGAAGTCGTTCGCGGCGGTCAAGGCGATGATGCACCGCGAGCCGGCGCTGCTCGAAGCGCTTCTCGCGAAGCTCGCCGACGCCTGCGGCAAGTACCTCGCCGCCCAGATCGAGGCCGGCGCCGACCTGGTGCAGGTCTTCGACTCGTGGGCGGGCGAGCTGTCGCGCGCCGACTACGACCGCTTCGCGCGCCCCGCCACCGAACGGCTCCTGTCGCACCTGTCGCGGCGCGGCCAAGTGCCCGTCGTCCTCTTCGCCTCGGGCTCGTCGCACCTCATCGACTCGTTCGCCCGGATGCCGGTCGACGTCCTCTCCATCGACTGGAAGCTTCCGCTCGACGAGGCGCGGAAACGCGCGGGCGGAAAGGCGCTGCAGGGCAACGTCGACCCCGGCGTCCTCCTCGGGACGAGAGAAGGCGTCACGGAAGCCGTCTTCGCCGCGCGCCGCGCGGCGGGTCCGGTCGGTCACATCGTGAACCTCGGCCATGGCATCCTCCCTCCAACGCCGCCCGAGAACGTCGCCGCGTTCGTCGCGGCGGCGCGCGCCCCGCTGCCGGTGCTAACCTCGCGCACGTGAGCGCCATCCCGATTCGCCTGCGTGGCGAGACGCTCCCGATGACGACCGAGCTGCTCGAGAAATACAACGTCCAGGGCCCGCGGTACACGTCCTACCCGACGGCTCCGGAGTGGACCGATTCCTCCCCCGAAGGCGCCGAAGCCGCGTGCGCGCGCGCGAATGCGAAGGGGTCGCCGGTCTCCCTCTATGTCCATCTCCCCTTCTGCGACGAGCAGTGCTGGTTTTGCGGCTGCTTCATGAAGATCGTCCCGAAGCCCGACCGCGCGGGCGAGACGCGCGACGAGATCGAGCCCTACCTCGCGGATGTCCACCGGGAGATCGACATCCTCGCGTCGCGCATCGACCGCTCGCGCCCCGTGAAGCAGGTCCACTGGGGCGGCGGGACGCCCACGTACCTCACGCCGAAGCAGGCGGACCGGCTCGCGCAGCATCTCCTCGAAGCGTTCCGGCCCGACGCGGACGCCGAGGTCGCGGTCGAGGTGGACCCGCGCGTGACGTCGCGGGAGCATCTCGCCGTCCTGAAGAATCGAGGCTTCAACCGCGTGTCGATGGGCGTGCAGGACTTCGACGCCGACGTGCAGGAGCTCGTGAACCGCGTGCAGCCCTTCGACATGACGAAGGCGCTCGTGGACGCCGCACGCGAGCTCGGCTACAGCTCGGTGAACCTCGACATGATTTACGGCCTCCCCGGCCAGAAGCGCGCGGGCTTCGAGAAGAGCGTCGAGCAAATCCTTTCGCTGCATCCCGACCGTGTCGCGATGTACTCCTACGCGCACGTGCCGTGGCTCAAGCGGCCGCAGCGCGTCCTCGCGGCGCACCTGCCGGAGGGCACGGAGAAGTTCGCGATCTTCGTCTCCGGCATCGAGCGCTTCGTCGCGGCGGGGTATACGTACATCGGCATGGACCACTTCGCTCTGCCGCACGACGAGATCGTGAAGGCACAGCAGGGCCGCACGCTCTACCGCAATTTCCAGGGTTACACGACGCACGCGGGCTGCGACCTCTACGGGATGGGCGTCTCGGCGATCAGCTCGATCGACGACGTGTACGTCCAGAACACGAAGGACTACGCCGATTATCACCGGGCGACCGAGGAAGGGCGCTTCTCGACCGTCAAGGGTCACCGGCTGACGCCGGGGGACTTCCTCAGGCGCGAGGTCATCACGCGGCTCCTCTGTCACTGCGTCATCGACAAGCGCGAGATCGAGCGCGTTTACGGTCTCCGCTCGTTCGACGAGACGTTCGCCTCGGCCATGGCGCGGCTTCCCGAGTTCGTGGCGGACGGCATGGTCGAGCTGACGCCGGACGAAATCCGCGTGACGACGATGGGGCGGATGTTCATCCGGAACGTCGCCATGCTCTTCGACGAGTACCTCGAAGGGAAATCCGCAGACGCGCCCAGGATTTTCTCTCGTACCCTGTGAGCTCTGCTGCAGAGGGTCGGGTCGTGAGCGGCGAAAAGCTCGGGGTTCTCCTCGTTCAGCTCGGCGGGCCCGAGAGCCGCGAGGAGCTGAAGCCTTTCCTCTACGAGCTCTTCGTCGACCCCGAGATCCTCGGAATCCCGTTCGTGCCCCTCCGGAAGCTCGTCGCGTGGGTGATCGCGACGGCCCGCGCGCCAAAATCCATCGAGATCTACGAGCGCATCGGGTGGTCGCCGATCCGCCGCTGGTCCGAGAGGCAGGCCCGGCTCCTCGAGGAAGCGCTCGCCCTAAGGACGAACGGGGGCGTCCCGGAGCCTGTCGTGCGCATCGGCATGACGTGCTCGCCGCCCTTCGTCGAGACCGCTCTTTACGAGCTGCGCGCGGCAGGCGCGACGCGTCTCCTCGTCCTGCCGCTCTATCCTCAGTACTCCGTGACGACGACGCGCGGCTCCTTCAACCGGGTCACGCGTGCGCTCGCCGCGATGGGCTGGTCGCCGGAGCGGCGCAACGCGCCTGACGCGTGGTACGCGGAGCCGGGCTTCGTCGCTGCGCACGTCGACCGCATTCGCGCGGCGGCCGCAACGCTGCCGGACGCCGATCCATCTCGGACGGTCGTGCTCTATTCCGCGCACTCGCTGCCGATGAAAACCGTCGAAAGACAGAAAGACCCGTACCCGCGCCACATCGAGGAGACCGTCAAGGCGATCGACGCGGCGCTCCCTCACCGCTATCGGTCGCGCCTCGGCTATCAGTCGAAGGTGGGTCCCGTGGAATGGCTCGGCCCTTCGACGCCCGACGTCCTCCAAGACCTCGCGAAGGCGGGCGAGAAGCAGGTCGTCGTCGTGCCGATCGCCTTCGTGTCGGATCACGTCGAGACGCTCTACGAGATCCGGCTCCTCTTCGGCGGCCTGGCGGCGCGCCTCGGCATTTCGCACTATGCCGTCGCCGAGGGCCTCAACGACCACCCGGAGTTCATTCGCGGCCTCGCCGACGTCGTCGAGAAGGCGACGGCGTGACACGCGTCGTCGTCCTCGGGGGCGGCATCGCGGGCCTGGCAACCGCGTTCCGGCGCACGAGCCCGGGCGAGACGCTCGTCCTCGAGGCCGCGCCGCGCGCGGGCGGGTCCATCCGGACGATTCGGGAGGATGGGTTTACGCTCGAGTGCGGGCCGAACACCCTCCGCACG
>OBLU010005700.1_pt1 | contig 11135 bp, 11 predicted proteins | sample 1518681 | NCBI WGS metagenome assembly OBLU01 (sample SAMEA3539304, study PRJEB22396) | soil metagenome | biome: tundra; feature: field; material: soil | place: USA | collected 2010-05 | depth 0.15 m
GCGAGATCACCCGCGCGCAACTGGTTCAGGAATGGCAGACGATGGCGGATGATGTTCATTCGCTCACCCGCCAGGCCAGAACCATCAGTTCCATTGCGTCTGCCGCCGCCTCGTTGGTCGCCGGTCTGGCGTCCTGCCGGCGCAAAGCATCCGCGCCCGCTGCCGAAAAACCCTCGTGGTGGCAGACGATTTTGAAAGGCGCGGGACTCGTCGGCTCCTTCTGGTCGGAATTTCGTTCACAGCGGCGCGCGCAAAAAGACCAATAAATGGCCGGTTGCGCAGCGGACACACGTTGCCTTTGCTGGGAGTTGGCTTTGCCGCCGGTTTCGTCCTCGTCGCCGTTCTCGTTCTCGTGATTGAACATTATTTCAACCAAAGGAATCGGGTCTGCCGAATTGAGCAACTCGATTCGAGAAGTTTGTTTGTCAGCAAAAGCTGGCTCTGGCGGCGGCACCCAGACCGGATTGAATGGAACAAGAACCGAATTAGCCAGTAAAACAGATGCGGGGTGGGAAAGTTGCGTTCAAAAAATTGCAGTTCCTTTGCGCCGCGCGCGACGCTATTTTAATCGCCATGCCAAAAGCATCACTCGCCGCCATTGTCAAACATTGTGACCGCTTGCTGCGCACCAAGGCCATTGGAGATTACGAAGGTGCGGCCAACGGCTTGCAGGTGGACGGCCGGGGACCGATCACCAGAATTGCCGCCACCGTGGACGCCAGCCTCGCCACGGTCAAACTCGCCATCGCTGCCAAAGCGGATTTGCTCATCGTCCATCACGGACTGTTCTGGTCGCCGTCATATCCTTGGACGGGAAAAAAGCACGAACTGCTCCGGCTGCTGGTGGAAAACAATCTGGCCATTTACAGTTCGCACCTGCCGCTCGACGCGCATCCGAAACTCGGCAATAACGCGCAGCTTTGCGCCGCGCTGGGCCTGAAAAATCTGAAACCGTTTTTCCTGACCCACGGCCAGACCATCGGCTTCAAATCACAAGCGAAAATTTCACGCGCGGATTTGGCGAAAAGGCTGGAGCGAGCGACTGGCGTGAAACCGAAAATCATTCCCGGCGGCAAAGACATTTGCGAAAAAATCGGCGTTGTCACCGGCGGAGCGGGCGACGGTTTGAAAATTGCCGCCGATGAAGGCGTGGACACCTTCATCACTGGCGAAGGGCCGCAATGGACTTTTGCGCTGGCGGAAGAATTGGGATTGAATGTTTTTTACGGCGGCCACTACGCGACGGAAACTTTCGGCGTGAAGGCGCTGGCGGCGCATCTCTCCAAAAAATTCAAGCTGCCGTGGACATTCTTGGACCATCCGACGGGGCTGTAACGTAGGACGGGCGTCGCGCCTGTCTCCATTTCAAGAATTGAACCCTTCTGTTTTTCGCTCGCGCATTCGCGCTCGCTGGACAGGCGAGACGCCGGTCCTACGTTAAATGCCGCAGCACGCGCTCGACGATTTTGGAACCAATGGCCAGCGACGCGGTGGCCGCCGGCGACGGGGCGTTGACGAGGTGCAAGATTCCTTTTGCTTCCTGGAAATGAAAATCCTCGACCAGTTTGCCGTCCGACAGCATCGCCTGCGCGCGCACGCCGGAGCCGCCGGTTCCCAAATCGGATTCGCGGATTTCCGGCACAAGTTTCTGGAGCGAGCGCGTGAACTCAGCCTTGGAAAGCGAACGGTGGATTTCGTAGCCGCACATGCTGGGATACTCCGCCAGAAATTTCCACAAACCGGGATAGCAAAGTGATTCCGCCAGATCGCGCAAATTAACACTCGACCATTTGTAGCCTTCGCGCGCGAAGGCGAGCACAGCGTTCGGTCCCGCCTCGATGCCGCCGTGAATGAGCCGCGTGAAATGGACGCCGAGAAACGGAAATTTCGGATCGGGCACCGGATAAATCAGATTGCGGACGAGAAACTGCCGCTCCTTTTTGATCTTAAAATACTCGCCGCGGAATGGGATGATTTTGGCGGACGGTTTTTGCCCTGCCGCCTTCACCAGCCGGTCGGAATGCAATCCGCCGCACGTCACGACGAATTTCGCGCGAAAATGTCCGGCGGAAGTCGCGACAACTTGTTCGCTGCCGGCGGAAACGATTTTCAAGACCCGCGCATTGAGTTTGATTTCGCCGCCGGACTTGCGGATGAGTTCGCCGAGTTTTTCGCAAACGCCCGGATAGTCCACGATGCCCTCCTGCGGGACGTGAATCGCCGCGATGCCGGCGGCGTGCGGCTCGATTTCCTTGATTTGCTGCGGATTCAATTTACGCAAACCCAGCAAGCCATTAGCGTTTCCGCGTTCCCAGAGATTTTCGAGTCGCGGCAATTCATCCTCGGTGGTGGCGACGACGATCTTGCCGCATTGTTCGTGGGCGATGCCATGCTCGCGGCAGAACGCAATCATTTGTTGCAACCCGCCGACGCTCAACTTCGCCTTTTCCGAGCCGGGCTTGTAGTAAAGGCCGGAGTGCAGCACGCCGCTATTGGTGCCCGTCTGGTGCGCGGCGAGTTTGGATTCCTTCTCCAGCAGCAGCAGCTTGAGTTGTGGTCGCGCTTCAAGCAGACGCCAAGCCGTCGCCAGCCCGACGATGCCGCCTCCCACAATGACCGCGTCGCGGTTCATTTATTTCAGCCAGGGCGGACTGCCGGATTCCACCAGTTTGGTCAATTGTTCGCGGTCGCGCTGCGTGTCCACGCACGCCCGGAAGCCGTCGAGTTGATGGAGATTCAACTGGCCGTCGCGGGCCGGTTTTACCAGCGGTTCGCGTTCGAGCATACAGGTCTCGTCTTCCGACAGCCGTTTGAGAAGTTGATTTTGAAATTGATGGCCGAGCCGGCATTGCGCAGATGAAAATGTCTGAAATAATCCTTCACCACTTCCGCCTTGAAATCGAGGCGTAACACAAACCGGCGAAAACCGTGGCGCGCGTAAATTTGCATGACGTGCCACGGAACCGGATGCTCGCCGATCGGCACCATTGGCTTGAGGCGAAATTCAGTTTCTTCCTTGATGCGCGTGCCGAGGCCGCCGCACGGGAGGAAAACAGGGATGTTGGCCGGGTCTTTCATGACGGTGCGCCATGATAAAGCGCCGGCGCGCCAAGTCCAGCCTGGACGAGGACGTAGCGCGGGCGCTCGCCCGCTGGTTCCCGCAGCCGGGACGAACTGCGCTACGACAATTGGCGCAAGCTTGAATCCGCGCGCGATTTATGATTTCCTTCGCGCGGTGAACACCGAAATCAAGACGCAGCCGGCTTTGAATTGTCCGTTGTGCGGCGCGCCGGGAAGATTTCTCTACCAGGAAATGCGCGACCGCTCCTACGCCGCGCCGGGCGCATGGAATTTGCGCGAGTGCGAAAACTGCCGCGCCGTCTGGCTGCATCCGCAACCGGCGCCAGCGGATATTGGCCTTGCCTATCAAGGTTACTATACCCATCACCAGCCCGAACCGGGCGCGAGCTGGGTGCGCTCGACGGTGTGGTCGGTCTGGCACAGTTATTTGCGGATGCGTTTTGGTTACAACCAAGGCGTCGGCGCGGCGTGGAAAATTATTTTTGCGCCGCTCGCCTTGCTGCATCCGGGCGGCCCCGACGATTTGGACGCGGCCGCCATGTATTTGCCGAAACCGGCGCCCGGCGCCCGCGTGCTCGACGTTGGCTGCGGCAGCGGTGTTTTGCTTGCGCGGATGAAATCGCTTGGCTGGGACGCCTGCGGCGTGGAAGTGGATGCAAATGCCGTGCAAGCGGCGCGGGCGCGTGGTCTGGACATTCGCCACGGGCAACTGGCCGGATGCAATTTTCCGGAAAACCATTTTGAAGCGGTGCATTTGAGCCACGTCATCGAACACGTTTACGACCCGGCGTCGCTGCTGCGCGAATGTCATCGCGTGCTGAAACCCGGCGGCACGTTGATCGTGCTCACGCCGAACACCGCGAGTTGGGGCCACCGGCGATTTAAGAGCGCCTGGCTCAATCTCGATCCGCCCCGCCATCTGATTTTGTTCAACCGGAACAACTTCCGTTCACTTGCTGAATCTGCCGGTTTCAAAATCACGCGGCTGGACACGTCCGTTCACACCGCATGGGTTTGGGGCGGGTTGAGCCGTGTCATCGAACGCACCGGGCGCGCGGAAATGTCCGAACTGGGCCGGCTCGGCTGTCTGGTTTATGGCGCATTTTTTCAATTGGGCGAGCGCCTCCGCCGAGTGTTTGATGCGGAGGCCGGCGACGAGCTTTTGTTGATCGCTAAAAAATGAAAAGCAAGCTGCTCACCACCATCCCGACCTACAATAGCGGGCGTTTTCTGGAACAAACGCTGGCGTCGCTCGCTCGCCAGACGCTCCGGCCGGACCGTGTGGTCGTGTTGGATGATCTGTCCTCCGACTGCACGGAGGAAATCGTCCGGAATTTCAAGGGCATTAGTTGTGAATTCATCCCCAATGCCAGCCGGTTGGGTTTGTTCGGCAATTTCAACCGCTGCCTGGATTTCGCCGCGGAAACGGAATTTCTCCAAATCCTCCACGCGGACGACACGCTGGAGCCGCAATTTTACGCGGTGATGACGGGCGCGCTCGCGGATTGTCAGGGACGCGGACTGGCGTGGTGTCTGGACGAGCGCATTGACGAGCAGGACCGGCATTTGAGTTTTTCCGGCAAGGCCGGCGGCCAGATGGAGATTCTGGACAGGGATGTTTTTTTGCGGCGCAAGGCGGAGATCGGCAACCAGGCGTTTTGCGCAACGCTGCTGAAAACGAACGGCCAGCCCGCGCCGGGCCGGTTCCCACTGGATTTTCCGATTATTGGCGACCAGGTTTATTGGGCGGTTTTTGGAGCGCAGTGCGAAAAAATTGTCCACGTCCATCAGGCGCTGTCGAAATACCGCTGGCACGGCTCTAACGCGACGGTGTTTCTGTCGCCGAGCATCCAGTCGCTGGTGCTGGACGAGTGGCGGGCGATGGAGACGATTGAGGCGTTGCGAGGCGAGGGCTGGAGTTGGCATCGCCAATTAAAGTTGAAAGGGCTGCTTGCCGTGCGCTCCGGCATCAAATCCAAGCGCGTCCGGCAAAATGGAAATCCGCCATATGCCCGTGAAATTGCGCGGGCCGCGCGCGGCATCACCGGCTGGCCGCTGTGGCTGGCCGGACGGGTCTTGGTCGAGTTGCGGGATTTTTATCTTTTCCGGATTTTGGGCCGGAAGCGGCATCCGAAAAACATTTACGGCTAGGTCGCCGACCGGGAGTTGCGGCGCGTGGCAACAATCAGGAAACCGCATAAAAGAATTCCGACGCCGATGGCCGATGATGTCACATAAAGCGGTTTGACAGGCAGGCTGAATTGAAATTCGACGTTATGTTCGCCCGCAGGCAGATAAACGCCGCGCATGATGAAGTTGGCGCGGAGCAGCGGCGCGGGTTTGCCGTCCACGGTTACGCGCCAATTCGGGTCATGTTGGTCGTTGAGCAGCAGGAGGGTCGGCGTGGCGGCCTGCGCATGAAACTTGATGTCCGTGGGCGCGTAGCTGGTGAACTCGACGGTGCCGGCATTTTCATTGGTGGCCGTGGCCGGTGGATTCGGCGCCGAAGGCGTTTCCGCAAGGAGCACGGTTTGCCACGGGTCGAAGTTTGTATCGGTCAATGTTTTCAATGTCGTTTGATCAACGACACCCAAGTTGGTCAAAGCTCCATAAACCTCCGCCGGCAAATAGGGTTCCAATCCGGCGAGCCATTGTTTCAGCACGACGGGGTTGTTCGAGGCAACCTGCCAGTTGGAATAGAGTTTGGCCCGCGGCAGCGCGCCGGTGAATTCATAAAGCGCGCATCCGCCGTTTTCATTGAGAACAGCGGTCATTTCTTGAAGTAACCGCAGTTGCTCAATCCCTGGTTTAGGCATGATGTCAAAGCGCTGGACAATGCGAAAACGCTGTTTAACCGGATCGAAACCCTGATTCAAAAAACTCAACGTGTCCACGTCGCCCATTGGCAGGTGTGTGGCCGTGGGTGCAAGAATGTAGCGCGTGTTGGTCAACTGCCAACGCCGCGCGAAGAGGTAAAGCGTGTCCTGCGTGCCGCGAAAAGCCAGGACGCCTTCATACAACTCCAGATCCGACCCTACGCGCGGTCGCATCACAAGGTCAAGTGACTGGATGTTGTAATACGGGAAATGATGCTGAACCCATTCAATGCCGTAAACTCCCTGGCTGCCGGCAAAATAATTGTCGAGCGCCGGCAACCGGGACGCTGCCGGGAACGGCGACTGGGTTACGCGATGTTCATAGGGCTTGTCGCGCAATAAGTTGATGATGGGGTTGAAGGAATTGGCGGGGTTGGCGGCATCAATATCATATTTTAGTTTGTAATCCCAGTAAGTGAGCCACGGCAAGTTCGCGCGCCCCATATCCACGATCAGGACCGCGCCGAGCAAAAGGCCGCCCAGCCGCGCGCGCCTGCCGGGAAAAATTCCGGCCATGATGAGGAGGACGACGCCGACCGCCAGTGCGAAAAATAAAAGGAACCAGCCGGCTTGCCCGATGCTGAACGCGGCGATTTCCGTTGGGTCGCCGTTCGCCTCGACGGTTTGCAGATAGCCGACGAGCGCCGGTTTTTGCGAAGCGTAAATCAGCCACGCCAGGACGCAGCCGGCAAACGCAACGACGCAGCCCAGCGTCCATCTGCGGTCAAAGCCGCGGATATTTTTCCACCAGCTTTGCAATTGCGAGATGGAAGATTTTAGGTTCGGAGCCGAAGCCTCCAAATAGCGCCGGCTCAATCCCTGAACGCCATAGGCAAACAAAATCACAATGGCCCACGAAAAGATGAGAATGAACTTGGCCGGATTCCGGATCAGGGAAGCCCCCGGCAGCTCATAAAGGAATCGGAATGGATAGCCGTCAAAAAATCCAAATCGCCCGTAGGACAGCGGCAGGGCAATGACCACCAGCGCGAACCAAAACCAGATCATCCGCCGCTGGTCGCCGCCGAAGACGGAATTTTGCCGGCGCAACGATTGGGTCACCGCCCAAGCCGCCACCAGCGCGACCAAAATGCCGGCATAATTGCCGCCGCCGGTTTGACGCATGAAATTGTGAGGTGGCATCGGGCCTTTTGCGCCATTGGCAAAATACGGGTCCAGCACCGGATCGCGCCCAGCCGCGCCCCAGTAAGTGCCGCCGCGATAATTGTCCCCGAAAAACTCCATGTTATACGGCGTGTCCATCTTGTAACCGAACAATCCGGGCACGAACAGGGCCAGCGTTTCAATCTTGGGTTCGCTCCATTGCGTGCAAAAGTTCCATTGTTTCGCCTTGGTTTCCGCGTCCTGCGCCGTTCCGGCGATGCCGGTGATCGAGGTGCCGAAGAGCGACACGACGGTTTGAACCGCGATGAAGCCGGCAAACACGGCTATGACCGCCACGCGGACGACACCGCGTCCCAATCTTGCCGCGACCGGACCGGGTTCATCCACCAGCGTCTTGAACAACACGAACGCCGCGATAAACACGCTGAAGATCGCGCCGATGTCCGCCGCTTCCATCACATTCACGCCCACCGCCAAGCCGGCCAGTGCCAATCGAATCCAGCGAAGCCACCCCGGCGTCGCCGGCGAATTCGAGACAAACAAGGCCAGCGCCAGGAAATCCATGGCATAAGCGATTTCGTGTCCGCCCAGCCCCCAGCAGGCGTCGGAGAAAAAACAGGAATTCAGCATGGCCGCCAGCGCGCCCAGTGTCGCCGCCAGCGGCGAAAATTTCAATTGCCGGAAAAAAGTCCAGGCGCCGAGGCCCAGAACGAACAATGCGAAGGGAGCGAGAAATTTGGAGAAGCCGACCGGACCCATGAGCCAGCGGAAAAGCGTGGTCAATTCTGGCGAGGCCGAGCCGCCGTTATTGCCTAAGTCATTCAAGTCGCCCCACATTCCGGTAAAGGCGGCGGGGAGTCTTTCCCACGCGGCATTTTGCTGGCCGAGCGGCCCGTCATTGGAAAAATGAACATAGCCGGGCAGGAAACTTTTCCAGAACAACACGGTCAGAACGACGGCCAACAGCACCGGCGCGGAAAAAAATCGGTGGGGTGCGGATGCGGGTTTCGGTTTTGCAACTTTCATAAATCAGTCTGGCCGTCGGTTTAAAATGGAACAAGTATTCTGGGCGGTGATAGGTGGACTGTCAAGGCAGTCAATCGCAGTCAATCGCGTTAGAAAATTCGTGTTAGAAAATTCGTTGCCAGGAGTCCGGAGAACAGCTAATTTCATGGCCGCTCATGGGTTTGGACATCAACAACATTCAACTTTTAATCGCCGGTGGCAAAGGCATCGGCGGCGGCGGTGAATCATGACCACGCCCGCGAGACAATACCAATCCAGCGCAGATTGGTATGACGAGCATTTTTACAGCGATGAGCAAATGGCGCTGGGACCGTGGCATAAAGCTCTGCTTTCAGATTTAATCGCGGAATGTGACAGGGAGATAAAACTGGTGGAACTCGGATGCGGCCAGGCGCAAGTGCCGCGCCTACTGGTGCAAATGGGGAAAGTGGCGGCCGGCAATGTTTACGGCATGGATCAAAGCCGGGCGGCGATCAATTTTGTCGATAGACAACTGCCCGAAGCGCATTTTTCAGTGCAGGACCTTTACGATATGGATTACCCGGCCGGTTTCTTTGACCTCTGCTTCATGTTGGAAACCGTCGAACATCTGGAACAGCCGGAAGCTGTTCTGCAAAAAATATTCGAAATCCTCAAGCCCGGCGGTTCGTTCTATTTGTCCTTTCCCAATTTCGTTCACCTTCCTTGGCTCGCGGTGCGTTTGCTGTCGCAAGCCCTGAACAAACCAAGCTGGATCTGCCTGCAACCCGTGGACAAAATTTACAGCGTTTTCGGCATGAAACGCTTGGTGCAGCAGGCCGGATTTGAATTTGCAAAGGGTATCGGCAGCAACTACGGCCCGCCGGTGCTTTATCCGCTGGAAAAGGAGTGGCTGACACGGGGCTTGAACCGCTGCGGCATGTATTGGTGGTCATTTCACCCGGTTCTCAAATTCAAGAAACCCCTGAAAACATGAAACCGACCAGTTCAACGATTGTCACCGTCGCGTTTGGCCCCGCCTCCGCGGCAGCTTGACTACACCTTTTCGAGTTTCGCCGCTCACCGCGGCGTGCCATTGCGCGTTTTTGTTCGGAGGAAAAATTGGCGGAACGGCGCCTGCTGGAAATTCAATATCATTTGGTCGAACCTGCGCCCGATTTTTCCGCTCCGCTCCGCGAAATGTATTACTGGCGGCTGGAGTTGATTGACAGATGGACGTGGATATCGCGCTGCTGGTGGACGCCTACGACGTGCTTTGCCTCCATCCGCTACCGCCGTTTGACCGGCTACTGGAAAACGCTCACGTGACGGCCAGCGTGGAACATCCCGGCTGCCGTTATATCCTGGGACAAGGGATACACCTCCAGTTTTCTGAACGGTGGCGTCTTTTATGGGAGGTGCCGAAGAGTCGCGACACCCGGGAAGAGATTGTCGCCTGCGGCTGGTCGCATTTCCGCACCATCGCTGATAATCAGCATTGTCTGGAGGAGGTTTTTCAGACAAAGCACTTTAACCGGCCACGAATCTTGCCGTGCCAATACAACTACCCAGCTACCGGGCATATTTCAGAAGGAAAAAGCGCGGTTGGCCAACGGTTGAACACTTGGATTACGCCTAATTGCCTGTCGAGATGGCGAGTGACGTTCATGATCTTTCATCCCACTGCAACAGTGCCTGATTCCAAAATTTGGCGCAAAAAAGATTCGCCTTGAATTTGAATTCACCGGGGCGATAGACTCTGTTTCCAGTGAATCATGGGGCTTGACATCAACAGCGTTCGGTTTTTGATCGCCGCCCGCAAGCGCGGCGCTGACTTTGGCGACGTATTGATGGTCGGGCGACAGGAGTTAAATGTTTATTCCGCCAAAATGCGCCGCGTATTGGCCCAAGCCGGTCTGCCCAATGAATTGTTCGCGCCGGGTGCTCCCGACACCGGCTTTGCGGAGCCGGCATTCAAATCGCTCGGCGCACGGAGCATTTCCTCGCTCGACGCTTCGCCATTTGAAGAGGCTGGATTCGTGCATGATCTGAACCAACCCATCGGTAGCGGATTAAAGCAGCGGTTTGATCTGGTTTATGATGGCGGCACGCTCGAACACGTTTTCAATTTTCCCATGGCGCTGCAAAACTGCATGGAAATGGTTCGGGAGCAGGGACGTATCATTTCGCACACCTGCGCCAATAATTGGTGCGGCCACGGCTTTTATCAATTCAGCCCGGAACTGTTTTACAATGTCTTCAGCGAGGAAAACGGCTTTGAAGTCGAACGCCTGGTCCTGCACGTTGTCGGCCCTTATTGTCGCTGGTATGAGGCTGCCAATCCAAAGGAAATCCGCTCGCGCGTGGAGTTGTTCAATGCTTTTCCGCTCCAAATGCTGGTTTTGGCACGGCGCAAGAGCATCAAACCGATTTTCCAAACCACGCCGCAGCAAAGCGATTACACTCCGCGCTGGGAGAAGACGCCCGAAGAAGCCGCGAAAAGTTTTTCTCCGGATCGTTCCAAACTCGCTGATCATTTTCCCGCGCTGGCCCGGCTGCAAAACGTGTTAAAGTCCGGCTGGCATTTGTTCCACAACCATTCCCTGCGCAACCGCCGCTGCTTCCGGCCGGTTCCCAAAGACTAATTGCCTAATGAACATCCGGGAATTTTTCAAATACACCGCCGCAGGTCGGTTGTTGCTTATCCCGGGGCGGCTGATGCTGATCGCCGCACCGGTCGCGACGCGTCAAATTGGCTTGATGCTTCGTTGGACTTTCACCTCCAAGGAGTATTACAACCATTCCTACCACTTGACGCCTCTGAATCGCGATTATCTCGCCAGCTACATTGCCGTCATCGCCGGCCAGCCGCTAGCGCTGATCGAGAACTTCATCACGGAACTGGAGAATGATTCCGAATTTCGCCGCGTCCTGGAACAGCGCACGCTGGCCAGCCGCGACCGTCACAACTGCGACGTGGAGCCGCGCTATGGCCGACGCCTCGGCTGGTATGCGCTGGTGCGCGCGACCAAGCCGCGGATTGTTGTGGAGACTGGTGTTGACCGCGGC
>OBLU010005701.1_pt1 | contig 11134 bp, 8 predicted proteins | sample 1518681 | NCBI WGS metagenome assembly OBLU01 (sample SAMEA3539304, study PRJEB22396) | soil metagenome | biome: tundra; feature: field; material: soil | place: USA | collected 2010-05 | depth 0.15 m
CAGGCCAGCTTCGGCGGCGGTACCGGCGACGCGGCGCAGATCACCGCCTGGGTGGCAAAGCACTTCACCAGCCAGACCATCGCCGGGATCACCGTCTACAACCTGACCAGCCCAGTCTCGTCATAACCAACCCACTGGCCCAGGCCCCGGGCGACCGCACCCCGTCAGGTCTGCCCGGGGCACAGGCAGGCCGCGCGCAACAAGGGTGTCGGCACCTTCAGGCGGTGGTCTTGCCGAAGTACATCAATTCCCAGAGCGCCGGTGCGGTGACGGTCTCGGCGACGGGGTCGCTGCCGATGCGCTCCACCGTGACCTGGCCGGTGAAGCGCATGTACGCGCCGTCGAATCCGGCGATCTGGGCGAGGACGCGCTTGGGCCCCTTGACGGATTCGATCATGCGGGCCTGAACGATCGTGTTCTCGCGGCGGAAGGTGACGCGGTAGTGCTCGCCGCCGTGGGCGGTGGCGTCGTAGTCGTAGACCGTGGTGTCGTCGTCGGCCACGATCTTGCCGTCCTTGGCGAGCATGAAGATCGGCACCTGGGTGTGGCCGTACTTCCGCTCCGCGGTGATGTCCGAGGCGATCACGCAGTAGCCGCCGGCCTCGGCACGCCCCCAGTACCAGTGATGAATCAGCTGCGGCATCGCCGCGTCGCCCCAGTTGTGATCGTGGTAACCGGTGCCGGTCAGCGTCCGGGTGGTCTCCGAACAGGATGTGCCTGATCTCCGGCCGCCAGGAGGGCAACTGCCCGGTCAGGGTGACGTCCGCGGTCACTGCGTCGAGGTCCACGTGTATGCGGTAGGTGTGCAGGTCCCCGGCGAAGGTGTTCGCGCCCACCCGCACGTCGCAGCGATCCGCGGCGAACGCGAAGTCGTCGTGCTAGCCGGTAGTGGCACGACATTCGCGGGACAGAATTTCATCAGCTGCGGCGCTATCCCGGTTTGGCTCACCCTCACCCTCACCCTCACCCTCACCCTCACGCTTCCGCATAACGATCGGTTACGCTCAGGGTTGTGACCGCGCTGGGGCGTCAAGCCGCCGCGTGGCTGAGGCAACGGTCGCCCACCCGCCGGGTGGCGGCGTGGGTCCTCGCGGTTGCCGGCCCCGCGCTGCTAACGCTCGCGGCACTGCCTTTGCAGTCGTCCCTCGTGCTGGGCGGGTACCTGTTTTCCGCACTGCTGGTGGTCATCGCGGTCGCGGTGATCGGTGGCGTGCGCCCGGCGCTCACCGGGGTCGTGCTCAGCGTCGTGGCGCGAGTGGCCTTCTTCGGTCCCCCCTTTGAAAACCAGGGCGCTGACCTGCGGCCCAACCTTGTCTCGCTGGTTGGGTTCACTGTGGTCGGGGTTGCTGTCGCGATCCTGATCGGCGAGCTCACCCAGCTCGCCGAGGAACAGGCATCGTCTCGGCGGGTCGAGGCGGCGCTGCGCCGGGTGGCGACGCTGGTGGCGCAGGGGGCACCGACGGACGAGCTGTTCGCGGCGGTGACCGAGGAGGTGGGGCGGCTACTCACCGCCGATTTCGCGCGCCTGGCCCGCTATGAGCCCGGCGATTCGCTCAGCGTCGTGGCCGGGTGGGGCAGGACCAGCGACCATTTCCCGATTGGCAGCCGGTGGCCCCTGGCCGGGCAGAACGTGAGCAGTTTCGTGATGCAAACCGGCCGTCCAGCCCGGATCGCTAACTTCGCCGGTGTCTCCGGGCCGCTCGCGGTCGAGGCCCGCGAGCGGGGCATCCGCTATGTGGCGGGGGCGCCAGTCATCGTCCAGGGCGGCCTCTGGGGCGTCATGATCGCGGGCTCGGTCGATGAGTGCCCGCTGCCGCCGGACACCGAGGCGCGTCTCGTCTCGTTCACGGAGCTGGTGGCGACCGCGATCGCGAACGCCGACAGCCGCGCTGGGATCACCCGGCTCGCCGAGGAGCAGGCAGCGCTGCGGCGGGTCGCTACGCTGGTGGCGCGCGGAGCGCCGGCGGACGAGCTGTTCGCCGCGGTTCCCGGGGAGGCCGGGCAGCTGCTTCAGGCCGACCAGATGACCATGCTCCGCTACGAGTCCGACGATACGTCGACCGTCGTCGCCAGCTGGAGAAGAACCGGCGAGGCCCTCCCGCCCGTCGGCGACCGGCAACGTCTCGGGGGGACGAACCTCACCACGATCATCTCGCAGACCCGCCGTCCGGCCCGGATCGACAGCTACGCGGACGCATCCGGCGGGCCCGCTGCGGCCGCCCGCGAAGCCGGCTTCCGCTCAGCGGCCGGAGCGCCGGTCATCGTCCAGGGCCGTCTCTGGGGCGCCATGGTCGCCTGCTCGGTCGATGAGCATCCGTTGCCCCTGGGCACCGAGGCGCGTCTGGCTTCCTTCACGGAGCTGGTGGCGACCGCGATCGCCAACGCCGAGAACCTCGCAGAGCTGACGGCTTCCCGGGCGCGCGTGGTGGCCGCTGCGGACGAGACTCGCCGGCGGATCGAGCGCGACCTGCACGATGGCGCTCAGCAGCGGCTCGTCTCCCTCGGCCTTACCCTGCGAGCCGCGCAGACGGCAGTCCCGCCTCAGCTCGGCGAGCTCGAGGGCGAGCTGGCGCAGGTGGCCAAGGGGCTGGCGAGCGTACTGGAGGACCTGCAGGAGATGGCCCGCGGCATCCATCCCGCGATCCTGGCTCGGGGCGGCCTCGGGCCGGCGCTGAAGACGCTCGCGCGCCGCTGCACGGTTCCGGTCGAGCTCGAGGTGCGGGGTGTGGCGCGGCTACCGGAGCAGGTGGAGGTCGCCGCCTACTATCTGGTCGCCGAAGCGCTGACCAATACGGCCAAGCACGCACAGGCCTCCGTCGTCCACGTCGACGCGGAGGCGGCCGACCAGGTCCTTCGCGTGTGCGTCCGCGACGATGGCTGCGGAGGGGCCGATCCAGTCCGGGGCACCGGCCTGGTCGGGCTCAAGGACCGCGTCGAGGCGCTCGGCGGCACGATCACCGTGCACAGCCCGGCCGGCGCGGGCACATCCCTGCAAGCCGAGTTCCCGCTGGCCGGCTGACAATCGGTGCGGCCTATGAGTCCGGAACCGTGGCCCGGACGGCAGGGGCCGGCGCCGACGCGGGGGCGGACCGCGATCCACCCGACCTGACACGGTTGCGTCAGCTTGGCCGAGGAGCAGGCTGCGCTGCGGCGCGTGGCCACGCTGGTGGCCCGCGGCGCGCGGCCAGCCGAGGTGTTCACCTCGGTCGCCGATGAGCTCGGCCGCCTGATCGGTGCCCAGGCGTCGTTCGTTTCCCGCCTTGATCACCCGGCCGGGGAGGACAGGGAGCCGGAGGGGTACGTCACCGTCGTGACCTCGCGGGATGACTTCCCGCCCGGCACCGAGTCACGCATCGCGGACTTTACCGAGCTCGCTGCCATGGCGATCGCCAACACCCAGGCCGAGCAGGAACTGCACGAACTCGCTGACACCCAGGCGGCGCTGCGGCGCCTGGCCACGCTGGTCGCCCGGGGCGAACCGGCCGAGGCGGTATTCGCGGCGGCGACCAGGGAGGCGCTGCAGTATTTCGGCGGCGGCATCGCCAGGATGATCCGGTATGAGCCGGACGGGACGGCGACGCTAGTCGCCAGGGAGGGTCCGCCCTACCCCGAGCGGGTAGGGCGGACCCTTCGAGGGGTATCCGGCGACCGGGCTGACCGCGATCGTACGGCGGACCGGCCGACCTGCCCGGGTCGATGACTACCGCGACGTCCCCGGCGGCGAGCGCTTCCTGCGTGAGGGGCTGCGGTCCGCGGTCGGCACGCTCCGGGTGTGCGTGCGAGACGACGGTGTCCTGCGAGCTTCCGGTTTGGCCGGTGCGGCACAACCGGATGCAGGTCCTGGCGAGTAGCCGACGGCGGACGGATGGCATGTGCCGAGGGTCGTGCTCCCGCCGAGGACGTGCTGCTGCGCGAAGGAATGGCAAGCACGCTCGGCCGTTCGGCATTCGACGTTGTGAGCCAGGCGGAGCCACGGCCAGGTTCCTGCTAGCCGGTAGCGGGGTTGGCCGCCTGCCGTGAAGACGGAGCCACGCCTATCCGCGATCGTGAGTGATAAGTAGCCCAGCGCCCCGCGCGCCGGGCCTTCACGCGACATGAGGAGGCTGTGATGGTTACCAGCGGACAGACCGCGGCTGGGGTGACGGTCCCCGATACCAAGCTGGCCCGTGAAGCCACCGAGTTGGTGCGCGAGTCCGCCACCGATCTGGTGTACCACCATTCCCGGCGGGTCTTCTGGTTCGGCAGCTTGCAGGGCCGGAACCTGTGAGTGCCGAAAATCTCATCTACGTTACGCGACCAGGCGATATTCGTGAATCGTGCCGCTGACGCGAGTCCGCCTTCGTACGCGGTACTGCTCGAGAACGACCGGTTGAGGTAGCGGTTTCAGCGGGGCAGCGGCGTCGAGCGAGCGGTGCGGCCGGTGCTGATTATGGTGGGTCTCGTACTGGCGCAGGATCTGCCGCAGATGGTTCTGATTCCAGATGAGGATGCGGTCCAAAAGCTCGCGTCGGCATCCGCCGATCCAGCGTTCGGCTATCGCGTTCATTTGGGGGTCCGGACATTACAGAGCACGGTCCAGATCCCGGCACCGGCGAGGACCGCGCTGCATCCCCAGGGCCGCACCAGGTGGGCGATCACAAGATCAAGACCGGTCGTCCAGAACGGGGGCGGCTGCCCTGGACAGCACATGCGATAGCCGCTCGGTCAGGGACACGCGGCTGGGTAGCCGGTGCTCGGGACGATGGCGGCGACCTCTGCGGTGTAGCCTGCCAACGCCCGGCAGATTCGGGACGCGACAGTACCGGGGCTGGTATCCCAAGTCAGCAGGGTACCGTCCGGGGCCGCGCCAACCAGCGTCTGCGTTCCTGGTTCCCAGGCCACGCTGGTCGGGTCGGCGAGGCCGGTGAAGGTCGCCACCAGGGTTGGCGCGGCCGGGTTCCTGGTGTTCCACACCCGGATGCTGTCATCATCGGAAGACGCGGCGAGCATGCCGCCTCCGCTGAACGCGACGGAGACGACCTGCCCGGCGGGACCAGTCAGCGAAGCCACGTTCACCGGGTTCTCCGGATCGCTGATGTTCCACAGCCGCACGGTCCCGCTCGCTGACCCGGTGGCGAGTAGCGTCCCATGGGCGCTGAATGCCACCGTATTGATCGCGTCGAGCGGAAGAGTCGGCGGCGTAATGGGCGTCCACTGACCATCGGGGCCGCGCGCTACCAGCAGGAAAGTCCCGTCGGCTGAGCCTGCCGCGAGCAGTGCCCCGCTGGGGCTGAATGCTATCGAGGTGATCTCGGAGGCCAGATGGCCGTTGATGGGCGTGGGCTGCGAGGCCCCGTGTGGCCAGAGGTACACGATGCCGTCGGAACCGCCGGCGGCCAGGATCGGGTCATCGGCGGCTGGACTGTAGGCGACGCTGGTGAGCGGCTGCGGGGCGGTCAGCGTGTCAGCCGTGCGCCCGCTGCCCGTCGACCAAAGCCCTACTTTTTGGTTTCCCAGCGTTGCCGCCACGACGCCACCGTCCGGGCTGAGCGCTAGGGATGGGGGAATGTCACCGCGGGCCGCCGCGCTGACGGCTAGCGGGGCAGGCAAAGCTGCGGACGCATAACTGGCGGCAGTGAGCGGGTTCCACAAACCGATGGCGGTGCCGCTGCCGATAGTCGCTATGGGCAGACGCGGGCCGGCGGCGGTCGCCACCGCGGCAATGCTGCTTGTGCCCGGTTGGGGTGGGGTTGTGACATTCCAGAACCCCACCGTCGGATCGGCCTCGACGCTGGCGATGGTCTGCCCGTTGCGGCTGAACGCCAGCCCGGTCACCCGGCTCGACGGGCCGGTCAGCGCACCGATCTGGGCCCTGGTATCGATGTCCCACAGCCTCACCACACCGTCCCCCCCGCCGCTGGCCAGCAGCGCGCCCTGCGGGCTGAAGGCGAGCGCGTCGACCGGTTGAGTGCCGCTGCCAGGCAAGGAGCCAAGGCGCGCGCCGGTCCGCCCATTCCACAAGCGGATAGCGCCGTCATCGTCGGCCGAGGCGAGCAGGGCGGAATCGGGACTGAACGCAACCGCCCTGACTGGCCCGCTGTGCCCGGTCAGCTTGACCAGCCTTGGGTTCCCGCGGACATTCCACAGGCGCACCGTTCGGTCGGAGCACCCGGCGGCAAGCTGGGTGCCGTCCGGGCTGAACGCTATCGCATTGATCGTGACCCCGTTCTCCGCGGTCCCCGCCTGGAACGTCGAGATCTGACGACCGTGCAGATCCCACAGCGTGACGACACCGCTGATGCCCGCCGTCGCGATCAGGTTCCCGTCAGGTTGAAAGGCGACGGTGTTGACGCTCAACCCGTTGGCGGTGCCCAGCGTAGCGACCGGCTTCCAGGTCTTTACGTCCCAGACGATGGTGGTCCCGTCTTGTTCGGCGCCCGCGAGCAACGTCCCAGATGGATTGAAGGCCGCGGCATAAAACGGCGACCCGCCCCGCAGCGTGACCGCCCGCTGCTGGGTCGTCACCAGGAACACTGTCATCGCGTCCTGTCCCGCGACCGCGAGCAGCGGTGCGGCAGTGTCGAACGCGACCGCGCTCCCCGCTCCCGCTGGGTTGCTGAGGGTGGACGTAAAGAAGTCTTCCTGCGCGGACAGCAGCCCGTTGTCCGCGGTCGCGCCGCCGACCCGGTAGGCCTCGACATCAAGCAGCAGCGACAGCACCGGGTCATTGGCGCTCTGGTTCGCGGATTCGATCAGTTGCGACGTCTCGGCGCGGGATTGCGCGAGGGTCAGGTTCCTGCTGTCGGCCGCGCGAACCTGCAAGACGATCACCGAGGCGATGACCACCGTGGCGATGACAGCGGTCACGCTGGCGATGCGGAAACGCTGCCGGACGCTGGCCCGTGCCCGCTGGCGGCACGCGGCGCTCAGGAATTCCTCGGCGGGCTCGCCGAGCCCGCCGAGCCCGGCCGCCCGTGCGCTGGCAACCTTGTCCTCGATGCTGGCTAGCGCGATCCCGCGAGGCAGCAGGCTGGCGTCCTTATCCTTCGCAGCCCACTCCCGTGCCTGCCCGGCCACCCGCTGTGCCTCCCGGCGCCAGTCGCGCTCCTCCGCCAGCCATTGGGCCAGGGTGGGCCAGTGGCGCAGCAGTGCCTCATGCGCTATCTGCACTCCGCCCTTGTCCTCGGTGAGCAGCCGCGCGTTCACGAGCCGGTCAAGCAGGGCGTCGGCGCGTTTGCTGTCCTCGGCCGGGAGTTCCTTGCGTAGCGCCTCGCGGCTCATGTGCCGCCTGGCGTCCTCGGTGAAATCGGCCGCCGCAACCAGGTGGTACACGAGCAGCTGCCGCAGCGTCTGTCGTTCCTTCTCATTCAGTGACTGGAGCAGGCTCTCCGCCGTGTTGGCGAGGGCGTCTTGAACTCGCCCGGCCTTCTGGTACGCCGCGATCGTGAGTTCCCGGCCGTCACGGGCCTTCCATGTCTCGAGCAGCGCGTGCGCGAGCAGCGGAAGCCTGCCCGGGTCGTACGTCAGCAACCCGCCCGTGGCCCGCGATTCCACTGCCCCGATATCCCCGAGCATCGCAGGGACCAGGCCGGGTTGTACGGTGAGGTCCGCCCGGCGGGCCGGCGATTCGATCGCGTCCCGGAGTTCGTCGGCGGTCATCGGACCGACGGTGACCCACCTGTTGATGGCCGGTCGCAAGTCCTGATACGCGGTGCACTGCTCCATGAAGGCGATCTGCACGCCGATGACGACAAGGCCGGCCGGCGGCTCGTCACGGCTGCCGCGCGTGATCGCGCATAGGGCGTCGATGAACACATCGCGTTCTTCGTCGTCGTGGCACCGGGTGAAGACCTCCTCGAACTGATCGATGAGGAGGATCAGCCGGCGCTGTCCGGTGTCCGGCCCGCCGCTGATGCCACCGGTCGGGTCAGTCCCGGTCGGCACGATTCCGCTGCGGTGCCGCTCCTCCTGGGACAGCAGTCCCTGGCGGACGATCATGGCGGCCCTGGCCGGGTCCGTCATGAGCTGGTCGTAGACATCTGAGCCAATGAGTCCCGCCAGATCGCCCAGCTGCACCGATAGCTGCTCAAGCGGGCGGCTGTCCGGCCGCATGGCCCGAACCGGCCAGTCGGCGGATCCAGGCTCGGCGAGCCCGCCTGCCCGCAGGTCCGGGATCAGGCCCGCCCGCAGGACCGAGGACTTGCCGGCCCCGGACACGCCCGCGACCATCAGCGGCGTGCTGCCGTAGATCCGCTCGTCAAGGGCGTTGAGCAGCTCGACGACGAGGGCGTTCCGGCCGAAGAACCAGCCGGCGTCGCGTTCCTCGAAAGGGGCAAGCCCGGGATAGGGGCATGGGCCGTCCACGGGGGAGGAATCAGCGGCCAGGACGGCTTCGCCGTCCTCGACGGCCGGGAGCCGTCGCGTGAGCTCACGGCGCAGCAGGCGAATTTCGAGTAGTTCCCGGCTATGCAGCTCATAGGTGTCCCGCTGGCTGGACTGGAGCCCGGTGAAGACGCCGCGCAGCGAGTCGAGCTGGCTGAGCACGACCGCCTGGAAAGAGCGCTGCTGCGAGAGCGCGTGGACGAGGTGGCTGAGCAGCCCGGCATCATCGCTCTCGGCCGCCGCTTGCAGTAGCGTGTCTACGCCATTGACGTCGAGCACGAGGTCATTGATCACCGCCTGGGTCTGCGCTGAGCTCGCGCCGCTGAGGCCTTCCTCGAACACGGCGCGCAGCAGTTCCCGCAGCCTGTCCTCGGTGATCGTCGGCGTTTCCGGCCGGTCGCCCGGCCGGCCGGCGAATTGCTGGACGATCGCGGCCAGGTAGCCAGCGCCCGCGCCGCCGAACTGAGCGAGCAGCGCCTGCACCGCCGCCGGATCGGCGGCGGTCGTGACCAGCGGCACCAGGATCGGGGCGAAGGCCGCGGCGGTCATCCCGGTGAGGATCGCCCGCGGTGTCATGTGCCGCAGCCCCGCTGCGTTGCGCGTTACCCAGCCGCGGATCCCCGCGTGCGCCTGAACACGGGCCAGCTCACCCGGCGGACCACCGCCGGACTCATCGGGGGCCAGGACAGGTCACCTCCCGCCGCCGGGCACGCCTGGACAGCTCAGCCCGCCGGTCACCGCGGAGTCAAGGGCGCGGGCGGCATGCAGCAGGTCCAGGCACGCGTCCGCCGCCGACTTGGGCGTATGCAGCGCGGCGTTGACCTGGTCGTGGATGACCTTGGTGAGCTGTGGGTAGTTGCCGGTCATCGCGGGCCGGAGGACAACGCGGGTGCTGGCCGCCGCCGCCAGGACCGGGTTCCGGCTGATGACGGCGGGGTCGTTCCGGACGCTCGCGTTGGCCGGGATCTCCGAGTACTGGGTAGCGAGGATCCACTGCGCCTGCCATCCTGCCATCCACTTGACGAATGTCAGCGCCGCGGGCAGGTTCCGCGTCCGGGGATTGATGAACAGTCCCCAGCCGCCCAGTGTTGACCAGCCGACGCCGGACTGTCCCTGGAAAGCCGGTGGTGCCTCGACGCCAACCTGATCCGGGCGCAGCGCGTTCGGCCCGCTGGTCGCGTTGGCGTAGGCGGAGTCCCAGCCGCGCATGAACGCCGCGTGCCCGGTGTCGAAGACGCTGTCGGTGTCCGTCTCCTCGAAGGTATCCACGGTTGCCGGGGATATTCCCTGCCCGATCAGCCCCTGCATGAATTGGAGCGCCTTTTGCGCCTGCGCGGAATCGAGTTCAGTGGCGGGGCTGGCCCCCGGCGGCAACCCGCCGAAGGCATCCGCGAGGAACTCATACCAGTCGCAGGTCAGTCCCTCGTAGTTGTCCCCCTGCCAGACGAACTGATGCGGCAGGCCCCTGCTCTTGAGCACCAGCGCGTCATGTTCCAGCTCTTCCCACGTACGCGGTGGCGCGAGGTGGGCTTTGGCGAGCAGGTCCTTGCGGTAATACAGGAATCCCTCGTCGATGTACTCGGGGACCCCGTAAATGTCATGGTTGTAGGTCAGGTCGCGGACGAAGCTCGCGCCGCTGTTAGCCCCGCCGGCCGTGCCGAAAGTATCCCAGAACGCGGGCGGCAGGTACTTGCTCAGCGGCACCGCGTATCCAGCGGGAGCGAACGAGGAAGGCCAGATCACGTCCCCGTCGTAGACGTCAGGGGTGCTCCCCGAGGCTAGCTGCCTGACCAGTTGGGCCCGGAGCTCGTCGGTGCTGGTAGGCCCGGTCTCCAGCTTGACGGTGATCGACGGGTAGGCCTGTTCGAAGGCATCGGCAAGCACTTGGCGCACGTCATTAGTCGCCGTCTCCGCAGTGGGATCAGCCAGCCAGACAATCGTTCCTAAGCCAGGACCGGCAGAGGGAACCGGAGGCAGGGACACCGTGGGAGTCGCCTTTGTGCAGCCTGCTAGGGAGGCGGCAAGCATCAGCACAACCGCGGACCACGCCGCAAGGCGCGAATGCCGGACATCATCGTCCAGAAGATGCACCGTCAACTCGCTTGGGGGTTGAGTTCCTGCTTCGGATACCTGCCCTGTTTCCCGCATCGCGCGGAGATTAACGCTGTGCTGAAGATTAGCTGCTCAGGGTAAGCAATATCTGGAAATGGAAGGATCTCGATTGGCCGCGCTCGGCAGTCCGCCGCCCAGCAACGGGACAAAACGGGCGCGGATCGGCAAAGCGAGCGGTTATACGCACCGCTCATTCCGCCCGGACGCTGTCGGCTATATGTACGTAGACACTGCCATGCATCGACCCGCAGTGACACACCCTGATACATGCCGTGACAAGAAGAAACAGCCCCGCCGGGCCGCGTTGCCGCAGCCAGCGGGCCGTTTCCCCAGGTGGTGGCAGGTGCTGGGTTCGAACCAACGCAGGCTGAGCCGACGGTTTTACAGAACTCTCCTGCCTGCCCCCTCTACATAGCTATTGACCTGCGTAAATGAAGTCGTATGCCATTCGGCGCGGCGACGCTGTCCGCTATATGTCCGTGCCCGCGGGAGCTTTCGCGGCCCGACACGCGGACAGCCACGGACACCGTCCGCAGAAACATCTTGACCTGCGCAAACATGCAAGAACGCCTGCACTACGACAAGTACAGCGCCGGATCATCGAAACGGGCTTTGCCGTGTCGCGGGCGGAGCGAGTCCACGGCGGCCAGCTTGCAGGCGC
>OBLU010005702.1_pt1 | contig 11134 bp, 6 predicted proteins | sample 1518681 | NCBI WGS metagenome assembly OBLU01 (sample SAMEA3539304, study PRJEB22396) | soil metagenome | biome: tundra; feature: field; material: soil | place: USA | collected 2010-05 | depth 0.15 m
CGGTGGTTTCCGTTGCCCCTGGCCAGTACGAAGAAGCCATGGTCGCCGCTCTAAACGAATGGTGGCAGGATGCAGACCGAGATCGAAAGCTGCTGCTGGAACTGCTCAAGAAACTGGGCCTGCCTGCCCGATTCTACACGATGCACGCCATCGAAGCAGTCATGCAAACGGTAAGCTGGAATGGCCCGTACCCTTTGCAGCCTTCGGAAAAAGATGGCGGGTGGCTTTGGTGTGACTTGACACCGGGAGGAGAGGCGCTTCTGCTTCCCGCCGACCCTGCGTTCTTCAACACGGACCCGATGCGGAAGATTTTGCAGCGCATCGTTTTGGGCTGCGAGAATGTAACCACGAAACCCGAGTTTCGCAGTGCGTCGCATGCGTGCCTCCTGGGGCCGTCGCAAGACAAAGAGGGTTGGTTTCGGGTCAACAGGAAAGGCGTCGTTTGGGTGGTGGGACAGCCTAAGCCGACGAGCTACGGAAGCCAGGTCCGTACGTTTGATTCGTTCTTCGTGACGCCGACCGTCCGGCAACCAGCACCCGCCACTACTTTGGCCGTTACACCGCCGGACCCGCCCTCGCAAACCGCGTTACTGAAGGATATCATCAACGCTTCTATAGAAGCCGCTTTCAGCAAACTCCGCAACGAACTGGCGAGGATCGAGAAAAAGGTGGATAAGGTTGGCAACGAGATTGAAAAGATCAAGCCAGCGCCGTTGCCGCCCCAGCCTGTACCTCGTCCTGCCGAAGCAACGATTGAAATACTACCGACTGTTCCATTGCCTCAGGACGGATTGAAGCGGGCATTTACTGCTGCGGTGTCCGCGGCGCAGTCGCCCTATCCGGCGCGGCTCCAGGCGTTGCAGCAGGCGCTGAGATCGGTATTTCCCGACCTGCCGTTCGAAATCTCCCATCTGTCGCTGCAGTCGGGCCGATTCGCGATGCACCCGGCCAGAATCGCGGAACCCAATTCAGTCTTATGCGAGAGTTGTGGACGAAACCCTGGGGAACGGCAGTGTTTTCTGACCGCTGTGGCCGGCCGACCTGATAGCGTCTGGGTTCTTCTCCCGCCGGGTGATCTCAACAAATTCGATTTCCCGAACGGATATGTCCTCTTGCTCGATCCGGCGCCTCCCGGCACATCCACCGTTGAATCGGTGTGGCAGCCGGCCTTGTTGAACTTGTGCGATCCTAAGGACAAGCTGTTTCAGGTGTACCAGAAGATGGCTTGGGGGGCCTCTCAAAGCTAAAAAGCCGGAGGTATGCCGCGCCGCCACGTCGCTTACGCACTGCGTTGCCAACCTGCTGTGTTCGAGCACGCTGGCGGGAGTGCCCCTAGCCTGGTACCAGCCTCCTAAGACCGAAACGCAAACGGATCGTCCGGTGGGAGAATATGGCCAGTACACGCCAGAGAGGTTAACAGACAGACAAAACAGTGGGCGCAGTGGAAAGTGGTCACGAGAATGTGGGGCAGAAAAGAGGACCAAAAACGGATCAGCGAGTTAACCGCGGAAAATTTTGAGCTTCGCAAGGAATGTGAGAAGTTGCGAGGCGGCACGCCAAACAAAGACAAGACTCCGCAAGCACAGGGAACCACGGAAGTAGAAAAGCGCGTCCAAATGCCAAATAATTATTGGCGCTACTCGCAAAATCAGCTAATAGATAGAATTTGCAGACTGGAGGTGATCACAGAAAACGATCAAAGAAGGCTACGCGCGTTGGCAGCGGAGAACGTTGAGCTTCGTAGCGAATGTGAAAGGTTGAGTCAGGCCAACCGGGCATCGACAAAGTCCGCGGATCGTGCTGAGGGTATTGCGGCTCTGGCACGGCCGGTCGCTCCCCCTCTGGCTCTGCCTGCTCCGGTAGTTTTCGTTACCCCTGGCCAGTACGAAGAAGCCATGGTCGCGACTCTGAACCTATGGTGGCAAGATGCAAACCGAGATCGAAAGCGGCTGCTGGAACTGCTCAAACAATTGCGACTGCCCGCGCGGTTCTACACGATGAACGCCTTCGAATCAGTCTTGCAAACGGTAAGCTGGAATGGCCCGTACTCTTTGCAGCCTTCGGAAAAGGATGGCGGGTGGCTTTGGTGTGACTTGACACCGGAAGGAGAGGCGCTTCTGCTTCCCGCCGACTCAGCCTTCTTCAACACGGACCCGATGCGGAAGATTTTGCAGCGCATCATTATGGGCTGCGAGAATGTAACCACGAAACCCGAGTTTCGCAGTGCGTCGCAGGCGTGCCTCCTGGGGCCGTCGCAAGACAAAGAGGGTTGGTTTCGGGTCAACAGGAAAGGCGTCGTTTGGGTGGAGGGACAGCCTAAGCCCCAAACGTTTCGAGGCGAAGTCCGTACCTTTGATTCGTTCTTTGTGACCCCGACCGTCCGGCAACCGGCACCCCCAACCACGGTGGCCGTTACATCACAGGAGCAGCCCTCCCAAACCGTCTTACTGAAGGACATCGTATCGGCTTTCGGCAAACTCCGCACCGAGCTGGCCAGAATCGAAAAAAAGGTGGATAAGGTTAGCAACGAGATTGAAAAGATCAAGCCAGCGCCTTTGCCACTCCCGCCCCGGCGTGTACCTCGTCCTGCTGAGGTGACGATTGAAGTACCGCCGTGTGTTCCGTTGTCTCCCGACGCATTGAAACGGGCATACGCTATTGCTGCGTCTGCGCCGAGATCGGACTACCCAGCGAGGCTTCAGACGCTGCGGCAGGCGCTCAAATCAGAATGCTCCGACCTGTCATTCGAGATTTCCCATCTGTCGCTCCAGGCCGGACGATTCGCGACACACCCGGCTCGAATCGCGGAACCCAATTCCATTGTTTGCGAAACTTGTGGACGAAACCCTGGGGAGCGGCAGTGCTTTCTGACCGCCTCGGCCGGCCAGCCTGGCAGCGTCTGGGTGCTTCTCCCGCCAAGTGATCTCAACAAATTCGACTTCCCGAACGGATATGTTCTCTTGCTTGATCCGGCGCCTCCCGGCACATTCACCATAGGATCCGTATGGCAGCCGGCCTCGTTGATCTCGAACGAAGTGAAAGATAGGCTGTTTCAGGTGTACCAGAAGATGGCCTGGGGAGCCTCTCAAGGCTGAACCTCGAAGCCAAACCGCACCTGCCGACAGGCGTCAAGGCGTTGCATTGGCAGGTAACGGTCGACGTAACACGCCCATGTCGGCAGTGTTGCCGTTGCTTGGCGCGGAGCGAGACGATACGAGTCCGGCAATTGCCGGCTTGACGACAGCCCCACCTTGCTCCTGGTAACTCACTCGCATTCTTGTGCTGACTCGATAGCCCGATAGATGTCCCGCTTTTATCAAACAAGCCGGTTGCAGAACACTGGTAAGACAAACTGTCCCGGCCGGAACCTGTTCCAGGAGCAACTGGTATCCTCGGGGAAACTTGCAACCTGTGAAGGTTCCGGGGGGCAAGAAGATATGTGTGGATTCGTCGTTGTCCTGAACGGCCAAGAACAACTGGAATAAGAGTTGATCTGCGAGGGGCCGTTGACAATCGATACAGTAAACCTGCCGGTCTTCGCATTCGTCGGTCAGGGTGACTTTGTGAAGCGAGAACAGGTCTCCTTCGACTGCAAGATGCACCAGTTCTGGCACGAGTGGCAAACCGGACAATCCCAGGAAGGTCGCCAACGCACTCTGAGCGTCGAGCAGGCGAGCCAAGTGGTGCGCCGGGCTTGAGTTGTCCGCGCCGTCAACACCGGACCCGGGGGGCAAAGAAAAGACGCTTGACCATTCGGAAGGCAGATCGCTCCAGGATGCGCCGTTGGTCGCGCTTCGGGCGAATTCCTCCGTCTTCTCCAATGTTGCCAGCCGTTGAGCCAAGCTGCGCAATTCCTGCTGAACTGCATCTATCCGACGGGCCATCGCCGCTATCGGCAAAGGTGTATGCGCCACAGGCGGAACCGCCGTGACGGCCGCGCGCGTAGATTCCGAACGTTCTATCTCCCGAAGCTTTGTCTGCAAGCTCTCGCAGTCTTGCCTCACCAGACTCAATTTGGAGTTGCTCGCCGCCAGCTCTTCCCCCACGGTCCGCAGGCGCGACTCCAGCACCTGCGGCAGTGTCAGCTCTTGAGCCGCCGTGGAATACTGGAATCGGCTTGGGTTGCCTCCCGCGCCTGATCTTACTAAGTCTTCATAGGGCACCACAGGACAATTCGCGCTTGTGGACCCATCCGACAAAGTGCCGCGAGAGACTACCACGTACTGATCCTCGTGCGCGACGCGGCGAAATCGGCACGCCCGCAGCACCATTCCTGATCGGCTCATTGGCGAGCGAGAATCCCCGTCAAGATCAAACATGCGAGTGACCAGGGACCTAATGCTGGCCGTTTGGAAATACGCCGGGTCTGCCGGGAGGGCAAAAACGTCGTTCGTCCCTTCTATTTGGGAAAAGAGCCAGCCGCCGTCCTTGTCAGAGGGGGAGAACCGGTATGGCCCGTTCCAACTAATTGACTGCAAAGAAGTTTCGATGTCACGTATCGCGTACCAGAAGACCGAAAGGTGAACCGCAGCCGCCAGATGCTCGATCTCTGCGCGGTCGGGCTTATGGCTGCTCCACCATCTGTTGACAACCGCTACGAGGGCGGTCTCCTCTCTCGAGAGCAACGACGATGTGGGAATCCTCGGGCTCGGGCTTCGCAGATTTGCCGATGTGGACGGAATGAGTTTGTCCCAGCCCTCCAGCAAATGCTCCAGTCTTCCAATGCGGCGATCCATGTCCCCGGGGGCCACAACTTGGTTGTACGGCTGGCGGTCTGACGCCACCGGTGGAATGGACAGGCTTAAGCTCGCTATCTGGGATCGCAGTATAGCCCACTCCGACTCGAACCGGGACTCCATACTGCGGTTCCTGCCATCCAAGCGCGATACCTCACGACTGAACGCGAGCCAGAGCGTGACGGCTAATCCTAGCCCGCCCGCGAGCAGCACCACAAACAGAATGATTTCGCCCATACTTACGCGTGTTATCGGCGGATCGCCGTTACTTCGACAGTCTCAGCCGCGTAACCATCTGAAAATAATGTACTTATATCCAGATAAAATGGTGCCAGTATACACAAGCCAAGTTGAACACGTTTCAGATGTGGACGACAACGTTGTCTTTGGAAAACTATAGTACCTATTTGATAGATAAATCTCGTAAAAGCTCTTATTCATCCCTTGAGCCTCGCCAGCGACCCAGTCGAGACGCTTGAGGCGCTTCTCACGCCAGCCCCGCGGCATCGTTCCCCATCTGCTGTCGAAACTCGCTCATCGCATAAAGGACGGCGTTGACGTCAGCCAAAGGGCTTGCTCCCGCGGCCCGGCTCTAAGGTTGTTTTCGGCGCGGAGTGTGTTCCGTAATGCCCATAGGGATCAACGACACGACGCGGGATTCTTCGCGTCCCACACGGTCTGAACAATCTGCATACTTTTCACCCTAACTTAAAGGAACCAAACCGAACCGGCGTATCGGACGGCCCGGGTATCCGCCAGGATTCCGTCTAGCGCGACGCCCCTGGCCCCATCACCTGGATCTTGAAGCCTGTGGCCCCAGGCGACCCGGTTTTTCCCTTGTTCGGGAATCTGTATTGAACACGCACTCCGGACGGCAAGCAGACCGACTCTGGCCGCCCGTTCCTGTCGTAAGAAAAATGAATCTCCCCCGACCGCTCCCCTTTGACAGACACGATTCGGTGGTTCGCGTATTTGTAGTCCACCTTGCCGGTTTGGGCGGACTCACTGCGGACCAGACGCTTGTTTTCAAAGACCAGCTTCGGCAATGTTCCATTGGGCAGATCTCCACCCGCCCCTGTCCGGCGCTCAACGGTGGTTTGTGCAACTTCATCATCGTAGCTCACCCTTGTATTCGCGCCATTGGAAGATGCAACCTGTTGTACACGGCCGGCGCCGTCGTACTGCCACTGGGTTTCAGGTATGCCAGTGCCGCTGAGACGCGAGGGATGACCGTCGGCGGAGTACTCGATGTTTGCCGTTTCCGTCGAAACCGGCCCGGGACCAGCCGGACGTTCGAGCTGATAGCCGGTGATCCTTCCCTCGCCGTCGTACGTCAGGACTTCTGCATAATTCCCTTGATTGAGGCGCACGGACCGGACATTTCCCTGCGAGTGGTACTCAGCCCAGGTTCTTCCGTCGACCGCAATACTTTGAATCGCACCAGCGGAATCCGCGACTACCTCGACCTCGTTGCCCCGCGAGGTTGCGATCTGCACGAACGCTCCACCCCGCCGGGGCTGGGCAATCGCCTTCCAGCCATCCTTGCCGGTAATCTCGACACCGCCAGCCATGCCCATCGCTGGGTTTCGGTAGCGTGCACAATTACCCGACCTATCGACCACCTTCTGAACCTGCCCATGGGCATCCACGCGGTACACGACGCCATTCCTGACAACGGACGACGCCTTTGCGCTCCGCTCCAGCGCAGGGCCAGTGAGGGGGAGTACCGTGCCGGTCCAGCTCCGGTTCCCGTAGGTCAGATCGAATCGCGGCTCCGCCACCTCCTTAAGTTCGTCCTGAACCGCCTTCTGCAGTTGTCCTAGGCTCGGGTCGGGGACGTACTGTGGTGTCGATTTCAGATCCACGCCTCCAAACAAATAGATCTCGCGCGTGAGCGTTGCAACGCCTTCACGGTTGCCATCGTGGATGGCCTTTTGCTGCACTTGTTTAAAAGTGGTCGAGAGGGCCGGTACCCGCCGATAAGCTTCAGGGTCGTCGGCCTGCAAAGCCATTTTGTCGGTCCCAGCCAGATCTACAGCGACGTTGTTCTCCCGGAGCCACTTGGCAATCGCGACAGCCTTGGCGAGATCGCGGACGCGCTCCAACTCGGGAGCCTCGGCCGCCAGATCGTCATAGTGCTCAGTAAACCGCCGGGCGAACTCTTGGTGAATGGGATCCTTCACGCTATCGTCGTCGCGCAAACCGGTCTTACTGTTCGGGTCTCGGACCTGACGCTTCGTTTTCACCCCCATCGCCGCCTTGTCAAAGACAATGGACGATCCATCTCGCCGGATTTTCATTTCGCCGGATACAATCCAAAACCGCGACATCACGGCCCTGTCGTTGGCCTTGGATTCCTTCTCGAATGACAGCGCCGCCACGCTCTTGTAGCCGGGCACCGCGGATATCCTCATCCGTTGTTGCTGCCCTTGTTCGGCAACGACACCAAACGAATATTGCTTTAGAATCCAGTCGGCTTCGAACAACGCCTTCCCAAAGCCGGTGCCAGCCAAAACGTCAACGGGATAGTAGACCTTTTGCAACCAGGGGCCCTCGGGATTGCGCGGGTCGGCTGGATCGAGCGAGAACGAGGCGTCCTCGGGCGATTGCGAATAGGCCAGGCGCAAGGCCACGGCAAAGTCCTCCGCTTTGATGCCCGAGACCGTTGCATCGTCTTTGTCGCTGAGCAGCACGATGGAGCCGGAGGCCGGGTCGTAGACGGCGCCCGAGATGCTTCCGATGTCGCCTTGAACCGAGGCCGTCGTGGATAGCTCGATGCCACCGAGCTGTTTGGGTGAGCCGCCGCTGCCCACCGTGGAAGGCTTCGCCGCGAGTACAATGTTTCGCGCATTATTAAGGTCGAGCATGGTTTCGACGGACTTTACCACTGTATCCAACGTTGTATCTAGTAGTTCCAACTTGTTACGAAAACTGGTGACGAGACCTTTAGAACCTAACACGACAGATTCATTCAACGATCGAAGTCCGCCTGTCGTAATCAGCGAGTCGAGGCGATTCTGTACGGCAGATTTGTAGAGCATCTTGGTGTAGACGCTCTCGAGCGGGATCGTTATACCCTTCTCGATGCTTCCAAGCACCTCACCGCCGAAAACGTCCCAAGCAGCCATTCCAACGGGTTGCAATAAGTTGCCTAGATTTTTGCCAAAGTCCGGATGTGCCCAGTATGTGTCATACTTCTCGCGGATGTCTTGGGCATCTCCCAAAACGCTGCCTCCCCAAGCGCTCCCCCAGACCCCGACGACGCCAACCGCATTCCAGAACAAGCCCGCGGTTCCCATGCCCTGGTCGCCCCAAGCATTCATACTTGACAGTTTTTGGTCCGCGCGCGCGTCCCAGTTCCCTGCGGTCGTTGCGGCAGCCCAAAGGCTCCTCTCGAATTCCTGCCACCAAACGTCGCTAAGGTCGGGCATTGCTTGGGATGAAACGGATTGCGCAAGTAGCAATGGCGCGGAAATGCGGCCATGGCCGAGCCTCGAACGAACGAAGCTTGCCGGGATTAGGGCGGTTGTGGACAGGGGCGCGCGCGGCGACGCGGCATGACTGCTGGAGTCGTCCATCAACAGGCCTTGTTCGTTAACGATATAGCCGGCATCTCCGGACGGGCCCTCCAGGTAATACTGCGCAGCACCCGCACCGACTCGACCGAGAATTGATTGGTCAATCAACTGTTTCGACTCCGGCGCGCCGTCTTCACCATATTCCAATAGCGGTAACCGAACCCTCGTTCCGGCTGCAGGAACGAAATTGACTTTCTTGCCGTTCTCCACGCGGGAGACCAGATTACCTTCGCTGTCCCAAATGTAGCGGAGTCTGGCCTTACCGGTTCGTATTTCGGCCGGGAGACTCTGGTGGTTGTATCTGATCTCCGTTGTCTCGCCATCCCCCCTCCGGGCGACGATAGCGCCTTGAACGGTCGCGCCAAGAACGATTCCTTGCGCTCTCGAAACCCTGCCCAATGCGTCGAAAAAGAAAGTAACTGTCTTCCCGCGATTGGTAACCGCCAGACGCCGGGATCCCTCGTCGTACTTATAGTGGAACTTCGCTCCATCGGAAATGTCCATTTCCTGCAGCCGTCCGCGGGGATCCCAGACGTAGTCGGTCGTCGACATATGGCTCTCTGCGCCTCCGGACAGGCCCTGCAGCCGTCCGTTGGGACCATAGTTGTAACTGAAGCTGGCGATCTCGCGCCCGGCGGAATCTACATGGCGAAGGCTGGAGAGATGCCGATCCGATGCGTATTCGAAGACCGAGTGAACGCCGTTAGGGAGAATTCGTTCCACCCGACGCCCGTCGTCGGACCGCAGAAACCTCACGGTCCCCATGTCGCTCCGAATCTCTTCGAGATCGCCCCGCAGGCTTCGAACGTATGAGACATCGTTGGCAAGCCAAGGCGCGGCGCCTTGCGCGGCAACCGCACGGAGTCGATCGGCCAATGCCAACACCTGCCGCTCGCGCGCATGCCAGCCGCTGGAGTCGGACGGACCCGGTGCGGCTAGCTGAGCGGCCGCCTTGGAGTAACGTGGTACGTTCTCGAGCGGGCGCAAGTTAAAGACCGAGATTCGGGAAATGCGACCGACGTGGTCGTACTCGTAAGCGATCAGTCGCTTGGGCCCTCGATCCCAAATCACTGCCGAGAGTCTGTCAAAAGCATCGTAATAATACTCGGTGGTACCCGTTTCGCCGCGGGCCCAGATACGATTGCCGTGAGCATCGTAGCCATAGCGAGCCGGGCCATCTGGAGAGACGACTTCAATCGGGAGCCCCCGCGAATCATAGTGAAAGGAGGTCTTCTTGCCATCGGGGCCGCTCAAGGCCACCAGATTTCCGGTTGCGTCGAACTCCAATTCCGCGGCGGGCGGAGCGCTCCGGCGCGAGCAACTCAGTTGAATGCAGAGACCCAGAACAGAAACCAGCATTATGGCTCGACGATGATTTGCGGTCATTCGTGACACCTCCACGGCACCCTTTTGATTTAGAAAGTCCGTCGAGCAGCCAACGGATCAATGGGCGGCTTGTGCCATTCATTCATGATTTCGATCCTACCACCAATTGCCTTCGCGGGACTGTCTCAGTGGAATCCCCCTCCCGCGCCACGCGGCGCCGGTTTCGCCTTGACCGTGTGCAAGTCTATGAAAGCGCCAACTTTGACGAGCATGGGCTGTGGCCGTGCTGGTCGCTTCGTCCAAGCGACGCTGGAATCGTATGGACCAATGCCAATTAATCTGATGTGTTCGCGGGGCGGGCCTATGGGCATCGCAGCGCGCTGTGTATTCGTCCTTTGCTTGTTTGTTCAGGCGCGCGTGCTCTTCGCACAGACTCTGTTCGAAGACAATTTCACGCAGGACTCATCGCTAAATCAAACGCTCTGGAGCACCGGCACCACTTTGCTGCTGGGTAAACCCGCAGATCAGCTTTTCGAGCTCCGGCATGATTATGTCGGGGCCCGACAAGGATACTGAAATTACCGGTGTGCAATCCAACCAGAGCTCGGGCGCCTCATCGGGTGGCCGTCGATTTCATCGTGTTTTCTTTGACCCTTCGGCGGCGCGTTTCAGTTCCAGGATGGAGGAAACCGCCGCGCTCGACGCCTGCTGAAACAGCGCGGTGCCTGTCCGAATGCCGCCGGGCGCGCCTTTCGATAAGCCTTATCGACTGCCGGTTCGTTCAACCACCGATACAAGGTTCTGGGTGCGATTTTGACGGCGCAGGCAGCGTCGTCGTCTACGCTCCCCTTCGTCAGTAATGCGAGAATCGCTTCCTCTTGCTTGGGCCTCAATTCAATTGGCCCAAGAGAACGCAATCAGCGCGTTCGCCACCGCTGAGCCTCAAAGCAATCGCGCGCCTCATTCGTCAACAGTTAAATCGGAGATTTGCGGTGGAGCGACGCGGCTGGGAAGGCCACCAACCGGACCAATCCCCTATATAAGGGCTACTATTTTCACGATCACGATCTGTAACGAGAGTGCCCCTGGTAAGTCCGGTAAGTCCGGGTAGACGGCGTCAACGGCGTCGAAGGTCGGTCTTGGGCACGGAAATTTGTGCCCAACTTGTGCCCAAGAAGCGCGTTCAGGGTTGGAAAGAGGTTCTAAGTCTTTGAAAACAGTGGTGGGCCGTGGCGACTCGAACGCCAGACCTCTACCGTGTCAAGGTAGATCCTGCGCACGCCCTAAGGGAAACGCGTCCTTCGCCGCCGGCTCCGGACCTCATCCGACCTCACGCTTCCTTCAGATGCCGATGGATTCCTGTCGGAGCCCAAAACATGCTGAAACAACGAGACTTACAGGCAACCAATACACTCTACGTTCTAATCCTGCCCCAAGCACTCCTCCTGGCTCATTTTGGACCTCGCTAGACCTCAAGACCCCGTCCAGACCCCG
>OBLU010005703.1_pt1 | contig 11131 bp, 10 predicted proteins | sample 1518681 | NCBI WGS metagenome assembly OBLU01 (sample SAMEA3539304, study PRJEB22396) | soil metagenome | biome: tundra; feature: field; material: soil | place: USA | collected 2010-05 | depth 0.15 m
AAAACCAGTGTATCCTGCCCGTGGTCGAGGCCAGTTGCCGCTATCGCGCCCCGGCACGCTACGACGATGAGATTCTGATCGAGAGCCGCCCCGCGCTGCTGCGCGGCCCGGTGCTCAAGTTCGCCTATCGAATCTACCGCAAGGCAAACCAAGAGGGGAATGAGCGTGAGCTCCTTGCCGAAGGCGAGACGGTGCATGTGGTCTGCGACGGCGAGTTGAACCGCAAGCCCCTGCCGGAGCGGTACGCCGCAGCACTCCGGGCGATGATGGCCGGCGAGTAGGGCATTGCGGCAATCATGGAGACGAATGCGGCCTGTTTCGCTATCCTATTCGCATGAGCGCGTTTGAACAGTGGTCCGAGGGAATGGAGCCCACTCTCACGACTGCCCCTGAGCTGCAAGGCGTTCTCGCCGAACTTTCCAGCCGCGAGCCGATCTTTCATCGCGCTGAATTCGGAACGTCGAGGGCCGACTTCGAGAAGATGACAGTGGAGGACTACTGGGAGACCGGCGCTTCTGGACGCCGTTACTCCAGGCAGAACGTGCTGGACGGTTTGGAGGAGCGCTTTTCTGTCCCGCACGCCGATGTCTGGGAGACGAGCGAGTTTCATTGCCGCAGACTGGGTCTGGATACGTATCTGCTGACTTACACCCTGCTTCAGGACAACCAGCGTCTCACACGGCGGGCAACAATCTGGCAGAAGACTCCTGACGGCTGGAAGATTGTCTACCATCAGGGAACGATTGTGCAGGACGCTTGAAGAAAATGCAGCTTCTCAGGAATTGAAGTGGTCGAGTGTTGTGGTATCCCACCCTTGCCACAAAAACAAAGACGTGGCAAGGATGGGGCACCCGGCAGACCGCTGGTCGTCTGCGATGACCCGTTGAACAAGAACCCCCTGCCTACCCTCTGTTCACTTAATCTTCAGGCTGTCAAAGAACTTGTTTGCGTCTGTTTCAGTGCAACTATTGAACCATGGAACTTCGCACATCACATCCACACGCCACACGCGATTCCCTTTCACGGTGATCCTGTCATATTGAGCGTACTGAGGGGGCTTTTCAATACCCTGATTCAACCAGGTTGACCGTGCAAAGATACCGCTGAGGGTTGAGTCGGATTTCTTTCCGCCGTTCGTACTCTCATACGAATCCAAAAGTTTATCGAGATAGCCAGCAGTATTTGCCGGGGTCTCCGTAGCTGGAAGATCCCAGTATTTAACCATGAATATGAGGATAGTATCCTCTCGATCGACGCTATAGGAAAAGTAGACTGTACCATCCGGTGAAGTATGGTTGGCGACTTCAACCTTTCCTACGGGGAACAAGGCCGAGAAAGTCGGGGCATCGTAGGTCGTACTGTTGAACGCGACGACAAATTTGCCGAAGGCACCGGTATTTTGCCCAATAGCGGGAAGGGTACCGAGCAGGAATACAGCGAGTGCTGCCGATATGCTGAACTTCATTTTATTCTCCATGCCGATCCATGAACCTTGCTGTGAATGGACCGGAATCTGCTTTTTGGATACGAAGGCTCCACAAGTGTACATACGTCTGGCCTGCTTGCGCCACAGTGAAACGATTTTCACCAAGGGACATCCCCGACTGTATTCCGTCTACACCAGCCGCCGTTACTTGTCCCGCGCCACCACAAAATCCGGCACCCAGAGCAGGGCGCGCTTGAATTCCGAATCGGGCAGAGGGGCCAGCGCCTTGCGCGATTGCTCGGCGTAGCGGTCGGCTACGGACATGGCGTACTCGACCGAGCCGTTGCGAACCAGAATCTCCTGAATCTGCCCGCGGCTCACGTTTTCAAAGCTGCGATCGTCCAGAACCCGCTGAATGGTCTGCCGGGCGGCGGCTGTGCCGTGGTCGAACGAGTGGATCACCGCCAGCGTCGCCTTGCCTTCGCGCAGGTCGCTGGCCACGGGCTTGCCCAGAACCTCTTCGGTGGCCGTCAGGTCCAGCACGTCGTCGACAATCTGAAAAGCCAAACCGACAGCCCGGCCATAGGCGGCCAGGCTCGTCTCCTCAGCCTCGGTGGCTCCGGCCAGCACCGCGCCAAGTCTCATAGAGACCGAAAACAGGCACGCCGTCTTGCGAAAGATGAGGTCGTAGTACTCGGCCTCGGAGACGGCTTTGCCCAGCTTTTGAATCTGCAACAGCTCGCCCTCGACCATCTGCTGGGTCAGGCCGATGAGCAGGTCGAGCACGCGCAGATTTTTCTCTTCGAGCGCCACGCGGAAGGCCTGCATGTAAAGCCAGTCGCCGGCCAGCACGCATTTTTCGTTGCCCCAGGTGGTGTTTGCCGAGGGCCGCCCGCGCCGCATATCCGCGCCGTCGATGATGTCGTCGTGGACCAGCGTTGCGGTATGCACCATCTCCACCACCGCGCCCAGGCGGATGGCGCCGTGCCCGGAGTAGCCGAGCGTGTGCGCGGAGAGCAGAAGCAGCGTGGGACGGATGCGTTTGCCGCCGCCCTCGCGCAGGTATTCGGCGATCTCCGTGATGGTGCTTACGCCGGAGGCGGCGTCGCGGCCCAACTCCTGCTCGATCGCCACCAGGTCGTCCCGCAGCAGATCGAAGACTTCTCTCGCCGTCGCTATCGCCAATGTGCTCAAAGTTCTCCGGTTCCTGCGCTTTCTCTCTACGGCCCCTGCTGCCGTGCGCACTTTGCATTTGCGATGCGCCGGCTTCCGCCAGGCATCCGCTCAATTCGTACGGTAGTTTGTAAACTGCAAATCCACGCCCAGGTCTTTGCCGCGCAGCAGGGCGATGATCGCCTGCAACTCGTCGCGGTCCTTGCTCGATATTCTGACTGTATCGCCTTGGATGCTGGCCTGCGCCTTTTTTTTCGAGTCCTTGACCAGGCGAACGATCTCCTTGGCCTTTTCAATGGGGATGCCCTGCTGCAAGGATATCTTCTGCCGCACGCTCTGGCCGGCCGCGGGTTCCAGCTTGCCGTAGGTCAGATTCTTGAGCGAAACGCCCCGCTTGACCAGCTTCTGGCCCAGAATCTCCTTGACCGCCTCCAGCTTGTACTCCCCGGCTGAGGCCAGTTGAATGGCCTCGCTGCCTTCGAGCGTGACCTCCGAGTGGGTATCCTTCAGGTCGAAACGCTGGCGAATCTCCTTCAGCGCCTGGTCGATGGCGTTGCGCACCTCCTGGATATCCACCTTGCTGACAATGTCGAACGAATTCTCCTGGGCCATGGCCTTCTATCCTCAATCCGCCGGCCGCCATTGACCGGCCTCCATCGCCAGCCGGCTCTGCCGGTGCAACTCTATCAGTTTCCCACGTCAGCCCTTAGGTCAAACAGCCGGAGGAAGTTTTTCGTGGTCGCGGAGGCGATTTCTTCCTCCCCGACGGCCATCAATCCGGCCAAGGTCTGGGCAGTCCGCGTTACCCAGGCTGGCTCATTGCGCTTGCCGCGATCGGGCGTCGGAGCCAGCCAGGGCGCGTCGGTCTCCACCAGAACCCCGTCCAATGGCAGCCGTGCAGCCACGTCCCTAAGCGGCTGGGCCTTGGGATAGGTCAGGTTTCCGGCAAACGAAATCAGAAAACCCAGGTCGAGCGAGCGCCGCGCCTGCTCCCATCCGCCCCCGAAGCAATGCATCACGCCGCCCAGGCCGGTGGGCCGCCAGTGGGCCTCCAGAGTCTCGAAAAGATCGTCCCAGGCGTCGGTGGATTCGTCTTTGCCCCGGCAGTGGATGAGAATGGGGCGCTTGCGCACAGCAGCAATCTCCAGTTGGCGAATCAACCCCTCGTGCTGCTTGAGATGCGGAGCGCCCTCGTGGTAATAGTCCAGGCCAATCTCCCCGCAGGCGATCACCTCCGGCTCAGCCAGCAGGCTGTCGAGCTGGGCCAGCACGGCGGCGTCCACCTCGTGCGTATTGTGCGGATAGATGCCCGCGCTGGCGTAGAGCCGGGGAATGCCGGCCCCGCTCGTGGGTAGCTGGTTAAACTGGCGGCAGACCTCCAGCGCCCGGTGCATCCCATCCGCCTGCTCGCCGATGCCGATGGCCAGCACCGCGCCCACGCCAGCCTCCCAGGCGCGGCGCAGCATCGCAGCGCGGTCCTCCGCGTAGCGTTCGCTGTCCAGATGGGCGTGGGAATCGATCAGCAAAAGAGGCCTCAGGGAAAGAATCAGTTTGGTGCACTTGCCAGGGGATCAACCACTTGCAACTCCAGGTGATCTTCGAAGTAGTCGAAGTCGCTGTCGTGATGCAGCAACTGGTGGTCTTCCTCTATGCAGAAGGTGGCGACAAACGTGTCTATTGTGTTGCGGATCGTAATGCCTAGTCCGCGCAACGTCCGATAATTCCGCGCCGAGGCGATGGCCAACTCAGTACGGCCGGTTTCGAAGACGGCGAACTGGCTGAGCGCATCGACTGTCTCAGCGAACCGCTTGTCGCTGCGAATGCCCTGCAGTACCTCACTCAAAATCAGGCTGGTGATTCCGATCGGTTCAAAGCCAATGTGCAGGTTCAGCCAATCGGTCTGCTCGTTATGCCTGTCAGCCAAGAAGTCGATCAGGACCGAAGAGTCGACAATGACCATGGTTTAGCTCAGTTCCGCGGGAAGGGCTGGCTGCTGCTCCGCTGCTGGCAGATGCGCACTTTCTGGCTCTGCATCCTGTTCCGCCGAGCGCCGTTTCTTCACAATCTCCTCGTCGGAGGCGAGCCAGTCGTCGTCATGGCCGCGCCAAACCACTTTACCGCGCAGCGCGCGAAGGCCTTCCTGTGCCTTGAGCCGGACAGCCAAGTGCATACTGGCTTCCACGGCCGCCTTTTTGGTGGTGGTGTTGGTTGCAGCCATGGTTTTCGTCATCAATTCGTCGTCGATCTCGATATTGGTCCGCATGGGCCATGCCTCCCGATGTGTAAGTATGGCACGATTTATGTGTATGGGCAATAGGCCTCCAATGGACCGGGAATGCGAACATTACTCTACTTCAGCCGCGCCCCGAGCGGAACCTCTTCCAGAAATCCGGCCAGCACCGGCGCGCCGTCGGGCAAGGATGCGGCCAGCAGCATCCCATTCGACTCCAGCCCGCGCATCTTGCGGGGGGCCAGGTTGGCGACGATTACGATTTTGCGGCCAATGAGCTTCTCCGGCTCGTAGTATTGGGCGATGCCGGCCAGAATCTGGCGCTTCTCGTAGCCCAGGTCAACTTCCAGCCGCAGCAGCTTGTCGGCCTTGGGAACACGCTCGGCCACCAGAATCTGCGCCACGCGCAACTCCACCTTGGCGAAGTCGTCGATGGTAATGTGCTGCGGCACTTGCGGTGGGGCAGCCGGCTGCGCCGCCGGGGTCGCGGGGGCGGCTGCGGCTGGAGCATCCACTGCGAGCAATGTGGGTGGGACTGCCGAAGGCGCGGCAGGAGCCGGAGCCACGGTTGGCGCTGGCGGTGCGGGCACAGGGGACACGCCGAGAGCCGACGTGGGCGCTTCCGGCGCCGACTTGGCTGCGCTTTCCTGCCCGCTGGCGGCCTCTACGGCGCTGCGGTTGTTCTCGTCTTCAAGGTTTTGCATACGGTCGATTGCGTCCTTTTCCGCGCGGGGAAACAGCGGCGCGGGCTCGCCCAACTTCGTCCCGGCCTTCAATCCGCCCCACCCGAGTTCTGTCAGAAACGATTTCTTTGCCGCATCCGCAATCTCGCCCTGCCCAAGTTGTCGCCAGACCTTGGCAGCCGACTCCGGCAGGATGGGATAAACCAACGCGGTGATGATGCGAATGGCTTCTGCGGCTGTGGCCAGCACGCGGGCCTGGAGTGCGACGTGCTCCGCTTCCGGGCGGTCCGTGGGCCGCTTCCACGGCGCGTTGGCGGTCAGGTAGCCATCGGTCTCCGCCACCAGGAGCCACAGGCTCTTTAAACTTTCGGAGAAGTTCAGATCATCGAAAGCGGGGCCAAACGCCGCAATGGCGCGCACGGCGCTCTCGCGCAGGGCGGCCTCGGCTTGGGTCTCGGCTCCGGCCTCCGGAAGAACCCCGCCAAAGTATTTGTGCACCATGCTGACCACGCGGCTCACCAGGTTGCCGTAGCCGTTGGCCAGGTCGCCGTTGTAGCGCTGGACCAGGGCGTCGAAACTGAAGCTGCCGTCCTGCCCGAAGGGAATCTCCCTGAGCAGGAAGTAGCGCAGCGCGTCGGCGCCCAGAACCTCCTGCACGGTCTCCGCGCGCACAATGTTGCCGCGCGACTTGGACATTTTGCCCTGGTCGAAGAGCAGCCAGCCGTTGGCCTTCACCGACCGCGGCACGGGAATGCCCGCCGCCATCAGGAACGCCGGCCAGTAGACGCAGTGGAAGCGGCTGATCTCCTTGCCGATCAGGTGCAGGTCGGCCGGCCAGAACTTGGCGAAGCGCGCCTGGTGGGCCGGATCGTCCGACCCGTAGCCCAGCGCCGTAATGTAGTTGGCCAGCGCGTCCAGCCACACGTAGATCACGTGCTTTTCGTCGCCGGGCACGGGAATGCCCCAGGAAAAGCTGGTCCGGCTGACCGACAGATCTTTGAGGCCTCCTCGCACAAAAGAAATGACCTCGCGCCGCGTGGATTCCGGCCCCATGAACCCAGGGTTGGCCTCGTAGAACTCCAGCAGCTTGCGCTCGAAGGCCGAGAGCTTGAAGAAATAATTCTCCTCGCTCACCGTCTCCGTCATGCGGCCGCAGTCCGGACAGGGCGTGCCGGGAGGGCCGTCCACATAGGCCTCGTCGGAGACGCAGTACTGGCCGGTATACGAACCCTTATAGATGAAGCCGCGGTCGCGCAGCGTGGCGAAGAGGTGCTGCACACCCTGCTTGTGCCGCTCTTCCGTGGTGCGGATGAAGTCGTCGTAGCTCAGCCCCAGCCGGTCCCACAGCCCGCGAAATTCTCCTGAGACGGCGGTGGCAAACTCCTCAGGCGTGCGCCCGGCCAGCGCGGCGGAGCGCTCGATCTTTTGCCCGTGCTCATCGGTGCCGGTGAGGAACCAGGTCTCGATGCCCAGCGCCCGCTTGCGCCGCGCAATGGCGTCGCACACGATGGTCGAGTAGGCATGGCCCAGGTGCGGCCGCGCATTCACGTAGTAGATGGGCGTGGTCAGGTAAAAGCGGGCTGAACTTTGATCGGGATTGGTCATGGGCGGGGCGCTGCGTTCCATTCTCGCGCTGTCGGCTGGCGGGAATCTAACGGCTATCTACACTCCATCTTAGGGTGCCGGTGCGGGAGCGTCAAACGCGGCCGCGGGCGCCGCTCTGTTAGAATCGCCCTTGAAAATCAAGGATTTCTGAGGCATATCGACGTGTATTTGGAATTGCAGAAAAGGCTAGCCGCCCGTCTTCGCAACGTTTTAGAGGCAAAGTACGGTCTTCAGCTTGAGACCATTCCACTGGAGATTCCACCCGACCTCCAATTCGGCGAGTTGGCAACCCCCGTTGCGTTTGAGCTGGCTCGCAAGCTGCGGAAAGCACCGAAGATCATCGCGCAGGAGATTGTGGCCGCGCTCGCGCCGCTCGATGGCTTTTCCTCCTTTGAGGTCGCCGGCGCAGGGTATATCAATGCGCGCCTGGACCGCGCCGCCGGCGCACTGACCATTGCGATGAGAGACGCGCCCTCCCACCCTAGCCGCAACAACAAAGACGCGGCGAGGGTGGGGCACCCGGATGTAAAGGCTAAGGCGCTGCATTCGCTGGTCGAGCACACGTCCATCAATCCCAACAAGGCCGCGCACATCGGCCACCTCCGCAACGCCATCCTCGGCGACACGTTCGTCCGTCTGCTGCGCGCCATCGGGCAAAAGGTGGACGTGCAGAACTACATCGACAACACCGGCGTGCAGGTGGCCGATGTGGTGGCAGGCTTTCTTCATCTTGAGGGCCTGTCTCTCGCCCGTGTGCGTCTGCTGCTCGATGAGCTCAAGCAAAAGGGCCAACGAATCGACTACTACTGCTGGGACCTCTATGCGAAGACCTCGCAGTGGTACACGAGTGGGACCGCCGAGGAGAATGAAGCGCGGAAGAAGTTGCGCTACGCCACTTTGCACGAGATTGAGCACGGCGGCAACGAGGTGGCCGAGGTGGCCGAGCTGATCTCTACGGCGGTCTTGCGTCGCCATCTCGAAACCATGCTGCGCCTGGATATTGAATACGACTTTCTGCCCCGCGAGAGCGAAATTCTGCACCTGAAGTTCTGGGCCGCGGCCTTCGAGCAACTCAAGCAAACCGGCGTTCTGTACTTTGAGACCGAGGGCAAAAACAAGGGCTGCTGGGTGATGCGGCGCCCCGCCACGGCGGGCAGGCCCGGCGCGGAGGTTGCAGAAGGCGCGCTCGATGAAGACGCCAAAGTTATCGTCCGCTCCAACGGCACCGTTACCTACGTGGGCAAGGATATTGCCTATCACTTATGGAAGTTTGGCCTGCTTGGCAAAGACTTTGGCTACAAGCCGTTCTTCACTTATCCAGATCATGTGTGCTGGATTTCGGCTGTCCAGGGAGAAGAACCCCATCCGCACTTTGGCGGCGCGCAGGCCATCTACAACGTCATTGACGCACGCCAGTCGGACCCGCAGGCCAACGTGATTCAGGCACTGCGCGGCATGGGATATACCGAACAAGCCGACCACTACACCCACTTCAGTTATGAGATGGTGGCGCTCACGCCGCGCTGCGCGGTCGAGTTGGACTACGACGTTTCCGAAGAGGACCTGGCGCGACCTTACATTGAAGTCAGCGGCCGCAAGGGCTTCGGCGTCAAGGCCGACGACCTGATCGACAAGCTCATCGCGGCGACCCGTGCCGAAGTAGACGCGCGCCAGACGGGACGCGACGAAACGGAACGCCAAAAAATCGCCGGGCAGATCGCCATCGGCGCGCTGCGCTACTTCATGCTCAAGTTCACGCGTAACTCGGTCATCGCCTTCGACTTCAAGGATGCTCTGAGCTTTGAGGGCGAGACCGGGCCTTACATTCAATACGCCGTGGTGCGTGCGCGCAATATCTTCCGCAAGGGCGGTACCACGCCGGAGGCCGTGCTGGCTGAATTCGCCGGCATCGATCCCGCCGCATATCTCGAAGGCGAAACTGCCGAAGATATCTGGTCCCTCTGGCTGCGCGCCGCCCGCCGCACGCTGGTGCTGGAGCAGTCCATTACAACCTCCGAGCCGGCCTTTCTTGCCAAGCACGCCTTCCAGCTAGCCCAGGAGTTCAATAACTTCTATCACCGTCACCACATCCTCAGCGAAGAAGACCCGGCGCGGAAGAGTTTCCTGCTCGCCACTGCCGCCGTCGCCCTGCGCGAGTTAGTGGTAGTGCTGAATTGGCTGGGCATCGAAAGCCCGGAGGCGATGTAAAGACCCCGTCCTCCCGCCAGCATCTGTGGGGGTCAAGAGGCGGGCGGTTGAGATTCGTGGTTTCCCACCCTTTTCGCAAAGAACGCGAAAAGGATGGGGCACCCAGATTTGTGCTGGCGTCCAGCTTCACGAAAAGCCAGCGGCTAGTAGCTCCGCACCCACTCCAGGATCGAGCGCACCGCAACGCCGCTGGGGCCTTTGGCGATGTAGGGCTTCGAATCTTCCACCCACGCCAGGCCGGCAATGTCGAGGTGAATCCAGGGAGTGTCTTCGACGAAGACTTTCAGGAACTCGGCTGCGGTGATTGCGCCGCCATAGCGGCCGCCGGTGTTCTTGATGTCGCCGATGTCGCTCTTGATCAGCTCGGCGTACTCCTCGCCGAGCGGCAGCCGCCAGAATTTTTCGCCAGAAGTGGCCAGCGCGCCCTCAAACTTCGCATACGTCTCATCGTCGTTTGAGAAAACGCCGGCGTTGGTCATGCCCAGCGCGACCACGCAGGCGCCGGTGAGGGTGGCGGCGTCGATCAGGTGCGTTGCGCCCAACTGCTTCGCGTAGGTGAGGCCGTCGGCCAGAACCATGCGGCCCTCGGCATCGGTGTTGATGACTTCGATGGTCTTGCCGGGCTTGTCGGCGGAGAGCGGCATCGCGGTCTGCACGTCTCCCGGCTTTTGCGCCGAGCCCGAGGGCATATTTTCCGCGGCGCAGACGACGGCGATGACCCGCACCCTGGGCTTGAGCAGGGCGATGGCGCGCATGGCGCCGATCATGGACGCGCCGCCGGCCATGTCGTACTTCATCTGCTCCATTTTGTCAGCGGGCTTGATGGAGATGCCGCCGGTGTCGAAGGTGATGCCTTTGCCGACGAGTCCGAGCACCGGGCCTTCCGTCACACCCGCCGGTTCATAGCGCAGGACGATCAGGGCGGGCGGCTCCTCTGACCCCTGAGACACGCTCCAGAATGCGCCCATCTTCAGATCGTGCAGCTTATCGGTGGAGAAGACTGACCATTTGAGGCCGACTTCGTCGGCCATATGGGCGGCGCAATGGCCGAGGATGGTGGGGGTGAGCTTGTTGCCGGGCTCGTTGACCAGGGAACGGGTGAAGTTCTGGCTCTCGCCCACGATCACGCCCTCGGCGAAGGCGGCTTTCAGGGCATCCTGGTCCGAATTGCCGGGGGCGGCCAGAGTGAAGGATTGGACGCTCTGATCCTTGCGGTCGCTGCGGTAGGTGTCGGGGTCGAAGTCGCCCACAAAAGCGCCTTCGACGGCGGCGCGTGTACTGCGTGCGGCAGGCCACAACTCCAATTCAGGTAAGGCGAGAACCAACTCCCGGATGCCGCGCGGCTTGGTGAAGCGGACGGCGGTTCCGGCAGCGTTGCGCACGGAGTTGACCGTGGCCTTGGCCTGCTTGCCCAGGCCGATGATCAGCAGCCGCTTTGCCAGGAGACCGGCCGGGGCGTGCAGCAGCAGCGTCTCGTTGGCGCCGGCCTTGTATTCGCCGCTGGCAAGCACGGTCTCCGCGGCCGCCTTCACTGCTTCGTCTGCCGTCAGCAGCACAAGCTCCGGCCTGGCCTCGGGCGCTTTCGAGGTTTGTGTGTCGGCGGCCAGCACGGCCAGCAGTTCGGTCTCAATTTCGGCAAGATTGGCAAAAGACAGTTGGGTTTTCATCGTTTCCTCAGTACTATTTTAGGCGTTTATACCCGTCAGCGGCTCATGCGGTGCTTGCTTGCGTTGACGGCGGCGCGGGCCTCGCGGTCGGCCTCGCGGCTGCGTTCGGTCTCGCGCTTGTCCCAGTCCTGCTTGCCCT
>OBLU010005704.1_pt1 | contig 11131 bp, 10 predicted proteins | sample 1518681 | NCBI WGS metagenome assembly OBLU01 (sample SAMEA3539304, study PRJEB22396) | soil metagenome | biome: tundra; feature: field; material: soil | place: USA | collected 2010-05 | depth 0.15 m
AGCACCGACATCTGGAGGTTGGCGGCGATGTTGCCGGCGAGCACGGTGTACTGGCCGTTGGTGGAGAAGGTTCCGCGAATGGCGGCGAGTTGCTGCTGAGTGCCTGCGGTGTAGGCGGCGTGGGTGTAGGCTCCGGGGGCGATGGGGATGTAGGAGCTGACGGTGCCGAAGCCGATGTTATAGAGGCCGGCAGGCGCAGCTTGAGACGGTGAGTTTTGATAGATGTCGAGGGCGGGGGCGTCGGGGGAGGCGTCGATGACGCGGACCTGCGCGATCTGGGGGGTGCCGGCCATGCTCTGGCAGCCTGCGAGGCCTGCGGCGAGGACGGCGAGTGCAGTCAGCCGGGCGGTGCGGGTCGCGAGATGGAAGCGGTTCTGGATCATAGCCGAGAGAGTCGCAACTGGCCGAGGCTTCTCGCACAGGGTTCGACGGAGCGACGGTTATCACAACTCTAACTGACTTTGCGGATGCGAGGGGCGAGAACCGTCGAAGGTGACCTAAAAGTGACACAAAAGTGACAGATTGCGAGCGGATGGCGCGAAATCCCACTTGCGAGGAGCGGGACCCCCTTCGGTAGTCTCAGGGCAGCTTCAGGGCAGGCTGTGTGGTACCCGATGAGTGGCTGGCCGGAGTTCTGCACAACAGTTGGTAAAGAGAGGATCTACCTACTGGTCGCATTGGCGAACGCTGAGGACTGGACACGGAGCATTCAAGAGAATCTCGAGGAGGCCGGTTCCGAACAACTCGCGGGCAAACGAATTCCGGTGAACGCCCAAGGAGACGAGGCCTGCGCCTAGTTCCCGCGCGAGCTGGCAGACTGTTCTGCCTATGCGGCCGGTTGGAGTATTGATGTCTGTTCCGGGTGGGACGAGGGATGCGATGTTCTCGCGGATGGCGCGTATAGCTTCGGGACAGCTTCCGGGCGGGACGACCTGAACGACGGAGAGGCGGGCGCCCGTGGTTTGTTGGATTCCGAGGGCGAGGGAGAGGCCGCAGAGCGTTTCAGCGGTGAAGTCGCCGGCGAAGAGGATGTGGCGCGCGCCCTTTTCGTCCCAGTCGGGCTGGTTGCGCGCGGAGCCGACGGTGAGGACAGGGATGGTGACGGCGCGGATGAGGCGCTCGGCGGTGGAGCCGAGGAAGACTCCGTGCAGACCGCGGCCTCCGTGGGTGGCGAGGACGAGGAGATTGATCGCTTCATAGTGGAGGACTTCCCGGACATTTTCGAGGACGGGCCCATTGCGGAAGAGGACGGAGCAGGGGACTCCCTGGTTGATGGCCATCAGACGCAGGTGGTCGAGATCGTCCTGGAGATCGAGTTCCAGCTTCATCAAGGCTCCGGGGAGGATGGTGGCCATGCCGTTGGCGGTCTGGTCGGCCATGACGTGAACGAGCACGAGCGAAGAGTGATAGATCTTCGCGATGTCGATGGCGCGGTTGAAGGCCGCAAGGGAGGCGTCGGAGAAGTCGATGGGGACCAGGACTCGGTCAGCGTGGGGGAGCCGGACAGGGACGGGGAGGACGCTCGATAGGGGAAGTGGGTGGGTAGTCATACCTCAACCTCCGGGAACATTATGCTCCGGTTGGGTGGGGTGTGTCAGTGGCGAAGATCACAGAGGTCGGTGAGACGCGAAACCCCACATCTCAGAGACGAGATGTGGGGCACCCGGAGGCTAAAGAGACAAAAGCAGATTCCCTTCGGGAATGACAAACAAGAACGCGGGTTAGGCGAGGCCGAGGCCTTGGGAGCCTTCGATGCGTAGGGTGTAGGGCATGTTGGCGGATGGGGCGGTGGGGGGTAGGGTGACGAGCAGGGCGTTGGCGGTTTGCTTGAAGGTGACGGGTTGGGGGGATGGGCCGAGGAGGGTTACGCGCTCGACTTTGGCGGATGAGGTGGAGAGCGACTTGATGGTGGTGGCGCCGCTGGCGGGGTAGCGGTAGCCGAAGGCGTAGAGTCTTCCGGCGACGGTGGTGAAGCGGAAGCTGGCTTCGGTGATCTGGACGCGGGGGGCGGCGCCGTCGCGGATGGCGGTGGACTGGTCGGCGGTGGAGCCTCCCTTCCAGTCGGTCGGGATTTCAGCGGGTGTGCCGGGTCCTTCGCCGGGGATGCGCCAGGGGCGGGAGTCGTAGATGGCTTCGCCGTTGGATTTCAGCCATTCGCCGACCGCGAGAAGGACTTTTTGCTGATCGTCGGGGATCGAGCCGTCGCCTTTGGGTGAGACGTTGAGCATGAGGTTGCCGCCGGTGCTGCAGTGCTCGATAAGTTCATTGATGACGCTCGCAGGCGTGCGGATCGACATCTGGCGGGGCGATTCGGTGTAGCCCCAGGTGCTGCCGATGGCGTCGTCGGACTGCCAAGGGTAGGGGTAGATCCACTTGGGCGCGCGCTGCTGCTTTTCGAAGTCCTGCACGGAGCCGGCGAGGTAGGCCCAGTCCTTGGTGCCGAAGGTGACCTCTTTCCCCCACTTCGCCGCGCTGTTGAAGTAGTAGGTGGCGGCGCGGAGTTTGATGGGGTCGTAGATGCGCGGGTTGACGCCGTTGTCGAAGTAGATGAGCTGCGGCTGGTACTTGTCGATGAGTTCTTGGACGCGGGCGAGCCAGTCCTCCTGGAAGACCTGGGAGGCGCCGCCGTCGTTCATGTCTCCGGGGATGGGCGGGCCGTAGAAGCCGGCGTATTTCGGGTCGAACTGATCGTTGGCGAGACCTTCCTTCGGGTAGGCGAAGGTGTGGTGCTCCATGCGGTGCGTGGAGAGGCCGAAGATCATGCCCTGTTTGCGCACGGCGGCGGCGAGTTCGCCGGTGAGGTCGCGCTTGGGCCCCATCTTGCCGGCGCACCACGGGGTGATGTCGGAGTTCCACATGGCGAAGCCGTCGTGATGCTCGGCTACGGGGACGACGTATTTGGCGCCGGTGTTCTTGAAGAGCTGCGCCCACTCGTCGGGGCGGTAGTTGGGGACGGTGAAGAGTGGGATGAAGTCTTTGTAACCGAATTTGTCCGGCGAGCCGTAGTGCTCGGTGTGCCAGGCTACGTCGGAGGTATACATGTGCTTGATGTACCACTCGTTGATGCGCGCGGGGATGGAGTAGAGGCCCCAGTGGATGAAGATGCCGAACTTGGCGGGATTGAACCACGCGGGGGTGCGGTGCTGATCGCGAATGGAGGCCCAGGTGGGCTTGAAGGGCCCGTCGAGGTCGGGCCTGGGCTTGGCGTAGGCGTCGGGAGAGCCGGCGGGTGCGCCGAGTTGGGCATGAAGGCCGCGCGGGAGAAGCGTGGAGGCCGCGGTGAGCAGGGAGGATTGGGCGAGGAAGGTGCGGCGGGTAAGCGGCATGAGGGGAAGGGTAGCTTACGGATGGAAACACTTTCAAGTCGGAAACATTGGTGGCCTCTTTAGGAGGGAGAGTGCGCTACTCTTGGAGCGCTTCCCTGTTTGCCTTGCAGAGATTCTTCAGGAGAGATGTGATGCGTGTTTTGTTTGGAGTGCGTGGCAGGGTGTTGGCTGCCGCGATGGCTGTTAGTTTTTCCCTTATAACGATCCCCGCAAATCGAGCCGCGGCGCAGACGGCACCGCCGCAGACCATCGCGCAGAAGATTGCCGCATCGAAGGATCTGCTCGACATCAACACGGCGACGGCGGCGCAGTTGAAGGCGCTGCCGGGGATGGGCGATGCATATGTGCAGCGCATTGTGGCCGGGCGGCCGTACACGGCGAAGAATCAGTTGACGACGCGAGGGATACTTCCGGCGGCGGCTTACGAACAGATCAAGGCGCGGATCATCGCGCACCGGCCGAAGCCGTAAGCGGGCCTTTGCGCGACTGCTGCGGAGCGATCCCTATCACCGTGGTGCGCCCTGGAACCTCCTAGACTTCATGCGTTGCAGTCTGTTTGCGGACCCAGGTCGGCAGTCAATCCCGGAGCTTGTTAACCAATCACTCTCTCAACTCGTTGTATAGGCGTGGGTTGATCTAAGGTCCGTTTTTTTCAGAGATCGACGGCCATCTCGGTGTCGGCTGCATTCAACTAAGGGACCGGCAGCGCGGAGCCAGGGCGGCCTTAGGGGAATGGAGTTTCACGATGCGGCACATTGTCACCAAACGTAATCTCGTCAAGATGCTCTCGATGCTTGGGATCTTATCGATGTACCTTGCAGCGATGGGCGGTCCGTTGAGCAGGGCGCAATCGCCGGGGACGGCCGCAACGGCGTCGACTGCGCCGCCGGAGTTTGAGGTGGCGACGATCAAGCTGGTGAAGGATCCTGACCCGAATCGCATGAACGACAGGGAGGAAGGTCGCCGGTTTCTCACGCACAACACGACGTTAGCCGACTTAATCTTGATGGCGTATCGCCTCGATCGGCGGCAGATCCAAGGCGCGCCGGCATGGGTTACAAGCGATGAATACGATGTCGAAGCGGTGGCCGAGAGCCAGGATCAGTTCGACAAGCACGGGGGGGAGATGTTTCAAAAACTTTTGGCGGATCGTTTCCACCTCACGTTTCATCGGGAACAGAGGGAGATGTCTGTCTATGCCCTGACGGTTGCGAAGGGTGGGCCAAAGCTGACGGTGGCAGATCCTAACGGCCAGCATGGTTCAGGATGCGAACACCTTGGGGTATGCAACTTCAAGCGAGAGACGCTTCAGCATTTCGCGAACTGGCTGCAGTTTGCGGTGTTGGACAAGCCGGTGGTGGACAAGGCGGGGCTCGCGGGCGAGTTCAATTTCACTTTGAAATGGACGCCCGATGAGACGCAGTTCACCGGCATGGGCATTCGCGTGCCGCCGCCGCCCACGGACAATCCGAATGCGCCGCCGGGGCTCTTCACCGCGATTCAGGAGCAGCTTGGACTGAAGCTGGAACCGCAGAAAATTCCGAACGAGGTTCTTGTCATCGATCATGTCGAGAGGCCTTCGGAGAATTAGGTGATGCCGGTCGTGCGTTGACAAAGGGGATGGGCGGAAGGTAGCCTTGTCCCAGATGAGCTTTTCGACGCAGCATCGCGGACACCACCATCACCATGCGCAAGGCGTGTTGGCGGCTGTGTCCGGTGCGGCGAGATAACGAAACGCACACAAGGATTCGAAGGCCCGCTGACGCGCACACCGCGAGCGGGCCTTTTTGCTGCGCGCGGTGCGATGCGGACGCGGGTTCGGGCACCGCAATAGGAATGCCGCAACAGATATATATGTAGATAGCTCAAAAACAGATTACGAAAGAGAGAGACACCATGGACGCAGTGAAGGATGCACCGGCAATCGATTTTTCGAAGATGGACGGCCTGGTCCCGGGCATTGTGCAGGACGCGAAGACGGGCGAGATGCTGATGCTCGGATTCCTCAACGAGATCAGCTACCAGAAGACGCTCGAGTCGGGCTACGTGACGTTCTGGAGCAGGACGCGGCAGAAGCTGTGGATGAAGGGCGAGACCAGCGGCAACCGGCTGCGCGTGATCAGCGCGGCGACCGACTGCGACAACGATGCGCTGTTATTCACGGTCAAGGTTGAGGGCGATGGCCTGGTGTGCCACGAGGGCACGGTGAGCTGCTTCACGAAACCAATTACGGTTACAAAAGCCGAGGAGAGCAAATAATGGCGACGAAACTGAAATTGGGAATTCCGAAGGGCAGTTTGCAGGACGCCACGATTGCGCTGTTCGAGCGCGCGGGCTGGCGGATATCCGCGAACGGGCGCAGCTACTTTCCTGGCATCGACGATGACGAGATCGAGTGCATGCTGGTGCGCGCGCAGGAGATGGCCCGCTACGTCGAAAAAGGCGCGCTGGACGCGGGCCTGACCGGCAACGACTGGGTGCAGGAGAACGAGACGGATGTGGAGTATGTCACCAGCCTGACGTATTCGAAGGTGAGCCGGCAGAAGGTGAAGTGGGTGCTCTGCGTGCCGGAGGATTCGCCGTTCCAGAAGCCCGAAGACCTGGCAGGCAAAGTGATTGCGACCGAGTTGGTGGAGTTTACGAAGCGCTACTTTGCGAGCAAGAACATTCCGGTGAAGGTGGAGTTCAGTTGGGGCGCGACCGAAGTGAAGCCGCCAACCCTGGCTGATGCGATCGTCGAAGTGACGGAGACGGGGTCGAGCCTGCGGGCGAACCGGCTGCGGATTATCGAGACGCTGATGGAGAGCGAGACGCAACTGATCGCGAACAAGGCGGCGTACAAGGACGAGTGGAAGCGCAAGAAGATCGAGAACATTTCGCTGATGCTGAATGCGGCGATTGCAGCGCAGGGGCGCGTGGGCTTGATGATGAATGCTCCCAAGGTTGACCTGGACGCGATTGTGGCGCAACTTCCGGCGTTGAACTTTCCGACAATTTCCCATCTGAGCGATCCGGCGTGGGTCGCGTTGAACACGATCCTCGATGAGGCCGTGGTGCGCGATGTGATTCCGAAGCTGAAGGCTGCGGGCGCGACGGGGATTGTGGAGTATCCGCTGAGCAAGGTGGTTTTGTAAGGCATGAAAAGGCCTAACACCGATAACACCGACAAGCACCGATAGGTATTAGTCGGATCGGTTATTGATCGGTGCCCGTCGGTGTTATCGGTGTTAGGTATTAAGGAATCCAGATGAAGCTGGTGAGGACGTTCGGACGGAGCAAGGCTGCGGCGGAGGCGATGGTTGAGGCGCTCGAAGGGCGGGGTGCGCTCAATACATCGCGGGTGGCGGAGATTGTCACCGACATAGTTGCAGATGTTCGCAAGCGCGGCGATGCGGCCTTGCGCGAGCATGCGGAGCGGTTCGACGGGCTGGAGCCAGGGGCGGCGCTGCTGGTCTCGCCCGACGAGATGAAGGCGGCGTGGGAGGACACGGCGCTGGTGTTGCAGGCCGCGATGCAGGCGGCGCAGGCGAACATTCGCGCGTTTGCGGAAGCGCAGAAGCCGAAGGAGTGGACGATCACTCCGGCGGCGGGTGTGAGCACTGGGCAGATTGTGCGACCGCTGGAGAGCGTTGGCTGCTACGTGCCGGGCGGGCGGTATCCGCTGCCGTCGACGCTGCTGATGACGGTGACGCCGGCACGGGTGGCGGGCGTGGAGCGGATTGTGGTGTGCTCGCCAAAGCCTGCGCGAGAGACGATGGCGGCGGCGTGGCTGGCGGGCGTGACGGAGTTCTACCGTGTGGGCGGGGCGCAGGCGATTGCTGCGATAGCCTATGGAACGGATTCGATCGCGCGCGTAAACAAGATCGTCGGGCCAGGGAATCTATATGTAACCGCAGCGAAGATGCTGGTGTCGAGCGACTGCGGCATCGATATGCCGGCGGGACCGACGGAGATTGTGGTGACCAGCGAGACGGGCGATCCGGCGGGAATTGCCGCGGACCTGGTCGCGCAGGCGGAGCATGATCCGGATGCGCTGGCGGTGCTGATCACCAGCAAGGAAACGCTGGCGGAGGCCGTGAATGCCGAAGTGAAGGTTCAGGCGAAGGGGAATTCGATTGCGACGCGGTCGCTGGCTGCGCAGGGCAGAATATTTGTGACGGAATCGGTTGCAGAAGCGCACGAACTGACGAATCGGCTGGCGCCGGAGCATCTTACCGTGGATACGGCGGCGGATTTGAAGTGGGTGCGCAATGCGGGTTCGGTGTTTGTGGGTGCGTATTCGCCGCAGTCCATGGGCGACTATATTTCGGGACCGAACCACGTGCTGCCGACCGGGCGCGTGGGCCGAGTGCGTGGAGGCTTGAGTGTGATGGATTTTCTGAAAGTGATCACGGTGCAGGAGTACACGCACAAGGGACTGCGAGCGATGGGCCCACATGCGATCGCGCTGGCGGAGGCCGAAGGGTTGATGGGGCATGCGGAGAGCGTGCGGGTGAGGATGCGGTGAAGCTAGTGGTAAGTGGTAAGTGGTAAGTGACTGGGGCAAGAATGGCAATTGTGGCTGAGGTCGAGAACGTGAAGGGCAAGGCGGTGATGCCGCGGCCGCGCAAGGCTGTGCTGGCGATGCCGGAGTATCATCCTCCGCTGGCTGGGCGCGATGCGTTGCGGCTGGACTTCAATGAGAATACGTTTGCGGCGTCGCCGAGGGTGATTGAGCGGCTGCGGCAGACCACGGCGGAGGGGTTGACCAAGTATCCCGAGCGTGAGGGCGTGGAGCGGATTGCGGCGGCGCACTTCGGGCTGCAGGCGGAGCAGGTGCTGCTGACGAATGGCGTGGACGAGGCGATTCATCTGTTGTGCGCGGCGTTTCTGGAAGAGGATGACGAAGCGCTGATCCAGACGCCGACGTTCTTCATGTATGAAGTGAGCGCGGGTATGATGACGGCGCGCGTGAAGAAGGTGCAGGCGGACGCGTCGCTGGAGTTTCCGCAGGAGCGGTTTCTGGCAGCGATTACACCGCGAACGAAGCTGATTATGGTGGCATCGCCGAACAATCCTACGGGCGCGGTGGTGAGTCGCGAACATCTGCTGGCGATCTGCGCGGCCGCTCCGCAGGCGGTGGTGATGGTGGATGAGGCGTACTACCACTTCTTCGGCGAGTCGCTGTTCGCGGATGTGGGGAAGGTGCCGAATCTGCTGGTGGCGCGTACGTTTTCGAAGGCGTATGGGCTAGCGAATCTGCGCATCGGTTTGCTGGCGGGCAGTGCCGAGTTGATGAAGTATGTGCGCAAGGTAAGTTCGCCGTATAACGTGAACGGTGTAGCGCTGGACTGCCTGCCGGTGGCGCTTGCGGATGATGCGTATGTTGTGTGGTATGCCGAACAGGTGCGCGTGGGACTGGCGCGAATGATGGACGGGCTGCGTGTGCTGGGTGTGGAGTTCTTTCCGAGCCACGCGAATTTTGTGCTGATGAAGATTGGCGCGAAGCATGCGGAGTTGGTGAAGGCGATGCGTGCGCACGGCGTGCTGCTGCGGGATCGGTCGACTGATCCGGGATGCGATGGGTACGTGCGCATCACGATTGGTGTGGACGAGCATGTGACGCGCGGGCTGGCGGCGTTGAAAGAATCGCTTGCCGAGATTGGATGGGCGCCAGAGCAAGTCAGCGAGCCAGCGAGTCAGCCAGTCATTGAAGCCGAAAGGGAGTGGGAGTGATGAGTACGGATGCGGTGCGGACGGGGACGGTCAAGCGCGATACGACGGAGACGCAAATCGCGTTGACGCTGACGATCGATGGGCAGGGCGTGTACTCGGTGTCGACGGGGATACGGTTTTTCGATCACATGCTGGAGCTGTTTACGCGGCATGGCGGGTTCGATCTGACGCTGGTGTGCAAAGGCGATTTGGATGTCGACCAGCACCACACGGTGGAGGATGTGGGGATTGCGCTGGGCGAGGCATTCGGGATTGCGCTGGGCGATAAGAAGGGCATCATGCGCGCCGGATATTTTGTGATGGCGATGGATGAGACGCTTGCGGTGGCCGCTGTCGACCTGAGTGGGCGCGTGGCGTACGTGGTCGACGACCAGGTGACGGTGCCGCTGGTTGGGGATTTCCAGACGGAGCTGGTGGCGGATTTCTTCGATGGCTTTGCGCGCGGCGCGAAGGCGAATGTGCATGTGAAGACGATGTATGGGCGCAGCAATCACCACAAGATCGAGGCGATCTTCAAGGCGTTCGCGCGGGCGATGCGCGGGGCTTGCAGCAGGGACGAACGGATGCGGGAGATGCTGCCGAGTACGAAGGGACTGCTGTGAGGATTTCGTCACAATCCCTGCGGGCATTGATCTTCCGCGTCTCCGTCCTGGCAAGCGCTATCGCGATTGTGATGGTCCCGTTCTATGAGCGCTGGTTTACAAAACTCGGTTATGCAGCATTGGCGTCCGACACTCTTCGTGTGTGGTTGGACTCAGGGCTAACGGCTGGTGTGATTGCGTTGCTGGGCTCGTTCTTTGGCAGCGGCTGGAGACGAGTATTCGCATTCTTTCTCTCAGTCTTAGAAATCTACTATTGGTTCGTACTTTCGATTGCAGTCTGAGCTGACATGATCACAGTGATTGATTACAAGGCGGGGAATCTGACGAGCGTGGTGAAGGCGCTCAAGTTCCTGGATGCGCGCGATGTCGTGGTGACGCAGGCGCCGGAAGATGTGCTGCGCGCGGACAAGATTGTGCTGCCCGGGGTGGGGCATTTTCAGGCGACGCAGTTGTTGAAGGATTTGGGATTGACGGAGGCGGTGCGCGAGGCGGTGTCGAAAGGTACGCCGTTTCTGGGGATTTGCGTAGGTCTGCAGTGGCTGTATGAGGGTTCGACTGAGGCTCCCGAGGCGGATGGGCTGTGTGCGTTTGCTTCGCAGTGCGAGCGATTTCCGGCGATGTATGAGGGCGCGGAGTTGAAGTCGCCGCATGTGGGTTGGAATTCACTGGAGAAGATCAGGCCGGATTCGCGGTTGCTGCGAGGGGTGGCAGATGGGGCGTTTGTGTACTTTACGCACTCGTGGCGGGCGCCGGTCTCGCAGGATAGCGCGGCGGTTACAAATTATGGTGGAGCGTTTACGTCGGCTGTCGAACGCGACAATGTGATGGGCGTGCAGTTCCATCCGGAGAAATCGGCGGATGTGGGGCTTCGGGTGCTCAAGAATTTTGTGGAGTTGTGAGGCGAGAGCATATTCCAGGGGCTAAAGCCCCTTTCCAGGGGTTGTGTGAATGTCCGGGCTAAAGCCCGGACCTATTCTCAGAGACAAAGGCGAAATGCGGGGGTTCTTCGCTCCGCTCAGAATGACAAACGTTGGGGGAACGGCAATGACAAACGTTGGGGGAATGGCAATGACAAACGTTGGGGGAACGGCAATGACAAACGTTGGGGGAATGGCGATGACAACCGTTGTGGGAAGGGCGGTAGGGGTGTGCTGACGAAGCGGATTATTGCGTGTCTGGATGTGCGGGGCGGGCGGGTGGTGAAGGGCGTGCAGTTCGTCGATATCGTCGATGCGGGCGATCCGGCGGAGCTGGCGCACCGGCATGCGGCGGCGGGCGCGGACGAGATTGTGCTGCTCGACATTACGGCGACGCACGAAGGGCGCGGCACACTGCTGGACACGGTGAGGCGCGCGGCGGCGAAGCTGTTTGTGCCGTTCACGGTGGGCGGGGGCGTTCGAACGGCCGAAGACGCTGAAGCTGTTTTTACCGCGGGCGCGGACAAGGTGTCGATCAACTCGGCGGCGATTGCGCGGCCGGAGCTGATTG
>OBLU010005706.1_pt1 | contig 11129 bp, 9 predicted proteins | sample 1518681 | NCBI WGS metagenome assembly OBLU01 (sample SAMEA3539304, study PRJEB22396) | soil metagenome | biome: tundra; feature: field; material: soil | place: USA | collected 2010-05 | depth 0.15 m
CTTTTGTCACGCATCTGCAGGCCCTCCTGGGCGACCGCCCATGAATGTCAGAGGACACCTGCTGTGAATCTCGTGATGCGTGATATAGGCACGCCGAGCCCCTAGGAAGTCGGAGCCAACGAATGGGGCCTCTCGCCGCATGCCAGTTCGAGTGCCCGATTACGCACCCAGTCATCCGAAATCCTGCGAAGCCCGGTCAAGATCGCAAAGGTTGGGCCACCGAGTTTGAAGCTCAGCAACGGCAGAACTGATTTCGGTCACGGCTTTCGACATTCATTCAGTGACAAGATCAAAGTTCCGATGCGTCAGAAACCGCCCTCCGCGGAGTAAATGAGTTGGAGGAGCTGTCTGACGGCGTCGAGGACTTCGAGCGCGCCAGCTTCGTCAGTTGGAGCCACGTGCAATACCTTGTCAGCCTTTTTGGCTGTGTCTCGGACGACCTTCGCCGAGACCTTGTCGATGATCTTCCATTTCACTGCTTCATCGACCAACTCTTGAAAGGTGATGAAATCTCCTTTCCCTTGCCTGGCGAGCTGCTCCTTGAGGGACTGTTCAAGTGCCGCCCTACCCATAGCAACTGAGGCTTGAGTCAAACCGTAGATGTACGCTCTTGCCGCTTCCTGCACATAGATTGAAGTTGCATTGGATGGTCGATTCGGTGCATCAAGTCTTGATAGCTTGATGATTCTCCGCACCATCCCTGAGACCTCATCCAAAATGCGCCGGGTGGTTTGAGGGCTGATCCTGTAACCCGCCCCCGAAGGGCCTGCCTCCATCTTCCATGCAGCAAGGCTGCTGCATTCGGTTTACATTCCTACCTCCTGCTTCGGCCGTCATGGCACATTTGGGCGAAACACAAGGCCCTGACCACAATTGGCCGGGCGAGTTCAGTGCTAGTTGCTCTAATCTATCTGTTGACAAACTTGAAGCATACTGCCATTATGTCTCAATTCTGGATTGTACTTCCCCAATCTCTTTGCTTCCGGCATCCAGCAACAAATCTCAAATTATCGAGGAGACTCGACGATGGCATACACCGCCTCTCAACTCCTTTCCATGTCCGGAAAGGATCTCGATGATCTTTTCTCCGGCAGTTTGTCTGGCGATATACCCAACGGCGAGGCCCAGGGAACCGCAATAATCGCACCCGGCACGACCTATAGTGCCGAAATCGCTTCGCTGATCAATGTCTTCACCTGGCAGGGAAAGACTTTTGATGCGGAACACGGAACATTGAGAAACCGCATCCTTGCATTCGGATTGAATGCGATCGTCGCCGAAGTCTACAAGGCTCCAAGCCTGTTTGACGGCAAGGAGTGTATAGTTCTGGACTACTCGAAGACGTCGCTCGTCGCAGAACATGTTCGCGATGAGATCCGCAACATCGGCCCTGGGACCTATCTGGGCCTTGTGTATTGGGACAACAAGCGCACCATTTATTTTGCACTTCAGTTTCCGGCAGCATGAAGAGAGGTCCCCATCCTCTGGTCACACTTTCGCCTTCATCCAATGCCAGCAACGGCATCCGCGCCTTTTGAGGAAGGAGAAGGCAGATTCTCAAGGGAGAGCCCATGAAGCGATTCCGAATTCCATGGCTTGTGGATGTTGCTCTTTCAGACGACGCTGCCGAGATCGAGTCGCTCGCACAGAATTCCATGCTCGATCGTGCATACGCGGACCGGTCCGTCCCTGTGAATGGAGCAATTCTCAAGCGAGTGCGGGAGACTCTGGAACTTGACGGCAATCCCTTTCCGACCGTTGCCCCAAGGTACGCACAAGGCCGGGACGAGGCTCAAGAAACACTCTGGAAACATTTGAGTGAGCTTGCGCCACAACTTTCAGCCGGGCCGGAGGAACTCGAGAGTCTCGCGGCATTCGTCCGCGGCGAAGGTCCGGCCGAGGGATGCGGCCCATTGATTCAGCAGGTAGTTGGTCGCCTGTTCGCTTCGAACTTCGAGGCGACGCCTGCCAGTTGGAGTGCGGCCCTCGTGCTCGACAAGGCGCCGCGCACTATGAATCCAATTCTGCTTGTCTGGTGGGCTGCAACAGGACGCGTTCAACAGGCAAAGCGCCTGCTCGCAGGCATGGTCGGGGACAATCTGGCTGCCCTGCACGCAATCGGCATTGCGGTTCACAACATCGTCAGCGGCGTGACTCTCATGCGACAGCTTTACTCAGATCCGATCGCGCGAGCCGCTATTCTTCCGGAGGAGGCTGTAAGCCGGTGCCTTGTCGCCCCAGCTACAGTAATTCGCCAACCCACCTCATCGGACGATTCAGCCCAGTTCGACTTCAAGACTTCAACTCTGGTGCTTCTTAGTCTCCGAAGTGCCAACGAAAAGTCACCCAGCAAAGATGTAGCATTTCTCCGCAATACATGGAGCCGCTGCCCCGCGGAACAATGGGTGCCGGCATTGCTGGAGGGGATCTGGCGCCGGGCGAGTAATCCTGCATCACGAACTGTGATCCGTGTTGGCGCAGATGCAGCTTCGAACTGACGAATTACCAACTTCGTTTCGTGAACTGGGAATCCTAAGGTGTTCCCGATTGACTCTGCTGTTTCATCCACACCTCAACCGCATTCATTTCCTGGTCGGAGAAATGCGTTTCGGAGCGAGGGTCACGGGCGTGGGCCCGGATTTCGGGCCTCAACAGAACTGCAGCGGGATCGTCGATCAGTGCCTTTCTGATTCGTGGAATGAGTATGTAGCGGTAAAGCAGGCGATCGCCGAGCGAAAGCCTCGTGTCATTATCGATCTCCGATAGGAACTCATCGGCGTTGAACCGAGGGTCCAAGGCGCACTTCTTATAGAAGCTAAGCAATGGCTCGAGGTCTGTCGTGTTGGCCTTTGCGAAGGGGATGATTGTTGGCGCTTCATCTTTCCCATTGGCCCTCGATGTAACGTGGCAGAGCGCGCAGTTGCCGGTCACGCGGATGTAGCCGACTCTCTGTTTCGCAAATCCAATCGGCATTTCCCTGCCCTCCTCCCACGACATTCCGAGAGTTGCATAGCCGCCCGGTCCGGACATGTACTCAGGAAAGAGCCGGGGGATCGCAAGCCATACCCAATAAGGCAAGCCGGTGGCTTTCCCGGTCCCGACGGAACCGTAGAAGTAGGAATCGCGCTGGTCGCTCGTGATCCAACCGGGCTGCGCCAGAACATGAACGAGCTTGAACCAGGCCAAAGCGGCAATCATCAATGCGAACAGGCCGACTAGAACTAAAGTCCTCTTCATGTGTTTTTCACCTTCAATTCCTCGTCGGCTCAGAATGTCTTGAGGTACTCAATCAAGGCCCGCTTTTCATCGGCAGGCAGTTCCGTTCCGTACGCTTGCCCCTCATGTCCTTGATTACCATTGCCTCGCTGCGATGTGTCGAAGCGGTAGAATTCCCGCCCTCCCTGTTCTTCCACATTGGAGACAAAGCCGACGTTTTGTGAATCGAAAACATTGTTGCCGCGGTAGAAAAGTTTCGTTCTAGCCGACGATGGCTCAAGCAACTCACGCAGGTTGGGGACAGAGCCGTTATGAAGATATGGCGCCCGCAACCAGATTCCATCCAAGGGCATGTTGGCATAACCGTGGGTCTTCCGGAAAAGGTGAAAGCGTTGCGGATAGTTCTCGTCGAAGCCCCAATCCTTTTCATAGCCTGCGTAGAGCGTGCTCTGATTGACTGCCAAAAGCCATGTGTAGGAGTCGAGACGAGATGGGTCAGTGCCGATCTTTTCTATGGGATCGACGGTACCAACGCACTCGGCATCGGACTTTTGATCGTCGCATTCGCCCTGCGCGGGAACTTTGTTGCGGAAAGGAGGTTGCGGCGTGCCATGACAGTGTGCGCAGTACCGCTCGTAGACCGGCTTGCCACGTTCAGCTAGCGGTTTGTCGATCGGGTACGGGTACGCCGGTGGCTCCGCTGTTTCCAGAAATCTTGCCATGCGCAAGATCCGTTCTGTATCAAGGACCGGCGGATATGCACCCGTTCCAAATGCCGCCGAAAGATTGCGCTCATCCACTGACGTGTTGTTCCCATCCCAGTGCAGTTGCATGCCCTTCCGCGGTCCCTGATTCCACACGGAAGGGAAATCGCAATTCCCCATCAATTCTTTTGGGTCGGCATGTTCCATTGGGAAGTTGAGCAGCGCCTTTGGGGCATTGAATGTGTCAACGCGCCCGGGCCCCCAAGTGCTGTTATCGATAAAACTGAGCCGCTGCCCCAGCACCAGAAGCTTGTCGCGCATGAGGTAGACGGCGTAATACCTGAGGATCATCCTGTCGATGAAATCCGGCTTGGGGACGAGGCGATGTGAGTCGTCCTGCATCGCATCAATCTGGTCGAGAATCCGTTGCGGGGTGAACTTCTGATCCTTAGGAATCGTGGTAAGGAACTTTCCCCAGGCGCCGAGGTTGAATTGATGGGCAGGCATGCCGGCTATCCACCGCTGCTTCGCACCCGGGGCGTCACGCACCGTTCCTGTATGACACGCGGCGCAATTGAGATAGACCAAGTCCAGGCCACTCACATTGCGCCGCGACATGCCGAGTGGCAGAGCATACCGCGGATCGTCGTGCTCTTCGTAGATCATTCCGAAGACTGAGTAGCCCTGTCCCGGTTTCTTGTCCGGGAGGTATTCTGGAAATAACTCGGGAAGCGCCACCCAAATCCAGTACGGAATCCCGTCTATCTTCTCGCCCCCGGTCGATCCCCGCTCAAAGAACATTGCGTTGTCGGTGTAGTCCACTGGACGATCGCGAGTGAAGCGTTCGGCCAGGTAAAGCACCGATAACACAATGGCTGCGGAGACCGCAAAGAGGAAGATACTTGTCCACCTATCCCTTTTGAAAGGTGAGCAGGCATTCACTGGAGTGTTTGCAACACAGCCATCCCCATCAAGAGGATCGGCAGGAACCTCATTGAAGTACTGCCCGAACCTGTCAAAAACATGATGATCGCGGTAGACGCGCTGTGCCTCGGTATGAGAGCGGCTCTGGACACTCGCCGGGTAGACACTCTTCCGCAAGTCGGTTAGAAAGCCGTATGGTTGAAATCCTCGGCCCGCGACCGGTTCGAAGTGAAGGGCCTCCTGATCAATTTCAATCTCGTTTTCGAAACGAATCTCCGCTATTGGCACGAAGGGCCCGGTCGGTGTGTCAACACGCTGAACTTCAACGTGAACCACGGCGTGCCGGGCTACTGCTTCGGTCAGCCCTCGCTCCCTTTCGCTGCCGCTCTGCGGCGCCCTCAAGTTCGCGTCCCGCTCGGGTGACAGGCGGATCCAAACCTCGAGCTTGCTTTCGCCAATGCGGTAAGGCACATCAGAGAAATAGAGGTTTTGAAAGTAATCGAACTTGTGGAAGCCATACTTCCTGCTGCCAGTGGCGAGATTCAGGAGGAGCTTCCAAAGGCGGTCCCCGCCGGCGGTGGCAAGGAGATCGAGATCCTCTCCCGGGCGACGCTGCATGAAATTTTCACCCGATTCCGACGAGTTAAAGAATCGGGTTGCGATGCTTGGCGCATCGGGAATCACATCCGCCAACCAACACGGCATTCCTCTCTTCATTACGCCCATGCCGATGCGCATAAGGGCCGAACCGGCGAGGCGATCGGCTGCAGGGGCAAGGCTCGCATCCGTCGGATGCAGCGGCAGCACTGTGCAAAGAAAGACCCTGCCATCGGGATGAAAGGTGCGCGCGTTCCGCATCACGCCGCTTACGAAAGCGAAGAAACTGGCTATCCACTTCGCGATCGTCGGCACACGTCCAGTGTTCCTTCCATATTGAAGGTCCTTTTGCAGGGCAAGAAATGTCCAAAGGACGCTAGCAATACTTGTCAGGGAAAGAGGCAGAGCCAAACTGGCTGGGAGGCCAACCTTCCACCACAGGGCCAAAATGACGATAGGCGTCAATGATCTGGCCAGCATCGAAGCCAACAGGAAATCATCGGCATTCAGGCTTCCCCCAGCGACAAACAAGACGCCCAATCCACCAATCAGAAGACCGGCTAGTTGTAGATAATTCGGGCCCGGAAGCGAAGGCGCCGAAAAGCCAAGCAACGCCTCGACGAAGCTGGGCATCACAAGAATGACAACCCCTGCCATGACGCTCAACCATCCGGACAACTCGATTGAACGGGATGCCCGGGTCTGCCCTTCGAGACCGGGCCCGCCAATGTTCTGACCGTGCAGAATATCCATTCGCCAAGCGAACGCGGTCCAAAGAAAGCTACCAAAGTCACTGATCGAGAAAGCGATCGCTACCCGCCCAGGAAGAATTCCCTTGGACCACAGCACGGCCATGATCACCGGTACGAGCGGACGATCCAATAAAGACGCGACGACGAAACCCTGGGCATTCATGCGGCCGCTAACGATATAGAGCACACCAAGCGCTACCACGAGAACGCCGACAACGCGTAGGTAGTTTGCATCCAGGTCCGAGATAGCCGGCAACTGGAGAGCTGAGGCAGACACACGGGGTGCAATCAGAATTGCCCACCCAAGTCCCAGTTCAAGCCATCCGAAATATTCGACAGACCGCGAGGAACGAGTGCTTGTCTCAGGCTTCAAAAGGTGGCGGAACATCGCCGCTAACGCGGGAATCAGCATGATGTCACCTCTACTTTGTCTCTGACCTCAGGCTCCTGCTTTGGAAGCGGAGATGAGCGGCAGAGTGCTTGCTCCAACGCCAGCCCTCTCAAAGTTCTCGCAAAATGGACGACGTCACAATCGCACTCCAGAAGGCGCAGGTCAGGTGGCCAGCGTCGATGTTTCCCAAGGCGTCCTGGCGACGCAGACTTTCTGATTAAAACCTGTTTTTGCTGTTCTTGGAGAAACCCTTCACTATCTGTCTGGGGAAATACCAGAATCTCGAAGCTCACTGAGTTCTTCCACGACTGGGTAGCTGTATCGAGAGTCTGGAAAGATTCGCAGTTCTTCTGGGTTCGTGCGAGCCACGAAATGTGTAACTAAATATCTGTAGTTTTCTTGAATTTGTCAACCAAAAGATTACCGGGACTAGACTGTCGATCTTTGCTCAGCACAGGAATTTCGCCGACTATAAATTATGTTCACCATCGCTCGATTAATCCTGATAGGTCGGCATGTGGCAAGGTTTCCTCGGAGACTCGGCACTGTTCCGTTCGGTCACTCCGAGCGTCCGGAAGGCCCAAGACGGGCTCGCGCTGCTTCGCCGCCACATAGAGGCCTAAACGCGCCGGTTTTTGCGCCCGCCTTGTCATCGGATACCCCCGCCGTTACTGGACGTTAGGTGAGTCGGGGGCCGAATAGGAGCTGTTTGGGGTTGTTTCCACGCCGCATCTGGCTCCTGGGAACCTGCCTAGCCTTCTATTCCTTCCACATCTCCGCAGTCAACGGCAAGTCGTTGAGTTCTGCTCGGGCTTCGCGCCATGTAGGGTAGTGTTCCCCAAGGATGGTCAGGAAACGATCACTATGCGTCGGGTCAATGAGATGAACCATCTCGTGAACAATCACGTATTCGAGAAGGTCCTTGGGCTTTGTCACGAGTTGTGTGTTGAGGCGGATATGCGTTGCCTTATAATTGCAACTTCCCCATTTGGTTTTCATCCGTTGAAGGAAATACCCAGCTACTCTAACGTTCAGGCGTAATTCCCATTTCCTGATGAGTGAGGGCACGAAGTGTAGGAGCCTTTTGTGCCACTCGTGCATCACAGCGGCCCGTTTTTGAGGATCACTTCCTGGCCGTACCGTCAGCGTGATGCGCCTATGGTCGAGCGAAACGAACGGCTTGGTCTCTCGCTGGACGATGGTAAGAAGGTGCCGTCGCCCCCAGAGGTAGTGGCTTTCGCGTTCAACAAACCGTCGTGGGGCTTCCCGCGCCTGAGTCCGAAGCTTCGCTTGATGATTGCGAATCCAACCCAGCCGTGAAATTGCGTAAGCTCGGGCGACGTCGAGGGGGGTTCCGACCGGAGCCACCAGAGTCACTCGCCCAGTCGGAGGATGCACGGAGAGGTGGACGTGCTTGATGTCCTTACGGGTCACCAAGACCGAAATCTCCCCGAGTTGGATAGTTTCGTTCATCAATATCCTGGCTGATTCTTGATGATGTCGAAGACGGCCTGTGTCGCCTCGCGGTCCCGAGCCAAAATCGGATACAACACATTCAGCACCTGGATCTCGCGATTGGGGTCGCCTTTCCATCCGGCAGGTGCGCTCTCTCGCATTGCACGGTCCAGTTCGAGCGCAAGCTTTGCGCGCTCCGCTTCATCCGTGGGGCACTGGAAGACCGTGGCCGGCACGTCGGCGAGATTATTGAAAAGCACAATCGCGCCGCTGTTCCCGTCCAGAAGCGCGGGATGGCTTCCTGAACCTTTCCGTATGATGGTCTTGACCAGGTCCTCGGCTCGCTTCAGGAATGCTTCGTACGCCACCGCGTCCGCACGGTTCTGCTGGATCAACTCATTGAGCAGCTTGGACATCTCGCTGTAGAACCGCGGGTCCGTTAGCTGCCCGCGAATGATCGTTTTGCGAACGTTGTTGATGATCGCTTCGGCTATGGCATTCCGCGACAGCTTCCCTTTTTCGTTGAGCTTTCTCGCGATGGCGTCATGGATGCCAGTCTCAACGATTAACTCTGTCAGGGGTAGCGAATCCAGATTGCCGAGATCGGCAGCGGGGTCCGCCTGGACATACGTATTCAGCAGGTGCCGCATATCCGCTTCATACGGCTTGATGTCGAGCTCCTCCCCGGAGTGCTTCTTGATCGCGGAGCGGATTTCGCTGTAGAACTCAACTCCCTCCTGCAGCTTTGCGGCCTCTGCATCCGAATAGCCTTCTTCGTCCAGGTGCTGCGCAATGTCGGCGAAGGCGCGCACGAGCGTGGCCACGGCCTTGTAGAACGTAATTCGTAGTTGCTCGGTCTCCTTCAGAGCATTTGGATTGGCAGCGTCACCGCAGAAGTAATGCAAATACTGTTCGACCTCGAGAGGCGGCGCGACCGGTTCGCAATGGTAGCGGACGGCCTCAAGCGCTTCGTTCAGCCTCTTCTTGCCTTCTTCCAGCCAGTTCTTGATCTTGACGTTGTTGTCGCCGCCGTTGCCCTCATCCGTGTCTAGTTCGTCAGAACTGTAGATGGCAATTGCCTCCTGCACATCTCCGAAGAGTTCTTTGAAATCGACGATGTACCCGTAATCCTTATCCGCGCCGTCCAGCCGGTTCGTGCGGCAGATCGCCTGGAACAAGTTGTGATCGTGCAGTTCATTGTCCAGGTAAATATATGTGCAGCTCGGCGCATCGAAGCCCGTGAGCAGCTTGCTCACCACAATCAGCAGCTTCATGTTGGCCGGCTCTTCGATAAACCGCCGCTTGGCCTCGTCTTCGTAGGCCTTCGTTGTCTGTCCTTCGCCCAGAACGTGCTGTGTATACGTGTCGAACTTGTACCGCTCATTGCTGTTTGCCGGCTCGCGCGAGATCGCGTTGTGGTTCGGCTCAAAGGACGTGATGATGCCGCAATGCTGACCGAAGTTCGTGTTTTGGAACACGCGGAAGTAGTGGCATGCGTCATAGATGCTGGCCGCGACCAGAATCGCTGTGCCCCGGTCGTTATTCAAGCGCGGCTTCAGGCTAAAGTCTTCGATGACGCTGGCAATAATGCGTTGCTTGCGCTCTTGGGCGCTCATCAGTTCTTCTATCGTCGCCCAGCGGCTGCGGATAAGCGCCTTCTGAAAGTTGTTCAGCCCCTTCGTTTTCTGTTCAAACCACGAATCGATTGCCGCGCGCGACGAAATCCGCTGCGGTACATCGCGGGCCTCGTACTTCAGGTCCAGAATCACATCATCCGTCACCGCCTCGTGAAACTTGTAGGTGTGGATGTAGGTTCCAAAAACATCGCGCGTCATCTGCTTGTCTTTGCGCAGCAGCGGCGTCTCGGTAAAGCCGATGAAGATCGCGTGAGCCAGCCAGCGCTTCATCTGCGTGTTCATGTTGCCGCCCTGCGTGCGGTGGCACTCGTCCACAAACACATAGAACCGGCCATGAATCGGCGGCGGCTCCCCCTTCAGATCGGCGGGGTCGAACTTGTGAATCAGCGCGCAAATCAGCCGGGGCAGTGTGTCTCCAAGTTTGGCCACAAACTCTGCCCGCTTGGTAACACGCGGCGACGGGGACTTCTCCCCAATCACCCCCGCGTTCTTCATCACGCCTTCAATCTGCTTGTCCAACTCGTCCCGGTCTGTCACCACAAGTACGCGAGCGTCAGGGTCATGCTCCAGCAGCCACTTGGCCAGCATCACCATCAGGATGCTCTTGCCGCTGCCCTGCGTATGCCAGATCACCCCGCCTTCGCGCTTCCTTATGCGCTCCTGCGCGGCTTTCAGACCCGCATACTGGTGCGGACGCGGCACCTTCCTTGATGCCATTGTCGAAGAGGATGCAGTTGCGCACCAGGTCCAGCAGGCGCGCCTTATCGCACATCTCGGCCAGCGGACGGTCCAGCAGCGCGCCCGTTGCGGGAGGTCCGGCAACCGCCGCAGCCTTCCACTCCACAAAGAACTCTTCCCGGCTGGTCACGGTCCCGTACCGCAGCCCCTGCGAGTCGCTGCCAGCAAACAGGAACTGCACCGTCGAGAAGAACTCCTTGTTGAAGATCTCTTCTTGATTCGTGATCAGTTGGCGGATGCCATCTGTGACTTCGACAGAGCTGCGCTTGAGTTCGATCACCGCCATGGCGATGCCGTTCACGTAGAGTACCAGGTCGGGCCGGCGGTCGTAGCCGCCGCGCAGCGTCACCTCCTCGGCCAGGGCAAAGTCGTTGGCCTCGGGGTGCTCCCAGTCCACCAGGTGTACTGTCTCATGCGGCCGGCCTGCGGCTATCGCAACCTCCACGCCATAGCGCAGCAGTTGATAGGTGCGCAGGTTTGCCTGGTAAGGGGTTACGCCGGTTGTGTCGGCAGCGGTCTGCAGGCGTTCCAGCGCGGCCGAGATGTGGACGCTGGAGTACCCTCGCGCCACAAGGTTGTTGCGCAGAATCTCTGTTTCAACCGGTCGATTGCGTTCGCGCTTGTCCCACTTGCCCAGGTAACGGTATACCTCTAAAAGGGACACTAAGTGTCAATGCTAGGTAGGGAAACACGTGTTCCCCCTCCCTTGAGTGTT
>OBLU010005707.1_pt1 | contig 11127 bp, 13 predicted proteins | sample 1518681 | NCBI WGS metagenome assembly OBLU01 (sample SAMEA3539304, study PRJEB22396) | soil metagenome | biome: tundra; feature: field; material: soil | place: USA | collected 2010-05 | depth 0.15 m
TGGGTGCTGTCCGAGGACTTTCGTGTAGCCATATCCAGAGCCCTGCTTCTGTTTGAACCGGCCGAAGTTCGAGAACCAGGAGTTCGTTCAACCGGCCAACCCATGCCCAACGTGACGGGGACCTTGGTCTTCTTGGACTTGTCCTTGTTTCTCGGTCGGATCTTGGCCGTGACGGTCTCGACGCCGAAGTTCGAACAGATGTCTCGGACCCCTGCAGTGTCATGACCCCGATCGAGGTGCACCGTCTCGACATCGGCCAGGAGTCCCCGAGCAAGAACTGCTTGCATGGTCGGGGCGAATACCGTGCAGTCGTTCTTGTTGGCCGCGGCGGGCACCCAGGCAAACGGCACGCCTTGACGGTCCGTGGCGATAGACCACTTCCATAAGCACCCGAGATCCTTCTCGAGCCTTCACGACGACTGGCGGACGGTCTCTACTGGCTACCTACTGGCGCGCGCCCTTAGAGTCTGGGCATGAAGACAGCTATGTCGCCTGCGGTGGCATTCGTGCCGCGTAGTGGCGAAACCTGGCGCGACCCATTCGGGATGTATGCCGCACTCAGGGATCACGACCCGGTCCACCACGTTGAACACGGGGACTACTGGGTACTCTCGAGATTCGACCACGTCTTCGAGGCCGTCCGGGATACCGAGAGGTTCTCCTCGGCCCAGGGGCTGACCCCTGGCTATGGGGACATGGAGCAGGCCGGGCTCGACGAGGTGCGGCCCATCGTGATGCTCGATCCCCCCGAGCACACCGCGTTTCGGCGGCTGGTAGGGCGGGGCTTCACACCCAGACAGGTCAGCGAAGTCGAGCCCGAGGTGCGTGCGTTTGTCATCGAGCGCATCGAGCGGCTCCGGGAGCAAGGAGGTGGGGACGTTGTCGGAGAGCTGTTCAAGCCGCTGCCGAGCATGGTGGTGGCTCACTATCTCGGGGTCCCGAAGGCGGACCGGGCAAATTTCGACACGTGGTCCCAAGCCATCGTGGCCGCCAGCGCCCTTGGTGATCCCCTGGGCGCATCCAATGCGGTAGTCCAGCTGTTCGCGTATTTCTCCGACCTGATCGAAGAGCGTCGCTCCAACCCGGGAGAGGACACCATCTCGCAGATGGCCTCGACCGGCGCGGAGACGGTGACGGTGCTGCAGGCACTCGGGTTCGCCTTCACCATGGTGGTGGGCGGCAACGACACCACCACCGGGCTGCTGGGTGGAGCCGCCGAGCTGCTGACGGCACGACCGGATCAGCGTGCCCTCCTCATCGCCGACCCCGGCGCCATTCCGGGCGCTATCGAGGAACTGCTCCGGCTCACCTCACCCGTCCAGGGACTGGCCCGCACCGTCATCGACGATGTGGAGATCGAGGGGACCACCATCCCGGCCGGGCGGAAGGTGATGCTCATGTACGCGGCGGCCAACCGGGATCCCAGGCGGTTCGGCGATGACGCCGGTGAGCTCGACGTGACCCGCGCCCCCCGTCCGATCCTGGCCTTTGGCTACGGGCCCCATCACTGCCTGGGCGCGGCCGCGGCGCGGCTTCAGGCCAAGGTGGCCTTGGAGGAACTGCTGGCTCGGTGTCCGGACTTCAGTGTGGATGCCGAACGGGGAACGTTCGCGCCGGGGAACTTCGTACGGCGTTACCTCAGCCTCCCTTTCGAAGCCGGGAGATTGGCCTGACCATGCCCGGGTGGTAGCGGGACAAGCGTGGAGATATGGCCAGCGGAGGAATCCTCGGCGAACCCGTCCTAGCCGGACAACTCGGTAGCATCGAGGCCCATGGCAACTACCGACCGCACCTACGACATCGCTCTTCTGGGGGCCACCGGGTTCACAGGGGGTCTGATCGCCCACTATCTCGACCAACACGCGCCGTCCACCACCCGCATCGTTCTGGCCGGTCGCAACCCGGCCAAGTTGGAGTCGGTGATCGGCGGACTGGGCCGAAGGATCGAAGTTGTCCGGGTTGACGTGACCGATCCGGTCAGCGTCCGGGAGCTGGCCGAATCGACCCGGGTGCTCATCACCACCGTGGGGCCGTACATCGAACACGGGGAGCCGGTGGTAGCCGCCTGTGCCGCGGCCGGAACCGACTATCTCGACCTCACCGGTGAGCCCGAGTTCCTCGACCTGATGTACCTGAAGTACCACGCCACCGCGGCCAGTACCGGCGCCCGGTTGATCCACGCCTGCGGCTTCGATTCCATGCCTCATGATCTCGGGGCCCAATTCACCGTTGAGCACCTGCCCGAGGACGTTCCTCTCACCGTCTCGGGAACGGTCCGGTTCAAGGGCACCTTCTCGGGGGGAACCGTCGCCTCCGCGCTCACCGTCATGTCCCGGTACCGGTCGGGAAAGTCGGTCCACGCGGAGCGGGTGCGGACCGAGCCGGTGACTGCCGGCCGCCGGGCCCGGACCGTCACCGCACGATTCGGCAAGGACCCCGAAGGCGGAGGTTGGGTCCTCCCCATGCCCACCATCGATCCCCAAATCGTGGTGCAGTCCGCCCGTGGGCTCCCGCGGTACGGACCTGATTTCTCCTACTCTCACCGGATGGCCGTCCCCAACCCGGTGGTGGGGGTCGGTATGGCCGTCGGGGCCGGGGCCCTGTTCGGGGTCTCGCATGTCCGGGTGGCTCGCGAAGCCCTGCTCCGGTGGCGACCATCCGGTACGGGACCGACCGAGGCCCAACGGGCCGCCGCCTTCTTCAACGTTCGGTTCGTGGGCGAAGGCGGAGGAAAGAAAGTGATCACCGAGGTAGCCGGCGGCGACCCTGGCTATACCGAGACCTCCAAGATGATCAGCGAAGCGGCGCTCTGCCTGGCCCACGACGACCTACCCCCCACGAGCGGCCAAGTCACCACGGCCATGGCCATGGGCGGGGTGTTGCGGAGACGGCTCGAAGAGGCCGGCATGACCTTTCGGATTCTCTGATCTGCCGGGACGATGAGCGACTACAAGATACTGGTACCTCCGCACAGACGACACGGTCCCGCCTGGATTGCCGGTACCATCGTGGTCGTGGCCCTCATCGTGGCCGGCGCGGTGGTGATCACCCACCACAGCCAAGGCTCCGGTCACCGCGCCACTCCACCTTCGGGCCACTCCACCACCACCATCGCCGCCCCGCCCTTGAGCGTCGTCTCCACCACGCCGGCCACCGGAGCCACCAACGTGGCCTCCGATGCCACCGTCACCGTCCAGCTCTCGGCGCCAATCACCACCGTCGCCGGCCTCCCACCATTGAATCCACCCGTACCCGGTGCCTGGAAGAAGACAAGTGCCACCGTCGTCACTTTCGCTGCCACCGCCGCCTTCACACCCACCTCCACCGAGTCACTCACCATCCCGGCCGGACCCACCGGGTTGCGGGATGCTGCGGGAGGGGCACTCGCCGCCCCCGTCACCCTCAGCTTCACCGTGGCGCAGGCCAGTACCGAGCGGTTGCAGCAGCTTCTCGCCCAGGGCAACTATCTGCCCCTCTCATTCACACCCACCGCTCCGTTGAGCTCCCCGGTGGAAGCCTTCACCTCGCAGCCGGGCACCTTTGCCTGGCGGTGGCCCGGCACTCCTCCGTCGCTCACCTCCCTGTGGAGCGAAGGATCGGAGAACGCCATTACCAAAGGTGCGGTGATGAACTTCGAGAACCAACACACGCTGACGGTGGACGGGGTGGCCGGCAAGCAGGTGTGGATCGCGCTGTTCGCCGACATCACCGCGGGCAAGGCCAACGCTGATCCCTACACCTACGTCTCGGTCTCCAAGACACTGCCGGAGAACCTGACCCTCTACAACAACGGCGCCGTGCAGTTCGCCGGCATTGCCGTCAACACCGGGGTACCCGGTGCCGATACCGCCGATGGCACGTATCCGGTGTTCGAACACATCACCTCGTCGCGGATGAAGGGCACCAATCCCGACGGCTCCACCTACGACGATCCCGACGTCCCCTGGGCCGCCTATTTCAACGGCGGCGATGCGTTGCATGGATTTCCGCGAGCCACCTACGGCAGCCCACAGAGCAACGGGTGCGTGGAGATGGCCATACCCGATGCCGCCAAAACCTGGCCCCTGACCCCGATCGGCACACTGGTCACGGTGGCGGGGCCCGCGTCGTAGCATCGGCGATCGTGCATCGGCCCACCGTCGACATCTACAACGAGCATGGCCTGGACTGGGCCTCCACTCACCGGGTGCCGGGCCGCCGGGCCGATGCCGAAAGATTCGCCGACAAGGTGGCTCATGGATCACTCCGCCTCGATGTCGGATGTGGTGCCGCTCGGTACACAGGCCTTCTCGGAACCCCGGTGATAGGACTGGACGCGTCGGGGGTGATGCTCGGCGAAAGCCGATCACTTGTCCCCGAAGCGATGTATGTCCAAAGCGACATCGAGGCACTCCCCTTCACTCGGGGGTCCCTCTCCGGAGCCTGGTCGTGGATGACCCATCACCACATTCCCCGGGTCAGGCTGCCGATGGCCCTGTGGGACCTGCACCGGGTCCTCGCTGTTGGGGCACCATTCGAACTGCAGGTCCTCGAGGGTGACGATGAGGGCAGTGACCTCGTTGATTATGAGGTGAAGGGACGCTTCTTCGCCAAATGGACACCTGAGCAGCTCGTGGATGTGATCGTCGGAGCCGGCTTCGACGTCGACACGGGATCTGTGGTGGTCTCGGGCGACGAGCTACGGCTGTCAGCCATACGCTCCCGCACGTTGGCCGACACTGTCGGGCCGGACATGCGGCTGCTGATGTGCGGGTCAAACCCCAGTTTCCATTCGGCCGATGCCGGAGTGGGATACTTTCGGGCCGGCAACCGGTTCTGGAAGGCGGCGTTGGCCAGCGGTCTGGTCTCCCGGGATCGTGACCCCCTCCACGCTCTCCGAGCCGAAGGCATCGGCATGACCGATCTGGTCAAACGGGCCACCCGTGCCGCCGACGAAGTGACCACCGACGAGTACCGCCAGGGTCTGGGTCGGCTCGAGCGGCTGGTGCAGTGGTTGCAACCGAAAGCAGTGTGCCTGGTGGGATTGGGTGGGTGGCGGGTGGCAGCCGATTCTCGGGCCCGCGCCGGTCTGCAGGATGCGTCCCTGGGCGGCCGTCCGGTCTACGTGATGCCGTCCACCAGTGGGCTCAATGCCCGGACCTCCTCCGACGAGCTCGCCGCCCATCTCCGGGCGGCGATGGCCGTGGCCGACGGGCTCGACTGACGGGCTCGACTGATGGGATATCTTGGATAGGCGACAGTCAATGTGGCTCAGGGTGCGACGCCACGCTGGCCGAGAATGGCGAAGCGCTGATGCCGTTGGGGTCCTACGGCTTCAGCACCAGGTTCGGCTGGGTGAACGATCGCTTCGGGGTCTCGTGGCAGCTCAACTTGGCGTGAGCGAGTCAGCGCCGCCGGTACACGTCGCGACGGTGCTCGGCGGCGAGCACTGTGACTACGCCAGCGTGTTCGTCGATGTCATACAACACCCGGTAGCTGCCACGGCGAGCAGCCCATCGACCCTCAAGTTCGCGCTGCAACGGCTTCCCGACTCGGTGGGGTGCACGCAGGAGGTCGCCGGTGATGAACTCGACCACTGCCGCCGCGACCGCCTCCGGCAGGTCGTTGGCGATGTCTTTTGCGGCAGGCCTGGCGACCCGGAGCCGGTAAGGGGGTTGCGGTACTTCAGGCACCACCTTTCAGCGGGCTCGCTTGTCCAGCAATTCCCGCAGTCCGGCCTCGTCGACGACGTCACCCTCGGCGGCCGCGGCTTCACCCTCGCGAAGCCGCTTCATAGTGACCGGATCCGACAGTACGTCGACGGTCTCCTCGAGCGCCTCGAGGTCCTCGGGGCTTATCAGGACAGCGGCCGGCCGGCCATTGCGCGTGATGGTCACCCGCGCATGAGTCCCCTCGACGCGTTCGACGATCGAGGACAGGGTGCTACGAACGTTGCTCAACGGCAGAGACTCCACAGAGTTATTGTACAGGATAACGTGCAACAAACACGGTTAGGCGCAGTCCCGATAGTCGAATTGTCGACGTAGCGGTCGAAGACGCCCCGCAACGGGCACGGGACAACAGGAGACCCGCTATCGGAGTCGGGCGAGTCGCCACTGCTTGGGGTCCCCTTGTCCCGCGACGAGATGATGCTGTCCCAAAGGCCGCCAAGGTGGCCGGAACGTCTCGTTCCGACTGGGTCCGACAGGTCCTGGCAGATGCGATCCGCAAGGTTGTTTGAACCCGGTCCGATCAGTCTGAGAGCGAGAGGATCGCAGTGAGCACGCCTTCGACCTGTGAAGACGGGAGCAGGCTCCCGCCGTCGACCGGAAGGTTGATTCCCGTCACATAAGCCGCCATGTCCGAACAGAGAAAGGCGATCACCGACGCCACATCCTCTGCGGTACCCACCCGACCCAGGGGCGTCGTGCGGTCGAAGCCGGCCCGGGTCTTCTCGTCACCCATGATTGGTGCGGTCAGGGGTGTCTCGATCAGACCCGGGGATACGCAGTTGACTCTGAGTGTCGGACCGTACTCGAGAGCGGCCGACTGGGTAAGGGCGATGACCGCCGCCTTCGAGGCGGCATAGGGTGCTTCGCCCCGGGTCGGTCGCATGCCGCTGATCGAGGCCACGTTGACGATCGACCCGCGACCCGCTTCGAGCATCATCGGCACTGCCGCCCGGATGCCGTTGAACGTCCCCCTCATGGAGACATCGACGATGCGGTCGTACTCGCGGTCACTGTAGCGATGCAGCGGCTTGACCGCCCCGACGCCGGCATTGTTGACCAGAATGGTCAGCCCACCCAGCTCGGCCGCGACCCGTTGCACGGCCGCATCCATCGCCTCACCGTCGCTGACATCGGCCACCACCACCGGGCCGCCACCCAGCTCTTCGGCCACCGTCGCCGCCGCTTCCCCATCGATGTCGAGGAGGGCCACCAAGGCGCCCTCCTGTCGCAATCGCAGGCAGGTGGCCCGGCCGATTCCCGAACCGGCTCCGGTGACTAGCGCCTGGTGACCATCGAGCAGACCCATCAGGCCAACCCGTCGACGGGTGCGAGATGGGTCACTTCCGGGGGTGACTGGAAGTACGACCCGACGAGGGCTCTCCACTGGGTGAATCGTTCGGACTGGCGGAAACCGACAGTGTGGTCTTCGAGCGTCTCCCACTGGATCAACAGGACGTACTGGTCAGGTGTTTCGATCCCTCGGTGCAGCTCCAAGGAGACAAACCCGTGGGATTCGGCCACCACCGGTCTGGCCTCGGTGAGAGCGGCCTCGAACTCGCGGTTGACCCCGGGTTTGATGGTGATCACCGCGTGTTCGAGAACCATGGCGGCACGTTAGCGCCCGCGGTCGATGGGTTCCCATCCCGGGCGAGCCGGAGGACCGGTTACCCGATCGGAGCCTGGTCGCTCGTCAACAGCTGGTCGAGCCGGACCAACGTGCGTTCCATGTCACGTCGGGTCTTGCTCGAATAGATACCGCCCAACTTCAGCAATGACCGCTGGTGGTCGGAAGCGATATCCCAGCTCTCTCGAACCCGCGTGCCACCCTCCACCGGCTCGAGTTCGTACCGCCAAATCCTTCCACCGACGAGTCGACCCCAGGTACCCTCCGGGCCGGTCTGCCAGGCAACCTTTCGGTTCTCCTCGAACTCGACGACTTTGTTCACCGTCGAATAGCGAACTCCCAGCTTCATCTTCATGCCGAACGTCATTCCCAAAGCCAGGCGCTGGGAGGGACCAGCCAGCGCCCCTTGGAGCATGCCCGATCCGTCGTACAGAGTGTGTTGACCAGCATCGGCCACCACATCGAACACCGCTTCGGGCGCGACGGGAATGGTTCGTTCCACCGAGAGCACATAGCCCTTCATCGTCGTCTTCTCACGTCGGTGCCTTGGCGGGGTGGCTCCGGACCCGGTCGGCCCATCGGTACCGGGCCCGGCCGCCCCGGGCGCCGGGGACGCCGGGTCGACACCCGCCCACGAGGATTGCGGGTCACTGGCCGGAAACGATTCGTTCTCCGCCTCATCGATGGCCGCATCGAGAGGATGATCACTTTGCCCGGCATGGTCATCGTGCATGGCGGATCTCCGTGACTCCGGGTGGTGGTGGTGTGACCATCCTTGCACGTTAACCTGCCCGGGCATCCGGAATACCCGGCCCGGGCCGAGCGTTTCCCAATACAGGGGCTACGCCCGAGGAGGCGCAGCCAGAGAACTGAGGGGTCGAACATGCTGGTGGAGATCTGGTCGGACGTGGTGTGCCCCTGGTGTTACATCGGGAAGCGGCAGTTCGAAGCGGCGCTGGCCTCGTTCGCACATAGAGATGACGTCACCGTGGAGTGGCGGAGTTTCGAGCTCGATCCCAATGCTCCGGCCCGGCGCCAACTGTCGACCAACCAGCAGCTGGCCAAGAAGTACGGGATGAGCGAGGAGCAGGCTCAGGCCGCCACCGCCCGGGTGACCGGGGTGGCCACCGAGGTCGGTCTCGATTTCCGGTGGGACGTCGCCAAGTCGGGCAACACCTTCGACGCCCACCGCCTCATCCATCTGGCTGCCACCCACGGCCTCGGGGATGCCACCGAGGAAGCCCTCATGGCCGCCTACTTCACCCACGGCGCACCAATCGGCGAACGAGCCACGCTGGAGAAGGTGGCCGCCGAAGTCGGTCTCGATGCCGAGGAAGTAGCCACCGCCATGGACGGCGCGGCCTTTGCCGACGATGTCCGCCACGACGAGCAGATGGCCGTTACTCTCGGCATCAGCGCGGTTCCGTTCTTCGTGATCGATCAGGCCATCGGAGTGCCCGGCGCCCAGACTCCCGATGTGCTGCTGTCGGCGCTCGAACAGGCATGGTCGAAGTCGCACCCGCTCACCATGGTGGGCGCCCCTTCCGGCGGTGCCAATACCGACGCTGGTGACTCCGGTGAGGCCTGCAGCGACGGAACCTGCGCCGTCTGATCGGTTGGATTCACCTGGACGCGACTCAGCCCAGGTGAAAAGAGCCATTCTCCACCGAGACCCGCTCGCCGATCAGCTCGTGGGTGGTGGCGAAACCGGCCAGCTCGGAATCCTCGGTGATGGCCACACAGCGCCTGCCATCGTCGGTGTCGCATAGCACCACCGTGCGGGCCGCTTCCACCTCGTCGGGGGTCACCGTGTAGGTCACAACGGTGGCGCCCCCGGTGTACCCCGCCAGGGTCTCCACCACCTCACGCGTGCCGGTGGCCCTCTCCGCCTCACCGCAGAAGTCGCCGAGCAACGGAGCCTGCCCATCGGGTTCGGCCGACCACACCCCGAGGCCCGGCTTGGTGAGGAGCCCACTCACCGTGGTGACCACGCCCAACGAGCCCGGTTCGGCCCGGAGAGCACGTGCCACCGCGGCAGTGGCCTGCAAGACGAAATTGTTGAACGGTCCTCCGGCGAACGCCATCCCTCCGGTGATGGTGGGGGTTCCGTGCACATCGAGCCCGAGCTCACGTTGCTGTACCCGGACCGCGGCCGGAAAGCAGCTGTAGACCTCGATCACTTCGGCGTCGGCCACCGGGCGCCCGATCCGGGCCGATGCCGCCCGACCGAGGATGCCCATGGCCGGCCAGGCATCGGGCCGCTCACGACGGAGCAGGGACGCCGCGTGGCTCGATTCGATCCCCACCCGGGGAAAGATCCAACGGTCGGACGAGATCCCGAACCGATGGGCCGCCTGCTGTGAGCAGAACAGCAATGCCGCGGCTTGGTCCACTGTCCACTGGGTGGAGTGCCACTTGTTGTATGGGAAGGCCAAGGGTCGGTTGGCCGGCGATGCCAGTTCGATCTCCCCCGCGGTCATCGGGGTGGGAAAGGCGGCCAGCGGGTTTCCCTGCGCCACACCGTTGAACCGGGCCCACAACTCGGCCACCTCCCGGCGGTGCTCGCCGATCGACAGCCCTTCGGCGGCCCGGAGTGCATTGTCGATCATGGCGTACTGCTGCACCGGGTCCCATAGCCGGGTGACTACCTCCACCGGCTCGAGAAGCGTCCCCGTCCGGCGGCGAACCACGTCCGGGACCAGACCGGGTTGACCGGTTTCGACGGCATCGGCGCTCCGGGCCCATCGTCTTGCCTCACCGCCCATCACCACCGCCACCTCGGACGAGCCGTCGAGGATGGCCACGAGTGCCTCGTTGATCAGGCTCTGCTGCGGGATACCCAGCTCGACGAGATGGGTGCGCACCTCCCGTGCCCCCACCGCCCCCGCCACCAATCGAGCCGGGTCGGGATAGGTCCAACTCCCCTGGGGCACCGCCATCCGGTCGATGGCTTCGAGTATCTCGGGTACGCCGGCATCGGAGGCCGCATCCCGCAGCGCCAAGGTCATCAGCTCGGTTGCCTCGGCATGGTCGGATGCCGTGCCCACCCCGACCAGCACCGGGGTACGGGGATCCATGGGGGCAACCATCGGGTCAGTATGCCCGAGGCACGACCGAACCCAGTGCGCCGGTGCGCCGGTCCCGCATCATGCGACCGATCTGGCGCCAGGTGATGGACACGGCTCCCTGTTCGAGGGCGTCGGCCCGCAGGCGTTCAGGAACGTCATAGTGAGCTTGATACGGTCGGCGTTCGTGGCATTGGAACCACGCTCGTTTCATGCCGAGACGGACGGCGAACGCATGGAGCTCCTCGTCGCTGTCGGCAACCAGGTGCGACCAGAGGTCGTCGACCGGTCCGAGGCGAGCGCGCTGGCACCAATCGTCGAGGTAGACGGTCATCGGGGGTGGCTCTCGTCCGCCGTCAGATGATCTGGCCCGTAGGACCGGCATCGGTGACCACCGGCAGGCCGGCAATCTCCCAGGCCGTCATCCCCCCGTTGAGGTTATGGACATCGAAGCCGCCCTCGACCAACGCGGTGGCGACCGCGCCCGAACGCCCGCCCATCCGGCATACGCAGATGACGGTCCGGTCGGTGGGGATCTCTCCCACCCTGCCGGAGACCAGACCCATGGCGATATGGACGGCCTCGGCGGCGTGGCCCGCGTCCCACTCGTCATCCTCCCGGACATCGAGGAGGAACGCGCCGGTACCCAGCAACTCGTGGGCGTCTTCTGCAGTGATCTCGGAAATCTGGATGGGGTGGGTCATCCCCATCACGGTAACCGGGGAGG
>OBLU010005709.1_pt1 | contig 11126 bp, 6 predicted proteins | sample 1518681 | NCBI WGS metagenome assembly OBLU01 (sample SAMEA3539304, study PRJEB22396) | soil metagenome | biome: tundra; feature: field; material: soil | place: USA | collected 2010-05 | depth 0.15 m
GCACGACAAACCGGGCCTTCCCATGCTGGTCGGTGGATCGCTGATTATTGGCTCGAGCCTGGTGATCGCCATGGCCGCGCGCAACACCCAGCCAGTCCTACTCCCCGACATCGCCATCAGATAAAGCCAGCGCACCCAGCTCGCCACCAGCCTCTCGTACGAAAACTGAGCCGCCACCATTGGTCTACCGTACGTCCTTCGCTAACACCACGAAAGGCGTCTTGCCCTTCTTCACCTTGCCGCGCTCATCCTCCTCATCCTCGCGTACCTCGTGGATGAAGCCTTCCTCAAGCATGGTCTTGCGTACTTGCGAGATGAATCGCGAATACCTGCGGTAATAGGATTTTGAGTTCAGCACATCGGTAAAGTGAATCAACTTCCAGCGGTGCTCTTGCCCCATGTCGAGAGCCAGACTGGCCGCCTTCGGGGGAACCTCACGTGTCTCTTTCTGCCTGTTGTACTGCTCCTTGAGGGCGCTCCAAACAGCTTCGAATGCTTCAGCATCCTTGGTCTCGGCTAGACCCGGCCTCAATTCGATGTTCGTTGGATCTTCAGCTACAAACTATGATTCTCCTCCCTAATGTTCCATCCTTCCACGACCAATCGGGGCGTTTGGCCCGCCAATACACTGTCCTGGAAATCTATATGCACGGTCTTGCCTTCGTGGGGCAAAAGTGAGAAGTAATTATCTTCGTACATCGCTGGAAGAACTCTGTCGTTTGAACGATTACGCAGAACCTTAAGCCGGATCGCAAGGGCAATTGAAGCTGTTGGGTTCGACACTCTGGCAGTGATCCTGCGGGCGCCACCCTCAGCTGCAATGCTTGCGGATACCGGCAGACTCACCTGTGGTAACGTGCTTAGTGCGGTGCAGTCGCCTGCCTGCGCCGGGCTCCAATAGAAGTTCTCCGAAAGAAGTGCATGGTTGTGACTCAACTTGAGCTTTACAAAGAAAACGCGATCGATCTTATCCAGCACGGCCAGAGAGAAACACTCCTTAGCGCTTGTCGCTGGCACACTTAAATCAGCGGAGTCATGCCATCGCTCGTGGCCTTCTAAGTCATAAATCCACGCTTCTGCGCGCAGGTTTCCACGATCCACAGTCGTATTATTGGCAATCTTCACGGCATTGCTATATTGATCCCAAAGGATATGCAACGGCTCGCACGCCGTCTTCGCGCCGAAGTAGGCGCCAGTTTGCTCAAAATAGTAGTCGTAGAGTTGGCAGATCAGTGCGGGCCATGCAGACTGGGTCATCCACACCAACTGACCGCCTCCCTGCCGGCTCTGAAAGCATTCGAGCATCGCTTTGGTCGTTTCGAGATTCACCAACTGCGCCTTCCTGCAATAATCCTCAATCCCGTCAATAGCTCCGTAGCGATGCTCAATGCGCTGTGTGTAATCCACTGAACGTGGATCCTGGTAGTCATGGATCGCCCACATATCGCTAATCGGCCAAAGATCCTTTTCAGGCATCATGGTACGCATGCTTTCCACTGGCGGAACACATACAATTCCCTGTTCGCTGTGAAAAGTTTTACCGCGATGTTCGAAATACCATGCGGGGTCTTGATTGTCGTATGGGCCATGTCCCGTTACAAGTCCTCGATCTGAAGCAGGAATGTAGTATCTTGTTCCATCTAATTTCGAAATCGCATCCCGCAAGCCTGTGTCGATCTCAGGCGGAGGCATTCCCTCGTTTCGTCCGCAATAAAGCGCAAGGCTTGCATGGTGACGCACCCGCCGAATCTTATCCACGGCGTTGCTCATGAACATGACATGATCTGTCGGATCCGGACCATCCACTGGATTGGCGAGCCAAAAGTCGTCCCATATCAACACGCCGTGACGATCACAAGCATCATAGAAGGCGTTGCGCCCCAACATTCCTACCCAGTTGCGAATCATGTTCAAATTCATATCCCGGTGCATACGCACACGCAGGTCATAGCCCTCTTTATTGCAGACAAGCATTCCGTCTTCCATCCCCCAGTTGCCGCCGCGAATAAGTATCTTGAAGCCGTTGACAAGAATCTGGAGAACGCCGCCTTCGGTCCGGTAGTCCATTTTCCGAATGCCGAACCTAACAGTCTTTTCGTCACTGGCAACTAAATCGGATTCAATGCGGAATTTCATTGTGTGAAGCGCCGGATCTCCATAGCCATTCGGCCACCAGAGACGAGGGTTCTTTATCGCAAACGCCGCGCATGCGGTCTTGTCAATCGCAACGGAGCGCGTCTCGTGCGGTTGGAGTTGGATTTTCTGCCGGAATGCAATGTTCTCCATTGACAGAATGAGCACGCATTGCTTTACCGCATCGGAATGATTTTTCAGGTCCACTCTTGCCGAAAGCTCCGCCATGGAGTTATCGGAAGCGGGCAGATCCGAAGTCACCCAGGGATCCACCAACGTAACGTCTCCGCTTGTCTCAAATCGCACTTCGTTCCAGATTCCAATATTGCGGCCAGGAATGGTTGGGACCCAGTTCCAGCCGATGCTTGACACAAAGGTTGGGCTGTCAAACCCGAGAACGCCACCATTGCGGTACCTTTCCCCGAGCTTCTTGTGTTGAATCTCCCCAGGATGTGCAACCTGGCGTATCAGTACCGCGACAGAGTTACGGCCTCCGCATACGGCGACGTCTGTGATATCAAACCGGCTGCGAGTAAAGGATCCGTTGATCTCGCCAAGTTTCGCTCCGTTGAGATAGATATCCGCTTTCCAATTGATACCTTCAAACACCAGCCAGAGACTGCGCCCTTTGCACCCCGGCGAGATTACAAACGCATTGCGATACCAGAAATCATTCAGCGTAAAGAATCCGTCGGAAATCTGGGCTACCTGGTTTGCATAGTATGGATCAGGAACAGCTCCTGCAGCGAGATAGCTTGCTAGCACCGTTCCGGGAACAGTTGCCGGAATCCAGTCCCCACCCGTATATTCGGCAGACGAAATGCGCCCGAAATCGCTCTTTGTGAACATGGCACACTGAAGAGACCACCCGTCTGTAAGCGAAGTGCCGTCCCGTGCGACTATTTGCCTCGACACGGGCGCGACGTCGCCTTTGCCTGCACTCCAGGCCTCCAATTCAGAAATGGAGAATCCGCGCTTTGCACCGTCGGCCAATCCGACCAAACGGATATGTCTTGCCTTCACGGAATTCAAAGGCAACTCCTCCACGCCGCCCTTGCCCTCTGTAGTTGTGTAAACCGTGGTCCAGTGCGCAGGCCTCGTGCTTTCTGTGGATACTTCAATACGATAGTGTCGCGCATAAGTGCCGCCCCAGTGGATCCTCAGCCGACTTACCAGAGCACTCTCCCCCAGATCCACAGATATCCATTGTTCTCCTCCCGGTTTGCACTCCCAATAGGTCAGGCTGCTCCCATCGGTAACCAAATGTCCCATATGATCGTCATCCGCTGAACTGGACTGATATACGGCTCTGTTCCTTGCGATGTTGACCAGCGCGCCGAACTTCGATGGGGCTAGCGCTGACTCCAGATGCTTTGCGGCTATGGGCTGCGCGAATATAGGGAACGGCTCATCTGTGTACAAGGCGGCCGTTGCTGCAGTTGCGGTCACCAGAAAGTTACGTCTGCTCATCTCATTTCCCATAAATCCTCCGAGCTGCGGGAACACAGTGTGCTGCCTCCCGCAATACCGATTCAGGTCGTGGTCTGGAAACCTACCCTCAAAGTCATCTCAGTGTGCGACTCGCAACTTAGTTCCAAAATGCTCCAAGTATCGCGTTAAATCGAACCCGCTTCTTCGTAGATCGGCGGACTCAGTTCTCCATCTCATAATCAAGGGTGACGTATCCCGACGGCGCGATGTTCAAGTGTACACAGCCAGCGTGGAACTGCCACTCTGCTCAAACCTGAGCAGAGTGCTGCATCCTTCGTTACGCCGTGGAACCTGCTCTGGCAACGCTTTCACACCTCGCGGCGGATATTCACCGCGGCTCTTTCGTGCTATCAATTGAAATAAACCCATAGCTGAAAAAAGCAATTTTCGAACTGTCAGGAGACCATGAAGGAGCATCTATCGTTCCTTCACCACCGAGGAGCGTTGCAAGTGGTCGCACGTTCTTGTCTCTTAAAGACATCAAATGTAGAGTCACATCGCTCGCCTCGGGATGACCTTCCACATCCTTCTCATAGGAGAGATAGACAATCCACCTGCCATCCGGAGATATGTGCGGAAACCAGTCATTGTAGGAATCGGAAACCACCTGCTCTTGTTCGCTTCCATCGACCCGCGTGCGCCATATTTGCATCGAACCAGTTCGATCGGAACTGAAATAGATATACTTTCCATCTGGAGAGTACTCAGGCCCATCGTTCTGATCTGCAGATTCCGTCAACTGCGTTTGCTCGCCGCCTGCAACGCGAATTGTATAGACCTCCATCTTGCCATTTCGTTCGCCGGTGACTGCAATTGTCTTACCGTCCGCTGACCATCCGTGCCAGTAGAATTGCCCGGCTGTAGCGACTTTACGCGGAAAGCCGCCCACAATTGGCAAGAGATAGATAGAAGAAGCGTGGTTGCCTTGAACCTGATCAGTAATTGCCAGCAATTGGCCGTTGGGTGAAATGCCGTGATTATTATTGATGTGATTTGCGAAGTCAGTCATGACTCGCACCGGTTCTGTTTCCGCCGCACAGCCTGTATCCTCTGCCCCACACTTCACAGGGATACGGAATAGGCCTCCATCTCCATTGAAAACAATGAACAGTCCATCGCGCGACCAGTTCGGAGCTGCGAATCGTCCGGGGGCTACATATTCGACCTGGCGATCTCCGGAGCCAACAACAATCGTCTCAAGTGTGCTGTACAACGTTCCATGAGATTGTGCCCGAGCAGGCGACATTGTCAGCTTGACATGGGAGAAAACCGCCTTTTCCACGACGTCTTTATCATGAGCGCAAACTCCCAGGCCCACATAGAACGGTTCGCTTAACCGGAGATGGGTCGAAGCGCCTGCAGGCCGAAGCTTGCCGTCTTTTCCCGAGATAAAGAAGTAGTAGAAGTCTCCGCGCTTTCTCAGCTCAATACGGTGCGGAACATAAGTAAAGGAAGCGATCGTGTGCGTTATAGCCCCCGGCGCATCGCGAAACTGAAGTGAAGTCTTTCCTACGCCATGTTCCGCAATATCGACATACGGCGAGCTTGGGTCGAGGCTCTGTCGAATCATCAACATCGCCTTGCGGTGAGGCATTCCCGCATGGCCTACTAATGCTATCTCTGCGGCAAGGGAGATATCTCCGGATGCTTTTTTCCAGACAAACTGGAAATCATCCGAGGCAAACCACATGTTCTCGCCGCTTCCCGAGACGGTGTACGCATCCGTTCTGTGATCGTAGCTTACCGAGCCGGCATGCATTACAGTGCCGATGTCGCTGTGACTCTCGAAAATGCCCAAAGAGGCAGATGCCCGAACTTCCTGGGAGCAAGTTTCAGCCGAAGCAAGCAGAAACAGAAGAGATAACAAAGTGCCCTGCCGAAAGAATGACTTATACACGGAATCCCTCCATTGGGTAACGGTTCAAGCCAGCTCAATTCGAGAAATGCAAAGAGCGCACGAGACGGCCAGGACTTCAAACGCTACTGTGGAGGAGGCGCCGTTGACGACGGCGTTGGCTTTCCATCAATCGTCTTGGGCTCCATGATTTCAATGCGCGTTCCATCTGGATCGAAGAGATTCGCCTGACGTTTACGGTTTATGCCAATGTGAGAGTCAATTGGGCCACGATACTCTTTGAAATAGGGCTTTGCTTCGAGAGTCGCGACACTCGCCGCAACGTCCGGAACCTGCAGACACATATGATGAGCCCCCCCGCGGTGCGTCGGATCCGGCGCCTGTGCGGCGAGCATGAATTCGATATAATCGTCCCCATCTGGCACCTTTAGATTGATCCAGGAAAGTACCTTTCCGGAGCTGCTGCCACGCCAAGTTTCGGTGAACCCGAGGATGTCTGTATAGAATTTGTACTCGGCGTCCAGCTTCGTAACGATCAGTCCAACATGTGTCATTCGTTGTGATATGCGGTCGTTGTTCATGAACTGGCCCTTGGCTTGAACCGTCTTGCTCTCGGGCATGTACTGAACCATCTCCACCGTATGACCTTCCGGGTCGGTAACGTCGAAGCTAAGGTTTCCGATCCTAGCTCGATGCGGTTGGGTTGGAACCTTGACTCCCTTCGATGCGAGATAAACTCGCAACCCTTCTATATCACCCGTTTCAAGGGAGATATGGCTGAGCCTGTCTGTATTCGAGTGCAGCTCGGGATACAGCTCAATATACTGGCGATCATTGATCTTGAAGAACGTCATAATCGCGGACCCATCCGGGTTTGAGAGTGAGTATGGTTCCTGATAGCCAAGGAATCGGCCATAGAATAAGCGTGACTTCTCGTAATCGTGCGCAAAGACCGCAATATGCGAGACGCCAGTAATGTGCGGTCGCTGTGGCGTCTGCGCTGAAAGCAGGCTTGCAACCAAAAAGCCCCCACACAAGACAGCTGGAACTAGGCCAGGATCCCTACGGCCTCCACGATTGAGCAAGACAACGAACGCTTGAAGAATCCATTGCGTAAACATTCTTGAAAATACCTCCATTATCGAGACATCAGAACTGCAATGTCATCCAACCAACAACACGAGTCCCAAAGAAAGAGATTGAGAGACCCATGGCCGTGCAGACGGCTAACTTTGATCTGGTCCGTCTCCACCTCGGCGGCCACAAGACGAAACTGCGTGAGAGCACCGATTCACCCTCGACCGTGCTTGGACGGTAACGGGCCACATCTTCGGGAGCCGGTCGTCATCATGCACTGTTCCGCTCGGTTCGAAGTTAAGAGGGGCTTAAGGAAGTTGCATAAGTAAGTGCCTGTTCCGGCTGTTTACTCCCCCATCGCTGTTGACGTCCGGAAGAGGACCGAAGAACCTGGCGCCAAACCGTGTGGGTGGTGCAAAATAATCAGCCGTAGACACTTTGCTTCATCGGCATGAGAAGGTGCCCACCATCTCGGATGATGGACACCTAAAAGTCACCAAACCAACCGGAGACTCAGTTGCGTTGTTCTCTGGTCGATACCGTCCCGGCCAGTGTTTGCGATGCCCAAAGCCTGCATAAATGAACTGCTCGAGAGGTTACTTGTTGGGTTGGCATGATGTGGATTGTTCGGTGTATTGAACATACTTGCCCGAAACTCGAGCTGTGATTCCCGGAAGATCGGAAATGTCCGAGACAGACCGGTATCGAGTACATTGAGCGCGGGTCCCCACAAGGTATTGGTACCGCAGTTCCCAAATGTGCCGGTTGTTGGATTAGCAAACGACGATACGTTGTACCACTGATGGAGGCTTCCAAGCTTCTGCGGCTTACTGACGCATTGGGCGAACTGCGTAGAGCCGCTCGCATTCAAGGTTGTATTTGATGCAGTCGCAGTAAATGGAGAGCCTGTACGTAGTGTCGTAACCGTCTCAAGCCTCCAATTTCCTAGGACCCGCGCCCCTACCCCGCTCGTAAGCCACTTTTGACCGCTTCCAAATGGGCTGGTGGCGATGAAAGCGATCCCTGCGGAATGGCGCTGAACACCTCCCGTATTGCCATAATTCAATCGGTAATACGCCGGTATGGCTGCACCGGGATTTCCAAAGGCGAGTGCCTTAGCAAAAGTATAGGATGCGTTGATCTGGAAGTTGTGGGATAGCGCGTGTGTTGCAGTAGCCTGCAACCCATCATACTTATTTGTTCCGTAGGAGCCGAGCCCGACTGTAGAAGCGCTTCGTCCAGTCAGCTGGTAGAGGACTTGACCTGCTGATCCCGTCCCGATTGTGCCCCAATTCTCGTTGATTCCTGCCGACGGAAGCGCGTGGATATTCCGCATTCCGACATAGGCTATGTTTATCATCCAGCCTGGAAGCTGTTGTTGCACTGCGACATTCCAGGATTGAATGTATCCTCGCCTATATTCGTTTTTGTTAACAGTGTAGACACCAGTAGTAAGTGGTACTGTGACGCTTCCTGAACTGAAATCGGGGGCTAAAACCGCCGGCAGGCCCTGACGAAGGGTTGTGGCATAAGAGAAGCTGTTCTTGGTAGGAAGAGTTGAAGTATTGATGTCTGGATAGTTTCCCCTGTTTCCTATGGCCGCCCCCATGTTCGTTGGGTCTGTGCTCAGGGCATATCCAAGCCGAAAGACTGTTTTGTCGCTGAGCCTGTACGCAATTCCCGCTCTTGGCTCAAGACGCTGGGTATCGTTCGTGATGCCGCAGTCTTTTGGGTTCCCTGCCACTCCGCAGATAACCATCTGATTGGTCGTGATATTGAGATATTCCATACCGCGGCTACCGCGCGTCGGGAAGGGATAGTAATCCCAGCGTACCCCATATGACAACGTAAGCTTATGACTAAGTTGCCAGCGATCTCGGGTATAAAGACCGAGAATGTTCGAATAGTCATGATACTGCGGAGGAATTAGAGTCACCTTCCCCGCTTGCGACGATAGTCCCAACAGAAACGACGCCCATGCATTATAGTCGTTCCCTGCAGGACCCCCCTTTAGCTGTGTTGATCCCTGGGAAAATTGAAAGCCACCAGCTCCTGAGCAATAAGTGCAGAAGGAAAACAACTCAAAGTTTTCGTTGTCCTGCTGCTGATCAAAATCGACTCCGGCGCGAACGTCGTGAGGGCCCTTGACCCATGTGACGTTCCCTGCCCATTCCTTCTCGTTGTTGTAATACCACTGTGGCTGAAAATTGTTAGCTGGCCCGATAGTGGCCTCAGGAATATTTGAACCCGTTCCTCCAAAGCCATCAATCATCAGGGCTGGTAAGCCGCCTTCTCTAGTTGCGGAGCTCTGCAGGCCCGGAATCCCCATCAAAGTGAATCCGAGATTTTTGTCTAACCCTTGGGGAAGTGCTTGCGCGTTATTGCGCGTGTATCCGTAGTAGGCATCCGCGACCAGAGTCGGGCTGAAGATATACGTCCCGGAGAGAGTTCCGCTATAGACGTGTCCTGCGCCACTTCCCACGGCTGTGTTAGCTGCGCTATAACCGGGGCCGCCCAAAGAGCCGAATTGTTGCGGATTTGCCCACGAGACGACGTTGATGCCGAAACGAGCAAACATGCTCAGCTTTTGGTTCGGATTCCAATTGAGCTTGGAATCCCACTGATTCTGCCTTTCATTGCTCACGCCTGTACTTAAATAGTTTCTCGATAGGCCAAGGCTTCCTGTACCGGTCGTATTTGGGGCCGGGAAAGATGCGTACCCAAAGAGGGCCAGAACACCTGAGTCGATCCGGTTATGTGGAATGGTGTTACCGAGGAATTGCGTGCGTCCGGTACCGCATAGACTGGCGTTACCACCAGGTTGACAATCCACCTGGTCTCCTGTGTTCGGATCATAAATCGGCGTCGGTGAAGCTGAGAGATCGCCGGTGATCATTTGCGGAGTTGGGACCTCAGCATAGAGGGAATTGCCCACGTTAACATAAGTACCTTGAAAGCTTACAAAATAGAACAGCTTGTCTTTCTTGATGGGTCCACCAAAAGTTCCACCGAATTGATTGTTAATATATTCGGCTTTAGGGCGAGCGCTGCTGGCACCCCATTGATATCCCTGGAGAGCACGATCCGTATGAAACTCAAATAGTGAGCCATGGATAGCATTTGCACCGCTCTTGGTCGTGATGTTGACAGCCACGCCTCCGGCTGTACCTTGCTCGGCATCGAAGGAGTTGGTCACCACATTGACATTACCGATATCGTCGAGTGCCGGACTGTACATTGGATTGGCAGGCGAATTAAAGTTGGTGGAACTTGTGCCGTCGACCCGGTAACTATTGGTATAGGTGTTGGCACCGTTTACAGTAAGTGCTACGGCGCGCACGGCGTTAGCGCCAAAAGATTGACCACTTGAGGGCGTGGAAATGCCGGGCACCACAACCGCTACGAGCTGCTGGTAATTGCGGCTTAGAGGGAGAGGCAAATTACTGAGACTGTTTGCAGGTAAATCGGTGACCACGTCAGAGCGATCGGTTTGAAGAACAGCGGCTTGCGCTGAAACAGTGACAGTCTGTGTGACGTTGCCGATCGTCAGCGCGATGTCAGAACGCGTAATCTCGTTCGCGTTCACGACGATTCCCTTCTTAATATACGACTGGAAACCTGGTGCTTTGACCGTAAGTGTGTAGATTCCTGGAACCAGTGTGACAAATGAATAGTCGCCTTGTGAGTTTGTCACGGCGTCGCGATTGAGACCCGTTGATTCGTTCTGCACCGTAAGCGGGGCTCCAACAACTGCTGCTTGGTTAGAGTCCGCTACATAGCCATTCAATGTTCCCTGAAGCAGCTGACTATGTCCGCATTGCGGAGTTACGAAGAACATTGCAGCGCAGAGGAAGACGACAAGCGTTGACGCTAGACTGCACTTCCGAGGAACAACTGTTCGCATAACTGCCTCCATTTTTCAGACTTTCTCGTAAGTCAATGTGGCCTGGTGCGTTTCATGATTGGGTAAGGCCTCAAATCAGTCATCTGCGAATGAGGCTGTGTGGGGTGAACTCCTGTTATGAAGAAGCCGAAGAAGTTCCTGACTTAGATGCGACCGTGATCCGGTCGAGCAATTGAATCCCCAGCCGCGGCACGGGCAACACAATCGTGACTGTCCCTGGGCATCGCACCGGACATGTCCTGACCGCATTCTGTGAGCGCCGCAATCCTGAGTGGCATGCCCTTTTTAGTCCGATGGGTCTCCCACCTTCGACCTGCTTGCGGCAGCTCAAACAATTGGAGTAAGAAGGCGTCTGGCTGATAGGGTTGAGAACGCTGTCTTGAACTTTCGATGTGGAGTCCAGCGATAAGAGAAAATGTCGAAGCTGTAAGCGATTGCCGCTAATCGATGGATGCCACATCACCGACTCCTTACCCCGGCTGAATACCGGCATTAGGGGACGCCCAAAAGGGTGATTGATAAGCAGGTTGTAATATATGCATATGACCAGATAAATGTCAAGGTGAATATCGATGACGGCGAAAGCATAAGTCTGTCCTCAAGAAGGTGAGAATTGATCTTGATAACCCCGATTCAGACTAAGAATAGGATGCGCGTTGAGAGTTC
>OBLU010005711.1_pt1 | contig 11126 bp, 10 predicted proteins | sample 1518681 | NCBI WGS metagenome assembly OBLU01 (sample SAMEA3539304, study PRJEB22396) | soil metagenome | biome: tundra; feature: field; material: soil | place: USA | collected 2010-05 | depth 0.15 m
CGGCATACGAGATATTGGCGTGACTGGAGTTCAGACGTGTGCTCTTCCGATCTCGCTGCATGCGCGACGAAGACCTGCGCGCCGACCGACAGTTCGAGTTCTCCCAGCTGGACATCGAGGCGAGTTTCGTGGATCAAGACGACGTGCTCGGCTTCGTCTCGGTCGCCGTGTTGGACGCCGCCGAGGCCGCGACCGGGGTGCGCCCCGAGGAGATCCCGTCGATGACGTGGGCCGAAGCCCTCGATCGCTACGGCACCGATAAGCCGGACCTGCGATTCGAGATGTTGTTACACGATCTCTCCGATGTCTTTGCCGCCACGGAGGTGAAGGCGTTCTCGGCGCCGACCGTGAAGGCGCTGCGCGTGAGCGGCGGGGCGAGTTTCTCGCGGGCGCGACTCGACGAGTTGACCGACTACGCCACGGGCCTCGGCGCGAAGGGTCTTGCGTGGTTCCGCATCACCGATGAGGGACTGGACTCGCCGTTGGCCAAATTCCTCAACGAGACTGAACGCGCGGCCATGGCGTCCGTTGACGGAGCCCAGGTCGGCGACATCGTCTTCTGTGTGGCCGACGAGTACACCGAGGCCTGTCACGTCCTCGGCGCTATCCGCTCGGCCCTCGGATCGCCGCCGGTCGGCGAGGGGCCGCATAAATACGTGTGGGTCACGGAGTTTCCACTGTTCGAGGGCGTCGACGAGAACGGCAATCTTCAGGCGGCGCACCATCCCTTCACGATGCCGCACCCCGACGACATGGATCTCATCGACACCGACCCGCTGAAGGTGCGTTCTCGGGCCTACGACCTCGTGTTGAACGGCTGGGAACTCGGCAGCGGATCGGTGAGAATACATCGCGCCGACATTCAGTCGCGGGTATTTCGAGCGTTGGGGATCTCCGAAGAGGAGGCCGAGAGTCGCTTCGGGTTCCTCCTCGGCGCATTCAAGTACGGGGCGCCGCCGCACGCCGGATTCGCCTTCGGCATCGACCGGCTGGTGGCGATCTTCGCGGGTGAAGAGAACATCCGTGAAGTCATCGCGTACCCCAAGACGCAGTCGGGTGCCGACCTGATGACCGGGGCGCCCAAGAGCGTGGCGCCCAAGGTGATGCGCGAACTGCGCATCACCGTCGCACCGAAGGGTTCGTGAGTTACGTCGCTCTTTGACGACGCCGTCGCTCAGCGCCTGAAACAGGTCGCGCCACTGGCGGACCTTCTTCGTCCGCGAACCCTGGATGAACTCGTCGGTCAAACGCACCTCGTCGGGGCGAACGGACCACTGCGGCGATTCGTGGAGGCGGGCGAGCTGACGTCGATGATCCTGTGGGGACCGGCCGGTACCGGCAAGACGACGCTCGCACGAATCCTCGCGAACTCCGCCGGCTACGCGACCGAGAGCCTCTCGGCGGTCACGAGCGGTGTGAAGGACGTGCGCGAAGCTCTCATGCGTGCGCGTGAACGCCTGGGCGAGCACAGCCAACGAACGGTGCTCTTCATCGACGAAGTGCACCGGTTCAACAAGTCCCAACAGGACCTGTTGTTGCCGGCGACCGAGACTGGCCAAGTCGTGTTGATTGGCGCCACGACGGAGAATCCGTACTTCGAGGTGAACGCCGCACTGATGAGTCGCGCGACGCTGTGGCGTTTGCATCCGTTATCGGGTGAAGACCTCGAAGTACTCGTACGTCGCGGCGTGGCCCTGCGCGAGAGCGCGATCACCGACGAGGCGCTCGAGGCGATCACGACGGCGAGTGACGGCGACGCTCGTGTCGCGCTCACCACCCTGGACACCGCGATCGTGTTGGCGCGAGCGTCGGATTCCGAATCCGACGTGGTCGAGGTCGAGCACGTCTCGCGGGCGCGCGACGGTCGTCTCTACCACCAGTCGCGCGACACGCACTTCGACCAGATCAGCGCATTCATCAAGTCGGTGCGCGGATCGGACCCCGACGGCGCGCTGTACTGGCTCGTCACGATGCTCGAAAGCGGCGAGAGTCCGCGGTTCCTCGCGCGGCGTCTCGTGATTCTGGCGAGTGAGGACATCGGTCTCGCCGATCCGATGGGTCTGGTCCTCGCCGACGCCGCCGCGCGAACGGTGGAGTTCATCGGACTGCCCGAGGGTCGATTGACGCTCGCTCACGCCACGATCACTCTGGCCCTCATGCCCAAGAGCAACTCCGTCACGCGCGCACTGGGCGCGGTGACGCGTGCCGTGCAAGAAGGTGGCGTGGTGGAAGTCCCGGACCATCTTCGCGGATCGAACTACCGCGGGGCGTCCGAGCAGGGTTTCGGGACGGACTACCAGTATCCGCACGACTTCGAACGCGGCTGGGTGCCACAGCAGTATCTCCCCGACGCGTTGGTCGGGGAGCACTACTTCGACCCCAGCGAGTACGGACGCGAAAAGGCGCTGGTCGAACAGTGGCGCGCCATGGTCCACTGGGAGGACGAGGGCAATTCAGGGTCCCCGGTAGAGTGAAGCCCGTGGAGGCCGCGCAACTTCGTTCGATTTTCTTGGATTACTTCGCTGATAACGGCCACACGGTCGTGCCGTCGGCGAGCCTGATTCCATACGACCCGAGCCTGCTCTTCACCGTCGCCGGGATGGTTCCCTTCAAGCCGTACTTCACCGAGGAGGAACCGGCACCCTATCCGCGCGCGGTCTCGGTGCAGAAATGTTTCCGGGCGCTCGACATCGACATCATCGGCACAACGCAACGCCACCTGACGTTCTTCGAGATGATGGGGAACTTCTCCTTCGGCGACTACTTCAAAGAGGGCGCCATCCGCTTCGCGTGGGGCCTGATCACCGAGGGTTTCGGTCTCGACCCCGAACGCCTGTGGATCACGGTGCACACCTCGGACGACCAAGCCGAAGAGCTCTGGCGCGACCTCATCGGCGTACCGGCGAGTCGCATCCAGCGCATGGGCGAGGACAACTTCTGGGAGATGGGTCCGACGGGGCCGTGCGGCCCGAGTTCGGAGATCTTCTTCGACAAGGGTGCACAGTTCGGCGCGGGCGGCGGACCAGAGAGCGGCGCCGAGGATCGGTTCGTCGAATTCTGGAACCTGGTCTTCACGCAGTACGACCGCAGCGCCGACGGAACACTCACCGAACTCCCGAAGAAGAACATCGACACCGGCGCCGGATTCGAACGAGTCCTGTCGATCCTCAACGGTCTTGATTCGGTGTTCGCGACGGACCTCTTCGCGCCGCTGCTCGACACCGCGTCGCGGGCCATCGACGTGCGCTACGGCGCCGACGAATCGACCGACGTGGCGATTCGACGCATCGCCGAACACGGTCGCGCCATGACCATGCTCGTCGCCGACGGCGTACTCCCGTCCAACGAGGGTCGGGGCTACGTTTTGCGCCGTATCATCCGTCGCGCCATCCTCGCGGCGCGGCGCGCCGGCTCCGAACGCGCCTTGGCGTCGTCACTGGTCGACGCGACCATCGAGAAGATGGGCCCCGCCTATCCGGTACTGGTCAAGGACCGCGATCTCATCGTCGAGGTGCTGGAACGCGAGGAAGCTGGTTTCGCGCGAACCTTGAAGACCGGACTTTCGCTGCTCGAAGAGGCTCAACGAGAGGTGGCGTCGAGCGGCGCGATCGTATTCCCGGGCGACGTGGCCTTCAAGTTGCACGACACGCACGGCTTTCCGATCGAACTCACCGACGAGATTGTTTCGGAATCGGGGCTGAGCGTGGATCGCCGCGCCTTCGACGAAGCGATGAGCGCCCAGCGCGAGCGCGCGCGATCCAGGTCCAAGGCGTTGAATCTGGCCGATGACGCGCAGTACCGCGACCTCATCGAGCGTCATGGTACGACCGAATTCGTCGGACGCGACGTGTCGCGCTACAGCGTGGAGACCGAAGTGCTGGCGTCGCTCGTCGGTCAAGACGGCGTCGGCGAACTCTTCCTCGATTCGACGCCGTTCTACGCCGAGTCCGGGGGCCAGGTCGCCGATACCGGGATGATCGTCACCGAGACGGGCAATTTCAAGGTCCTCGACGTCCAAAACGTCGCCGGCGGGCTATTCGCTCATCGTGGGCTCCTCACCGGTGATTTACTGGCGGGTCAGGTCGCGGTGGCGACCATTGATCCCGAGCGACGGGAGGCGACGCGTCGCAATCACACGGCGACGCACCTGTTGCACGCGGGGCTTCGCACCGTCTTGGGTGACCACGTTCGTCAACAGGGCTCGTTCGTGGGACCGGACCGACTGCGCTTCGACTTCTCGCACGGCGCCGGCGTGACGCCGCAAGAGACGGCCGAAGTCCTGACGCTGGTCAATACCGACGTGGTGGCCAATGAAGAAGTGACCACGATTCAAACGACGAAGAAGGAAGCCGAGACCATGGGGGCGATCGCCTTTTTCGGCGATAAGTACGGCGACCGCGTCCGCGTGGTGCGCGCCGGCGCCCACAGTCTCGAATTCTGCGGCGGGACCCACGTTGATCGCCTCGGCGACATCGGCCAGATTCAGATCGTGAGCGAGGCGTCCATTGGCTCGAACACGCGGCGAATCGAAGGCGTGAGTGCTATGGGCGCCTACCAGCGAAGCCACGACATGGAAACGGCGCTCGGTTCGGTGGCGTCGATTCTGAAATCCTCGGTGGATGACGTGGTGCCGGCGTTGGAACGCATTATGGAGCGGCAGCGCGACTTCGAAAAAGAACTCTCGTCGCTTCGTCAGGCGCAGCTATCACGCTTCGCTGAAGAGTTGCACGCGCAAGTCTCCTCCGACGTACTCGTCGCGAGGGTGGATGGCTATCCCGGTGAACAGTTGCGGACGCTCGCTGCGGATCTGCAACGTCGGGGACGTCGCGTGGTCGTCTTGGTGGGGGCGTTCGAAGACAAGGTGTCCATTGCGGTGGCGAGTGACGAATCGCTGGACGCCGCCGCCAGTGTCAAACAGTTGGCTTCCTTGGTGGGCGGCGGCGGCGGCGGCTCCGCGCGCCTGGCGTTGGCCGGCGGTCGTGATCCGAAGGGCATCGACGCCGTCTTGAGCGCGGCGGCGGCGCTGTAGCGCTCGATGGCACGAGTCCTCGGCATCGACCCCGGCACGAGGCGCTGCGGCGTTGCCGTCACCGACTCGGTGCCGACGATGGCGTTCCCGCGACCGGCGATCACTCGTGACGACGCGACGATGGGTCGACTCCGTGAACTCGTCGATGAAGAGGCGATTGCCGTCATTGTCATTGGACGACCCATCGCGCTCTCCGGCCGAGACACCGCGAGTACCGCTGACGCCGACAAGTTTTTTTCACAAGTTCAGGAACTCTTCAACGAAGTGTTGGTCGTTCAGTGGGACGAACGCTTAACGACGCGTGATGCGCAAAAGTCGTTGTCAGAGGCCGGATTGACGACCAAGGAGTCCCGCCAACGTCTCGACAGCGCGGCCGCCGTCATCATGCTGCAAAACTATGTAGATGGGCTCAATGCTGAGTAAGCCACTGGGCCGGATTGTTGCGGGTCTCATTGTCGTCATTATCGTCATGGTGGCGTGGTTCGCCCTCCAGGCGGACCCTCTATTCCACGGCAAAGGCAAGAACGTCATCGTCACCGTCAGCAACGGAGAGTCATTATCGGCGCTAGCGAATGCCATTCACGCCAAGGGTGTCATCGCCTCGACGCTCGCGTTCCAGATCGACACCACGCTCTTCGGCTCGTTCCAGGTAGCGGCTGGTTCCTATGAGATCGCGCAGGGTTCGTCGTTCTCGCACGTCCGTTCGGTATTCAGCGCACCGCCCAACGTCGTGACCGTCGACGTCACCGCCGGTCTTACCTTGCACGAGGTGGCCTTCGACGTTGCCGAAGGTGAAGGAAATTCGTACGGCGATAGATTCGCCCAGCTGGCCACCGCCGACAAGACGCCGAGCCCGTTTCATAGTTCGGGATCGCTCGAAGGACTCATCGGAACTGGCGAATACATCATTAGGCCGGGAGAGTCTCCAGCGAAGCTTGCCACCACGATGGAGGAAAGATTTGTGAAGCAAGCCGCTTCGGTCGATCTGACGCCTTCGACGACGTTGAATGGACTGAACGCGTACCAACTGGTCATCGCCGCGTCCATCGTGGAGAAGGAGGGCTATTACCCTGTCAATATGCCCAAGGTCGCGCGGGTCATCTTCAACCGCCTCGCGCGCGGGGGGCCCTTGCAGATGGACGCGACAGTCCTCTACTACCTCGGTAAGGACGGCGGGACCGTGACCCCGGCCATGCTCCAAACTCAAGAACCGTACAACACGTACCTGAACACCGGTCTCACGCCGACGCCCATCTGCACTATCTCGACGATCGCCATGCGCGCGACGCTCCATCCGCCGGCCGGTTCCTGGCTCTACTTCACGCTAATCAACCAAGACGGCACAATGGCGTTTTCGACGACCTTCGCTCAGCAGTTGCACGAGGAAAAATTGGCCCAGCAGAACGGAATTGGATGAAGTGGCGTCTCGGCGTCGCCGGTTCGCCGATCGAGCATTCGCTCACCCCCCAGCTGCACGACGCGGCCCTGGCCATGGTCGGATTCGAAGGATCGTCGCGACGCGTCGAACTAGGCGCCAAGGACAAGGCGAAGTTGAACAAGGTGGTGCGCAAGGAGTTCGATGCCCTGTCACTCACGATGCCGCTCAAAGGTTTCGGGTTCGAGATTTGCGACGAACTCGACGAGGTGGCATCGAGAACCCAGTCCGTTAATTCACTGTTGGTGCGCGACGGGAAACTCTGGGGCACGTCCACCGACGGTGACGGGTTCGTCAACGCCGTTCGCGGGCAGTTCGACCTGAACGTCGAGGGCACGCACGTGGTCGTGCTCGGCGCGGGGGGAGCGGCGAGCGCCATCATCGACGGACTCATTCGTGCCGACGTCGCGTCGGTCGCTGTGCACGCGCGCAACGAGTCGAAGGTCGAAGCGCTGGTCGAGCGTTACGACCACGTCTACGACTTCTCGCTGACGTACCGACCGGTGGACTTGATCGTGAACACCACGCCGATATTGGGGCGCGTCGATGACGTCGCCGTCATGCAAGGCGTGGGAGCGCACACCGTCGCCGTCGACATCACTTACGAACCTCGCCTGTCGGCGTGGCGAGCCCTGCACGAGCGATCGGGCTGTCCGAGCGCGAATGGACTGGGCATGCTCGCCTATCAGGCGGCACTGCAGATGCAATGGTGGTGGGACCGACCCATTGACGCCGCGGAACTTCTGAAGGTGATCTCGTGACCGACACCATTAGCACGATGTCGTCGCGCATTCGCTCGAAGGACCGGCTGGACCTCGGTCTGGCCTGTGGACTCATCGCCCTCGGCGTCACCGGCGTCATCATGATCTACAGCGCGACGCGCCAGGGTCTGATCAACGCCGGGTACAATCCCCACTACTACTTGGAGCGACAGGCGGTCTTCGTCGGAATCGGCATCGTCGTGATGTACGTGGTGTCGCTGATCGACTATCGACGCCTCGAGATTGTCACCACTCCGTTCTACGTGTGTGCGCTGCTCGGACTCGTCGGCGTGTACTTCATTGGTTCATCGGCGCTCGGCGCCCAGCGCTGGTACAGCATCGGCATCTTGCAGATTCAACCGAGCGAGTTCACCGTCTTGATACTCATTCTCGCGATCGCCACGTTCTGTCAACGACGACCCGACGGACTCACCATGTACGACGTCGCGCGACTCTTGGTGATGGCGGCGGTGCCGCTACTGCTCATTGTGCTGCAACCCGACCTCGGCACGTCGATCATCATCGTGTTGACCGTGAGTGCCATGCTCGTCGTGGCCGGCGTGCCGCCGCGACTGTTGACGCTGCTCGCCGTCCTCGGCTCGATCGGCGTCGTCCTGGCGTTCTATCTGGATCTCGTCCAGCGCTACGCCATCGACCGGTTCGCGGCCTTCCTCCATCAAAATTCGACGAGCCCGCATTGGGCGCAGTACATCTACAACGTCGACAACGCGAAGAACGCCATAGGTTCGGGCGGCATTGCCGGCGCCGGGCTGTTCAAGGGACTCCAAACGAACCTGGGTTACGTGCCCGAACAGCACACGGACTTCATCTTCACGGCCATCGGTGAGCAGTTGGGATTCCGCGGTTCCATTCTGATTCTCCTCCTGCTCGCCTTCGTCGCCTTCCGACTCTTTCGAATCGGCCGCTTGGCCAAGGACACCATGGGTCGCATCATTTGCATCGGCGTCTTCGTATTCTTCGCCTTCAGTTGCTTCGAGAACATCGGGATGACCATGGGGATCATGCCGGTGACGGGAATCCCGCTGCCGCTCTTGAGTTACGGCGGTTCGGCGGCCCTGGTGTTCTTCACCGCTGGAGGGCTGGTGCTCTCCATTTCTCGCCGCAGCGGCAATTAGGCTGGACCCCTGATGAGCGACGAACCGACGCCAGCGAGCGACGAGCCGGGCGAATCGCTCGAGGCCAGTGCCAACGCGCCCGACCAGGCTGAACTGGTCGATCCGGACACGCTCAAGTTCAACGTCATGAGCATCGAATCGGTGCTCTTCGATCTTTCGGACTCCTCGCCCCTGGTGCACCTGATCGAAGAAGAGACGCCGTATCGGTACCTGGCGATTCCGATTGCTCTGACCGAAGCGGTTGCGTTACACAACGCCCTGGACAAGATCGACGGACGGCGACCGGGTACCCACGAGGTCATGGCCGAGGTCTTGCGGCGACTGAACGCCGACATCGTCGCTGCTCGGATAACGCGTTACGACGGTGGCGTCTTCTACGCCGAACTCGACCTCATGACCCCGAGGGGGCGCGAGGTCTTCGACTGTCGCACGAGCGACGCCTTGATTCTGGCCACGCGACAGGGCGTGCGCGCGCCGGTGCTCTGTGCGGAGTCCGTGCTCCAGGCCTTCTACGCGTAACTTCGCCGCTTAACCAACTACTTCATTGACGATCCGCTGGCACCCTTGACTATGGGGTGGACTTGGGGACGAATGCAGCCCGAAAATCTGGTGGCGAATCTGTAGGGAGGACTCAAATTGGCGAGGGTGATGGACACCTTGGTGTAGATCGTGCACTTGATGGCGTTGCCAATGGGGATATCGCCCCCCTCGACCATGCTCGAGGCTGTGCCGCCGTGCGCTCGAAGAGTCACTACGGGAAGGGGGACTGTCGCGTTTGGGCCGCCCAGGCCGCCCATGTATCCGTTTCGAGTTCTTTTCGCTATCGTCGCCAACACGCTGGCGCCACCCGTCATTCTCACCGTGGGATAGCCCGTCACCCGACACTCACTCGAGCTGATGTTGGTGATCACGATCAATTGCGCGGTATGCCCGAGGCCGGCGCCACCACCCACCCACCGCACGTCCAATTGAGTCTCCTGGCAGAGGTTGATGGATCTCGCGAATGCTTGGTCGTCGGTTGCGCAGACCGTGAGGAGGGAGGTCAACAATGCCGATGCGAGCGTGAGGTGGGTGAGCGATCGGACGTGTGCCAATACTGCTCCCGTGGTTTCGAGGTTCTTCCTTTGATGGTAGGGACCTCCACAACCCGTACACTCGAAAAACTGGTTACGGTTTCTTGAATTTCACGGCAACGATCTCGCCGCCGCGTCGATCCAGGCTGTTCTCGTCCGAGATCCGCAGTAACAGGGCGACGATTAGGTAGTTCGCGACGAGCGAGCTACCGCCGTAGGCGACGAAGGGCAACGTGATGCCGGTGAATGGGAGTACACGAAGTACGCCGGCCATGATGAAGAACGCTTGGAATCCCATTAGCGCCGTGAGACCGGTAGCGGCGAGGCGCACGTAATCCGACGTGGCCCTTTGCGCGATATGAAATCCTTCGCCCACGAAGGCCGCGAAGAGACAGACGATCAAAATGATCCCCAGGAAACCGAGTTCTTCGCCAACCGCGGCCAATATCATGTCCGACGTGAGGTAGGAGACGGTGTGACCGGCCTGGCCGAGTCCGAGGCCGGTCCCGGTCATGCCACCGGCGGCGAGTGAGTACCAACCGTAGGCGAGTTGACAGCTGCCAGTGTGATTGAAGCACGCGGTCCAAGGGTTAAACCAGATCTCTAGACGCGAGTGCACTTGCGAGAAGTAGCGCGCGGCAACATACATGCCTCCGGCGAATAACCCCATACCGAACACGACGTAGGTCTTGAGACCGGTGGTCACCCAGAGCATCGAGATGAACAGCGCGAAGAGCAGAAGCGCGAATCCGATGTCGTTCTCGGCGCCGAGGATCGCCATCGAAAAGCCCCACGCGAAGAGAATCGGCAACAGGACTTTGGGCGGGACTATCTGGTATCGACCGATTCGCTGGGTCGGTGTCGACAACAGTTCGCGATTGGCGGCGAAGTACGAAGCGAAGAAGAAGACGAGGAGGATTTTGGCGATCTCGACCGGCTGAAAGGAAATCGGCCCGACGGCGACCCACAGACGGGCGCCGTTTAAGTTCTCGCCGATGTGGGGAACCAGCGGCATCAGTAAAAGTCCAATGGCCGTCAGCAGCGTCAGATAGCGATAGCGATCGAGGTCGCGCACGCGACGAACCAGTATCAATGTCGCGACAAGGCCGACTGCGCTGACCAGGAACCACAGAGCTTGGTACCCGGCGTACGGGGGGTTCCACCGAGCGATTTCGACGTAGCCGACGCCGTTCAACAACGTAGCGATCGGCAAGAGGATCTGTGAGGCGTTAGGCGCGAGGAATCGGATACATACGTGCATGGCCAGCGAAATAGCAATGATGGATGTCAAGAAGATGCCCAGTCGGTTGGGTAAGTGACCCTTCGCGCCGAGTGACGCCAACACGTAGAACGAGCCGACGATGATCCACGCAAGGATCATCAGTCCGAGCTCTGTGAGACGTCCTTGTGACTCACGTGTGACGGATGGTCGCTTGGCCGGGGCTACGACGGTATTCGCGTGTCTCGCCACGAATCAACAGTAGTCGTACGATGGGTCAATGGATCTAATGGACGCCGAGGAATCGGGCGCGCTCGTCATGGACGTTCGTTCGTTCGGACCGGAGCGGTTTTCGAGTCGCGAACTGTCGCGTCTTGAGTTTGGCGCGCGACTCCTCGACCTCGCCGATGACCACATGTTGCCGATACTCGATCGCTGCAAATTCGTCGCGATCTTCGCCGACATGATCGTCG
>OBLU010005712.1_pt1 | contig 11125 bp, 7 predicted proteins | sample 1518681 | NCBI WGS metagenome assembly OBLU01 (sample SAMEA3539304, study PRJEB22396) | soil metagenome | biome: tundra; feature: field; material: soil | place: USA | collected 2010-05 | depth 0.15 m
GATCAGTGCAGCAATAGAATCTGCATAAACAAAATCAAATAATGAATATGCTATTAGTCCAATCAATACGACAAGTGAGCTCCATATATCAGTTGAAAAATGCAGAGCGTCGGCTTCAAGTGCCTGGCTGTTATATTTTCTTGCTACTTTATATAAAGCTCTTGACCTGGAGAAATCGATAATAATTGAGGTTATTATTACAATAAAGCTGAAAGCATTTACTTCAATGGGGTGTTTGTTAATAAGCCTATGTATTGATTCATAAATAATCCAAAAACAAGTTACCAACAGAAGGAATGTTTCGATCAGAGCGGATAGGTTTTCAATTTTGCCATGTCCGTAATTATGCTCATTATCAGCGGGCAGGTCTGCAATTCTAACAGCGAAAAGAGTAATAACTGCGGCTATTAAATCAAGTGCCGAATGGAGGGCTTCAGATAAAATACCCAAGCTTCCCGTTAAAAGACCAACTACTAGTTTAAATGATGTTAAAAATACTGCGGCAATAACAGATGTTAAAGCAATACGATTCTTGTGAACAGTTCCTGAATCTGAATTTTCCATTCGGATTAAGTATTTAATTATTATAACTCCTGAAAAATAAAAAAATATAATGAGAATAGCGGTTTTCTATATTATTTTTCTTTCTTATGTTTAAGGCCGAAGAATAGAAGTCAAGATGAGTATTATTCAAAAAGAAATTGTAATAGAACAGAAAAGGAGAGGATTCCACATTATAACCGAGGAAATCCTGAGACAGGTACCTGAAATCGGAAATATATTAAAAGGGACGGCACACATTTTTATTCAACATACATCGGCTTCGTTGACAATTAATGAGAATGCCGATCCAGATGTAAGGTCTGATTTCGAAAAACACTTTAATAAGCTTGTCCCGGAGAATGCCCCATATTATGATCATAATTCAGAAGGTGGAGATGATATGCCAGCACATCTGAAATCCTCAATTTTAGGGAGCAGTGTAACTGTTCCCATTACAAAGGGAGATTTTAATTTAGGAACATGGCAAGGTATTTATCTTTGCGAACACCGAGATAATGGCGGAAGAAGAAGACTAATAATCACCATATCCGGGGAATGACCAGTTTTGCGATATTATACTAATAATAAAATCTGACGCCGACCCTTAACATTATACCGCTCATATCAAAAACCCTTTCATAGGTTACTTTGTTTCCGTTAACGTCATAACCATCATAAGTCCAACTAGGTGCTGAATAATGATAAGCGAGCTCACCAAAAACTTCAGATTTTTTTCCAAACCCATATGTGGCGCCAACACCAATACGCCAGTTGAAATCGAATGCGGTTTTAAAGTCACTTTGTGATGGCGTATCAAAGTTGTTATAGTCAACGAAAAGGACTTCGGCACCGAGTCCTCCGAAAGCATATATATCAGAAAGCGGCGTGACAGGGAATCTTACAGTACCAATAGCCATAATGGGGAAATCATGAATATTAGTTCTTGCTCTTAATTCGTTAGTACTGCCTGAAGTTCCATATAAATTGTTAGCATTATTTACAACAGTGGCATCAGTATAATTTGAATGATACCAGTCGATACTCCATCCGAAACTAAACTGCGGATCGAAGAAATGTGAGCCTTCATAACCAACAATAAATCCTGTACCAGCAGAGCTTGGGGAAAAAGCACCAAGTTTTATCGCAGAAGTATTCCATTGAGAAAATACAGGTATCTGCAACAGCATTAGAAATAAGACATATTTTTTCATTGATTCCTCATAATCTTTTGGACGTATATAAGCAATTGAAGTGCCACCATAATACATCATTTACAGCATATAATCAAAGGAATCGTAAAAATTGTGTAGAGAAAGGAATACAAATAGTCTTCTTGCGTATACAATTGCATCTATAGCATTTTAATTTGGGTTTTTTCTTCAACCCAGTTTAGGTATCTTAAAGGTTCATTAAAAACAGGCATTATGAAAAAAGTATTGTTTATTTGTTTAGGAAACATCTGCCGTTCACCTGCAGCAGAAGGAATTATGAAATCATTAATCCACAAAAGACATTTAACGGATAAGTTTCAAGTAGATTCTGCCGGAATGATTAATTACCACACCGGGGAAGGAGCTGACCCAAGAATGTTGAAGCATGCATTGGAGAGAGGATATAAGTTAACTCATAAAGCAAGGCAATTCAATCCGAAAAAGGACTTTAAGGAATTTGATTATCTTGTAACAATGGATGACCAGATTTACATAGATGTAAATAAACTTGACAAGGGAAATGAGTATTCATCCAAAATACATAAAATGGCAAAGTACTGTTCACATTATAATATAAAAGAAGTTACTGATCCTTATGATGAGGGACCAGAAGCATTTGAAAGTGTATTGGATATTTTAGAAGATGCATGCGGTTATTTTTTAGATAAAATAAAAGATGAGTCTTAACGGCAACATTACAAAGAAGATAGAAAATCTAAGGGGATCGGCGGTAAAGAAATCAGAATCTTTATCCGGGGGATGCATAAGCAATGCTTACAAAGTAACATTTGAAGATGACATTTCATTTCTAATGAAAATAAATGAACATTCACCCACTGATATGTTTATCAAAGAGGCACATGGACTGAAGGAATTACAAAAAGCCAAAGCAATAAAAATTCCAGAAGTAAATCTTTATGATGAAGGATTTATTCTGATGGAATTTATCAGCTGTGCAACAAAGAAAAAGGATTTCTTTGAAGAGTTCGGCAGGAAGTTTGCGCTATTGCATAAGTTTACGGCTGATGAATTTGGTTTTTATGAAGATAATTATATCGGCTCTACTCCTCAGATGAACATAAATGATGGGAATACGAAGAAGGACTGGACTAGTTTTTATTTTAACAAGAGACTTCTTTACCAATTCAAACTTGCTGAAAAGAATGGTTATGCAGACAGCAGTTTAAAAGATGCATTTATAAAGACTGAGGATAAAATAGAATCTATTTTAGGAGGTTCTGATCAGATGCCATCTCTGCTTCATGGGGACTTATGGAGCGGAAACTATATGACAGATGGAAATGGAGGGGCATGTCTTATTGATCCGGCTGTTTATTACGGAAACAGAGAAGCTGATCTTGCAATGACTAAATTGTTCGGGGGATTTTCGGCTTCATTCTATGATGCATACAATGAAGCATTTCCCTTAAGAGAAGGATGGAAGTATAGGGAGAATATATATATGCTTTACCATGTAATGAACCATCTTAATCTTTTCGGAAGCGGATATTATGCCCATGCATTATCGCTGATGAAGTTTTATATCTAAATTACCAAATTCAATTTTAGTAATTTTTCCCAGGTACTTTTGTCTTGATACAAAAGTACCCAAAAGATCAAGGCTGCAAATATTTTACTAAAAATTCAGCTCCATTACATTGCTCGGGAAAAACTCGCGATGCTCAAACAGTTTCCCTCGCTGACATTTCATTTCACTGAATTTTTCAACCGCAAAATATTTGAGGCCGTTAAATATGAACCAAACAAGATCAAATACGTTTGACGCTTAAATTGAACCAAATAAGAACATTCTATTTTAATAGGATCATCTTCTTTGTTTGGGAAAACTTTCCTGCATCTATCCTATAGAAATAGATTCCGCTTGCCAGACCTGCACCATCCATAGTTGTAGTATAATATCCTGCCTTCTGGAATGAATTCACTAATTTTTTAACAACTTCTCCTTTGATATTATAGACAATCAAGGAAACATTCGCATCAGATGGGATAGAATATTTAATAGAAGATGTGGGATTAAAGGGATTGGGATAATTTTGTGAAACCTCGAAACTGACCGGGCTGGAAACAGTAACCTGTATTTCGGGGCTATATTTGAAATCCCCGTTATTATCTAAAATTTTAAGTCTATAATAATAAACACCGGAAGTAATATTGTAATCACTAAAAGAATAATTCCGTGAAATGTTTGAATTACCTGATGCTTTAACTTCACCCAATTTAGAAAAGACTAAAGAACCGTTTATTTTATCAAAGACTAAAGCTTTTTCAATTATAAAAGACTGGGTGTTGATTTCAGTTTTAGTATTCCATTTAAGATTAACCTTTCCTTCCGCTACAGAGCCAGTAAAATCAGTAAGTTCTACAGGGGTTGGTGTAGTAGTCATAAATGCGCTTCTGCCGTGAGTGAATGCAAATATAAAATTAGAACCCTGCTGATAAACCAACTCATCAACAGGAGCAAATGCGGGCATACCTGAAGTAGCGGCAGTCCAGTTAGTTCCTCCGTTAGTTGATTGGTAAACTCCTGTTTCGGTACCAATATATAAAATGGAGGAATTGTTATTATCAACTAATAACGAATGAACAGGCACATCGGGTAGGTCTCCGGATTTATCTGTCCAGGAAGTCCCCTGATTTGTAGAGAACCAAACATGTTTAGTGGGTGTAAGTCCATTATTGTTATATCCGGAATAACAGACATAAATATTCTGCTGGTTAGCCGGGTCAATAGAAATTCTTCTGACATAAGCGCCATTGTTTCCAGGGGGAGTTATATCTGTCCAGGTATTACTTGTTCCATTTGCGAGAACAAGCGAAGTACATTTAAATACGTGTCCGTTACCAGTTCCAGCAAAACCTAAAAAGGGAGAGGCTGCATTGGCAACTGTAACAGCAGTAGCATATTGCCCAGAATAAAGTGAATTGCTGACCTTAGTCCAGGTAGAGGCAGAATTGGAAGTAAGCCAGACTTTATCAGAGCTTGCAATGAGAACAGATGAGTTCTGAGGATCCATAGAAAAAGGAGAGATAAACAGACAGAGACCAGTGTTGACATCAGTCAGCCCAGAAGTGCAGGAATTCCATGTAGTTCCGCCGTCAGTAGTTTTACTCATTTGAAGGTATACATATTCTTCGTATGCGACCAGAGAATTAGTTTGGTCTTGAGCAGCATAACCACCATCTCCAGTTGGGGCCTCGTTCCAATTTGTACCGGAGGTAAATTTTAAGTGCCCATTATCCTGAGTACCTCCATAATAAGTTGTACCGGTTGGGAAAACTGCTCCACCGTAAAATTGTGTAATAGCAAGGTTATTATTCAAACTTGACCATGTTGTTCCGCCATTAGTCGTTTTCTGTATCCCTCCATCATCGCCAGCATAAACAATATTTGCAGTAACGGGATCGAAAGTTATAGCATGGTGGTCAGAGTGAATTACAGGAGTTCCATAATAAGGATCCCAATAAGTCAATTGGAACCATGAAGTGCCTCCATTAGTAGATTTCATCATATCAACGCCGCCGACATAGATATTACTTGAGTTGAAAGGATCGACAGCAATAACATTATCATACCATCCTTGAAGTCCAAGAAACGATCTGGCACTAATAGTTTGGTCTCCAGTAGAACTAATATTACCAGGTTTTGTTAAGGCAGTCCACGTTGCCCCGGCATCAGTAGTTTTAAATATACCAGACAAACCATAGTCAGGAGAACCATAATTTTGAGATTCATATTGAGCAAAAGCTATATTGGCATTATTCGGGTCCTTAGCGAAAGCAATCCTGCTATAATTAGTTGTTGGCAGGCTTGCAGTAATTTCGTTCCAGGTAGTGCCGCCATCAGTAGTTCTATAAATTCCGCCGAGAGTTGCACCGTTTGGTTCAGTAGCAAATATAATAGTTGTTGAACTAAAGGGAACAACATCGCACCCATTAAAATAATTGGTAGCAAAAGTTGTTGAATTGATGGCTGTCCAAGATGTTCCACCGTCAGTTGATTTATATAATCCACCGTTAAGATAATAACCTCCAACACCATCTTTACTATTATAGGCAAATGTAACTGCATAAAGATTACCAGATGGATCAAAAGCCATCGACATAACATTTCTGAAATTCCAGACGTTTGTTCCTATAGTACTTGGCAGGAGAGTCCAAGTTTCGCCGAAATCTGTAGATTTGTAGATACCCCCTCCATAAACAGCATCGACATTTCCCCAGCCTTCACCGGTACCAGCATAAATAATATTTTCGTTAGAAGGATCCTTTACCATACAGCTAATCGCGAGCTGGGCGCCGTTATCTATTTGGGGAGTCCATGATGCTCCGCCATCGGTAGATTTCCAAACACCACCGGAAACTCCGCCAACAAGTAAATTTGAGGTATTAGAAGGTCTCACGATTATTGATCTGATTCTGCCCCCTATATTTCCAGGACCTAATGGACTCCAGGCAGAAATTCCATTAGTTTTCATTAGCTTATTATCGTATTGAAGTTTTTGGTTAGTGTATTCGATTGCATTTAATCTTGACTGCGGATCAATGTATCCTTTGTTTCCAGCAATCATATTAAACCGAAATTTCATAGCTCCGTAAGGATCATCCCTTTCACCCTGGGTCGATTCAAGCGGTTCAGATTTTTTAGGCCCGTTAAACATCAGGAATGCACTTGCAAAAAAAGCTAATGAAATAAACAGTGTACTTAGACTTCTCATCTGATTCTCGCTAATTTATTTTAATTATGACAATTCAGAAATTAAAATAATATATGAAAAAATGATGATATGTGTTTTGAATGATATGTTAAAATGACAAGACAAATTAGTGCTATGATTTATATCATGAAATGTTCCCAATACAAACAGAGTGGAAATACTGTGAGCATATATATATGCTTTACTATGTACTAAATCAACTTAATCTTTTCGGAAGCGGATATTATGCCCATGCATTATCGCTGATGAAGTTTTATATCTAAATTACCAAATTCAATTTTAGTAATTTTTCCCAGGTACTTTTGTCTTGATACAAAAGTACCCAAAAGATCAAGGCTGCAAATATTTTACTAAAAATTCAGCTCCATTACATTGCTCGGGAAAAACTCGCGATGCTCAAACAGTTTCCCTCGCTGACATTTCATTTCACTGAATTTTTCAAACGAAAAATATTTGAGGCCGTTAAATATGAACCAAACAAGAGTAAAAACGTTTGACGTTTAACGTTCTGGTTCATAAATTTTTTTAACGCAATTATTTGATGCCACCTTCATTATATTTTAGGAAACATTATTTTAGTAGGACCATCTTCTTGGTCTGGGAAAACTTTCCTGCATCAACTCTATAGAAATAGATTCCACTTGCCAGTCCGGTACCATCAACAATGGCAGTATAATTTCCTGCCTTCTGGAAGGAATTCACTATTTTTTTTACGACTTCACCTTTAATATTATATACAATCAATGAAACATTCGCATCTGAAGGGATAGAATATTTAATAGAAGTTGAAGGATTAAAGGGATTGGGATAATTTTGTGAAATTTCAAAACTGGCCGGTGTATTAAAATCAGCAAGGTCCACATGAGTAGGAGATGCTGTTATAAATGCACTTCTGCCATGGGTGAATGCAAATATGTAATTTGTTCCTGACTGGTAAACCAACTCATCAACAGGAGCAAAAGCAGGCATACCTGATGTAGCAGAAGTCCAGTTAGTTCCTCCATTAATTGATTGGTAAACTCCAGTTTCAGTGCCAATATATAAAATGGAGGAATTACCTTTATCAACTAATAAGGAATGAACAGGCACATCGGGTAAGTCTCCGGAAACATCAGTCCAAGAAGTTCCCTGGTTTGAAGAGAACCAGACATGTTTTGTCGGCGTAACTTTATTATTGTTATATCCTGAATAACAGACATAAATATTCTGCTGGTTTGCAGGATCGATAGAAATTCTTCTAACATAAGCGCCATTATTTCCCAGAGGAGTTATATCTGTCCATGTATTTATACCGATTTTCGGATTAAGGGAAGTACATATAAAAACATGCCCGTCAGTAGTTCCGGCAAGCCCTAAAAAGGGAGAACCTGTATTAGCAATAGTAACAGCGCTAACAGACCCTTTAGTAAGCGCATTACTTACCTGGGCCCAACCCTGGGCAGAATTAATAGTAACCCAGACTTTATTTGAGCCGGCGATAAGAACAGACGAATTCTGTGGGTCCATGGAAAAAGGAGAACAAAACAGACAAGAATCAGAGTTACCCTGGTCTGTCAATCCTGTAGTACAAGCAAGCCATGTATTTCCGTTAGTAGTTTTGAATAATTGAAGATAAGTATATTCTTCGAATGCAACTTGAGGATTAGACTGATCCACTGCAGCATAACCACCGTCTCCGCTGACAACTTCATACCAACTTGTACCGGAGGAGAATTTCAAATGCCCATTATCCTGAGTACCACCATAATAAGTAGTGCCAGTTGGATAAACTGCACCGCCATAAAATTGTGTAATAGCAAGATTATTATTCAAATTCGTCCACGTAGATCCGCCGTTTGTTGATTTCTGAATGCCTCCATCATCACCAGAGTAAATTATATTTGCAACAACAGGATCGAAAGTAATGGCATGATGATCAGCATGGATAACAGGTATTCCAAAATTAGAATTCCAATAAGTCAATTGAAACCATGAAGCACCTCCATTGGTAGATTTCATCATATCAACACCACCGACATAAAGATTGTTTGAATTGAAGGGATCGACAGCGATAACATTATCATACCACCCCTGAGCGCCCAGAAAAGAAAGGCTGCCGGAAGAGTTGCCAGTAGAACTAATATTTCCAGGTTTTGTCAGGGCAGTCCATGTTGCGCCAGCATCAGTAGTTTTAAATATACCTGCCAGACCATAGTCCGGTGAGCTTAAATTCGATGATTCAAACTGAGCATATGCAATATTGGCATTATTCGGATCCTTTGCAAAAGCGATCCTACTGTAACTAGCAGTAGGCAAGTTAGCAGTAATCTTGATCCAAGAAGTACCACCATCGGTAGTTCTGTAAATACCTCCAAGAGTGGCGCCGTTTGGTTCAGTTGCAAAAATAATGGTAGATGAACTAAAGGGAACAGCATCGCAGGCATTAAAATAATTGGTAGCAAAAGTCTTTGAGTTGATGGCAGTCCAAGATATCCCACCATCAGTTGATTTATATAATCCGCCGTTAGTATAATACCCTCCAGCACCTTCCTTATTATTATATGCAAATGTAACAGCATAGAGATTACCGGAGGGATCAAAGGCCATTGACATCACATTTCTGAAATTCCAGACATTTGTTCCAATAGTACTTGGCAGGAGAGTCCATGTTTCGCCGAAATCGGTAGATTTGTAGATACCCCCTCCATAAACAGCATCGACATTTCCCCAACCTTCGCCGGTACCTGCATAAATAATATTTTCGTTAGAGGGATCCTTTACCATACAGCTAATAGCAAGTTGAGCGCCGCCATCTAATTTGGGAGTCCAGGAAGCACCACCGTCTGTAGATTTCCAAACACCTCCTGCGACCCCCCCGAGAAGTAAATTAGTGGTATTGGAAGGTCTAACAATTATTGATCTGACTCTACCTCCGATATTACCCGGACCTATAGAATTCCAGGCAGTAATGCCGTTAGTTTTCATTAACTTATTATTGAATTGAAGTTTATGACTGGTGTATTCGATCGCATTCAATCTTGACTGGGGATCAATATATCCTTTATTTCCTGCAATCATCTCATATCTGAATTTTACAGCGCCATAAGGGTTATCCCTGTCACCCTGCGACGATTCAAGCAGTTCAGATTCAGGTGGTTCTGATTTTCCAAGTCCTTTAAACAATAGGAATGCACCTATAAAGAAAACTAAAGAAATAAGCAATATGCTTTTGCTTCTCATCTGATTCTCCATAACTTAAATTAATTATGACAATTTATAATTTAAGTAAATATATGGAAAAATTAAATTATGTTTTCATACATTTTCTACTTTTCCCTTGATGGAAAAGTAAGCAAAAGATCAAGACTGCAAATATTTTATTAAAGAATTTTAATTCTACTTTTCTTGTTGCAAGAAAAGGTAGCAAAAGAAACTTGGCTGCAATTAAAATACTATAAATTTACTTCCACTCTGCTGCGGTAAATGAACTCGCCCTTCGGGCTTAAACAACATTTCCCGCTACCGCTTCGTTCCAGTAAATTTATTTAACGTATTTTAATTGATGCCGTTAAATAAGGAGTATTATGAATTATTTAATTTATAATGCTAGACGGGATTTTAGATTAATATTCCTGGGGGAGGGTTTTTAGTTCTTTATATGAAAACACAGGACCGTCTTTGCATACGTAGACTGAACCAATGTTACATCTTCCGCATTTACCCAATCCGCACTTCATTCTATTTTCAAGTGTGGTAATGATATTTTCTTCTTTGAATCCGAGTTTTTCTAAAATCGGGAAGGTATATCTTATCATTAGGGGTGGTCCGCATAAAATTGCCATAGTATCCTTAGCTGAGGGAGATACTTTTTCTACGATAGTAGGAACGAAACCGATTTCACATTTCCAGTCAGGGGTTTCGCCACCGGGATCTACTGTTACAATAGTTTTAATACCGGACATAGATTTCCAATCTTCAATCTCATTTTTGTAAACAAGGTCGGCCACAGTTCTTGCACCACAAATTATTGTAATATCTTTAAACTGATCTCTTAGATCGAGCACGTTCCAGATTATACATCTTATGGGGGCTAAGCCGATACCGCCTGCAATAAAGACGATATTTTTCCCTTTCATTTGTTCAAGCGGGAAGCTATTTCCATAAGGACCTCTTAGTCCCATAGTGTCACCGACATTGAGTTTGGTCATTGCGGATGTAGTTTTACCTGCTAACTTGAAAGAACACTCAAGATATTCGGGTCTGGTTGGGGAAGAAGCGATACAGAAGGTGCACTCCCCTTCTCCGAATACTGAGTACTCTGCAAACTGTCCCGCTTTGAATCTAAAATTATTCTGCAATTCAGGATTCTTAAACTGAAGTCTGAATGTTTTTATATCAGGAGTTTCGTCGATGATATCTTTTATTTCAACTAGTTCAGGTTTATATATATTATCCATTATTTCCTCAGCCTCATTGAATTGTATTAGTTTTTTCAGAAAGAGAATTTATTTCCTCGACTACCTGGAGGATATCGAGAGAAACAGGACAACCTCTTGAGCATCTACCGCACCCAGTACAAAGTACTTCATCGAACTTATCCATATAGTATTTAAACTTATGAGATATTCTTTGGCGGTATCTTTTTTCCTGATTGTC
>OBLU010005713.1_pt1 | contig 11123 bp, 17 predicted proteins | sample 1518681 | NCBI WGS metagenome assembly OBLU01 (sample SAMEA3539304, study PRJEB22396) | soil metagenome | biome: tundra; feature: field; material: soil | place: USA | collected 2010-05 | depth 0.15 m
CCCGCTCGGTCTTGATGCATGGCGTCGCCCGTGCCGAGGGGCTGAAGATCACCGACATGGACCGCGCTCGCGGACGTGATCGGATGACCAAGTGAGTCTGCCCCCTTGGCTTCTGCCCGGAGTGCCTTCTTCCCGCCTGGCCGAGCACGGCCACAAGGCCGTTCAACCGCCAGCTTGTTCGCCCGATTGAGCGCGCCGCGCGGACCCGGCGGAATGTCGGTCCAGAACAGTAGGGTGCCGGCATGACTCCTGCGGAACTGACGCTCACGGCCGCATTCGGAGCCTCGGCATTGACCGGCCTGACATCGCTTGGCGTGATCTGGGTCCAGGAAGCACGGCGGCGCAGGGCCAGGGACAAGGCTGCGCTGCACACCGCGATGCTGGAGCTTCTGTCCCGGTCCATGGCGGTCGCTATGCGCGGGCAGGTCATGGGAGAGACGATGAAGGTGCGCTCCGGGCTAGTCGAGGGTCTGGACGTCGCCATGCACAACCGCAAGCCGGTTGACCCCCTTGAGCTGCACGACTGGATAGCCCAGGACATCGTGCCGCTGAACGCCGCACTGGGCGAGATATGGACACGCTGCGACCAGGAAGGGATACGCCTAGCCAACGACGTCGTCGGCAAGTGCATGGACCTGCTCGGGGCCAGCACCGCCTTGCAGCCGGCCCCGTCTCGCCGGGAGCGAGCGCGCAAGCGGGCGACAGGGGAACACTGGACCCCGGAGATGCGCGCTGCGCATGAGCGCGCCATGAAGGATCTCGCTCACGCGCGCAAGCGCTTTGCCGACTACGCTCGCAGCAGGCTGGGTCAGCAGGCGGTGGATCTGTTCGCGCAGGTCGAGGTAACCGGCGAACATGAGGAGCCGGACCGCGCCGGGATAGGCACAGCACCGCACGAGGAGAAGCCGCCCCTGGAGGGTGCGGCGCCTTCAGCGGACGGGAAAGCCCAGGCCGGCAACTGAGGTTTCTACGGGATCGCCCGCAGGTCCGGCGCACCAGGGGCGCGCTGCCACCGCAGCAGCTCGGCTTCCAGCGCCTCGGCGGTTGACCTGATGATCTCCAGCCCCGGCCGGCGCGCGCAGAACACGGCAAGGCCGAATCGCAGGTCACCCTCAGCGGTGATCAGCCAGCCAGGCCAGCGCACTTGTAACCCCTGCACTGCCCGCTCCACGCGGAGCGCGCCGGAGGCGGCCGGGTCGCTCACTGCGGCGCACCGTTCTTGTACGCGCTCAGGTGCTCGTCCCGCCAGCCCGCCGTTTCACGGACCAGCCCGAGCACGTGGGCGGCTTCCCAGCTGCCGTCCCGGCCCGCGACCAGCGTTGCCGAGCTGCCCAGGCGGGCGGCGGTGCATGTCAGGATCAGCGCGACCCAGCTAGCGAAATGGTGCTCGGTCTCAGCCGCCGTCATGACCGCGCAGAGCGCGGCGAACGTGTATCCGGCTGCCTCGGCGGGCCGTCCAGGCAGCGACCGGAGCATGGCGGCGGCCTCGGCGCACTCCTCGGCCAGCCGGTCCATGATCTTGGCGACCGGCTCTGCTTCGGTGGAGTCAACGGGCAGCCGCTGGCAGACCTCGACAAGATCGGTGACCAGCTGGCGCACGTGCTCTAGGAGATCGTCACCGGGGGTGGTTGGTGCGGGATGATTGATCACAGCCGGACTCGCTTCCGGTCAGGCCCCGGTTTGGTGTGGAAGCACCGGCCGGGGCCGCTTCGTTGCAGGTTGACCGTTGTCAACCCGGGACTAACCGTACGCCAGGACACTATGGTGTGCCATGGGCTCCTGACGTGTGACCCTGGCAGCGCTGGCCAGACACGATGTACCAGTGAGCGTTGATCACGACAGCAACGTGCCGCCCTACCTGCAGGTCGCGGCCATCTTGCGGGGCCGCATCGAGTCCGGGGAGCTGGCGCCACGCTCCCGGCTGCCATCAATCGTCGGCCTGGTGCAGGAGTACGGGATAGCGCGGACCACGGCGGCCAAGGCGCTGCGGGTGCTCGTGGATGAAGGCCTGGCCGAGGTGATCACCGGGTGGGGAACGTTCGTGCGGGAACCGCAGGACTGATCACTCACGGAGCACCCGGGCGACCGACTCGGCGGCGGCTGGCACATCAGCGGTCAGCGCTATGCGATCAGCCCATGGCCACCAGAACCACTCCGCGTCCGCCAGGACGGTCTCGCTGAGCATCGGTGCCGCCGGGTTGCGGACGGCCAGTGTCGGCCGCCGCCCCTCAGCGATGATGATGCTCACCTCGTAGCCGCGTGTCCCGAGTTCTGCGGCGAGTTTCTCCAGCGCGGCGGTGTCTGATCCATCGTGCATCATTGTCACCATGCGCTCACTGTGGCGCGGCGACCGGTTACCGTGGAACTGTGACCGGGCGGGCGTCAGCACCCGTCACATGCCCAACGCGATTGATGATCATGATGAGTGATTTCGCCACGGCGCTGCGCACGCTCATGGACGAGCGTGATATCAGCCAGCGCGCACTGGCCCGCAAGGTGCCGTGCGACCGGGCCTATGTCTGCCGGCTCGCCAATGGCACGCAGCGGCCCTCGCGCCGGGTGGCGCTCCTGCTCGATGAGCTGCTCGGCGCGGGCGGCGAGCTGGCCGCATTAGCAGCGCCGCCTGCCGGCGGCGGCATCGCGGAGCCGCTGGCGGTGATCCGGGCCGCGCCGGGCGGCGGGCTGATGATCCTGTATGCCGGGGAAGAGGATAACGAAGATCCCGTGAAACGACGCGCATTCCTGCTCGACCTTGCAGCCCTCGCAGGGATCGCGCACGCTGACCCGGCCGCCGCGCTGGAAGCTGCCCGGCATGGGCTGAACAGCTCTATCGCTGAGGAGCGCGCCTCCGCTGATGTGAGCGAGTGGCACGAGATCGCCATGGAATACGGCGAGGCTTACCTGATCACGGCCCCGGCGGAGCTGCTTGATTCGCTGGGCAGGGATCTCGTGAGCCTGCGGGCGGCGTTGGCCAGGCACGGCGATGAGGCAACGGCCCGGGAACTGTACCGGGCAGCCGCGCTGCTGGCGGCGTTCACCGCCCAGACAATCGGGAACCTGGGCCATGTTCACGAGACGGGGCGCTGGTGGCGGACTGCGCGCGCTGCGGCCGACCGGTCGGGCGATCCTCAGTGCGCCCTGTGGGTGCGCGGGCGTGAGATCGTGCGCGCGATGGATCACCGGCCAGCGACGGCTGTGCTGCACCTCGTTGCGGAGGCGGAACCGCTCGCCAGCCAGGCGCCCGGGGCCGTGCCGGAGCTGCTGGGCGGCAAGACGCAGACCCTGGCGCTGGCCGGCGGCAGGCAGCGTGAGACGCGGGAGGCGCTGACGCAGCTACGCCAGCATTTCGAGGCTTTGCCAGCGTCATCAGCGGGTTACAGCGGCTCCCTGCTCGCCTGGGGTGAGGAGCGGCTGCACAACACTGAGGCATTTACCTGCTCACGGCTGGGCGACCTCGCCGGGACAGACACTGCGCGCCTCGCCGCGCGGGCGCTCTATGAGTCATCCGCCAACGTGCGCTGGACCGCCGGGGTTGAGATGGACCTGGCATTCTGCCTGGTGCGCATCGGGGACGTTGCCGAGGGCACCAGGCATGCCCGGACAGTCATCACCAGGCTGCCAGCCGGGCAACGGACCGAGCCCATCCTCAAAGACGCCCGCAGTGTGCTTGACGCCATACCGGAGCCGGAACGGCGGCGGCCGGATGCCCAGGAGTACCGGGAATGGCTGAACTCCTTCGTGCACGCGCAGTAGCGCCCGACGCGCCCGCCGATGCGAAGTTGCCAGCCAGGGATGCCAGCTGGCCATACGCTGCCCGGATGGGCATTTCGTTACAGATCGTCGCTGCCTTTGGCGCCGTTGCGGTGATCGGTGCAGTCTCTGGATGCTCTGGTAACGCCAGCAAGTCGGCTGCCCCGCCAGGCAAGTCGGCTGCCCCGTCCGGCTCCGCCACGGCGCTGGCCACGACCACCACTGCAGCCGCGCCTGGACCAGCGCTGACGGGGTTCGGGGCGACCCTGGCCAAGTGGAAAGCTGCCCACAGGCTGGACGTATCGGTGCCTGCGCGCAACGCATACCTGCCGCGTCTCGATGGTGAGGACACCTGGCAGGTCGTCACGACGGCTGGCGGCCGGGTCACCAGCTACACCCTCAACGTGGCGCCTAGCTCGCTGAGCGCAGCCGAGACCCGGGCACGTCAGGAGCTGCCGGCAGACACCCGGCTGCTGTGGGCGCGCACGGTCCCGGGCACCTGCACGCAAGAGCAATTTGAGTCCGCCACGCTGGCCGCTGTGCTTGGTGACGGCCAGGTCAACGTCGAGTTCGATAACGCCTTGTCAGGAAGCGCCACGCCAGTAACCGAGGAGCTTTTCGGCACGTATGACGCTCCGACCGTGGCGCAAGCTCCAGCCTGCTGACACGGCCCCCTTTCCACCCCCTCCGCGCCTGCCAACCGGGCCAGGGCGGCAGGCACTGCAACCACGGCGAGGTCGTGGGCCTCCGTCACCTCATCCAAGGCAATCCGCAGGCCAGCCGCGATGTCCTCCAGCGGCACGCCCTCATAGGGTGGTACGCCAGGACGAACTGCTGCTGTGGCGGGAGGGACTTCATTGTGTCCACCGCAGCCGCCAGCATGCCAGACAGCTCGGCCTGGCCCTCGACGTCTGCCAGGTCGGCGTAATCATGGCCGGGATCGGCGGGGTCGAAGCTGACCGGGCGGCGGAAGATGTCCGCCTGTGTCTCGTAAACCTGGGCCACGCTCATGCCGGTCCGGGCCGCCAGGTCCTCCGCGCTGTCGCCAATGTCCAGGCCGCCGGCGTCCCGGCACGGGCGCGAGCTGATCTGGTCAGGTAGTCCTCGCCGCGAAGCCAGTCCAGGCAGGCGCCCTTCATCCGGCGGCTGACGTAGGTGACCAGGTAGGACCGGTTGGCGATGTCGAAATCGTGCTCGGCGCAGTACGCGGGATAGCGCTCCAGCGCTTGCATGAGGCCGAGCCCGGCCGCGCTGATCAGGTCATCAACCGTGATGGGGCCGCCGGCCGGGACGCCCTGGTACACCTTCCACGCGATGCTGCGCGCCAGCGGGTAATAATCCGCGGCCAGGGCGTGAACGTCCCAGTCCAGGGCGTGGTCGCTGAGACGGTGCAGCACGCCCTGGCTATTCGGACTCCACCAGGCGGCGTAGCCCTGGCGAAAGGAGACCAGGGCTACCCCGGGAGGTGGGCGGCCGGTGACCCAGGAAGGAAAAACCAGCCGCGCCTGCCGCGAGGTTGCCGGGCCTCTTGTCGCGCCACTGTCCCGGGCGAGCGCATCCCCTCCGTCGCGGCACGGAGAAGCCAATCTAGGGTCCTGCGCGCACCGCTGGCCGTGTCCGCTGCCGCAGGCGCTCCAGGTGCGCAGTGCCAAGCTCGACCAGGTCCTCGGCGCGGGCCTGCCGCCTGGCATGCAGAACGCACACCCCTAGCTCATCCATAAGGCCCTCACAGGCCATCCAGAGGCGCCGGACCCGGTGGTCAGGCACGGTGGTCAGGAGATGCACAAGGTAGGCCGCCTCGCCCGGGTCGCTCAGGTCGGCAGGGCGCCCACGGCCGCCGAGGCGGACGGAGCGCTCAACGATGCCAGCCGCAGCAGCCTGCGCTACCACGTCAGCAATCGCACGCTGATACGCCGCAGAGTCCATTAGCGTCCGTACAGCCCCGCCGGGCCGCCAGCGGGCACCGGCTCATCATCGAGAGTGTCGGCAGCGGCGCCGCAGGTATTGCAGAACTTGACGGCCTCAGCCGTTGGCATCAAGTGCACGAGCCCACCTCGTCGGCGCCGCTTCCGGCTGGACTTGGCTATTGAGCCCGCCCAAGGCGGTCCGGACCGTCATCACCGAGATAGCAGCGGGCCGCCTTCCGGCCACCGACCTGGCCGCGCGGCTGTCGCCCCGGCTTTTCCCTGACCGCGAACCAGTTGCCAAGGAGGCACCCATGCACGGATGGCGACCCGGCCGAGGACGGCCCCGCCAGGCCACCGGGATGCTCGATCGATTCACGGCCCGGGCACGAGAAGTGATCATCGCGGCACAGGGCGAGGCGCGGGCACTCCACCACAACTACATCGGCACCGAGCACATCCTGCTCGGCCTGGTCAACGAGGGCGACGGGGTGGGGAGCAGGGCTCTCGACGCCCTGGGGATCAGCTTGGATGCCGTCCGCCAGCAGGTCCTTGAGATCATCGGCGAGGGCAAGCGGGCTCCGGCCGCACACATACCCTTCACTCCGCGCAGCAAGAAAGCTCTTGACCTGGCACTCCGCGAGGCCATGCAACTCGACCGGCTCCGCCGTGAGGTCCGCCGCCTGCAAGGCATGCTGCTGCGGCACGGCATCGAGCCTGGAGACGTCGACCAGCAAAGCGCCTGACCGGGGATGCGGCTCACCCGGGAGCCCTCACGCCGCGCGGCCGCAGGAGCATCGCCAGCGCCACCGTGACGGCGAGCAGGATCACCGGGGTCACCCCCGTCCTGACCACGGACTGCAGCCAGCGCAGGTCGGCCGGCATGGTGATGCCCCGGGCCGGCAGGTATCCGAAGGCGAGCGCCGCGGTGCGCGTCAGCAGCAGCCAGTCCAGGGCCGGCACGACCAGGGACGGGATGGGCCGGGACGGGATGGGATGGGACGGGATGGGCAGCAGCGCGAGCGCGGCCCAGCCCAGACCGTCGTACCAGGGCAGCACGTAGGGCCACGCGACCAGCCAGGCGAACGCGAACGCGAACACACCGCAGGCGGCCAGCAGACCCACATTCACGTCCTGGCCTGTATCCCAGGCTCCGCCCAGGCGCGTGCCCTCGTTCCCGGCGCCCAGCACCCCCAGCGCGCGGAGCAGCATCACGACAAGCAGCCCGGCTAGCACAATCGCACCCACCTTGACCAGGTCATTGGCGATTCCCTCGCTGACCAGGACGTGCAGCCCCAAGCGCACGAGGCGCCACGGTGAGCCGATGGACACGAAGCTCCCGGCGTGCAAGGCCGGCCGCAGCGTCGTGAACCCCCAGGGAACCAGAGATGCGGCCACGATCACGGCGAACCCGGTCGTCAGGCCACCGCCAGCGACCGCCAGCCAGCGCCACCGCCGCCACCAGGCAGCGACAGCAGCCACCGCGAGGCCCGCGACGACCAGGACCATCGTCAGCTTGACCGCGGTCCCTAGGCCGACCAGCCCACCAGCCAGCGCCGCGACCAGGAACCCGCGCGCGGCAGACGCTTGGCTGGGATCGTTGGGCATGCGAAGGGAGACGAGGGCCATCGCGGCCACCCCGAAAAAGATCGCCTGACTGTCCACATGCTCGCCGGCCACCAGCACCTGAAGGAGTAGCGGGTTGAACGTCCACAGCAAGGCAGCGCGGAGCTGGCGCGGCCTGCTGCCGCGGGTCAGCCGGTGCAGCAGCAGCCCGGTGGCCACGAATGCCGCCACGTTGAGCAGCGACAGCACGAACACGGTGAGCCGCGGCGAGGTCCCGCCCACCAGGGATGCCAGCGCCTGCCCGCCGCTGGCCAGGCTGCCGTACACCGAAGGGCTCGTCCGCCAGTCCTGCACCGCCCGGGCCACCGGGTCGCCGAGCCGGGCGAGCATGGCCGGGGTCGTCGTGTAGGGATTGTGACCGGTGACCACCATCCGTCCGTAGGCGGCATAGCTCAAATGATCTGATGAGCCGAACGGAGGTACGAAGGCCATCACCGCCGCCGCGATGATTCCTGCGCACAGGATCGCCCGCGGGGACACTTGCCAGCCCCGGTGCGCGGCGCGCAGGCAGAGGCCGAGCCCGAGCGTTCCCGCAGCGAGCGCGGCGGCGGTCAGGGCGACCGCCAGGGCAGGCGGCAGATGCGCGGCGAACGCCCACGGCGGCTGGCCCGGCCTGCCGGGCACCGCCGGCTCCATTACCGACGGTCCGAGGACGGCCACGGCCCAGGTGACCGCCACGCTCAGCGACGTGGCGAAGAGCCCGGCCCGGCCCATCAGCCCCGGGAAGGCCGCGGCATCCGGGCCATCGGCTGCCTGACCGCCAGGGCGCGTGCGACGTCGGCGAACTGCCGCGCGCGGTGTACCTGGGCCCGCCAGTCGCCGCCGGTCGCCCGGTGCGCCAGCGGAACCTCGACCTCAGTGATCCGCATCCCGATCCGGTACAGGTCGATAGTCAGCGCCGTCTCGGCGCCGAACCCCGGGGCGAGCGGACGGGCCGCCTCGAACGCGGCGCGGGTGAGGCAGCGCTGCCCGTTGAGCGGCTGGGCGGGGCACCATCCGGTGGCCCGGCGGATCCCCGAGCCGGAAAGGGCAACCACGAATCCGTGCCCGCCCTGCTTTACCCGGCTGCTGAAAACCGCGATCGTCATGTCCGCCTGGCCGGACCGAACCGGTTCCGCGAGCGGTGCGGCGTGCGAAGCCGACTCGGCCAGATCCGCGTCGAGGAATAGCAGGTGGCGTGGGCTGTCCCGGTTCTCACTGGCTTCCAGGAGGCGGACCGCCTCCGCGCCGGTCTCCATCGCCGCGCTCTTGCCCTGGCATCGCGCGTGCCGGACGACAGTCGCTCCCGCACGCGCGGCGGTGGCCGCTGTCCCGTCATGGGATCCGTCGTCCACCACGACGAGCACGTCCACGCCGGGCAGTCCGGCGGCCGCGGTGACGGTCGCGCGGATCCGGTCGGATTCGTTTCTGGCGGGGATGACGACGGCTACGTCACCGCTCGGCGGCATGGGCCGATCCTAGGGCATGACCAGCCGGGCGGGGGCGCGCCGCGAGCCGCGGTGCGGCCGGCCTGCTACTGGCCCGGGACCGCTGCCGGGTCTTCCAGCACGGTAAAAACCGTCTCGAGCCCAGTTACCTGCAGGATCTTCCGCACGGCCGGCCGAGGGCCGGCCAGCTCAAGGGAGCCGCCCTGCTCAGTGGCCCGCCGGTGCGCCGCGAGCAGCACGTTCATGCCGGTCGAGTCACAGAACTCCACGGCCGACATGTCCACTACGAGCCTGGCCGGATCCCCGCTGGCCAGCGCCGCCGCAAGCTCGCTCTGCAGCCTCGGCGCGGTGTACAGGTCGATCTCGCCGACGAGCGCGACGATGGCGCGTTCGCCCTGAAACCGAGTCGAGACCTTGAGTTCCACGAGCCGCACCTTACCGGTCCCCGGCTCCAAGGACTAGATGCTCACGGAGAGCACACGGTCGAATCACACCCGGCCGGGGGCTCTGGTACGCGAAGCTGTGAGGGAGCAGCCCCACCCGACAGCAGGCACGAGCGAGCAGGAGCGTCCTGGATGTACCCCTCGCCCGAGAACCCGTACCCCTCATCCGAGAACCCGTACCCCTCGCCCGAGCACCCGGATGAAACGGACCCGCGGTACGGGGAACTGCGCCCGCCACTGGGCGGGCCCCCGCCGATGAGCGCACCACTGTCCGCGCCCCTGGCGGCGGACGTGCTGCCCACTGGCACGAGCACGAGCCAGCGGCCCTCGATGCCGCCCCCTCCGATGCCGCCCCCTCCGCCTGCGTCGGTTTCCGCAGATACATCACCGACGGATGAGCAGCGGGCCAGGCTCCGTGACGACGTCGAGGGACTGCGGCTGCGGGCCAGCGTCGCGGCATCCTGGCTCGAGACGAGCAGCCACTACGCCCAGCTGATCAACGATGCGGGAGTTGTGCCGGTGACGGCCCGGTTCAGCCGTGAGGACCTCATGTTCCTCGGCGAGGCGCGCGGGCAGATGCTGCGGTTCGCCGACCTTGCCCTCCGCCTCATCGACCTGCACCAGCCCGGCGACGCGGGCGGACTGAGCACTCACCCGTCCAGCCCCATCCTGCGCTGCAGGAGCTGCATGTGGCGCTGGCCATGCCCGACGTTCAGCATCGTCACCGAAGTCCTGGACCGTCCAGCTCCCACGTGACCTGCCCGGTCGCTGTCGCCTGCCGGTCGCTGCCGCCTCCGGGGACTGGACCATCCGTGCCGGACGGCTATCGTGAACTCATGGGCAGAATCTTCCTGATCCTCATCGCAGCGCTGGTCGTGGTCATGGTGGTGTCGGCGATCATCGCCACCCTGCACCTGCTCTTCGTGATCGCACTGATTGCCGTGGTGGTCATTGGGGCGCTGCGCCTCAGCCGCGGCGTAAGGCGGAGAGCGCACCGCTAACAGCGGCCGCCTAAGCGGGACTCGCAGTCGTCCCCCGCTAGCTGCCAGCGTGCCCGGATGATGCCGGTGGCATCATCCGCGGGAAGCACCGCCCAGACGGTGGTCCCGAGATGGTCGCTGCGGACACCCCAGCTCGAGCACAGATGCTCGACGATGGCCAGCCCGCGGCCGCCGATCGAGGACAGGGAGGGATGGAACGCGCGCGGCAGGGTCTCACTCCCCCCGTCGCCCACCGCGAGTTCTATCCAGGCCGGACCCAGCGCCCAGGACACCCGCAACCGGGCTCCAGGCAGCGGCCGGGCATGCAGGATGGCGTTACTGAGCAATTCGCTCACCACGAGCACGGCGTCCCCGATGGTGCCCGGGAAGATGCCGCAAGCACGGAGTTCCGTACGAAGTTGCCCACGGGCTGCGCCAACACTGGATGGCACGCACGGGAGCAGCACGACGCTCGCCTGACTCACCTCCATGCGCGTCCCCGCCACGTGGGCGCGACCGTGCCAACCCTGGTACCAGCGAAAATGCCCCGCAGGTTGGTCCCGGAAACCGCCTTCAGCCTCATGAGCATCTGCAGTCAATCAAGCAACACCTCGTCCCACAGCGGATCGTGTTGCAGGTGTCACGAATCGCCGGCCAGTGCGCGCTTCATCGCCCATCGGCACGGTCGCCTCCGTTAACATTGGGTAGCAGAGTCGTCACTGAGGGCACGGGGCGTAAGGGCGGGCTACGCCCTGCAGCGCCTTCCGGTGGCCCGGCCAACCGGGGTGCCCTGGCCGGGAGTTCCTTGGATGGGGTGAGTCGATGGACCGGGCGGGCCGCCGTCAGTCTCCTGACCTGCTGACTGCCGACGCCGCCAGCACGTCCGCAGATCCAGGCTCGGCCACGCACCGCGGCAGCGGGCCTGGTCTGGCCGAACGGGGCCAAGACGGCGGGACGCCGCCGTGGGCACCGCCCGCGGGCCTGCCCGCCGGG
>OBLU010005714.1_pt1 | contig 11121 bp, 10 predicted proteins | sample 1518681 | NCBI WGS metagenome assembly OBLU01 (sample SAMEA3539304, study PRJEB22396) | soil metagenome | biome: tundra; feature: field; material: soil | place: USA | collected 2010-05 | depth 0.15 m
GTTCACGCAAGACTTGCTTTCGCAATATGTGGGCACCTCGCGGGAGGTCGTCTCGGACTACATGAACCAGTTCCGCCGCCAGGGCTACCGGATGGGCGCCGGCATGCCCGCACTGCTGCCTCCGCACCGTTTCCATTTCGACGTGCTCAATTCTGATCTTCAATAGGCATCTGTTGCAGATCGCAGCCTGCCAGAGTTTCCGCGTCAGGGCCCTTTTTGCCAGAAACGCGTGTCCCGCTCGTGGTTCCACGAGCCGCACGGATCATCTCATCCGCAGCTTCCCTGTACTCGTCGGTATCTGGTGATCGAACAGTTTCCGATTCGCACATCTCGGAGTTCCGGAAAGCAGCGGTCGATTCTCTCTATAGGCCTCTCCAATCCGGGTCGTTCCAGTTCTATCTCTATCCATTGCTCACCTTTTGGTTACCGGATTCACCTGGAGATTCAATCCAGCACCCGGATGCGCGCACCCACGCTTTCCGCCTCCAATCATAATCGGCCGGATTATCAGAGACTTGCGTAAAGCCGTTCGGCTGTTCCAGGTTTGGCAGAGCGTTTGCCCTCAGTATGCGACGTGATCCACCGAGAAAGCCACTTGGAGGAGCACAGAGGAGACACGAAAATGAAAACGTTAAAGAGCATCATCGTGAGCGTTGGCGCGGTTGCGCTGTTGGGAGCCAGCGGGCTCTCCGCACAGACTAAGGCGACTGCCGACATCCCGTTCGCATTCACCGTGCAGGACACCACGCTGCCGGCCGGCGAGTATACCATGTCCGCGGCTTCCGCATCCCACGACGTGATGGTGATCCGGAATGTCGAAACTCGCAAGGCGATCCTTTTGCTCGCTCCCAGCAACCAGACCGAATACAAGGGCGCCCAAGCCAAGAACGTCGTCCTGTTCCACCGAATTGGCGACCAGTACTTCCTGGCTGAAGTGAAGACCGACGCGGTGCGCGGCCACGTTGGCCCGTCCAAACTGGAGCGCGAACTCACGGCGGAAGGTGGCGGCCAGCCGATGGCCGCCGTGATCATCCCCGCTCTGAGTGTTCGCTAACCGCGAATCGAACTGGTCAGGCTCCACCGCCGGAAGTTGTGCGGTGGAGCTTTTGTTGGCCGGACTCGTTGATCAGGCCACTCTGTGAACCCCTGTCAACCGGTGTTTATTGGCCTGGCAGGTGCAGCGTGCCGGCTGAGTGGAAGGCAGCATGAAAAGGCTCGCTCGCTCCTCCAGCGCGGCGGTGCGGCTGTCCAACGCGAGTAGTTCTCCATCGAGGGAAAGAGATGTTGTCATGAATATAGATTTGAGATGTCGTGTGCCCCGACACCGGTACTGCGCTTGTGCGGCTGCCTTGGGCCACGCCTCGCGCACGTACGCGCGACCCTCTCAGCCCTTAAGGCGCACGGCGATGGCATGGGCAGACTGGTGGCTCTGCCGCTGCAACGCCAGAACCGCTGCCGGGCAGCCAGGAAAGGTTCGCCAATGAACTTTGATGCCGGCTTCTTAAGCAGATTGAAGCAACGTGATCCGGACACCTGCGCGTTTCTGGTATCCTCGCTGACGCCCGCACTGGAAGCCAGGCTGCGCTACAAGCTTGGAGACTACGGTGCCATCGAAGACATTCGCAATGAAACCTTCTACCGGGTATTCTGTCTGGTGGACGCCGGGCACGTCCGCCAACCGGAGCAGTTCGGCTCGTTCGTACGCGGCGTCTGCGACTGGGTAGCCCAGGAAACCCGCCGCAAGGCCCGTACCACCGAACCCTTGCCCGGCGCCGGCAGGGAACCGCCCGATCACCAGCCGCATCTCGATAAGCTCCTGGCAGACAAAGAGCGGAGAGCGCTAGTGTGGCAAGAAGCAATGAAGTTGTCCGAAGCGGACCGAAGGCTCCTCGTTGAGATGCACCTCGAAGAGCGCGACCGGCGTGAGATGGCCCGCGACCGAGGCATCAGCAGGACCGGTCTGAACGTCCGCCTGTGCCGTGCGCTTAAGCGTCTCCGGGCGCTGGTTTTGCGACAAGAACCAGCCGTACAAGGGCCGCAAGACGCGGCGCAAGGATTTCGTAGGGGCCGAGCCTGTCGCCGGGAGAAATCGCCATCTGGGTGTCAGAGTTCAGTTTAGCGGATCACAACGCGGTTAGGTCCTGTGTTACGTATCCGGAAGTTATCCCCATGAGCGGGGCTGACGCGCTCGGGCGGGCGGCACCACTCGCCACGACGACTGCCTACGATCAGGTACGCGGCAACCTTGTTTCGCCCGAGCCGACGCACTCGGGCGGCCGTCCCACACCCGCCACACCCCGCCGCGCCGAGAACCCGCAAGGCGCGACAAAGCACGCTCGGAGATCGCAGACACAAAACGTCCCGTCCCTACACTGAGTAGATGTGTAATACCGTCTACTTTTGGCGGGGCAGGGCTTCTTCCTGCCCCACTTGGCAGTTGGCCCACATTAAGCGGCGCGAGCTGTCCGAGCGTCGCTTTCAAATCATGAACGGGAGAATTCCAAAATGCGCATCAATGAAGACCACCTGTACCATGGGGCAGCTCTGACTCAGATTGCTGAATACCCCACGTTCAAGGCGATCAACGCCTTCGAGCCGACGAAAGGAGAGAAATCACGTTCCGCCTTCAGCGTAAATCACGATACCGGCGTGTATCTGAAGTATGCGACGAAGCCAACGAAAGCATTCAAAGAGTATGTTTTCACCTTTTCGCGCGCCAACTTCGATGAGTTGGCGGCACTGAAGGCCCACTATCATTCACGCGTGTTCGTGGCTCTAGTGTGTCACCAGGCCAAGGAGATCTGCGTGGTGACTCTGGACGAACTAGAGAGCCACCGGGCCGGCCGCGAGAAAGCTAATGGTGGCCCCAAACCCCACTATCAGCTCCTGGTGGCGGTGCCAGCCAATAAGAGCTTTCGGGTCTATATGAACGCCCCCGGCAAAAAGAAAACCTCTCTAAAACAGCAGATCGTAAGCCGCAATGAGTTCCCTCGGGCAATCTTCAACGGAACGCCCTAAGTTATAGAGAACAGAATATAGGCCAGAGGCACCACCTGCCCAGGGGGTATTCAAATCCCGATCATCGCGACGCCCATGGGCAGGCTCGGTCAAGGTTTAAGGGAGGGGGGGCATAGACTCCGAACCGACTTCGTGCCACAATAAGCGATTCATGTCGATCCCGGACAGCAATGCCAGCTCGGCGGCTCGGTGGTTCTCTGTGGCCGAGATCGCTACATGTCTCGGTGTAGCAACGACGCCGTCTACCGCTGGATTGAGAGCAAGGGATGCACCGCCAAGACCGGGCCCTCCTGGTAGCAGCAGGCGAGCAGGAGGACCTTCGTCCGTTCTTCGCCCCACGAGAGCGAGGCCGGGCTCTTTGGCTTTTCGGCTATTCCAATGTCCCAAAATGGTCACCTTTTGGGACACAACTCTTCTTCTCGAGAGGCACGTTTCGGGATCAACTCCTCGGCCAGAAGCCGAGCAGCGGATGCTCCGGTGCTCGGCTTCTGGCCGAGGAGTTGATAAGACTTGTTGTGTCCCAAATGCGAGCTTTTTGGGACGGTGGAACAGCCAAAGAGCCAAAAGCTGCTCTCGGCTATTGTGAAACGAAGAAGAGGTAAAAATCCTCCTGCTCGCCTGCTGCTACCAGGAGGACGTGGGCGCGAAGGTTTATACTGATTTACTACACTAATTACTCCATGCCCGCATTCTGTGGCCTGCAGAACGACGTCTTCATCAGCTACGCTCAAGCTGATAATACGCTCGGCTGGGTCACCGAATTCCACAACCAACTCGCAAACCGCCTTCGCGAACTCGACCGCAAAGCCCCCTTCGTCGTTTGGCGCGATACCCGCCTTGGTGGCATGTACATCCTCAGCAGCGAGATTGCCGACCGACTCAAATCTTCCGGCGTCCTCATCTCGATCCTTTCGCCCAATGGACTCGATTCTCAGTGGTGCCAGCGCGAGCGTCAATCGTTCGAGATAGCCGCCAGCCAGAACGGTGGCTTCCGTATCGGCAATAAGGTCCGTGCACTTCGAGTCACCAAAGCTCCATGCAAAAACAATAAGGACCGCGACCTCTTCGGTACCCTCGGCCACGATTTCTACCGCCACAACCGACAAACCAGTCGCTTCGACGAGCTGCACCCATCCTCTTCCGACTTTCAAACCCTCGTTCTTGAAATCGCACAAGAGATATTCGACCTTTTGAAGGAGCTCAGAGACAAGCGCAGCCGGATCCCTTCGCCTGATCTAAGCATTTACTTGGCAGCAGCAGCCCCAGGCAGCATATGCGCGGAGTGGCGCGAGCGCGTCGCGACGGAACTTACAGGAGCCTGCAACTGCCGAGTCCTACCTGAAAATCCGGATCCAGATCAGCTCTCTAAGGCCGCGATTAATGCCCTGTTGCGTGAGTGCGATCTCACCTTGCATTGGGCCACGGCTTCCGCTACTGAGTTGACCGATAAACTCCAGTGGGAATGCGCGCTGGCTCTTCCCCTCAAGCGGGTCGTCTGCGAAGTCTCTCTGGCAGGCAGCCCACTCCCTGCGCCTGAGTGGCTCAAGGAAAGGCCTGCAGATCCTAATACTCCCGTTGCCGAGCGGATTCGCGCCAGCGCCCCGGACCAGCTGATTCAATACTTCGAAGACTTCGTCAAATGGCGACGCCAAACCCCGGAAAGAAGTCCGGACCAGCTTCCCCTGGTTTACGTGATTTGCGCTCTGGATGAATTTGACGACGCGCTCGTCCTAAAGCAGTGCCTCGAAAGCGACAATCGATTCGCCGCAGTTTTACCGATTCGCGAGGCAGATGATGGCAAGACCCGACTGAGTGATCACCGCAGTTGGCTCAGGACCTGCCAAGCGGCCTTGGTCTATTGGGGCGGCGCTACAAAGGAGAATTGGTTCCGCGAGCAACAGAGAGAAATTATCGCGATGCAGGTGAAACGGAAGGGCCGGCCCTTGCGCGCCATTTGTCTGGCCCTATCCGCCAACGCTGATCCCACGGCCAATAGCCTGCCGAATTTTCCCCTCCAGAGAATCGCGAGATTGGAATGCGCGACTGTCCGTCCGCATTTCCGCGACTTGGAACCTCGAGCCGCAAATGAGGCGTCCGCACCATGAGCACAGCAGTGGTCCCCGTTGTTGAACCGTTCCCCGGTCTGCGACCGTTTCGCCCCACCGATGCCTCCGTCTTCTTTGGCCGAGACGAACAGATGGAAGAATTGTTGAACCGTCTCGCCACTCGCCACTTACTTGCCGTCGTCGGCACATCGGGCACCGGCAAATCATCCTTAGTCGGCGCTGGTCTCATTCCCGCGATAGAACACGGCCACTTCGGACCGGTCAGTTCCACCTGGGCCGTTGCCAAGATCTTGCATCCCCGCATCGACCCGCTGACCGGCCTAGCCGATGCGCTCGCCGAAACCTTTGCCGCCAAAGGCCTCAAGCCACGGGAAATCGAGGCCGGTTTGCAGGTGAGCAGCGCCACCCTGGGTGACTTTGCGAACCACCATTTAGCCCCTGGCCAATATCTCCTGGTCTTTGTCGACCAGTTTGAGGAATTGTTTCGTTACCGGAAGCAGGCCGGTATCGCCGGCCGCGATCGGTCGACTGCTTTCGTCAAACTCCTCCTCGCCGCTACGGGAAACAGCGAGGTTGCGTTGCCAGGAGCATCTGAACCGCCTCGCGTATATGTTGTGCTCACCATGCGTTCCGATTATCTGGGCAGGTGTGCCCAGTTCCGCGGCCTCCCTGAAGCCCTCAACGACGCCCAATATCTGGTCCCCCGTCTCTCACGTGATCAATTGCGAGAAACCATCGAAGGCCCAATCGCACTCGCCGGCGCGTCGATCACCGATGAACTCGTCGATCGACTACTGAATGACACCGGCGACAATCTCGATATGTTGCCTCTCTTGCAGCATGCGCTTTCGCGGCTTTGGGAAGAATCCAAAGCCGATCGTGAAAAGGGAAAAGAAATCGGTTTCGCAAATTATAAGGGAGTTGGTGAGATCAGAGACGCCCTTAATCGCGATGCCGATCGAGCTTTCAATCAGCTCAAAGATGCTCACAAGGAAGCAATCGCCCGCCGCGTCTTCCAGCGCCTCGTGAAACCTGGTGCCGAAGACGAGGAAACTCGCAGGCCGACGCGCATTAGCGAACTTTCTCAGGTTTGCGGCGAGCCAGAAGAAAGAGTCCGCGATGTCTTGAATGTCTTTGGCAAACACGGTTTTATTACCTATTCAGAAGACTCGGATCCGATGGTTGACATTTCGCACGAGAGCCTGATCCGCCAGTGGAAAAGACTGAACGGATGGGTACAAGAAGAGGTCAAGTCAGCCGGCGTGTATCGCCGCTTAGCCGAAGCCGCTGCCAATAACTACAACCTCTATCGTGGAGTAAGTCTTGGTGAGGCGCTGCATTGGGAGCGCACGACGCAGCCTACCGCGGCGTGGGCTCAACGGTACAGCCCAGTCGCCTTTAACGATGCGATCGATTTTCTCCATCGTAGCGAAACCGCCCGCAAGCTGAGGCGTTTCATAACAGTTGCACTAGTGATCGTGTCAGGTTTGATAGCGGCCTCCTTTGTCTGGCTATATCGCACAGAGGAGCAACTGCACAGCGCGAACTCTTTACGTTTGGTAGGGGAATCCCAACTCAAGCAGTCCACTGATTCTGATCTTTCGTTGTTATTGGGCATCGAAGCCAACAACGCTGCCGAGAGTTATGACACTCGAAACGCGCTGCTGAACGGCGTCCAAAACAATCAAAGCACTCTTGCGATCTTGAGCCATCAGGCCGAGTTATTCAGCGTGGCGTTCAGTCCGGATGGGAAACTGTTGGCATCGGCGAGCGCCGACCACACCGTGCGGCTGTGGGATGTTGCAACGCGCCAGCCGCTGGGTCAGCCACTGGCAGGTCATAAGAATTCTGTATATGGCATGGCGTTCAGCCCGGATGGGAAGGTGTTGGCTTCGGCGAGCAATGACAACAGCGTGCGACTGTGGGATGTCGCGACGCGCCTGCCACTGGGTCAGCCGCTGATGGGCCATACGTCTGCTGTTTTTAGTGTGGCGTTCAGTCCGGATGGGAAGATGTTGGCATCGGCGAGCTTTGACCACACCGTACGGCTGTGGGATGTCGCGACGCGCCGGGCGCTGGGTCAGCCGCTGAAGGGTCACACTGATTCGGTGTCGAGTGTAGCGTTCAGTCCGGACGGGAAGCTGCTGGCATCGGCGAGCTTTGACCACACCGTGCGGCTGTGGGATGTCGCGACGCGCCGGGTGCTGGGTCAGCCGCTGATGGGTCACATTGATTCGGTGTCGAGTGTAGCGTTCAGCCCGGATGGGAACACGTTGGCCTCGGCGAGCTTGGACAACACCGTGCGCCTGTGGGATGTCGCGACGCGCCGGGCGCTGGGTCAGCCACTGAGGGGTCACACAAATTCTGTGTCGATAGTGGCATTCAGTCCGGACGGGAAGCTGTTGGTCTCGGCGAGCGTAGACAAAAGCGTGCGTCTGTGGGATGTCGCCACCTGCAAGCCATTGGGTCAGCCGCTGGTGGGACACACGAATTCTGTATCGAGCGTAGCGTTCAGCCCGGATGGAAAGCTGCTGGCCTCGGCGAGCGCCGACAAGACCGTGCGGCTGTGGGATCTCGCGAAGCGCCATCCCCTAGGTCAGCCACTGCCGGGTCATATGAATTCTGTGTTTGCTGTGGCATTCAGCGCAGACGGGAAGCTGTTGGCTTCAGCGTGCTCCGACAACACCGTGCGTCTGTGGGATGTCGCGACCGCCAGCCGCTGGGTCAGCCGCTGGTGGGACATACGAATTCTGCATCGAGCGTAGCGTTCAGTCCGGATGGGAAGATGTTGGCATCGGCGAGCTTTGACCACACTGTGCGGCTGTGGGATGTCGCGACGCGCCAGCCGCTGGGTCAGCCGCTGATGGGTCACACTGATTCGGTGTCGAGTGTAGCGTTCAGTCCGGACGGGAAGCTGCTGGCATCGGCGAGCTTTGACCACACCGTGCGGCTGTGGGATGTCGCGACGCGCCGGCCGCTGGGTCAGCCGCTGATGGGTCACACTGATTCGGTGTCGAGTGTAGCGTTCAGTCCGGACGGGAAGCTGCTGGCATCGGCGAGCTTTGACCACACCGTGCGGCTGTGGAATCTCGCGACGCGCCAGCAGCTAGGTCAGACACTGACGGGCACCACGAATTCTATGTCGAGTGTCGCGTTCAGTCCGGATAAAAAGCTGTTGGCTTCAGCGTGCTTTGACAACACTGTGCGTCTGTGGGATGTCGCGACGCGCCAGCCGCTGGGTCAGCCGCTGGTGGGACATACGAATTCTGTATCGAGCGTAGCGTTCAGTCCAGATGGGAAGATGTTGGCCTCGGCGAGCTTTGACCACACCGTGCGGCTGTGGGACGTCACGACGGGCCGGCCGTTGGGTCAGCCGCTGATGGATCATACTGATTCTGTGTCGAGTGTAGCGTTCAGTCCGGACGGGAAGCTGCTGGCCTCGGCGAGCTTGGACAAGACTGTGCGGCTGTGGAACACCAGCCCACGATCCTGGATCGTTCGCACTTGTTTAATCGCAAACCGCAATCTCTCCCTGGACGAATGGCGCACCTACATCGGCCCCGACGTTTCCTACAGCTCCACCTGCATTTCCTCTACGGCTGCGGACGCGCGTTCAACCAGCCCGTCTCAGAAGCGAGCGATAGATTCGCAGCCCAAACTGATCGGTGGGGTCGAGCGCTAGATGGTCGCTGTTAGGCCCGCAACATATCTAATGAGGCTGCTCGTCCGACGAGGCCAGCAAAGCGATTCGCTTTCAAAATCACCTGTTGCACTCTTATTGTGCGCTCCGCTCCTGCAGCTGGCGCCTGGTGGTCTCTCGCCTTCGCCGTAAAAACGTCAAGGCGAACGCTTTATGTCCAAATTAAACGGCAGATTCGTTATGCCAATTACAAGTCACCAACATCGTTGACATTGCTGGGTATCTTGTAGTATATTCTGATGGACAAATAGATAGACTCTGAGGAGGGCACTTTTATGCGACACTGCTGTGCATGTGCACTATCTTTCTGCATTATCGTAACGGCTTCCGCCCCACCCGCCGATGCCCAAGCGATAGACCTAGTAACAGGAGCAAAACAGACAATTGCTAGTCTTAACCCAATTGCAGCGGGGATAAGCACGCTGATGAACGACGCCATCAGTAGCGGCAATAGAGCACTCGAGGACCGACTACGACAGCTCCAATCGATAATCAATACTGCGTTGTTCGCACTCCAGCAAACAGTCAATTACGGCGTCGATAAGCTTGACGCGGCGATGCAGTCGAATGTTCGTCTGCTTACGGCAAACGCGCAACAGCTCGTAGTTCAATTCGGTTTCCTCGCAAATACTACGATGGAGAAGGCTCAAGGTTATCTTCGGAGTGATCTCGACAAACTCCAGAGCACCTTAGGAAAGTCAATTGCTCAGATCGAGTTCTTAAACACGATACCCATCGTTAATGTACCCGACGGGGGGTTCTCCGTGTTGCGGTCAGATACTGCTGCGACTAAGCTCTACATCACCGGTGTTGGGATGACAAAAGATGACGTCACTCCGGAAGTTAAGCTTCTTCAAGCAGGAAAGATTATTTCAGGCGTTCGAGTCGTAACAAAGAGCATGCCATTGGTAGAGATATCAGTCCCAAATTGGGCAATTAAGAACTCCGGCGACTACGAGCTTTCGTTTGTTTTCTGCAAGGGAACGTCCTTCTATTTCTTAAAGGAGTATACAACACAGCAATTTCCGTTGCGGGTTTGCGACCAACCGAGATTTCATTTAAAGGCACGCCTTTGGGTCGAAGGCGACGGATGGGAGTTACGGAGACGCAACTTAAATGAGGGTAATCTTGCTGGGGGGACAATTTACGGGGTTCAGACTCCCGGCGGCAACGGCAACTCCTCCATGCATATAGTCGCAAGGTCGTCGCCGGAGTGGGAACTATATGACCCCGGCTGGGGACGTCTATTAAATTGTGTCGTCAACTCAAGCAACGGTTACAATGCGATGAGCTATGAGAAGGGAAACGGCTGTTTCATCTACTGCGATGGAAGAAGCGGCGATTCACATCTAAATGTGGTAGTGCAAGTGGCTGAGCGCAGGCGCACGCATTTGCCACAATGTGGGCCGACGAAAGATGACGAGCGAGAGCTGATTGGCACGGTAAAGTCACATTTTGAGTTTTCTCAACATGATCTGAATGGTTCATGTGATGCTGGCCTTGTGTTGAAAGCGCTAGTCACGATGCCGGGAGAACAGCCCTTGACTGATTTGGTTGGGAATATGGCCGATGGCCAAGTAGCCGTTAAAATTGCCGATAATGTAGCGTCGTTCGTGACAAATCCGCGATGTATTGAAAGGCTTTACGGAAAGGTCAAATTGATACACTAACGAGACTGTTGTGGGCCGCAAAACGGATCTGTCGCAGCGAACAGCGGTGATTTTCCTACATTTGTCCGGGCATTCCGTTTGAATCCGGTTGTTCGTAGCCAAAACCACGTCGCCATCACGCGCAGCCCGCGGTCCGGCGCCGCGACCGGCGGCGGGCGGATGGGGATGCGCGCCGGGCGGAAGGCGCTGCGGCCATGGTTTGCGCGGCGTCGCTCGGCGGATGGCGCACGTTGCGGCGTATGTAGCAGCGTGGCCGCGCGGCCACTTCATTCGTGACGCCGACGCGCAGCCTGCACGCCCCTGGCGCGGTTGCGCCGGGGAGAACTTCCGAGGTCCGCGGGCTCGGGTTGCCATCCTCAGCTCGGTGCCTGGCTGCCAGTTCGACGCCAGCCGCCCGTTGTTGGGCGCAGTCACCGCCAGCGCGCGGATGGGGATGCGCGCCCGGCGGAAGGCGCCCGCAGCCGCGATTCGTGCGCGCCAGGCGGAAAAAGAAGGAATAAAGATCCTTCACCCCCGTCGCCGACCCGAAGACCGCGCAAGTCGTCGCCATGCTCCAGCGGAAGAATGGAGCCACCATTGAGGAGATCATGAAGACCATGGGCTGGTTGCGCCATACGGTCCGCGGGTTCATGGCCGGGGCTATGAAGAAGGCCGGCTATACCGTCGA
>OBLU010005715.1_pt1 | contig 11120 bp, 11 predicted proteins | sample 1518681 | NCBI WGS metagenome assembly OBLU01 (sample SAMEA3539304, study PRJEB22396) | soil metagenome | biome: tundra; feature: field; material: soil | place: USA | collected 2010-05 | depth 0.15 m
GCCCACGATATTGTACGGTCTGTTTCCGTGCCTTGTAACGACGCGGCACGTCAGGGTGCGAGATGACCCACTCCAAACGAGGTTGATTGCACCCGGCTCACCCTCCGAGCTGCGTACTTTGGCCCATCCCGGATAACGGTGCTGCCGTTTGCTTTGCACCAGACTCAGCCGGTAGTCCTCAAGCTTTGCGTCGTTTGAGATGGCATCACGAAGGGATTTGCTGCCTTTGCAAAGAACCTGAATGACAGTCTGCATTATCGCTCGTTCCTTCCGTTTGCCTCACTCAGCTTGCTGCTTTGGTGGTTCAACCTGCTTTAGCGCCCGCTGGAACGCTGCGTAGCCTTCCGGGTTTAGCGACCATTTCACGTGGCTGAAACCCTTGAACTCGTGCCAAAATTCGCTGACCACATCAGGGCCAATCGGGTCAAAGACGCGGATGGACTTCGTGTCAAAATACAGCGCACCTTCATAGCCGTCCTCGTCCGGTTCCATAAAACGTTCGGCATCCCGGAAAATCGCACTGGCCACAAGGAATTTGCGGTATTGGAAAAGCACCACGCTACCGGGCGGTGTTTTGAGACCGGCTTTGTAATGTCTGTAGCGAGCATCAGGTCTGAAAGGCAGGTCTTCCAGAAAAAACTTCTGCTGAAGCTCCTCAATAGTCCAATCGGAGAACTCCTCCGTGGACATGGGCAATATGCGGACTGCTGGTGGTGTGGTCGTCATCATCTTCGTTCTCAGATTCTGATGGTAGCGCGTTCCGAAAATGTTGCAAGCACCGTCGAACCCCAAATATATCGGCTCCGTTGATGCGCCACCGAACCACGATAAGGGGGAAATCATCCTCGCCCTTAACCCTCTGCGAGTCATCAGAATTCGGATTGTGTGTGAGACGCGCAGCCTCTACCATCATTGCAGGTGGACGGGGAAGCGATGGATATAGCGAGAGTCATTTCGAAAGAGTATCCCGCCATGAACGAAGCGCAGCGGAGAATCGTGGCACACTGCGACGGCCCTCTGCTTGTCATCGCGGGTCCCGGCTCGGGAAAGACCTTCAGCCTAGTCCTGCGGACCATGAACATTCTCCTCCGTGAACTCGCCGAACCCCGCGAGTTGGTCGTGTGTACGTTCACCGAGAAGGCAGCCTTCGAATTGCGAGACCGCATCTCGTCCGCCGCGCAAAAGACCGGATATAAAGGCGACCTTTCGGAATTGAAGGTTTCCACCATCCATGGCTTATGCAATCAGCTCCTCACCCAGCACAGGCATCGGACGCCGCTAGGGAACAATTACGAAACCCTCGACGAACTGACGCAACTACTTTTCATTTTTGACAATTTCGAGGAAATCATCGGCGAAGGAGAGAATGGACGATTCCTTGGGAGGTGGGCTACCAAGTGGACCGCCATCGAAGGCGCGAGGAACTACTTTAACAAAATCACCGAAGAGCTGGTTGACTCCGACGACCTCACACAATCAGGTGATGCCTTTCTTAGCCAGATTGGAAAGGCTTACCAAGTCTACCAGCAGACACTTTTTAAGAAGAACCGGGTAGACCAAGAAGCTTTCGGACTTGGACCCGAAGAAATTCAAGCCAATCTACGAGGAGTCTTCACTTCTGGAAATCTACAGCGTCAGGCTGAAGATGGAGTTCGCCACTACCGAAACAGAAATCTCGAAGGCAAACTTGGAAGCTGGCCTGTTACCGCTCGCAAACGAGTTGCTCAGTTCGCTCACCAACAAGGTCATTCATCGCGCCAAGTTGACGAGCGCCTTCGCAGAGCTTTATCCCGTTGTGAAGACCTACGTCTCTACCCGCTGTTTCGGAATGACCGTGGACCTCGACAGCGAAAAGGTGCGCTCGCATCTGTCGCGACCAGAGATTCAGGAGGCTATCGCCCACTACCTTGCGCAGGAGATTGCGAAGCTCATTGTCGAAACCAAAAAGCTGGAGTTCGAGAAGAAGGACTTCAAGGTGTCGGATACCAAGCCGTTCAGTTGGCGGAGAAACCTGCCTCCGCCTTTGGTTTGCAAGCGGACGATTTTTAATTATGTGGCGTCTTTCAACAACTTCGAACGGAAGTTCGCCAAATTCTTAGATGTTGCTCCCGACGTACTTCGATTCGCGAGCCTTGGAACAACGGAGCAAGGCGACTCCGGCACGCAGTTCCGTGTGGACTATTTGAAGAGCAGCGGGGCCATCGGTTTCTACCACCCGGATTGGGTGGTCGTGCAGAAGACGAATGGAGGCGAAGTGAGTTGGATTATCGAAACCAAAGGCCGGGTTTGGGAAGGCACTGATGCCAAAGACAAGTCCATTCAAGACTGGTGTACCCGCATTACGAAGCAAACGGGGAAGCCGTGGAAATTCTACCGTGTAAACCAAAGCACATTCGAATCCGACAAGCCAACGACCCTCGCTGACGCCACATCAACTGAGCGTAAGTCTGACATTGCCACGAAGTTGGTCTAATGGAGTACAAAATTTGAAAACCGATGCATACGAGGTCTTCAAAATACTGGGATTTGAACGCCAGTTGTTCGCGCCCCTAGCCGATGGTCTTGCGGCTGCCCTCGCGGCTAAAGCGGTCGAGCGACCAGAACAACAGAATGTCGAAGTGCCGCTGGTGAGCCAGCGTCATCACCTTTGTCAGTCCCGCGCGGTCGGAGGCGGAAGTCGCGCCCGAGCACACGTCGGTGATAACATCGACGACATCCCACCGTTGAGCGGCAGCGTAGTCCTTGAGTTGCCCGATTTGGTTGCGGGCATCTTGGTCTTGAGTGGAAACCCGGCTGTAGACCACGACCCGTTTGGACGTCAAAAGGGTGTTAAGCAAAACGTTGGATTTTTGACGCTTCATTTTCTTCGGTATTCTGTCATTTCTATCATGGCCGGTGGTGTTCAGGGAATCGACCGTTTTGCTTAACATTACACAGTTCAGCGTAAACTCCATCATTTCGCTGGCCGTGCTTTCAATAACACCCGTCCTCTAAAAGAAGGACTGCACAAATTATTGGACAAACTGATGATAGTAGCGGCGCGGCAGTAGTCGGCAGCGCCATAATTCTAACAGTTGGATTTAACCGACGGATGGTGGGCGTCCCCATACAACATGCAGTGAGTTTGCCATGCACCCCGCACCCACCTTCGATGGGCTTGGAAGGCTGAAAAATGCTTGTATTTATGGGCGTAACTTGATTTACTTCCGCACGGCTGGAGAACCCAAGAAGCTGGCGTCACGTTTGCGTCTCCTCCTGTGCTTGTCCGGCGTTGGGAAAGCGAGTAAGCGTTCAGACATCCTTCAATCTCGGGTCAGGGTCTCTGGCTGACGCAACGAGGAACAGTTCCCCGAAGTCCCCATTTTGCCAACCCCACCCAGCAACGAGATTGTTGTTCCCTGTCAGCCCCGGTGCAAACCATCACCCAAAACGGAGTAAGAAATCCATGAACAACTGTATTGTTACGAGTCTATGCATTCTGTTTGGAATGCTCTATGCGGTTCAAGCAGGATACTCCCAAGGCCCGCTCAGCCCGACGGCCCCACCGGCCCCGACCATGAAGACCTTGCAGCAGGTTGAGCCACGCATTGCGATTACCAATACTACGGCAGTCACTATTAGCACCTCTGGCTCGTACTACCTGACCGCCAATATCACGGTCACCAACGGTACTGCCATCTCCATCTCCGTCAACGGTGTGACGCTCGACCTGAACGGGTTCACCATTTCTTCAACCTCCGCCTCTGCCAACGGCACCGGCATCCTGTTGGCCGGTGGCAATACGGATATCACCATCCTCAACGGTCACATCAAAGGCAACGTCATCTACAGCGGCGGGAACTATTCGGGCAGCGGCTTTGCCAATGGCATTACGTATAATGGCGTAGGCAATGTCCGCGTCATCGGCGTGACGGTTTCGGGATGTTTGGATTCCGGCATCAACCTGGGCACCGGTGATTCCACCGTTGTGGACTCCTGCACGGTCAATACGGTCGGAACCTACGGGATTGAAGCCGGCAACGTTTCACATTCGGCGGCGTACCAGTGCGGGAACAACGCCATCAACGCAATAAACACCGCTTCGGATTGCTACGCATATTGCACCGGCGGGGGCGACGGGTTGGATGCCAACGTCGCCAATAACTGCTACGGCGTAAGCGTCAACGGCACCGGGTTGGGTGCTGCGCAAACTGCAACCGGCTGCTATGGCCAAAGCACCGGCGGCTTGTTCGGACTGATTACCACCACCGCCAATAACTGCTATGGCTACAGCACCGGCAACGCCGGCGGGGTGAATGCCTACGTTGCCAATAACTGCTATGGCCAAAGCACCAGCAGCGGAGGGATGGATGTCTACTATGCCGCCAATAACTGCTACGGCGTCAGCTCCGGTAATGGGACCGGGTTGTCAACCAGCACTGCTACCGGCTGCTACGGCTTAAGCTCCGGTGGTTACGGCATCTTCGCCACCACAATGCTAAACTGCATCGGCCTTAGCGGCAGCAGCGGCACCGGGTTATATGCCGTGCAAACTGCCACCGGCTGCTTTGGCTCAAGCTCCGGCAGCGGAGACGGGTTGGATGCCAATAACGCCGAGAACTGCTCCGGCCAAAGCAGCAGCGGCACCGGGTTGAATGCCGTCCAAACTGCTACCGGCTGCTCGGGCCAAAGCAGCAGCGGCACCGGGTTGAATGCCGTCCAAACTGCTACCGGCTGCTCGGGCCAAAGCAGCAGCGGCACCGGGTTGAATGCCGTCCAAACTGCTACCGGCTGCTCCGGCCAAAGCAGCAGCGGCACCGGGTTGTTTGCCAACAACGCCAATAACTGCAACGGCTTCAGCACCAACCTCACCAGCGTTGCCGACGGGTTGCATGTCACCTATGCCGCCAATAACTGCTGCGGCAACAGCTACGGCACCGGCACCGGGTTGTATGCCATCAGCGCCGAGAACTGCTCCGGACTCAGTTTCGGCGGCACCGGATTGGCTGCAACCACTGTCAATAGCTGCATCGGCCAATGCTCCGGCAGCGCCACCGGCCTGTATGCTTTCCGCTTAGCCATCGGCTGCTACGGCACCAGTGGCAGCGGCACAGGATTGATTGCCGTCGTTGCCAATTTCTGCCTCGGAAGCGGCTCCCCTGATTACTCCGTCGGCGCCAAATACAACATGCCCTGAGTCCGCCATGCACCACGCACACAACTTCCAACGGGTTCTCCCCATCATGGGGTGCCTCGCCGCCCTTGCATCAACCGCAGCTGCCTTCGAGGGACGCATCAACGCCGTCATGATTCAGGGCAACGAAACCAATGCGTTGCTGTACACGGTGGGGACGACCTCGTTGCGGGTAGAGATGACCGCCACCAACTGGCCCAATCCGGTGGACATTCTGGACATCAACTCCGGCACGCTCACCTTGCTTTTTCCGAACAACCGCAGTTTCGTGCATTTGAAGCCCGACACGGATGCCGCCACTGGGGGGGCTCCCGGGATGCCCGGTATGCCTATGCCGCCCGGTGGTTTGCCGCCGGGCATCGGCCCGCAACCCGCACCTGTCGCTCCGCCGATGCCGACCATGCCCAACATGCCAGCGTTGCCGCCCGGAGTTGGCCCGCAACCGCAAGCGACTCCAGCCATGCCCCCAATGCCTTCCCGGCCAGTCATGCCGAATATGTCAGGGGCTCCGAGCATGCCCCCGATACCGAATATGCCAGCACTCCCACCGGGGGTCGGCCCGCAAGCACAGTCGGGTATGCTGTCGTCACCGGGTATGCCTTCCATGCCCAACATGGCAGGTGCATCGGGTATGCCTTCGATGCCGCCGATGTCAATGCCCATGATGCAGAACGCCAGATCTGAACTTCAAGCCACGGGACAGAAAACCAACCTCCTCGGGTTCGCCTGCCAGCAATATCAACTCAAGCAACGAGGGGAGACGCTGGAAGTCTGGGCGACTGACCAACTGTTCCCGTACCAACCCTATCTGCAAAACCAGCCGCACCGGTTCGGCCCGCAACGGATAGAGGAGCAGTGGCCGGGGATGATCACCAGCCGCAAACTGTTTCCACTACTCGCCAGCCTGCGCTATGACAACGGGGCGGAACGCTTCCGCTTCGAGGTGCAATCCGTCACCCCGCAGAAACTCACCGCCAAAGAAGCCAAACTCTTTCAGCCGCCCGAGGGCTGGTTTGAGATTCAGCCACTGCCGTTCTAGGAGACCAACATGAAACCCATCACCGTCCTGCTGCTTTCATCCTTCATCCTCATCGGCTCGCTGGCTTCCGTCGCCGCCACGACCATCGACACCAACAACGCCTACGCCTACGGAGCCAACATCGGCTGGGTCAACGCCTTCGCCGATGGCACCAATGGAGCAGTCATGGGACAGTTCTATTGCACGGGCTACATCTATTCCGCCAATGTCGGCTGGATTTGCCTCGGTGCCAGCAACGGGCCGGTCAACGGCTACTCCTACTCCAACATCGCCAGCAACGACTGGGGCGTCAACAATGTGGGCGGAAGCGGTCAACTCGCTGGTATGGCTTACGGGGCGAACATCGGCTGGATTACCTTCGAGCAGACCTTTGGGACGCCAACGGTCAATCTACGCAACGGGCAAATGACGGGTTACGCCTACAGTGCCAATGTCGGCTGGATTAGCCTGAGCAACTCCTTCGCCGTGCTGCAAACCGATACCCTGTCCCCCGGCCTTGTGGGAGCCAACGGTCTGCCCTTGGCTTGGCAACAGGAGTATTTCGGCAACACCAATGTCAACGCCAACGCCGACCCGGATGGCGACGGCATGTCCAATCTTCAGGAGTATCTGGCGGGCACCAACCCGACCGATCCGAACAGTCGTCTGCGCATCACTGCCATCAGCGGCAACGCCGTCGGCAGTACCGCAACTCTTACATGGACGAGCGTTCCCTCACGCCTGTATTACGTTGAGGAGCGAACCAACCTGACCAGCGGCGCATGGGCGACCAACATGACGCTGGGCGTGGTCTCTCCCGACCCCGGCTCAACAACAACCCGCAGTCTGACTGATACAGCAGTCTCGAACCGCTTCTTCCGGGTACAGGCTGTTGTCCCACTGTCGCCGTGACGGAATCGTGAACCATTGAAGGAAAGAACACCATGAACCGAATCATCATTGTTTTGCTATTTGTCGTCGGCTACCAATCAGCCTTTGGTCAGGGGGCTCTTTACCCGACCGCCTCGCCTGCACCAACGATGAAGACCTTGCAGCAAATCGAACCCCGTACACCCATCTCCGCTCTGCCAGCCACCATCACGGCTTCGGGGTCGTATTATGTGACCACCAATCTGACCTGTACGGCTTGCACTAACGGCCAGAGCGGCATCACCATCTCCACCGGCAACGTCTCGATTGACCTCAGTGGTTTTGCCTTGCAGGGCGTGACCGGCTCCTCCAACGGCATCTCGTCTTCCGGTATCTTAAACAATTGCATTGTGCGCAACGGCACAGTTTCGGGCTGGGGTGGTGCCGGCATTTCCCTGAGCCACTTTACGGGTGGGCTGGTGCTCGATTGCTCCTCCTCGGGCAATAGCGCCGATGGCATCGATGTCGGCGATTTCTGCGTGGTGCGCGATTGCAGCGCTCTACGCAACGGCTTCGTGGGAATATCCGGGTCGGAGTGCACGGTCAGTGACTGTAACGCCTCAGAAAATGGCACCGACGGAATATCCGTGGGGTCTAGCACGGTCAGTGGCTGTACTGTCGCGTTTAACGGCAATATTGGCGGCGCTGGAATAGACGCGCCGGGAAGCACTGTCAGCGGCTGTGCCGCCTATTCTAATAGCCGGCAGGGAATCAATGGGGCCGACGGCAGCACCGTCAGCGGCTGCACGGTGAGCGGAAACGGATTGGACGGGATTCTCGTGAACAGCTTTTGTTATGTGTTGAATAACACGGCAACTGGCAACTCTGGCACCCCCACCTTTCAAGGAGGGATTCACGCCACGTCCAATGGCAACCGCATCGACAGCAATCACAGCTTCAACAACAGCCCTGACGGCATCTTGGTGGATACCAATGCCACAGCCAACATTGTCATCCGCAACACGTCGGCATCCAACGGCGGGTTCAATTACCGCGTGCCGGGCATTCCCACCCAGCTTCCGGCGGGCGCAAACATCGTCGGCTCCGTCCAGAACGATGCCACCAACAGCCACGTCAATGCTTGGTCGAACTTCCAATACTAATAATTGGGGAGCGTATCTGGTAGTATGACTCTTCGAGCGTTAGGAGGCTCTTATGAAATCCACGTTACTCGTGTTCGTCAGCGTGCTGGTTGTCGCGCTCTCAAGTTGCACAACAACCCCAACCAAATCTGCTCAATCGCAGCCCCAGACTTCCGCACCAACGGCAGGCGATATTGTCACACCGGCAGTCAAAGCGCCGTAGAACAAGCACGCGGACACCGAAGTCTGTTGCCGCCGATGACGGCTGAGCTATGCGCGATTAAGGCAGACGGCTGGGGTCGAGCCGAAGGGGTGGTGGTCGTGCCTCGGGTGAATTGCCATTACCGTTTTGCTCCGGCAGCTTGAGATGGGCCGCGACGAAATCCTCAAAGGTCGTGGGGAGCTTGTTTTCGGCGTCATCGGCGGGTTCCCGTCTGCCCAACCCCAACAATTTTATCCGCTTCTCACTACAATTCAGAACAATAGCCAAAAATCGGGGGTCGCCTTCCTCCCTCTCAACCTGCGTCGCGCTGGCCACGGTTTCTTCGCCGCCGATGGAGGACCGCTTCGTGACGCTGGCCACGCGCTTTGTTTTCTTGGATTTCTGAAAGGATTCATGAGCCTCCTGTTCGACCTGAGCGATTTTTTTTAGTTCGACTGCGATGTGCATCTCGACCTCGTCATGTGCCTGACGCCTCCATTCGGCATTCAGCGCCTTTAAGTCTTCGCAAATAGTGACGACCGAAAAACCCAATTCTTGCGCAATCTGCTGTTGGTCTTTTTCTCATGAAGATAAAGATGTGCAACCTTCGCCCGACGCTCGCTGATGAGCGTTCTCGTCTTGACGCGGTAACTTTGTCGTCCTGCCTTCATTTTTAGGCTCCTAATCTTCCGAGTGTTCCATCAGTCCTGCATCGGCAACTTGTTGGTGGTGGGCGGGGGCAGCTCTCCCCACCGGGGGAAGAGCCACGTTTTCTGCAAACGGCAACTCGCAGTATGGAGCCGCGGTACGCAGTTTCCCACGTTCCCTGCTTGGAATTAGCGGCTGCGGTTGGTCTATCAGCCATCAGGAACGCGCTCCGGATATACATCCGCCAACGGTCGGGAGTGTCGTTTCAACTCCCACATCGCTTTGCTGTTATTCGAGTGCCCCGACGACCTGCTCGGTACATCGTTTCGGCAAGGCTTGGCTCAAAGGCCCACTGTGGCCGTTGCCGGGTCTAACTCGCCATCGTCTCAATTCCGTCCGATGGTCCCTAATTTTTGCTGGTCAGAGCTTGGTGTCAGTGGCCGTGTCACGCAAAAAGCGCTCTAACTCGACCACCGAAAAGAGCGGCCTCCGGGTTGCACGGCTTGGATGGATAAGGCCGCGCTTGGCAAGCCGAGCGAGCGTTTCCACACTTACATTGATTGCCGCTGCCGCTTCCTTGCGACCCAGTGCGATTCTTCTCACTTCCTTCAAACTCTCTTCCGCCATTTGTAATGCTCCTTCTACAACTTCGCCTTGCAGGGTAAACGCGTTTGCGAAAACCTGACGGCTCGGGAGGTACTGGGCGGAGTTCCGGCGCTACAGGGTGCGGGTGGCTATCAGCGGGTTCGCCGGGGGGTCATGACGGGGACGACAGCAGTGCCACCGGAGGATTACGGCGCAGAAAGTGGGAGCCTACCGCTGCTTGTTTCTGAAGAATTATGGAGCTGAATTCTTGATGGATACTTATTAAGTTGCAGCCGCTCGGCCGTCGGAGTATTCGGATGGCAGAAATCAACCTAGAGGCCAGAAGCTGAGCGACTTACGGGGTTTATCTGAACCAGCCGACTCTGAACACTATGGAACTGAACTCTTGATGGGCAGTTTCCGGAGACGTGACATCTTTACTATGCAACGGAGGCAAGAAAGTCGTTACGGATTGCAACTTCGCAGAAATCCCGCTACGAGCCTGAGATTCAGCGTGTTACACGGACAAGGAGAACCGGCCTTTTTTTAAGAATTATGGACTTTAACTTCCGATAGACGCTTTGTGTGCATGTGCCACTTTGATGATGCACCGGAGTTCAGAAAGGTGTTTCGGAGTGAAACTTCGCAAAAAACAAGCTAGGGGATTGAAAGTCAGCTTGTTACAGAGATTATTTGGAGCCAACAAACTTTACACCCTATGGAGCTTTACACGAAGGGCTTGGTTCCGGTCGAGAATGGAGAACATTGAGGGTACGGGTAGGCGTATGTCTCCATAATCTCATTTCAATTTATGTAAAATCTCCAACACCCGTTTGAGCCGGTCGTCGGAGCGTGGGTCGGGCTCGGTCTCCGTGGAGGGTGCAGCGTATGTTCGTGCGATAAACAAGCTGTTCGGTGGAAGATTCGTGAACAGATTCGTGTACCAAGTGAACGTCTGACTGCCCCAAAGTGTAATGCTAGGCAACTCGATGGACTGTGAGCAAAGGGATGACACAAAAACGCCTCTGTAAATGCGCTCACCATTCACAACTACAACGAACGGCTCAGTCAAGCGGCGTATGCGGAAGTTGGAAATGCGTTGGGCAGCTTCCGGTGTCAGCGTCATAAAATGAGTCGTGAACTTGTAGGTAAGAATGTCGGCCTCGGAAATCACGGGCGTTGGTGAAAGCGCACGGCTCGTCCAATTGCTGGCGCTCTCCTGCCAGTCCTCGGAGTCCGCAAACAAATAAATGCCAACTGTATTCGTGAGCGTGGGCTCGGCGACGGCCCGATGAACTGCCAGCCCGAAAATGGCTGCGATAATGAGCGGTTGAAATCTCATGCTTGCGAGTGCGCCTAACGCTCCAAATCTCAGCCACACCGTGTAAAAACGCAAGCCCGCGAAACGAACTAAAGGCGCAACCGGCGTTGGCTCCAGTGCGGTGTCGGGCGGCGTGGTCACAGTCTCTCGCTCACTCCTCG
>OBLU010005717.1_pt1 | contig 11110 bp, 11 predicted proteins | sample 1518681 | NCBI WGS metagenome assembly OBLU01 (sample SAMEA3539304, study PRJEB22396) | soil metagenome | biome: tundra; feature: field; material: soil | place: USA | collected 2010-05 | depth 0.15 m
CCCCGATTTGGCGGCAATGGCGGAGCGCCGATCTCCGATCCGGCGCGTTTCCGAGGGATTCTCAATACTTGCCGGGTCGGAGACCGGCGCTCCGTGGGCAGTGTTAAGATGCGCCCGATTTGGACCCGTCAAGGTCTGGCCACGCCACGCGATGGTTTCGGGCTGACGCCCGAAACGACAGGCCGGAGGCCGGCGCTACCCATTTATTGCGTGCGGATACGGTAGAATTTTTGCGGCTGGTTCGGCGCGATGGTGGCGGGCGAAGTGGAAACATTCGTCGTCCACGGGCCGGCGAGATTGGTTGCTTCGAGCAGCTTTCCGTTGCCCGGCCAGCTTAAAACCAGGTTTGCCCCGCTGATATTATTGGTCAGCGTCACGTTGTAAAAGATGCCGGTGGCGGCGCTGTAAAGCGTGGCGATCTGATTCGTGGTGAGCACTTGCTGATACAACGTCACGTCGGAAATGCTGCCGCTGAAAAAGCCGGTGCCGGTCTGGATGCTGCCAATGCGCAAAGCCGGCGAATTGGTGCGCACGCCGGTCGGGCCGATCAATGTGCTGTCAAATTTGCCATCAATGCAGATGGTCATCGCGCCGCTGCCGGCGTCGCGCGTGACCGCGACTTGATGCCAAATATTGTCGCTGATGTTTTTGACGGACGGCAGCGTGGTGTCGGGATTGCCAATGCCGAAACCGACTTTTGTCCCGACAAGCGCCACGCCGAAATCGCCCGTAGTGCCGCCGACTTCGCCGTCCACCAAGCCTTCGCCATTATACCAATTTGGCGTGCCGCCGCTGGCAGCGGTTCGCACCCAGAAGACGATGGAGAAATTGGTGCTGCCGATCAGCCGGGGAATCTGCGTGTAGCCGGATGAGCCGTTGAAAGTGACGATGCGATGCGGATTGAAAAATCCCGCGCCCACCGCCCCGCCAGTTGTGAGCGTGCATCCGCCGGCATAAACGCCATTGCTGCCTTGGACGAGTTCGTTTGCAATCGTGCCGGAAGTTTCGTTCAACGGCCAGTAAGCCACCGGATTCGCGGCGAGCGACCAGCCCAAATACGAGCCGGGCATCGCGCTCACTTGCGTGGAGTTGGTGCTTTCATTGGCCGCGCCGACAGCGGAGACGACGAAGTAATATACCGACCCGTTGGCCAGGTTGGTGACCGTGCAATTTGCGCCGGACACGCTGGCGACGGTGACATAACCGCTGCCGCTGACGGAAGATTGTTTGAGGTTGTAATTCGTCGCGCCGACGGAGGCATTCCAAACCAGGCGCACGGTGGCATTGGTTCCGGGAATCGCCGTCAAGCCCGTGGGCGTTTGCACGGGGATGCTGGTGGGCATTCCGCTGATGGCAAAAATGGCGGTGCTCTCCGTGGCACCGGCGCCCGCGCGATTGGAAAAAATGATGGAGGCGATTGGCTGGGCCAGGCCGAGCGCGGCGAGATTCACCGTCGTTTGATACAGGTTTGGATTGGAACTGCCGTTGTCCTCGACGGTCAGACTGGCACTGAACTTGAGCCGCCCGAAGCCTTGAATGGCAACATTCGTGACAGTGTTAAACCAGTCCTGACAATTGTAAGCAAAGATTTGACTTTTGGTGCCGTTAGTAAAATTGATGACGAATGTCCCCTGCCCGCCGCCGTTGGCGGAAGCGGCTAAAATTGTTAGCGAATTAAACGCGTCGGGACTGGACAGCGTCAGCGTGCCGGATTTGGCGTAGGTGTCGCCCAAGATCAACGCATCCATTGCACCGTAAGGACCGAGTTGAAAAGCCGTGCCGGTGTCGCTCTGGCTGGAGAAAACGCCGTTCAACGGCAGGCCGCGCGTGCCGCCGCTCAAACCTTGCTGATAGAGACAATAATTGTTCGGAATATCAAACGCCGTTGCGCCGGGGCTGCCGGCGGTGGCGTTGTTGCTGGCCAGCAAGGCCGCGTTAAACCCGCTCAAGGCGACGGGCCAATTCGCGACGGCGGTGTTCAACGTAAAAACGCGCGGAATGGGAACGAGCGTTGTTTTGTTGCTGAAAATGACGCTCGCGGAGTAAACACCGAGCGGCAGATTGGTCGCAATCGCCGGATTCAAACTGACAGTGACGTTCGTGGACGCGCCGGAAGCATTGGTGCCGAGCGTGGTGGAAACATTCAGCCAGCTTGAAGTGTTGATCGCGCTCCACGAAATCGCGCTGGCGCTGGCGTTGGAAAGTGTGAACGGCGTGCTCATCGGCAGCGAACGCAAGTTGAAGGCGGTGACACCGGAAAAACCGGTGGACGGCGTGATAGTCAGCGGGTCCACCGCGCGGTTGATGGCCAGGGCGTAATCTGCGGGCGTGCCACCGCTGGTATTCGCCGCGATATTGTCGTAAAGCCACATGAATCCGCCGGGAATGCCGTAGGCAGTGTGCCAGGCCGTCATCTGCGCCTCCACCTGACTGGCTGTGCTGCCGGACGGATCGGAGGCGACGCCCCACATGCCAGGAATCACTTTCAAGCCAGTGAAGTAACTGTTCCAAGTGCCCGGATTATTTCCCGCGCCGCCGGCATAACATTGAAGATACACACGGTCCACAAGATTGGTGCCGAGCTGATTGTAAACGCTCTGCCAGAAACTTGGATTCGTATAAGGGCACAGCGTCACTTTGTAGCCGATGGAAGAAAGCATCTGGCCAAATTTCACCGACGTGGTCACGTCGTATTGAGTTTCGTCGTCGTAATCAATCGCATCCGCGCCCGTGGCATTCTTCAACGCGAGAAAATTTTTATACAAAATGCTGTCGGTGTTCGTGCCATAGGCGTTCATCAACGTCAGAATGTTGGCAAAATCATTCCCGCCGCTGGGCGCGGAACCGACCGACCACTCGATCCGATTCACCGAGGTTGGCGCAGTTTTCAAAGTGGCCAGTTGCGCCGGCCACGAGGAATTGCCGACGTAAACACCGTTGGATACGACCAACTGATCGTTGTAAATCAGGTTGCCGGAAGTCGAATTCACATGAATCGTCCGAAGCATCACCGTGATGTAGCCAGATGCGCGCAACGCGTTCATCGTGGCCGTGCCGCCGGTGTAAAACGGGCCGCCGCCAAAAATGGTGGAGGAAGCGGAGGCGGAGAACGGGAGAGCCGTCCATAAGCATAACCCCGCCAGCAAAGCAGCGATTTTGGTGTGGCAAAGAAAGGGCGTTAATCGCCGACGGCAGATGTGCATAAACTCATGCTAACACATCCCGCGCCACCTTCATGTGGCATGAAACGGCCACTTAGGCCGGCGAGTGCGAGACGCGCGGTTATCATGGAAGAGTTGTGATTGCCTGCTCCATCATGTCACCAAACTTGTGTCCAGTTGAGCAGAAAACTTCAATGTTCTTGTCAATTAAAGTAAGCAAATACTGATTAACCAGAAACTTTCTTTTGACTTTTTTAATCCGCCATTTTATACTATATCTTCCAATCATTGAATCAAATGTGAATGGCGGCGGCGCGTCAAATAGGTATAGTTGCGTATTGTTTGATTCGTCGTTTGTGACATTTACATAAAGACTTTGGTTAAATGGTAGCCTTTTATCATCTACGAATAATTCGCCGCAGAATGGTTGGTTTATCATAAACATTCTTTATCTTGGCTTTGCTTGTTTTACTTGTTTTCTTCGTCGTCCTCATCCTCATCGGTATCGTCGCCCCTCATTAGTTCAAAGTATTCCCATCCGTCACGCTTTTCGATTGCAATTACATCTTGCAACTCACCCTGTAAAGTTTGCCAATTATCAGACGAACGCCCCATAAAGTATTTGGTCAAGTCCTGTTCTGGAATTTTGTTCTTTGCAGCGTCATGCGCTTCTTCAAAGTCTTCGTAATTGCCTCTTACCATCATTATCAAAGCCAGAATCTCATACTTGTCGTTTGGTGAAAGTTCGGTGATAAACTGCTCAGTAGTTGCGTCATACTTGTGCAGAAGCTCAAAGAATTTTTCAATCGTCTGGATGGAGATATTTATTTTAATGCGGAGATTGTCTATCCACGGCTGGCGGGTTGTCAATCGGATGTTGAACTTGACCGAGTGGCGCACGGCTGGCAGGTTGGCGGCCTTGGAACACAAAAAGAAAATCGCGGCTATGGTTGCGGCCTTGCTGCCGTGGTATTCAGCAAGTGCAAGGGATTTGCCGTGGAGACGGACAAAAGACCCTTACCTGATAGCCGTAGCCGAAATCATGTTGCAGCAGACGCAAGTCAAGACGGTGATTCCATTTTGGGAACGCTGGCTGCGCGAACTGCTGACGATTGAGGCGGCGGCGAAAGCGCCTTCGGACAAAATTCACAAACTCTGGGAAGGGCTTGGCTATTACACGCGCGGCCGCAATTTGCAGACAGCCGCGCAGATCATCGTGGAAAAGCACGGTGGAAAATTTCCGGAAAACTTTGACGAAGTGCTCGCATTGCCTGGAATCGGCCGCTACACCGCCGGCGCGATTTGCAGCATCGCCTTCAATCAGCCGACACCGATTTTAGATGGCAACGTCATCCGCGTGCTCACGCGGATTTTCGGCATCGCGGAAAATCCGAAAGAGAAAGCGACGAACGCAAAACTTTGGGAGCTGGCGGAACAGCTTGTTTTTCACGCATCACGCATCACGCATCACGCCGCCAAATCGAGGACGAGAACGAAGAACGAGGGCGATTTGAATTGCTCGCACCTCAACCAATCGCTCATGGAACTCGGCGCGCTGGTCTGCACGCCGCGCAATCCGCAGTGCCTGCTTTGTCCGGTGAAAAAACTTTGCGCCGCCTTCAAGGAAAATCGCGTGGAAGCATTGCCGAACCTCGGCAAACGCGCAGCGGCGACGGCGCGGCATTTCATCGCGTTTGTGGTCGAGCAGGAGGGGAAATTTCTCGTCCGGCAAAGGCCCGCCGGAATCGTGAACGCCCATTTGTGGGAATTCCCGAACGCGGACTGCACGGCGGCCAGGCCTCGCGCGGAAGAAATGTTCCGGGACATGTTCAAAATCGAGCCGGTGGACGTCCAATGGCTTTGCACGGTGAAACATTCCATCACGCGCTACCGTCTCACGCTCGAGGCGTTCACGGTGGCCGCTCAAAAAATCCGCGCAAAAACCGCCGGCGTCTGGAAAACTCCGGCCCAAATGGAACCGCTGGCCTTCACCAGCGCGCATCGCAAAGTATTGCGGGCGGTGGCCGCCAGACCTGCGCCTGGCAAGCAAAGGGCTTTACTTCCCGGCACTTCGCGTTAGTTTGAGTTAATCGTGAAGGCTCTTCGCGCAGTTTTTATGTTGTTGCTTTTGGCGGCCGCGGCGCACGCGAGAAATCTGCCGCCGGTGCAAAGCGTGTTTGTCATCCTGCTCGAAAATCACAACTGGGCCGATTTCAAAGGCAGCGCGGACGCGCCGTTCATCAACGGGACGCTGCTGCCGCTGGCCTCGCATTGCGAACAGTATTTTAATCCGCCCGGCCTGCATCCGAGCGAACCGAATTATCTCTGGCTGGAAGCCGGAACCAATTTTGGAATTTTTGACGACAACGATCCGGCCATCAACCACCAGAACACCACCAACCATCTGGCCGCGCAATTGAGCCGCGCGGGCATTTCGTGGAAAGCGTATCTGGAGGACATTGCCGGCGACGTGGTGCCCTTGACGGAAATCAACGGCTACGCCACCAAGCACAATCCATTTGTTTTCTTCGACGACGTGACTGGCACCAATAATCCGTATGACGCCTTCGGCCTCGCGCACAACCGCCCGTATTCAGAACTGTCGAGCGATCTGACAAATAATTCAGTCGCGCGTTACAATTTCATCACACCCAACCTCTGTAATGACGGCCACAATTCGTGTCTGCCGCAATATAATCCCGTCCGGCAGACGGACGACTGGCTTGCCAGTGAAGTCCCGAAAATTCTCACGTCCGCCGCGTATTCAAACAACGGCGCTATTTTCATCACCTGGGACGAAGGCGAAGGCGGCTGCGACGGGCCGATTGGCATGATTGTCCTCTCACCGCTGGCGCGCGGAGCCGGTTACGGCAACGGCATTCCCTACACGCACAGTTCATTTTTGCGGACGATGCAGGAAATTTTCAACGTGTCGCCGTGGCTCGGCGACGCGGCGAACGCCGCCGACTTGAGCGACCTGTTCATGCAACTGACCATCCAATCCGCCGGACTAAACACCAATGGCGCGTTCTGCCTGAATGTCACCGGGTTCCTGCCCGGCACGACCAATTTTGTGGAGACCTCGACCAATCTGATCGTTTGGAACGTCATCGGCACGAATTGGAGTTCCAGCAACTCGTTTTCCATCACGGACAGCACGGCGACGAATTACCATTGGCAATTTTACCGCGTCCGGCAGGCACGGTAGGGTTTGCGCGATCCGATTAAAATTCTCGCCACTGCGCCGCGCTTAATTATCATATTAGGCCGATGATTTACTTCGATTACAACGCCACCGCGCCCGTGATGCGCGAGGCGCGCGAAGCCTGGCTCAACGTCACCGAGAAGATCGGCGGCAACCCGTCGTCCATGCACCAGGCCGGCACGCGCGCGAGCATCGCGCTTGCGGACGCGCGCGAAAAGCTTGCGGCGTTTCTCGGCTGTCATCCGCTGGACATCATCTGGACTAGTGGCGCGACCGAGGCGAACAACATGGTCACGCACCACTTTTCCAAAACGCTCGGCGCGCAGGACGAGATCTGGATTTCCGCCATCGAGCATCCGTGCGTGCATGATTCGGCGAAACATTATTTCGGCAAGCGTGCAAAATTGATTCCCGTCACGCGCGACGGCGTGGTGGACGTGGACTGGATCACAACCGAGATGGCGGACAAACGTCCCGGCCTCGTCGGCGTCATGGCCGCAAACAACGAGACCGGCGTCATCCAGCCGTGGCGCGAAATCCATGCCATTTGCAAGGCTTACGACGTTCCGTTTTTCACCGACGCGGTGCAGTTCATCGGCAAGATGCCGTTGAAAGGATTGGGCGAATGCGATTTTGTCAGCGGAGCGGCGCACAAATTCGGCGGGCCGCGCGGCGTGGGTTTTTTGAAAATCCCGCATCGCAAGGCGATCACGCCCCTGCTCCACGGCGGCAAGCAGGAAGGCGGCCGGCGCGCGGGCACGGAAAACGTCGCGATCATCGCCGCGATGATGGCGGCGCTCGAAGTGCGAGAGAAACAGATTTCGCACAGCCAGCATTTGCTGCGCGGCGTGTGGCGCGACAATTTTGAACGCGAACTCTTGCGCACGCTGCCCGGCGCGAGCATCGTCGGCGCGAACGTGCCGCGTTTGTGGAACACCGTTTCCGCGCTCATGCCCGAAGGCGACCGCAAGCATCAATGGGTCATCCGTCTCGACAAGGCGGGCTTTGCGGCCAGCACCGGCTCGGCCTGCACGACCGGCAAGGAAGAACCGTCCCACGTGCTCGCGGCGATGGGCGTGAAAGGCCCGCAAGCTGTGCGCGTCGTGCGTTTCAGCGCCGGCTGGGAAACCACCGAGGCAGATTGGGAAGCGCTCGTGAAAGGCTTGGCCAAAGTCCACGGCGAGATGCAGCATAAGGGGTGACGGACGGCGAACGAATCGCTGAAACAACATGCTGACTTCTGGCCCAGCCGCATTATTGACGAAATCTGAAACCTCAAGCACACTGCTTCCATGACAAAAGAAACTTTGCTGGAGATTGACAACCGCCGTCCATTTCAGCCCTACTCGCTGCGCCTGAACAATGGCGACGTGGTTCACATCGAAAAACCTGAACATTGCTTTATCACCGAGGACGAACAGACGCTGATATGGAATGAAAGCGGCGGACGGCTCAAGTTCATCGCCATCGCCAACATCGCGATGATTGAGGAAAACGGCACGCCCAAGCGCGGAGGAAGAAAGGCCAAGGAATAGTTCGGCACCCGTCCGTTCCGCTATGAGGTTCAAGTTGTCGCACGACATGCACAGAGTGCGTTTCAGCGCCGGCTGGGAAACGACCGAGGCGGATTGGGACGCGCTGGTCAAAGGCGTGGCCAAGGTTCACGGCGAGATGCAGCACGTCAAGGCATGAACGATTTGGCAACGCGGCCAACTCTATGTCCCCTTGGGCGCTGCACGGAGTGTCACACCCAGCTTGGCATTTTGGTTTCCAAGGTTTGCTTGGTCCTGCGGAGAAATCACTGCTAAAAATAAACAAGGCGAAAGAACACCGCCTGGTTCGTCGGATTGATGGTCATGACCAAGTTGGTGGTGGTCTGGCTGCCCGGGACATTAACCCAGTTGTTGCCCAGCCCCGTGACCAGGCGATTGGTCTGCGTTTGAAGCGTCGAGCCGAGCGGCTGCCAGGACAGCGTTAGCGTGTTGCCACTGACCTTGCAGGTGAGCGTCGGAATAGTGGGAGGGGTGTATGCGGTTGCAAGGCTGATGCCAAAGAACATCAGAATTGCAACCCATTGGGTGATGGTAAGTTTTGTTTTCATCATTTGCTTCTTTCTCGTTTTATTGTTTGTTTTAACTGCCAAATTGTTTGCACCCGGATCAACGCGGAGGCGCGGAGCACGCAGAGGGACGCGGAGAAAAACTGAACTCAACTCTCTGCGCCTTCTGCGTCTCTGCGTTTATTCCGGTCATTAAGAACCGGCCAGCCAGCTTGCGGTTATTGTTTCAAGCGGAAGAACAGATTCCCCTTGGGCGGTGAATTGGTGACGCTGTTGTTGACGATGGTGCCGAGATAGTTGCCCCACGCCGGCGTGGCGAGATTGGCGTTGGTTTGCAACGTCCATCCGGTCACGGATGGCGACCACGACACGATGGCTTGGTTGCCGATGTATGTGATCGTCAGCAACGGTGCGCCCGGCGTTTGCACGGCGTAGAGCGACCAGAAACCGCCGGTGAGCGAATAACTGCCGCCGGTCATTGCACCGCCCGCATCCGGCTGGCCGATGGTGCCGCTGACCTGATAAGTGCCGCCGGTGCTCGTGCCGCCGCCGCCGGCGATTTTATACCAGTCAATCGAATAACTCTGCGCCGTCGCGTTCCAGGCGAACCAGACCGCGCAGACAATGCCTGACCATTTGATCGTTTTCATGGTAGCCTCCTATTTGCCGGCCAGCTTTTCGACCAGCGCCTTTAATTCCGCGACGCTCTGTTGCAAGGCATCTATCTCCGCGTCCTTGGCTTTGGCCTCCACCCGCGTGGCTTCCAGTTTTTCGTTCAAGCCCTGGATGGCGGCCAGTTCCACGCCGTCGAATTCCAGCGTGCTGATGCCCTTGTCGTCGAGGCCGGGATAGAAGGCGGCTTTGAAATCCTGCGCCATCGGGCCGAGGTTCGGCACGTCGCCGTCCTTCTCCCATTTGTAATTCCACTGTTGGATCGGGATGGCGGCCAGTTTGGCCAGCACCGCCACGGTGTCCACCGGCTTAAAGTTCTTCTTGGCGTTCCGGTCGCAAATCGCCGTCCACGCGGTTGCGTTGGAAAGCAGTTTAGAGAGTGCGGTTTGGTTTTCATAATAAGTTTAGCATTGTATTTGTTCATTCTGACAGCAGTTGAGTCGTTCTGCTCACTGACCTGGGGCTAGGACCGAGCGGAATCCTACATAGGAGTAGCTGATGGTCGGGCCGCTGAAGTTACCGCGATCCGCCGACCGGCAGTTGAGCGCCAGGTAGGAGCAACTGCCGCCCCGATCCACCCGGCGGGAACCAGATTGACCTGTCGTCGGGCCACGTGGATCGGTCTGCGAACCGCTCGAATAATCACCATATAAGTCCCAACACCACTGACACACATTCCCCGCCATGTCGTAAAGCCCATACTCGTTCGGCGCAAAATAACCCACCGGACTGGTGTAGGGAGAAACTCCGTCGTTGAACGCCGGATCATAGCCATTAGCGGTGGCAAAGTCGTAGGAATAATAGGGCACCCCGCTTTGCCAATAGCTGTAGTAATTCGCCTGACTCCATGAAATGGTATTGCCCCACGGAAACCGCTGCCCGCTCAACCCGCCCCGCGCCGCCTTTTCCCACTCCGCCTCCGTCGGCAAACGATACCCCGCACCCCAGTTCACACAGGTATTGGCGATGTCTAGGTCTCCAGTCCGATACACGACCGTCTGCGCCCCCGTTGTGTAGTAAGCCGGTATCCGCCCTTCCAACTCGCTCCGCGCATTGCACCACTTCACACAATCATACCAGCCCACCGTCTGCACCGGATGATTCGCCGCCTTGCCCGCTCCCGCATAATCAAAGCTGTAGCCGTGGTTAGTCGCCCAATTGTAAACCTGCTGCCACAAGGCATAAGTCACATCGTATTGATCCATGTAAAATGCGGAGACATAGACCGTGTGCAACGGCAGTTCATAATCCATGCCCTCGTTTGGATCCATGCAGTTGCCCATGGTGAACGAACCGGCGGGAATCAGCGCCATGCCCGTCGGAACAGTTGTTGTATTGGTGTTATACAAACGGAAAAACCGTGCCCGCGCCGTATTCGTGACGGTGACGGTGAAGCTGTTATTGACCAGCACCGGGACGACATTGCTGACCGTCAACCAGCTTGCCGGGGCCAGGTTGGTGGTGCTCTGCAAAACGTAATTCGTAGCGGTCGCCGGCCAGGAAAGAAGGACGTTTTTGCCCGCCGGTTTAATCCCCATTTGCACCGCAGCGGGATGCGCGCGATGGGTGCCGGCCAATAACGCCAGCACGAGGAGCAGGTTTTGGATTTTATTTTTCATGTTTAGTTTTGGTCAAAGGTCAAAATTACAAGGTGGTTATTGTTTCAAGCGGAAGAACAGATTTCCTTTGGGCGGCGCGTTGGTGACACTGTTATTAACGATGGTGCCGAGGTAGTTGCCCCAAGCCGGCGTGGCGAGGTTGGCGTTTGTTTGCAGTGTCCAACCGGTCACTGATGGCGACCATGAGACAATGGCCTGGTTGCCAACGTGAGTGATGGTGAGCAACGGTGCGCCGGGCGTTTGCACGGCGTAGAGCGACCAGAAGCCGCCGGTGAGCGAGTAACTGCCGCCGCTCATCGTGCTGCTGGCATCCGGCTGGCCGATGGTGCCGCTGACCGAATAAGTGCCGCCGGTGCTCGTGCCGCCGCCGCCGGCGATTTTATACCAGTCAATC
>OBLU010005718.1_pt1 | contig 11110 bp, 6 predicted proteins | sample 1518681 | NCBI WGS metagenome assembly OBLU01 (sample SAMEA3539304, study PRJEB22396) | soil metagenome | biome: tundra; feature: field; material: soil | place: USA | collected 2010-05 | depth 0.15 m
ACGCTTCTGCCCAAGATAGCCATTCTGGGCAGTTCCTGTCCGGCGGTCGCGGATGTGCGAGCCAGGCACGGTGCAGCGGAGGGGAGGCAGCTTAGGGCCGGAGGCGTTACTTCGTATTATCGGTAGCTAGCACGAGCTCCGCGGCATATGACAAGGTGCCTATTCAGAAGCCAGGGAATCCCGGCAAGCCGCAACCCCGGCAGCGGGCCGGACTATTGTGGCTGCGGGCCACGTTGCACATCGCCTCGGCCGATTTCAGTTCGGCTACGGTATCGAGGAGCTTGCTGCGGAGTCTATCATCGAACAGGACTTCCAGTGATCGGTTTTGGAACAAGAGCTGGCCACGCCGCACCGGTTTTCCGAATCGCTCCTCCACCAAAAGGCAATATGCCGCGAGTTGCAGGATCTCGCCTTCGTAGGCGCCTACGGCCGAGATGAGCCGGGATTTGCGCTCGACCGGAATCAATTCCTGGCCCTCCCTACGGATGTAGTCAGGCTTGCCGGTCAGCCCATGGCGATGGGAAACGAGCGCATCATCGAACGTGCCGTCGAGCGGAATCTTAACGACCGATCAGTTCCTTCCGCCGCGACATCTCGCGGTCCGGAATCGCCACTGCAATCCACGGCGCATCCGCGGCCGGCCGGCCCTGCCACTCGATGGTTTGCGGTACGCCGGGTTTGAGATCGACCTCGCGCGCTGCCGATTCCACCGCTAGATTATCAGTCCGCAAGCCGATCGTATGGCGTCCATTGCCCGTCAGAACAGCCCGCAGGATTACCAGTCCGGCTGCATTCTTCTTGCCGGAAAGACTCATCTCCACGTTGCTGTCGCCCTCGAAGCTGAGGGAGTAGGTTTCGCCCGGCAGCACAGCCATCTGACGCTTAAGCGTCCCGGCTGTCAACTCGTAATCGCCCTGCGGCACGGTGGTGTGAAATCGGCCGGTTTTCGCATCGGGAGCAATCCGTGAAATCCTGCCCGTGGAGATGTCCCGAAGCTGTACCGGCGTCCTGGCGCTGCCTTCCAACGCAGCCGGCCCCGCCAGGTCGCGCATCAGCCAGATCCACCGCCCCACTGGGTGTACCCAAACTTCCTTCCAGTTGTGGCAGTTTTCAGTGGGCCAATATGGTGCGTCGGCATTGCGGTGGGTCTGGATGCCGACCGGCAGCGCGCCCACGATGTCGCCCGACATGGCAGTGTATTGCGGCGCATAGTCGTAGCCTTCGCCCCACATCAGGCTTTGCACGAACGGATTGCGACCCACCACCCATTCGAGATTCTTCTCCGCGAGGTTGGCCAATTCCAGGTTGCCGCGCAAATGGGCGGCCGCCGCGATAGCCTTATTCTCCGCCAGCATGGTGCCGTTGTTGCCGCGGAATTCGAACCAGACCGGGAAGAGGCGCACGTAATGGTGGTCGCCCACTTTGACTCCGTTGAGCACCTGTTCGCGGAAGGCTTCGCGGGTGGATCCGCGGCCGCCCTCGGGCTGTTGCAGGTATTCGTCGTCCTTGAAGACGGAATTCGCCAGCATTCCGTACGGCTCGGTGAAGCGAGCCATGGGCTTCTGAAAATATTCGGTATACAGGGTCACGGCGGAGTACCAGGTCATCCAGTTTGGGTCGTCGGGGAACAGTTCGCACAACCGAACCAGCGCTACGGTGGGCGCTTCCTCGTGACTGAGATGCTGATAGCGCAAGATGCGGCTCTTGTCGGGCGCCGTGTAGAAGAATCCGGTCAGCGGAGTGCTCAGGCCCGGCAGAAAACTGCGCTGTTGGGAATCGGTGATGCTTTTCGAGAGCGCGATCGCCTGGTCGGCGTACGTGCGGTCGCCGGTGGCCTGCCAGAGGTCCAGCCCCGCGATGATTGCGTGCCCGGCCATTTCAGTGGCGCTGCCGCGCGTTCTGGCAGCCATTCCAGTCATGGCAAAGCCCCAGTCTTCCTGCGCCTGCTTCAGGCTGTAGCCCGCCAGAATGGGGTCGGACTGTTTCAGTACGCGGGCAGCAAGAGCCTCCGTGGCGGCGGCCGCCAGGTTCTGCGCAGGGTTATTACTGGCCTGCGCGGACACGTCGTCGACGTTGCCGATTACGCCGTCCGTCCAGCGGTCCATCTGCGAGAAGCCTGGACGGAACCCGTCGTGAAACGTCACCTTCAGCAGCCAGTCGAGGCCCCACTTCGCTTCCTCAAGAAGCCGGTTCAGCAGTTCGGGATCTTCGTGAGCGGCTTGCATACGCTCCGCCAGGCTGAACATGGCATAGGCCGCCTCGGCGGTGTTGCTGAGGGATTGCGAAAGGTCTCCGGCATCGTGCCATCCGCCATTCACCACCAGTTGCTTGTCGCCGTGCTTGAGCATCCAATCGCGGTGGCACACGTCGTGCACGCCGGGAACTGCGTAGCCGCACCGTTCCGCGTAGAAGAAATTGATGGCCTTCCACAAGCTGGGCTTCCAGACGTCGTCGCCGATGGGGAAGGGGCGCGTGCTTCGGCCGCCGGCGCGCACGAAATAGGTTCCCGGGTCGCGCACCTCGGAAAAGTCCATCACCTGGAAGCGGCCGATCTGGGAATTCACCTCCGCCACCTTTTTCGAAAGGACGGCGCCCGGTCCGCGTGTCGACCAGTTCGAACTGCGCTGCGCGCAGATCGCTGGCGATGGCCGACTTGGGCGACCCGGTCTGATAGCCCGAGTGGCTAAACGAGATTGCGCCCGGAGCGACGTCCCAGCCTTTGTAGTGGTCCGCATCGACCTTTTGCAACTCGAGCTTGTCGAGATCGAACGTGGCCATGTCCGCGGCGCCGGGTTCGTGGCCCTGCATGCGGTAGGAGAAGTCGAGGCCTGTCACCTTGTCGCGCGGCAGGTTAGCGATCTCCCAGACGATGTGGTTCCATTCGTGATTTTTGAGGATGACGTAGTTCACGCCCATCTTGCCGTAACTGTCGGGCACCGGCTCTTTCCCTGCGTTGTGGAACGTTACGATGAGAGAGACCACGCGGACCCCGGGCAAATCCGCATAGACCCAAAACGAGAGCCGGTTCCACTCCGACCAATCTTCCGCGGGAACCACGCGCCGGGCCGACGACGTGCCGTAATAACGGCCCGCGGTCGCCGTTTCGCCGACCATCGCGCAGCGCAGGCGCAGGGAGTTGGCCCCGCTCATTTTGCGCTCGGCGGTGAGAGTCATTTGGCCTTTCGCCTGACCGACGTTCTCCAGGCTCCAGGTTTCCAGGGACTCCGCGTCGTCCAGAAGTTTCGATTCAAGCACCGGCTTGGCGAGCCATTTGGTGAGAATGGAATCCTGATAATTGTTGGCGATGGGCATACGCGGAGGCGCCTCCGCTGCGGCTAATACGGTGGCGAGGGCGAGAAAGACGGTCCTGTTTTGCATCTGGGTCTCGCGTGCAGGATATCGCCCTTGCGATGCCGTTGTCAGGTGTCCTACGGTACGGTACGCGCGCTACCAGAAATGAACTTTGAGAATTTGCGGAGGTCCGGCCGTGCCCGACATCACCTTGGCCGAGAGGACGATTTGCATGTTCTTGCGCGACCAGCCACGTGGCGCGTGCCGCACCGCTTCCGCGAAGTATTCCGGATTGCTGAGGAGTTCTCCGGCGGCCTGCGTGCCGTAATGCGTGATGCCGGCAGCGACCACCACCACCTGCTCGGTGGTGGGATCCATTACCCGGGTAACGATGGCATAATCTACCGGGATCTTCCAGTACGGCCATGCGTGCACCACCTGCCAATCGGCATTGTCGAGGTTCTGGCTGTCGCGCACGATCTGCGCGCCGGCTTTGCGGTCGAGTCCGAAATGAAAGCGCAGTTCGCCGGTAAGACCCATGGTCCACTGGTTGCTGAAGGCACCGATCAAAACGAGGGGCTTCCCACGCAGGTCGGCCAGCGACGCCGATTTTCCTCCGCGCACCTGGAATTTCTTCCCATAGGCTCCGAACACCGAGGAGAGCCTCGCCAGTGCCTGCGCGTCTCCGAAACCGGTGTAGCGGTCCCACATGGGCACGATGGACTGCAAGGGAACTCGGGCAATCTCCGGCGGTGGTTCGGTTTTCCCGTCTGCGCTGGCGAACCACTCATCCAGCGCACGCTGTGTGTCGCTCACAAAGTTGTAGGCCTGAGGCTGTCCCACACACATCACGACGGGTCCCTGGGCCTTGATCAAAGGGGCCCAGAACTGGTCGAGCTCGGTCTTGCGGGAGATCAGGGAAAAGCCTCCCGCCAGGGCCAATACAATCCCGGCGATGGCAGCGGCGATCCACCACCTCCTTCGATTTATTCGCGAAGGCGGCAGCACGATGCTCTCGATCTTGGTTTCGGTACGGGAGGGAACCGCGTGGACTTCCGGTAAATAGGCGCCGGTCGGCACGCTGATCCGAAGCTCGTTTTCGTGGGCGGGGCCGAGATAATACTGTGCCAGGCGCTTTCGAACTTCGCCGGCCGTGGTCCTGACGATGGGGTCCTGGTTGGTATCGTAATGCGGATCGCGATCGAATACGGCGACGCCGAGGGTTCGCTCTTTCAGGCAATCGACTTCGTTGTCGACCGCATGCTGCACCACGTAGCGAAGAAACAGCGAACAGCGTTTGCTGGAGCGGAACTGCGGGCTATCGACGATGCGGTCGAGCTGCGCGAGGGCGTCTTCCCTGGACACTTCCGACCAGCCCGCCGCGAAACCGACTCCTTCCCCGCCGCCACTTTTCCCCAGGAGTGACACAGTGGGGACGATTCTAACACAGCTCTTAACAAATTGGTTGGCAGGGAAAGGGCCTGCCCCACTCAGAAATCGATGCGGGTCCCGAGTTGCATGGTGCGGTTGCCGCTCACCGAGGTCACGTCTCCGAACGTAGTGCTGTTCGGGTTGGTGGAGATTCCGCCGAGCGTATGCCGGTTGAATCCATTGAGCGCTTCCGCCCGCAATTGGAAGCGAACGCGCTCTTTCACCATCCAGTTTTTCTGCAGCGCGATGTTCTCACTGCGGCCCCACAATCCGCGAATCTGTGCGACGTTGGCAGCAGCGGTGCCGTAGGTGTATGGGGCGGGCTGCTTGATGAACTGTGTATTCAGGTATTGGTTGGTGGGGTTAGAAACCTGCAGCAGCGCGGCGTTGAAAGAGCTGGTATTGAACGGAATACCCAACCCCGCATCGCCGTTCGTCAATAGCGCGCGGTTGCCGCCCACGTTGGTGCCGGAAGCTGCACTGTTAGCGGCGAAACTAAGCGGAGTGCCGCTGTTGTAATTGCCGATGTATTGGATTTTCCAGCCGCCCAGGACGGCATTGAGCGCGGGATGCAGATGCGGGGCGAGAGCTTTGCCTCTCCCGACCGGCAGTTCGTAGGTCAGTCCGATTTTTACCACGTGCGTCTGGTCGTAAGACACGATGGCTTTCTGCAGGCTGAGGTTGTACGCAATCATGGGGGTGCCCGTGCCGCCTGAGTAGGTGTTGGTCACATTGGCCAAGGACTTCGAGAGGGTGTAATTCGCCAGCCAGCTAATGCCGCGGGAGTACCGCTTATTCAACTGGACCTGCAGGGCGTTGTAAGTGGAGAAGCCGAGCGGTGCATTCCAGGCTCCCACCGTGGCGCCGTTCAGGAGCTGCGGAAACGGCGTCAGAGTCTGCCAGACCGGGATCGATTTCCCGGTGGCGCCAAACGGGTAGCGCGCGCCTAGCGCGACGGCGCTGGCCGGAAGCGCCGCCTGGCTGGTTACCGTGGAGGTCAACAGGCTGCCCAGCACCAAAGCGCTCGGCGGAAGCTGATTGAGTACGCCGAGACCGTTGGCCATCAGGGCCGTCCCTTTGGTTCCCACGTATCCGGCATCCAAAACCATACTGAATGGAAGGTCGCGTTGAATATTGAAGTTCCAGGACTGTGTGTAGCCCAGACGGCCGCTGTTTGACGGCCAGTAAAGGGCGCCGCTTTTGTTGTCGGCCTGGGACGGATTCGGAGTGGTGAACGTGGCTACTCCGGGGTAGCCGCTATCCCAGTTGAACGCCGCGGCAAGGTTGCCGGGATTGTTGACGACATTGGAAACACCCCAACCCCAACCGTTGCAGCCGACGCTGCAATTAGGGTCGCCATAGTAGTCATTGGGGGCGCGGTCCGCGAAGAAGACGCCATAGGCCGCGCGGATTACGGTCTTCGGAGCCACCTGATAGGCAAAGCCGAGCCGGGGGCCGAAGTTGTGGTGGTGTTGTTGAACGAACCCGAAGGAGCCAATGCAACCCGTACAGTTCCCCGCGAAGGTCAGGGCTCCGGGAAGCCCGGTTGCTGGGTCGATCGTGGTCGGGCTGAAACTGAACATGCGATTGTGTTCTTCGGTTTGGGTCGGGTTGTAGTCCCAGCGAAGTCCCATATTCAGGGTCAGCCGGGAGTTCACGCGGAAGTCGTCTTGCGTAAAGACACCAAGGGAACGGTAGGTTGCCAGGGTCGGTGTGGTGATGGTGACGCTGGCGCTATCGACGCTGCCCAGCAGAAAGCTGGCGAACGGGTTGCCGGTGTATTGGGTGAGACCCGGAAGGCCGGTTTCGTTGGACGAGAAGCCGAATGTACCAGCGTCCGGCTGCCGGATGTAATTGAGCTTGTAGACCCGCCACTCCGCACCAAACTTGAGCGTGTGGCGCCCTCTTACCCAGCTGAGCGTGTCCGAATAACCGTAAGTGACGGAGCGGACTGAGTCGGATGCTTTGTCCTGCCCGAGGTTGGTCAGGCTGTACCGGTCGCCGCCGCTCCAATTGATCACCGGGACGCTGGTGTTGCTGGTGCCGGGGATAGTCAGGGGATTGGGCTGGCCTTCGTGCAGATTGTTAATCGAATTGGTGACGCGGTTGAAGTAGACGCTGAGGTGGTTCAACACCGTGGGCGTAAAGGTGTAATCGTGTGCGATGCGTGCCAGATGGGTATTCACGGGCTTCACGATGGCCGATGAGAACGGTCCGCCGTCGGGAAGATTGGCCCACACATGCACGCCCGACGCGTTGGCCTGATATTGCGGCTGGGTGGTTCGGAGAATGGAACCGGAGAGGTGATTGCGCGACGAGATATTGTGGTCGGCCTTGACGGAAAGCTGCGTGAACCGCTGCCACGTATTGTACGTGCCATATGCGTTGTTGGGTAACAGGTAGTCGCCGTTGGGACCGGGGACGGTGGCCGGATAGTCTTTCGCCATGATGCCGAGTACCTGTTGCGAGACCTTGGAGATGCGATTCTGGGGAATCACATTTCCGGGGAACATGTTGCGTACCAGGGTGCCGCTCACCGTCTGGGTGGACAGCGGGTCATAGATCGCGCCGCGAAGCACATTGTTCCCCAGCGCGTCTTTGCCCACCGACTGGCTGGTCAACATGTTGCTCATGTCGCCGGCGATCCAACTCGGGGGTGGCAGCATTTCGTTGGGCGTGCTGGCGCCGCCGCCGCTGGTATAGAAACGCTCCAGGGCGAAGTAGAAGAAAGTCTTGTCCTTGCCGTTGTACACCTTCGGGATCCAGACCGGACCGCCGAAAGATCCGCCGCCATCCAATTGGCGGTCGCGACTTTTCGGCGTGTGATTGAAGTTACCGAGAAACGTGTTGGCGTCCAGATCCTCGTTGCGCAGCTCAAAGAGCGCGCTCCCGTGAACCTGGTTCTGGCCCGATTTCATCACAAAGTTGAAGAGGCCCCCGGCGGTCCGTCCGTATTCGGCGCTCATCCCGGTGGTCTCTACCTTGAACTCCTGCACGGCTTCCGGAGACGGGCTCTGCTGATAGGCGTCCCCGGAACGGTACCCGGTGGATGTCGCGCCATCCACCAGGACCTCCTTGGAGAACTGCGGCGTCCCCAGGATTTCGGTGCCGGAGGCGCTGCCCGCGACTCCAGGCGCCAATTGGATCGCGAAATTCTCCACGTCGCGCCCGCCGCTTCCGAAGTTGAGGGGCAGTTCGTTGACGACGCGGTTTTGAAGCACCACGCCCACCACGGGACTATCGGTTTGCAGGGGAGATGCCTCGCTCGTGACAGTGACCGTATCTTTGGACGTGCCCACGGGAAGCGAGGCGTCCACGCGGACAGTCTCCGATACGACGACCACAATATTGGATCGCACCAGGGTCTTCAGGCCGGTGGCTTCAAAGGTGACTTCATAAGATCCGGACGGCAGGTTTACCGCGTTGTAATCGCCGGCGCCCGTGGTGGCGGACTGGTACTTGACGTTGGTGGCCAGGTTGCGGATCGCAATCTTGGCTCCCGGCACTACGGCGTTGGAAGAGTCGGTGACGGTGCCAGTGATGGCGCCGCGATCCAATTGCGCGAAACAGGGCGCGGCGAGCAGAGCGCCAGCCGTAACGAGGGCTAGCGATCGAATGATCTTCATGGTTTCACTCCTCTAGGTAGTTTCCACCTCTGGAAAACGCCGGTCGCGAGACTTAAGCGCAACTATGCTACATCCGGTAGGGCAGAATAGTCAGGTTGTCTACGGTGCTGTACGGTGCTATACGTCAAAACAGGCTTCTTTCTCTGACGCTGGGACTTGAGCCCCGGGAGCGCTCCTCGTAGCAGTCGGCGACCAGGAGGAAACTAGCCAACTGGGGTGATCTATGTCTAGAGCCGCGGCTTCGTACAACGAGCACGCAACGACTTCGAGGCTGTGCGCAATTCCCTCCGAATCAGTGAAGGCAACCCAGCATTTTCGGACGTTCGGCACGACTCTGAGCATAGGCGAATAAAAGGCGAATCTCAAGCCGTTTGTGGGGGCGCATGAGATTCCAGTTCGCGGACACGCGCCCAGAGGGCCCGCATTGTTCTCTTTCAACATCGCGGTCTCGGCCACGTCGCCCGCCGGGTCGGCGCGGGTCTCAAGGTCGTGGACGTACTTCCGAAGCGGCCCCGGCAGAGCATTGATGTGATCGGGGTCAGGGACGAACTTATCCATCTCCGTCGCGAGCGCCAGCGTCACCAAATCGTTGAGGATTCCCGTGTTGATAGTGCCGACCGCTAAGCCGCATTCGTTGCAACGGAGAGTCATTTTACTCTCGCCCGGAGAATTGAAGGCCTCAGCCACAATGCAGCCGCAGCACTCAATGCCTCCGCCCGCGGTCTGATGCGGGATGATTGGGAAACGGTCCATGCCGTCACAGTAGCAGCCGCGGCCGGGCCGGAGACACCAGTTGGCTGCCGGCCTCCTGAGGAACGTTAAGTCGCAATATCGGTAGCTCCACGGCTGGTCTCGGTTCCGGCCCATGCACATCCGCGGTTTGGGCGTTCGTCAAAGTGACGTTCGCGCCGATCCACGGTGTTTCTGCCGTCTGGTCCCGGATTAGGTGTCTTTCTGCGGGGGAATGCCCTGCACGGCAAAGCAAAACCGCCGCGCCATCACTTTATTGCGCTGCTCTGACGGCATTTCGACGAGCGAGGTGCCCGGAGGTAGATGCAGGCTAACCAGCATGGCGAGGATGTCGGCAATAGCACGCCACACCGTTTCGAAAAGCGTTTCAGCGTGGGCGGGACTATAGTGGCCCTCGTAAACGCCGGGGTCAGTATTGTCTTTGTGTTCGAGAAAGTTCCTAAACGCGCCCAATTCGTTCTGCCAAGTCGTGCGCTGCTTTCGCAGATATGGAGCAACGGCGCGCGCGATTAGTCGCTTCCCGCGCCATGCTGTTAGCCCCTTTTCGAAGTTTGGACCGTCCTGGAACAAGAAGCCGATTTCAGGTTCCATCAGCTTCGCGGCTCTCTGCATGAGGTCCTTAAACGACCGCCACAATAGAATCGTGAAAGCCTCGTAGAGTTGTCTTCTATTGAGATCTGGAATGCTCTGGTTGGTGGACGCTCTGATCCTTTTCAGCTCTTCGAACGCTGGCATTAGGCCATCGAAGGAAATCGCCAAAATTGCTTCTTTGAGCTTTTGCCGTTCCGGTTCGTAGATCATCGACGCATCGACCAGTTCCGGCATTTCCATCACGAGCTGCATCACGAACTCTTCCGATCCGCTGATGTTCGCGAAATGCGTAACTTTCCAGGTACACGGCTCCCCACCGGAATCGGTGACCTTGTGAATTGCCATATCCCTTGCGTCCGCCCGTCTCCTCCATGGTACAGGAAGAGAAGTGGATGTTTCAGTGTCCTGCTGCTCCCTGACCGCAGTCGAATCCGTTGCGCTGACGGTGTGCGAGGCTGCTCGTTGGAGATTGGACGCAGGCCCAGGTAACATCGCAGATGGACGAAACGCCAACCCGTCGAATGACCCAAACCAGACGGTGGTGGTGCCCGCTGAGGAGCGATATCGGCAAATATCGGTAGCTATTCCGATGGCAAGCCGCCCACCGGGTAGTTTCCGAGTACCCGGGACTCGTTCCCTATGCCGCGCCGGCCATCAGTTGGTGTGAAGGGTGCTATGATGCCTTTACTCCGACACGGTGCCCCCGCGTTCCGATCAGCGGCTGTACCGCAGCACTGAAAAGCCCTGACTCGGGAGATTCGGCGGCTGAGGGATCGGCACGCTGTTAAACACAGTGCTCTGCGCATGGGCATATCCGGACACCCGAGCCGTCAGTATTTCCCTATTCCCTCATCACCTCACTAGCCGAAGGTCAATAGCCGCGGGCCGCGCGGACGCGTTCGGTATAATCAGTGCACCATGAGAATCGGAGTGTCGTTTGTCGTGGTCGGTATGTTTGGTCTCGGCCTGTGGGCTGTCGAGCAGGCACCCCCGGAGCCGAAGCAGCGACAGCAACCGCAAGTTAAGGCTGACGAACCTGCGATCATCACGGTGGACGTGACCCGTGTGAACTTGCTGTTTACGGTAACCGATCGCAGGGGTCGGTTCGTCACCGACCTCACCAAGGGCGACTTCGAAGTCATCGAAAGCAAGAAACCACAGAACCTCCTTGAGTTCAACGCGGAAACGGATTTGCCGTTGCGCCTTGGTATCCTGATCGACACCAGCAACAGTGTCCGCGACCGCTTCAGATTCGAGCAAGAAGCCGCCATCTCCTTTGTTAGTGGCGTGATCCACTCCAACCAGGACAAGGCCATGGTGGTCAGCTTCGATACTAATCCGGAGTTGGTGTCCGACCTCATCGGAGACCCCGAAAAACTCAGCACCGCGATTCGCAGCCTACGTCCAGGCGGCGGCACAGC
>OBLU010005719.1_pt1 | contig 11110 bp, 13 predicted proteins | sample 1518681 | NCBI WGS metagenome assembly OBLU01 (sample SAMEA3539304, study PRJEB22396) | soil metagenome | biome: tundra; feature: field; material: soil | place: USA | collected 2010-05 | depth 0.15 m
AAACAAAACAGAAAATGTCTTTAGCGCGCAAAGGAAGAACCATGGAAATAATCGACGGCAAACGAGTTTACAATAAAAAGGAAAGTAATTAAATGCAAATAGGCGCTTATTCGATTATCAGCCTTGGAAATGGAAGCTTTAAAACCATCGTAAACGGTTCCTCTATCGTGCTTGACCTGGAATGGATAATAGAGCGCGCCATTTCAAATTCTAATGCTGCACAATGCTATCGCCTATACCGTCAAGCCTTTGGAAGTTCGGAAGAGCAGGAGAAGTTTTTAAGTTCTGATTTCGCATACATCATAAAGCTGATTCCGGATGATACAGAATATGTTGATGATCCTGATTTTATGTTGCGTCTGTTTATCACGGCGTTTAATCAATTCACCGGCTATTCAGTTTCGTTCAATGATGTTGATTGTGTAAGAAAAGTAATCTTTTTCTGATAAATCTATGGCTAACCTGATATAGGTGTATGAGCCGAGAGAAATTTAGTAATTATTCAAGTGATGAGCATTACCTTAATTTCCATCGTTTGTTAGGAAAGAAAACTTACGCACTGGATTTAGACTTGATCGAATATAAATACAAAAACGGAAAGATTGAACCTGTAGCGGCTTTTGAAATAAAGCACGGCAATCTTTCGGTTCCTATTTTCACTTGTCCGAGTCTGGAGATCGCTAATTATCTAATGGTGGAAGGCAAGAGGATTCCTACTTTCTTGGTTGTCTCGTTTTGTGAAGTGGCTTTATTTCCGGTTCCTATGTTTTACGTGGTTCCGGTCAATGATGAAGCAAAAGAGATACTGCATAAAGAATACTGGTTTTCAGCAAAGAACTTTTCAATCTTTCAACATACTTTGCGCGGTGTTTCGTGGGATGGTGAAGAGGAATACAAAGGACAGAAGCTTAAAGATCTCTCTGATGAGAATGTGAAATATGCTCTTCCGGTAATAAAGTTATGAAAGAACGGAAGCCTTGTAGGAGTGAGGCATACCAATATAAATTTGCTGAAATTGGCTATGAATATTCAATGCTATCAAAGCTTGCAAGTTCAGACGAGAGAACAAAAGAAGAAGCATTATCAGAGATTGAGAAAGAAAGAAGAGACGAATTAAAAGCAACTCTAATAGCGGAAATGTGGAAGGTTGCAAAGAAGGAACTAAATAAGCAACAATTCTCGATTCTGGATTGTATGTATAGAAAGAATATGACGCAAATGGAGACAAGCGCCTTTATCAATAGAAATCAATCTTCCGTTCATAAGTCGCTATGTGGCAATTTGTATAAGAACGAGATGAACGGCGGAATATTTAAAAAGTTGCGTGATGTTATGTCAACGAACGAAATAGTAATCGATTGTTTGCGCCAGTTGAATGGTGATGACGAAACGGAATTCACATTGGAGGATGCATTAATGAAAAATGAAGAGGTTGTAATAGTTGAAGTTCCAAAGAGAAAAGCCGGAAGACCAAAGAAAGCGGTATTGATACAGCGCAAATGTATTTCTATTTACGTAGCACCGAATGAATACGCGTATCTTTTGGAACTCGCAAAAGCATCCGGAAAGAATATGAACCAGTTTATCGTTTCAACGGTTTTAAAAAAGACCTGAACGCTCGGACAGTAGCGATCGTGTGTTGCAACCGTCCAAGCGTCGACCTGCAACAAAACCGCTGCAACACGAGGATTTCAGCGCCTTTATCTCTAACCGTATGATTTCTAAATGATTTTGTTCCTTGGAATTCTTTTCTATTCTAATCGGAATTATTTCAGCGGGTTTTGTGTTCCTTTTTGATTCCGGGGACTTATGAGCGGCAAAGCAGGTCATCAACCTTTTCTGCAACACGAGCAACAACCAGCGATTTCAGGCGCTTACGATGTTCCGGCTTTTTTGGCTGCAACAAAGGTAGGAGAAGGAGAAGGTAAGGAAATAACCTTGGCAACGTTCGCTTCTACTCCAGTCCGAGAGATGATTACACGCGACAGACTGATCTTCTCCGGGCATGCGATCTTGTTCAGCTCGGAAGCCATGAACGGAACAGATTCAGCATCGTAATGCTTTCCACCGGTTGTTTTGGAAGCATGTCCAAGGAATCCGCCTCTATCGTCTTCTGCTACTCCGCCGTGTTTCAGAGCGGTTGAAAAGGAATGGCGCAAGGAATGAAAAACCAAATTGTGCGCCTTGTTATTTTTTTCGTCGTTTTGAGTTGTCGGAAGTCCAAGGCGCTCCAAGTCAACACGCATTGTTTTTGCAATATCTTTTACTCCAGAAAAATCGTTGCTCTTCACTCCAACCTTCAAGGAATGTGCACCAACAGGAAAAATCGGATCTGTTCCTTCTGGAGTTCTTCCGCCTGTATGGTTTTTCCAGCCTTCGTTTTTCCACCACGTCAAGACTTCCAAAAGCATCGGATGAATCGCCATAATCCGCGGTTTCTTGGACTTCGGAAGGCTCACCACAGCGTTTTTCAGGTTCTTCCGGTAGTCCAAGCTCTTTTTCTCAATAGCCGTATCAAGCACGAACGGAGAGGAGCCTTTTTTCTCCAACTGCCGATAAATCCAAAAGTAAGGATTTGCATTATCGAGCTTCAAATCGTTCCAGATCAAACCTTGGATCTCTTCAATGCGTGCGCCGGTAAAATAAGCAAACGCATACTTGACTCTCCTATCATCGGTAATCTTCATCACCTCTTTTCCAAGCAAGGTAGAAATTTGCGGATGATCAAAGCGTGTAATGAAACGAATCGCCTCTTTATCTCCTGAAAACTTGCTTGAAAATTGCTTGACTTTGTCGGTTTGCGAAAGAAAAGGATTATCGTAAAAGCCGATCTTCTTTTCTTCGGTGCAATCCTTCAACATTACGGACAAGCAAAGGTAATGATTGAAGCGAGAAGAAGGCGAAAGTTCAGACGACAGAAGGAAATCCACGAACCTACGCAGCGCAAGAATATCGAGTTGTCCTTTTGCTACGTTCACGCCAGACAGAGGAGATTTATCCGCCAGAATCCAGTTAGTGATCGATTGCTCGTAACCTCTAACCGTGTTAATCTTTGGCTTGCGAAACTTCTCCGCACGAATATATTTGAGCCACCACGCCGCAAGAAATTCGATCGTTCCTTCTTCAGCTGGTTTTTTCTCCACCGGAAGCGACTTATCAGAGAGATACGCGCCATACCAGATCGCAAAGGTGTTCCGCGCTTCCTGTTCCTGGTCCGCTCCGATCTTGGTAGAAAGAAACTTCTTCTGGAATTTCTTCGGATTCGTCTTGTCGCGGTATTGAATGAACCAGCGCTTTTGTTTTTCCAGCCACTTCGGATCGTTGAAATCAGCCATCGTCGTTATCTCCTCTCTCTATGATAACCAACAACGTCAGTCATGCAAGTAGGAATAACGAGCAATTTCGATCATTTAGCCAGTTTTCTTAACAATCTCATTTACTTAACGCGCCGCACAAAAATCAGTTCAAAAAAAAGATGAAAAAAGAATCAAAAGAACTTGCATCAATAGAAAACGAGTCTATTGTGTTATCTATGATTAACGACTTGGTGAGAGATTGCGGTGTTGTTGCTGGTGACATCCTCTTGATTGAGGATACAACTCGTAATGTTTCATTGAGCCTTGACGCTCTATTTCACCACGAAAGAACAGGTGTTCCCATGGCTACTACTGACAAGACGATCAACTTCAAGCTTCACGCAAAGAAACTTTTCCAACTCTACAACCTTTCTTTTTCGGAAGAGAGCCGCTCGGATTTTCTCCAGAAGCTTTCGCCGGATTTGAAAAAGTGGGTAGCAGAACCTGCACCACAAGATCAGATGAACGCCGTCAAAGCGTTGATTTCTGATCTTCTGCCGAACAAAAACGACGCGCAATCCTTGGAAGTCGTCGATTACATCATTTCCAGCAAAAAGAAGGACGTCGCTACTCTGAATCTGTTTGGAGATCAGAGCGTTTCGGATGGGGTTCGCGCATTCGTTCGCGAAAATACCGACAAATGGACGGCTGAACGTGGCGCTGGCGCTCGTTTGATTCATGCACCTTCACCGGCAAAGAAACCGCGCAATTCAACGCGTTCAGCATCAATCGAAATTAAGCGTTTTGGTCGTGACGCAATTCTTCTCGGAGTCAAAAACGCGGAAGACTGGGCGGCAATCAAGAAAGAGCTTGGAGCAAACGAAAAAGGTCAAGGCTTGCATCCAGACGAAATCCGTAAATACGTTGCCAAGGTGAACGCATGAAACCGCTCACCAAAAAAACCGGACCGTCTTTCACTGGCACCAAAAAAATCAACAACCTGAAACGGAAACACGCGAAAAAAGCACCTACACGCAATGTTTCACAAGCAAAACAGGTTTCAGGCTTGAAAGCGCACCTACAAGCTCTTATCGGAATTATTCTTTCGAACGATAAAAGCGGCGCAAAACTAAACAGCACACAAAAGGACGTGATAGAGAGTGCGAAAAAACTTGTAAATTACTAAATAGCAAAATTCCAAAATGCAGTTAGCGGCGCGATCTTCGGATTAGCGCCGTTTCTGCTTTTGTCTCTCGAATCAATCCTTTTCTATCCGAACCACACATACTTACGCATACCTATATGGAGAGAGCGCAACTTTATAAACTACAGGTGCAAGTAGAGTTCGATTTTGATTGGTTCTTTGGTCAATCGGAGGCGGAGTTAGGCATTTGCTCCAATATGTCAAGTATCATCAATCATTTGAGAACCGGCGGAGATCTCTTGCACAACTCCAAACCGTTTCCAGACGATCCGTATAATGAAAAGGTGTTTCAGGCGGTTCATAAGAGACGGTTTCTACAAAAGAAGTTCGATAGATTAACAAATCACAATTACTTAATCCTCTTTAACTCTTTTGTTTTTCCGGTCAATAAACTACCTCCAGAAATCAGGTTATGTTTTCAAGATCATTCAGGAGCCGCAATCACAATATTCACTGATGCTCAACTCCAAAAAATAGTAAAGATGGCGCACAAACCAATAGACTCCACAACCACGCTTTTCAAAACAGATTTAAAAATGAAGGCAAAATCAGCTTTTGATCTTGCTGTTATCGAATACTCAAAAATAAACATAAAGGAAGACAAATGAAGGTATTTTACACATTACGCCAGCTCGAATCAATATTAGATAGAAAAAGGAATTCACTGATCCATTACCTGGATTCAAACAACATTCCGTATTCTCTCTCCGGAAACAAATACATTGTGTATCTGTCTGATATAGAAACCAGTTGTCCTCAATTGTTCAATTCAATCCAGTTGCAAGAGACGTATCAAAATATAGGAAAATAAATGGATCAGTTTTTTTGGAAAGACTACGCGGAGAAGTGGAAACAGGTTCTTCCGGTGAATTGTCCAGCCTGCAATCACGATCTACGAACTAAAATAGAGGTTGATTGCTCGTTTGATTTTAGACTTCGCGCCAATATAAGAAAAGAAATTAAGTTCAATGATCAATCCATAGAAGATCAAAACGCAATCTTGGAAGGCTTCTGTAATGACAAATGTAAAAGGCTAATGGTGCTCGCTTGAAGAACTCCACAATCGTATCGGCATTAAGACGGTTATGGCTTTATTCAATCGAGCGGAAAGAGGCAATCAAACAAGCAAGATATGAAAGAGGCAAGTATAAATGTTCTGAATGTCACCAGCTGTTCTCACGAAAAGAAATCCACGTTGATCACATAAAGGAAGTAGGAGTATTCAAAGACTGGAACACATTCATTAGCCGTCTGTTTTGCAATGTTAGTAATCTTCAAGTTCTTTGCCGCCTATGTCATAAGATAAAGACAAAGCAATATCAGCAATTCACAAACCGATTCAATAAGGTAAAATGAGCAATATCTATTCAGATCTCTCCTTTTCTATCCGCAAAACACCTATCTATTAGAATGGCAAACACTTCTAACAAATTCGCCGAAAAACAATATACGAGCACAAATCAACCGGCTGTAAGAAGATCACAAACAAACAAGACGCTTCCAAATGCTCTTCTTCCGGAACTATTCTCTTTATGGGAGAACGGAATGACGCAAGCTAAAATCGTTGTTTGGCTCCAAGAAAATAAAGGCATTAAAGCATCAACAACCTGCGTAGCTAAAAATTTACGCAAGATGAGAGAGGAAAAGAGAAATCTTGCTATCCAGGCTATGAAAGACGAAATGGCAAAACACTCTAATAAAGATTTAGAGCGATTGTCTGAATTAACCTTTCTACTTCATAATAAAGCTATTGAATGCATAGCGAAAGGTGATCTTCAAAACGCAAAAGGTCTTTCAGATACGGTAATGAAGTTCTACTCCAAGAAATTTGAAATCCTCGGAATAGAATCAGAAGAAGAAACGACCGATGAAGAAGAAGACGAGATGAGAGCAAAACTAGGACTGCCAGTTGCAGAAAGAACGAATTGAGCTGGATTATTCTGTTTGGCGGAAAAAGACTGTAGAAGAAAAAGTAACTATCTTTAACTCTCTAACCAAGAAAGAGATAAAGCTATTAAGAAAACATCCAAGGCTTTTCCTTTTTGAGAAACAGATTCCACCTGACGATCCTTGGAGATATTTCCTTTTTCAAGCGGGGAGAGGTTCTGGAAAGTCTCACGCTGGAACCGCTTGGCTATACGAGAAATATCTATTAGGCGCGAAGTCTATGGCTATCCTCGGAGCCACAATAGGCGATTTGTGGAAAGACATCATTCCACAGTTATTAAATTGGTTCGGAAAAGAAGATCAACCAGAAAAAACAGATAAGGTTTTCAACTACCTACAATTTAGAAATGGTTGCAAGATTTATTTGTATTCTTCAGAGTCAGATACACGAGGACCAAACCTTGAATATCTTGTTTGTGAAGAGATACCGAAATGGTGCGCCGGTAATCAAGAGATGGCGCTACATAGATTCAATGTTGCGTCTTATGCCGTTCGAATAGGAAAGAATCCACAAATCTTTATTGCCTCTACTCCTGTTAATTCAGAGTTTTTTAGGCAATTTGACAGGCATATAAAGCAAGGAAACAAATACTATGCAAGAAACACCGCTGATTTCAGGCAAAATCCTTTCTTATCTCAATCATACAAAGATAGTTTGATTGAAGAGTTCGGACACACAAAACTCGGTAGACAAGAATTATATGGTGAATTGGTCGACGAAATCAATGGTGCACTGTGGAGTTACGATCTTATCGATGCAACAAGAATTAAACTAATCGACCTTCCAAAACTGATCAGAATTGTAATTGGCATAGATCCTGCCGTTACAATGAATAAGAAGTCAGATGAAACCGGTATTATCGTTGCCGGAATAGATTCAAACGCTCACATTTACATTTTGCATGACGCTTCTGGTAAATACTCTCCAGAACAGTGGGCAACAAAAGCCGTAAGTCTATTCAATAGTTATCACGCCGATCGGATTGTGTGTGAGACCAATCAAGGCGGAGATTTAGTTGAATCCACATTACGAGCGGTTGATTCGACGCTTCCAATTCGTAAGATTCATGCAACTAAAGGCAAAATCCTACGTGCAGAGCCTGTTTCGGCTATGTGGGAGACCAAAAAAGCGCACATTGTCGATTCTTTGCCTGAATTAGAACGGCAAATGACTTCGTTTAGCGCTTTCTACTCCGGTTCGCCTGATAGACTGGATGCGATGGTTTACGCCGCAACTGACCTGCAACAAAAATCAGGAATCGCTTATAGAGATTTTGCGAATTTTCCGGGATTTTAGCTACCACTGATGTTTTCCTAACAGTAACGTCAGAAGCTTTAAACCGTTGAATTGATTTCTGTTTTCATGCCGTGGTTTCGATACCGGCTTTTTTCAAGCAACATAAAAACCGCCTGAACCTACATCGTCTCCTATACACCTCGGATGCCTTTTTCCGACAACCGGCTAAACGGCTTCCTAACGAAGCTTCATGCCGCGGAAGGTATCAGGAGGTCAAAACTTTTTAAAAACGCGCCTACAAGCCAATTACAAGCGAGCAAATGCCAACTTACAAACAACTCAATCAATCATATTCCGACAGAGACGATTTATCACAGCAAAAGCTTGATCTTCTTTTCCACGGCGGTTCCAAGATTCAGAAGAAAGCATCTATCTTTTTGCCTAAATTGAATCAGGAGCAACAAACGACCTATACAAACCGGCTAGAGTTCGCTTCCTACTGCAATTATATGTCTGAAATCATTAATGATTTCGTTGCTACTACGTGTTCTCAATCAATCTCGGTTCTTCCGGCTGGTGATGCTGGTGACGATTCAACTCCAGGCGAATTACCAAAATTAGATGAGTTTTACCGTCTATTTGCGCAAGATTCAGATTTACGAGGACATTCACTAACGCAAGTAATGAGCCACTTACTGGAAACCGCTCTTCACAATCAGAACGGTATAGCTTGGCAAGGCGTCGATATACCAAAACAGTCAATTCAAGGACTTTCACAAGCACAAGTCGATCAATTAGGCACAAATAGACCTTATGTATATGATATTCCTTGGCAAACAATACGAAACTACAAATTAGACGAATTCGGTAATCTTGTATGGATTGTTTTGCGAGACGACCTAAAACCGCAATTGTCTCCATTAGATTTGGTTGATTCTACACAGATTAATTTCATTGTTTGGACCTTGACTAATGAAGGTAAAGGCAAACGTGATGTATTCTCAAAAACATACAAGGATACAGAGGCGCCAAATGATGAAGACGAGTTTGGCAGTCCTACAGAGACGGATCTAACTGGTTTTCTCGGTATTCCTATTAAGTGTATGCATATTCCAGCTGGTTTACGCATTGGAGCTAACCTATTTGCTCCACAGATTGAACACTTCAGAACCAAATCTTCTTATGATTACGCATTGTTCCGTAATGCGTCTCCAATTCCAGTTTACAAGCAAGGAAACGATCTTGAACAGGTTGGAAACGTCATTGCAGAACAAGTCAACAGAGCAGAATCATTCAGAGCCGATATGCAAAATAAAGGAATGGTTGTAATTACCTCGGAAGATTCAATAGAGATGGTTGAAGCGCTTGGATCTTCACTTGCTCTAATGGCTCAATCTCTTACCGACATAAGCGACGAAATCCACAGCATTTCCAAACAGATGGCAACCTCCATTTCAGCGTCTTCCGGTAGCGGTAACGCAGCGGCTTCCGGAAAGGCAAAGGTTCAGGATAATAAAGCAAAAGAACTCATTTGCTCTCAATACGGCTTATGTATTCGAGACCACGTGAAAGGAATCTATTCGCTTCTGTCTCAATCAAAAGGCGATACTAACGTAGTCTGGAACGTTCAAGGCTTATCCGATTACCGTATTATTGAATCAGATGAAGTCATTGCAAAAGCTACGTCTACAAGTCTTATGCCGATCCTTAACTACTCCAAAACGTTAAAGAAAGAGTTCTTCAAGGATATTGCTATTGAATTGGCTCCTGATTGCGATAAACAAACACAATTTACCATCGCACAAGAAATTTCAGATTCAGTCGATAGCGAACCTTCCGAGCAAGATACCTTATCAATGTTGAATACACCTCCAGAAGACGACAAGGAACAAGACGGCAAATCCTCTAACACCAGCAAAAAGAAAGATAATTCTAAAACTTCTGCAAACTGAAAAGAAGAATAAAGCCTTTTTCCTGCAATCGGTTCAGAATATCTTTTCAAATGGCATAAAAAAGCCTCTTACCTCCTACGCCAAAGAGGTATCAAGCCAAATTGAAGCCATACGATCCAGAAGTCAGGAAGAAGCCAATAACGTTTCAGAGGACGTTCTTACTCTTACGCCAGACAGCCACCGTAGTATCTTGGTTGCCGCCGCTTCATTATCTGTTACGGCAAAAATAGCTTCTGAACTGTATCAAAACGGCAAAGAAGGAATCAAAACGGTTCAGTTCAAAAAATCCGTTCCTTCTCTCAATCGAATAGCCGTTACAGAGACATACCACGCTTTCAATGAACAATACATTCACAACCATTCAGAGTTAGAAGGTTTTTATGAATGGATCGCTGTATTGGATGCTCGCGTTTGTGATCAGTGCGAGGATTTAGACGGCAACAAATACACTTACGAGGAACTACCGGAAGAACCGCCTCTTCATCCTCTTTGCCGCTGTAGTTTAATCTTTTTCAGAAAATAACTTTAAATAGGATAAAAACCATGTCAGAAGAAATTTCAGAGTTTCCAAACCTTTACACCTCAACCACAGTTGATGCTTCCGTAGTCATTTCAGATCATTTCCTTCAAGCGGTTATGTGTATCAATACCTCCGGATCAACTATCTTTCTACACTTCTTTGATGCGACTTCTTTACCTTCAAACGGCGCAACTCCTATTTTAAGAATGCAAGTTGAAACCGTTGTGCAGAAAGACTTTTGTTTTGCTTCATTAGGTTCAGCCGGTGGATTGCACGCACATAACGGTTGGGTCATTGCCTCTTCCTCAACACGAGACACACTGACAATAAACACGGCAAACGTAGCTCTTTCGGTTATGAGCGTTTAATTTGTCATTACACCTTGATCTCGGATTGAAATTATCCGAGCACAATCAATCAAGCGTCAATCCTCCGCCTGTTGTTTCGTCTGTCAATAAATCACTGGTAGATTACTCTGGCGGCTCCACAATCGTCATCACTGGCACAGGCTTCACAGGTCAAACCGTCGTGCAATTCGGCGGAACTAATGCCGCCTCTTTCGTTGTCAATTCTCCAACTAAAATCACAGCAGTAACGCCAGCCAAAACAGCAAGCGCAACGCCTGTTAGTGTCAGTGTTGGAGTAGGTTCGTTGGCTTCATGCATCACCTTCTTCTTCGTCACTGGTCTTATCGGTTGGTATGAAGGCAACACAGGTTATGTAACTGGCACGAGCTGGGCAGATCAAAGCGGCACAGGAAACGATCTTACACTTACTGGCACAACGGCTGGAGCAGGCTTAAACGGAATTGCAACTGTATTGTTTAATGGATCGTCTGACTTTGCCACTAAAACATCTTTCACCGTGCCATCTCCAACAGGGTTAACTTTTGCGGTGGATATAAACACTAAATCAGGCACGGCGTTTGGTGTTTATAGTTCATTAGATGCTGGC
>OBLU010005720.1_pt1 | contig 11110 bp, 5 predicted proteins | sample 1518681 | NCBI WGS metagenome assembly OBLU01 (sample SAMEA3539304, study PRJEB22396) | soil metagenome | biome: tundra; feature: field; material: soil | place: USA | collected 2010-05 | depth 0.15 m
GAGCCACACCCGCGGCCGACGCGTATTTCACGCGATCGAAGGTGGGCAGGGCCTGGCGCGTAAGGACCAATGCTACCGGTTCCTTCCGCAGCGACATGATCACTTGCCACGCCTCGACGACTTCGTTCGCGTCGGCGGGACGGAGGGTGATGAGTCCCGGAATCGCCCGCAGAGTGACCAGTTGCTCGATCGGTTGGTGAGTTGGTCCATCCTCTCCGACGCCAATGGAATCGTGGGTGAAGATCCAGATCGACGGAACCTCCATGATGGAGGAGATGCGAATCGGCATCTTCATGTAGTCGCTGAAGATGAGGAAGGTCGAACCATAAGCGCGGATTTTTGAAAGCACCATGCCATTGACCACGGCGCCCATGGCGTGCTCGCGAATGCCGAAGTGAAAATTGCGCGCGTTGTAATGGCCGGCTTCGAAATCGCCGGCACCATCGAAGGTGAGTCGTGTCTTCGTCGATGGATACAAATCGGCCGAGCCGCCCATCAGCCATGGATCGTTCCTGGCAATTGCGTTGAGAACTTTGGAGGATGAATCGCGGGTGGCAAGGCCCTTGGCATCGGTAGCAAAGGTGGGGATTTCCTTGTCCCATCCGTCGGCAGGTTGGCCATGCTGCATGCGTTCGAACTGCGCCGCCAATTCGGGATACTGCTTGCTGTATGCGCTGAACAGCGAGTTCCACTGGCTGCTTAATTGCCGGCCGCGCTTGCCCATGACGTCGCGGAAGTTTTCGCGCACTCCATCGGGCACCAGGAACTTGGCATCTTCCGGCCAGCCGTAAGCGCGCTTCGTCAGTTTGATTTCTTCTTCGCCGAGCGCTTCGCCGTGCGCTTCTCTGGTGTCCTGACGGTGCGGCGCGCCCCAACCGATGTGGCTATCGACGATGATGAGCTTGGGCCGGTCGGTCACGCCCAGCGCGTGTGTGTAAGCATCGGCCAACGCGCCCAGGTCGTTGGCATCGTGGACGTGCGAGACGTCCCAGCCATAACTCGCGAAACGTGCGCCGACATTTTCGTCGAAGGCGAGCGCGGTGTCGCCTTCGATGGTGATGTGGTTGTTGTCGTAGATCCAGCACAGGTTCGAGAGTTTCAGATGTCCGGCGATGGAGGCGGCTTCCCCGGAAATACCTTCCATCATGTCGCCGTCGCCGCAAATCGCCCAGATGTTGTAGTTGAACAGTTGGAATCCCGGACGATTGAAATATTCCGCCAGCCAGCGCTCGGCGATCGCCATGCCCACGCTGTTGGCGACGCCCTGACCCAGCGGCCCGGTAGTGGTCTCGACACCCGAGGTCAAGCCATATTCAGGATGCCCTGGTGTCTTGCTGCCCAGTTGCCGGAAATTCTTGATTTCATCGAGCGAGAGCGCCGGCGTCGAGAGGATTTTGCCCTCGGGAGTCACTTCGCGCACCCCGGCCAGATGAATCAGGGAATACAGCAGCATCGAAGCGTGTCCATTGGAGAGGACAAAGCGGTCGCGGTTCGGCCAGATCGGATTTTCCGGGTCATAGCGCAGAAACTGCTGCCAGAGACAGTAGGCGACGGGAGCGAGCGCCATCGGCGTCCCTGGATGGCCCGAGTTCGCCTTCTGAACCGCGTCCATCGAAAGCGTGCGAATGGTGTTGATACACAGCTGATCGAGCTGCGTACCGGTGGTAGCAACAGACTGGTCACTGACTGCCATGAATTCGGGACTTCCTTCGTGACTTGCTTCTTGACCCCAAGAAATGGGGCTAATTATAGCCCCTGTCTCGTTAATTCGCTAGGCCCGGTTGGATTTGAACCTGCGATCGCATGATCCAGCACGATTTACTTTCTGCCCAGTTGATTTTTGGCCGCCGTTACCACGCCTTCGGGATGAAATCCGAACTTTTTCTGAAGTTCCTTGAGTGGCGCGGACGCTCCGAATGTATTCATGCCGACCATATCCCCCGAAGAGCCGACGTAGCGCTCCCATCCAAAAGTCGAGCCCTGCTCGATCGAAACGCGGGCCGTGACACCAGGTGGCAGCACGCTGTCCCGATACTCTTTTGGCTGGCAATCGAAGATGTCCCAGGACGGCATGGAGACAACCCGCGAGCGGATACCTTGGGCAAGCAGTTTCTCATGAGCTTCGACAGCCAAATGCACCTCGCTGCCTGAGGCGATGAGGATTACTTCCGGGTTGCCGCCGGGAGCGTCAACCAGCACATAGGCGCCCTTGGCTACTCCAGATGCTGAGGCATATTTGCTGCGATCCAGCGTCGGGAGCGGTTGGCGCGAGAGCGCCAGCACGGCCGGCTTATGACGCAGTTGCATGACGTAGCGGTAAGCCTCCACCACCTCATTGGCGTCACACGGCCGCAACACAACCAGCCCGGGCATGGCCCGCAGGGACGCGAGATGTTCCACCGGCTGGTGGGTGGGGCCATCTTCTCCGTCACTCATGGCCTCGTGCGTGAAGACCATAAGCGTGGGCAGCTCCATCAGGGCTGACAACCGGATTGCCGGTCGCAAGTAGTCGCTAAAAATAAAGAAGGTTGCGCCGAATGCCCGGAGTTTGGAGAGCGATAGCCCGTTCACAATCGCCCCCATCGCGTGCTCACGAATGCCGTAATGCAGGTTCTTCCCACCGGGGCTCGCGGCCTGGAGGTTTCCCGCCCCGGTAAAGGTGAGCATGGTTTTGTTGGAGGGGCCAAGATCTGCCGAGCCTCCGAGGAACCAGGGAATATTCTGGGCAAGCACGTTCAGCACTTTGCCGGAAGCTTCGCGTCCGGCAATGCCTTTCGGATCCGCAGCAAAAACGGGCAGATCGCGGTCCCATCCCGCCGGCAGTTCGCGCCGCTGCATCAGTTCGATCTCGACTGCCAGGTCGGGATATTTTGCCCGGTATCCGTCGAAGAGTTTCACCCACTCCTGATGAGCCGACGCGCCGTGTGCCCCGATGCCAGCCAGGAAGTGATCGTAGACACCGTCAGGAACATAGAACTTGGCGTCTTCCGGCCATCCATAAGAGCGCTTGGTCAGGCGGCATTCCTCGTCCCCCAGCGGCTCGCCGTGAGCTTCCGGCGTGTCTTGACGGTGAGGAGAGCCGTAGCCGATGTGGCTGTCCAGGACGATGAACGTCGGACGGCCCTTCGTCTTGCGGAAAACTACGAGCGCGTGCTCGATACGGTCGATGTCGTTGGCGTCGCCGACCCGCAGAACGTTCCACCCATACGCCAGGAACCTGGCCGCAACGTCCTCGGTAAACGTGATGTTGGTGTCTCCCTCGATGGTGATGTGATTGTTGTCGAAAATCCAGCAAAGATTATCCAGGCCGAGGTGGCCTGCCAGGGAAGCCGCTTCTGATGCGATGCCCTCCATCATGCAGCCATCGCCGCAAACGGAATAGATGTTGTAGTCGAAAATCTCGAAGTCCGGCTTGTTATAGCGGCTGGCGAGCCACTTTTGGGCAATCGCCATGCCAACGCTGGTGGCTACACCCTGCCCGAGAGGCCCGGTTGTAGTCTCGACACCCGAGACCCAGTGATACTCCGGGTGGCCGGGGGCCCGGCTGTCGAGTTGGCGGAAGTTACGGATGTCGTCGAGCGAAACCGAAGGCCGCCCCAGCGACTCATACTCAGCATCGACTGCCTGCGTCTTGGTGAGATGGAGCACCGACCAGAGCAGCATTGAGGCGTGGCCGTTCGAGAGCACGAAGCGGTCCCGGTTGGGCCAGATCGGATCCTGAGGATCGAAGTGCATCACCCGGTTCCACAGCGTATACACCAGCGGCGCCAGGGCCATGGGCGTGCCTGGATGTCCGGACTTGGCCTGCTGGACGGCATCGATCGAAAGCGTACGGATGGTGTTGATACACAGCTGATCAAATTCCGTCTGTGTCGTCGGCTTCGTTGGGGCAGCAAATACGGCACACATGGTGATCTCCTCGCATCCCCAGATCTTGTAGTCGATGTGACCGAGAAACAAATTGAGGCGCGATTGTACACCGAAAAACTTAGGCCGGGATGGTCGAATCCAGATTTCTGTGGAAATGGGATTTCGCATCTAGCGAGCGAGGGGGGACGTCACGCACCGGCGTGTTTCCCTGGAGGGCGCCGCGGGGGTTGAAACTCCGATTCAGGTGAGAAAAACTCTGTCCTGGCTGATCCGGTGTTGCAGAGTGGAGGCCAGCTGATCCACGTCCGTGGCTGAAAGGTGCATCAAATCAGGTTCAAGGATAGGGATTCGATTGGTTCCGACGGCGTCCCGCCGCACTTGAATCAGCAAAGCCTGAAGCGCGTGGGGATCATATTTCTCCGGGGTCATGCGGATCAGTTCCTGAAGCGCGGCTCCTACCGGCAGGCGCGGGCGATAGGGACGATCACTGGTCATGGCATCGAAGGTATCGGCCAGGGCTATGATGCGGACCGCTTGCGGCATTTCGTCGCCATGCAAGCCGTCGGGATATCCCGACCCGTCTCCGCGTTCATGATGCCAGCGCACGATTTCTGGAATCTGCGGCCACGGAAACTGCACATGGCTGACGATCTGATGGCCAACGATGGTGTGGTCGCGCATCTCGCGTGACTCTTCCGCGTCCAGCTTGGAAGCCTTTTCGAACAGTCGCCGATCGACGGCAACTTTGCCGATGTCGTGCAGATAGCCCGCCGACCGCAGCGACGCGACATTGCCCGGTTCCATGCCCAGGGCCTCTCCAATCGACTGTGCGTAGCGGCCGACCCGCAGCGAGTGTCCATGAATGTTGACGTGCTTGACGTCGATCGCGGTGGCGAAGGCCTCAAGCGCGTTGTCGTAAAAGCCGTGCAGCGAGGCCAGCAGGCGCAGGTTCTCGGAAACCCGTTGCGCGAGCGTCTGGCCCAGGGTGTGATTCTGGATGGCGAGCGCAACATAATGGCTGAGCATTTCAAAAGCGTCGAGCGCGTCTTCCTCGTAGAGCGCGTCGCCTTCCCGCCGTCCCAGGACAATCGCGCCGGCAAGCTTTCCCCGGACCTTGAGAGGGCAAATGCATTTGAAGAGCTCGGGCGCAACATTGCCATTGGAACTGAGAAAAACATCGTACGTGGAACTGTTGAGCAGCACCGGGCCGGCGGCGGCGGCGAGGGTGTGAACGTGCCGCGGCAACAGCGGAATCAGCGAGGGGTCGGGCAGTAGTGCGAACCCCAGGGAATCGACCGAGGTCAACAGGGAAGGCCGTTCACCGAAGGAAAACAAAACGGCCTCGCGCGCGCCTGCCGCCTCCATAACGGCCGTCAGCATGGTGCGAGCGGTTTGGCGGAAGTCGCGGTCCGCCGTAAGTTCGGGACCCAAATCCGCCAGTGCTTCGACTGTTTTTAACAGCTTTTTAAGATTGGTTCCCTGCAATGCCTCGTGCGGAGGTGGATGCGAGAAACCAGAGCCCCATCAGCGTAGCATCGTGCCCGTAGCTCGATTATTGGTTAGTTTGGTGCGAGCGACAGCCAGCGGGCACTCGATGCTGAGATCACCCGATCAACAATTGGCTTTCCTTGACAGGCGGGCGGAGTTGGCTCATACTTCGGCGCAAATCAATTCCAGCCGCTGGCGTCCTGCCGTATTTCTACGGTAACTGCCAACTGAGAGAGACGCGTGGCTGTGACCCCTCAACCCAAGCCGATTCGCTCTGGCAAAATACCTGTTGAACTGGATCGCCAGCCATATCCGGAGTGGTCCTCCAGCGCGCCCGCCAAGCTCTCTGAAAATCCTGATGAGGGGAACGTTCTGTCGTCTCTCAAGGAGTTGATTGCAGCCGGGGAGCAAAGTTTGGATTTGATTCTGGGGACGATTACAGATGTCGCCCGGCAACTGACCGGGGCCTCCGGGGCCGCGCTGGCGATGTGGAAGGAAGGGGCGATGGTGTGCCGCGCGCGCACTGGCGACCTGGCCCCAGTTCTCGGCGCCCATTTGAGCGCGAAGACTGGAATTTCGGGCGAGTGTTTGCGCACCGGCAAAATGCAGCATTGCGCCGATACTGAAAATAATCCGCTGGTCGATCTGGAAGTGTGCCGCAGCCTCGGTTTGCGCTCGATTGCTGTCTTACCGATTCGCGGCGGGCGCGCGATCAATGGAATCCTGGAAGTTTTTTCCACCCGGCCCGCCGCCTTCACCGAGCAGCACATTGTGGTTCTGCAAAAACTCGTGATTTTTGCAGAACGGGCGCGCACATCGTATTTACCGACCGCACCGACCGCGGCGCCGCTGCTTCTGTCTGAGCTTCAGAAGATACAGTCCCGCGTTCGGACAAGGTCTGATCGTGACGGGGAAGTGGCGCGCGCTTCCCATCGCACACGATCGCGTCTTCTCATTTTGGGCGCGACGGGCGTCGTGCTGATCTCGCTGCTTGGCGTGGGGATGTGGCTAGGGTTGCGCGGCCCGGGACGTGCCGGCAGCAAAGCGCCTCCGGCGCCGTCCTCTACCAACCCCGCAAGTGTCAGTACTGGAAACTTCCGCAGCGACATTGCGGCCACTTCCACTCTAGACCTTGCCATTGGGCAACCTCCCGACAACGACACGGTCTGGAAGGCGCATCCGGGTGGGGAATCGCTGTCTCCATCCACCGAAAAACCTTCCGCCGGATCTGCGGTAAAGTTCGCCTCGAAAGTGGACGCCGAGGCGGGAAAGAAAATTACGCCAGACCGAGCTCAGGACGGCTCGCGATCGCCCGACGTGGCTGCGAATGTTGTCGTCAAATATGGCGTTCCCAACTCGCAAATTGAATCGAAGAGCGGATCGCACCCGGACTCGCGCTCGAATCTGCATTCTGATGCGACCACGTCTCTCGATCCCCTGTCGATCCCTGCCGGATCGGCAAATTCGTCCGCACTCAACGGAGTTCTGTCCGCGAAAGCTTCAATGCCCGGCTTGTCTCCTCCAGTGTCGCAAGGGGTTTCGGGCGGCCAACTCGTGCACAGCGTTTTTCCTGTTTATCCTGCTCAGGCCCGGGCCCTGCGCCTGGAGGGTCGGGTCGTGTTGGATGCAGTGATCGCGGAGGATGGATCGTTGCGCGATATCAAAGTCGTCGAAGGCCCGTCTTTGCTTGCGCAGTCCGCCGTGGACGCGGTGCAGCAGTGGCGGTACAAGCCTTATGAGCTTGACGGAAAGCCGGTGAAGAACGAAATCAGGATCAAGGTTGACTTCAAGTTTCCCGCTCATGCCGCCTCGCGCTGAAAAGCGTTGCGGGCGTAGCGCCGCGATTTTGGCGGCCCTCGGTCGGGCAAGACGCCCGCCAGACAGCGGGCCAGAGCCGGCGCTACAAGGGTGACGGGATCGACTACACTCGCGGTTCCAACCTCAGATCCCCCGATGATCTGATCGTGATTACCTATACTCCCACCGGGAATGGTTTGCTGTGGGTTTCCGAGCCCACCGAGAGCCCGGCGAATCGCCCTTGCAGCAGTGACATCAGGCCCGTGACCCAGTAGCCGATCACGAACAACAGCAGGAAGGGAACGGTAAAGTAGTTCTCGTTGTCGATGGCATAAAAGACGGCCAGCGCAAAATAAGTTCCGATCAGGAGTTCAATCCACGGGACCCATCCCAGACGTTTGCGGTATTTCTTCGCGCCGACCCTGTCCTTTTTTGATTCAACCCGGTACTTGGGAGTGCGGACGAAGGAGGTCTGCTTGCCCACCAGCGCTTCCAGCACGGCGCGCGTATTCGTAATCGTCAACCCGATTCCGAGGGACATGAGGAGGGGCAGGTAGAGCAGCGATTTCAACCAGCGTTTCGGAAACAATTCCTTTTGCGAAACCAGATAGAAACTGGAAATGGAGAAAGTCGAAGCCAGGAACAAGGGAAGGTCGATATAAAGCATCTGAAACCATCCCTGATAGAAACGAATCACCATGGCGGGCAACAACAGAACCGAGAGCACAATCATCAGCGGATAGCTGAGGTTGGCCGTCAGATGATACACGGCCTCGATCTTGACGTGCCGCGAGACGTCGCTGGCAAATACCTGCGGCAGAATTTTCTTGGAGACCTGGATCAGCCCCTTCGCCCAGCGTGCCTGCTGCGTCTTGAATGCGGTCATTTCCACCGGCAACTCGGCGGGGCACTCTACGTCCTGCAGATAAAGAAACTTCCATCCTTTGAGTTGGGCGCGATAGGAGAGATCGGTATCTTCGGTGAGTGTGTCGTGCTCCCAGCCGCCAGCTTCGTCAATGGCGCGGCGGCGCCACATGCCGGCGGTACCGTTGAAGTTAAAGAAGACGCCGCTGCGTGCGCGTCCTGAGTGTTCGAGAACAAAATGGCCATCGAGCAGAATGGCTTCGACCTGGGTCAGCAACGAGTAGTTGCGATTGATGTGCGTCCAGCGTGTCTGCACCATGCCGACTTTAGGATCGGTGAAGTGATGGATGCACTTCATCAGAAAGTCGGGTGGCGGGACAAAATCGGCGTCAAAGATGGCAACGTATTCGCCTTTAGCCGTTTTCAATCCTGCTTCCAAAGCGCCGGCTTTGTAGCCTTCACGATTGTTGCGATGCAAGTAATAGACGGGATGTCCCAGCGCAGCGTAGCGATCGACCAGAATGCGGGCGACCTCCACGGTTTCGTCGGTGGAATCATCCAGCAGCTGGATGTCGAGTTTGTCTTTCGGATATTCGAGGCGGCAGACCGCGTCAAGCAGCCTTTCCACGACGTACTGCTCGTTAAAAATGGGCAGCTGCACGGTGACGCGCGGCAGGTCTTCGGCGTGAAAATGCGCTGCGGGTTCCGTCGTCTTGTTCTCTTTGTGCTTGTAATAAAGATAGACCAGCCAGTAGCGGTGAGCTCCGTATGTCGCCAGAATAATCAACACGATGAAATAGGGAATCAGCAGCGCCAGGTCGAACGCGTTGATCTGGTAGAGACCCTGAAAAGTCTTGTCCAGAAAGTGCTGGCGCAGATAGGGCCCAAGGCCTTTGGAGGCAAGGATCAGGACCATAGCCAGCGGGGAAGAAGTGGACATCAAATTCATGAACTCAACAGGACCGTGAAGCAAAGGGAAAGAGAGCAGACAGAATATTGTACAGGATCAGTCGTTAGTCGTTGGTCTGTGGTCGTTAGCAAACCCGCAATCGACCAACGACTGGCGCAGACGACTAACGACTAACCAGTAGCGACGTTTTATCGCCACTCCTCTACTACGGGACTTGTCTTCAGGTCTAGCGTCTGATGAGAGCCCTCTTCAACCCTGGCCGCCATTCCACTTGATCCCTGCGACTTCAAGAAGTCTGGGTCGCGGCAGACGCCTTCTTCCAGATCCTGCCAGGCGTATAGCGTGTAGTTGCCAGGAGCCAGACCGCGAACTGTGAAGCGTCCGTGCTGATCGCTCGATCCGATGCCGAAACGATCGGGAAGATTGCGATATTTTTCTTCGGGAACCGCGACCACCATGGCATTGGCAACGGGATGATCATTGTCGACATCTTTTTCCTTCTCAACCACCACGCCTTCGACCATGCCACTTTTGCCGCTCACTACCAGGTCAAGCAGGGTCGGCCCGCTAGCCGTAAATCCGGTCGATACATCTCGTCCGCCCAGGGTCACTGATTTCAGAAAGAACCCCTGCGCGTCGCCGCCATAGACCTGCACGATATAGTTGCCGGGATTCACCGTTTTCCACTCGAAGTTGCCGGAGCGGTCGACCGGCGCATTGGTCCCAAAAAAATCCGGGGACATGAAGAAGCTGAGATCCTCGGGCAATTCGGCCTGGCGCAGGTTGGCCGAGTATTGGGTCAGGTCCGTAGCTGCGCCGCCTTCAACCCTTAGATGACCGGAGAGCCGGAAAGACGGCATGGGAGAAAGTTTCAGGCCGTCCACATCGGCAGCGACGACGGTGACCTCCTGGCGCGCCATGAGCGACTGCGCTTCGTTGGCAATCGCCGCTCCCACTACATAGTTTCCCGGCCCCACCCCGCGCAGTTCGAACTGGCCCTCCGGCCCAATATCGCTCGCCCTTATGGAATCGCCCCGTTTGGAGATTAGCTCCACAACCGGCTTCTGACCGGGCGCGAGGCCAGTAACGACTCCGCGGACGCGATAGGTCCGCCCCGGCACCAGCGTGAAGTTGACCGGCATTTCGTCGCCCGCCTTCAGCGTCAGCGCTGAGACCTGCATGGCATCGTAAGCGCCCGGATAGTAGGTGGTGAGGTAACGACGCTCCGACTGGGCATCGCTCGGGTCGTTGTTCGGGTCAGTGCCTGTCGATGGTTTATCCTGCGGCCGATTGTAATCGCGGAGGTCCGGAGGCGGCAGGGCCACAACCCAGTATTGGCCGGGAAACAATCCGGAGATGCGATATTCGCCAAGATCGTTCGTCGCCACCATTCCCAGGTTTTCCCGAGTCGCCTTCCCTGGTCTTTTCTTTTGTGCGACCACTCGTACCTCGGACATCGGGTCGCCATCTTCATCCGTGATGCGGCCGCTGATGACGGCCGTGGGCAACATTCGAAACAGCAGATCGTCCAAAGGTTGTCCGGCCTGAACCGTGAAAATGTTGGTGTCAGCTTTAAGCCCGCGGCTATTCACACCGACAAAGCCGGCCCTTTCGAGAAAAATCCGGTAACGCCCCGGCGCGACGTTCTCGACGTGGAAATGGCCGTCGGCGTCGGTCGTGGCGGTGTAGCTCTCCCCCTGGGTCTCCGCCACAATTTGCAGCAGCACTTTCTTGAGGGGCCCACTGCCCGGCTCCTTCACGACCGTGCCGGCGATGGAGGACGGCTTCGGTGCGGGTGCGGGGTCTTGAGCGCTCGCAAGCAACGAGGCGCTGAGCAGGAAGAAGGCGAGGGCGAATAAGCGCTTCATCAGAGGTCATCATCATGCGGGGACAGCCGAAAGCTTAACCACAGGGGGCACAGGGCTTCACAGGGGGAAAGCCTCCATCCCCCGTGTTCCTCTGTGCCCCCTGTGTTTAAGCTTTCTGTTGCCCCCGCGAGAAATTCAGTTCAGGAAATACTGCCGGTACAACGTGTCCCGCTGCGCCGGCCGGAAGCCCGCATCGCGTATGATGCGCCGCAATTCTTCTTCGGTTGTGCAGTTGGTGACGCCCGCGGCGCGGACGACATTCTCCTCCAGCATCACCGAGCCCACGTCGTTGCCGCCGAAGCGCAAGCCCATC
>OBLU010005721.1_pt1 | contig 11110 bp, 7 predicted proteins | sample 1518681 | NCBI WGS metagenome assembly OBLU01 (sample SAMEA3539304, study PRJEB22396) | soil metagenome | biome: tundra; feature: field; material: soil | place: USA | collected 2010-05 | depth 0.15 m
ATTCCTTTGAGCCGGACACGCCCTGATCGACGTACTCGCTGGTGATGGTCCAGCCGCGGCGGGAAGCGTACTCCCGGAGTTCGGAAAGTTGCATCTCGGGATCTTGGCCGTTCAGGGTTGATACCCGGGCGTACAGAGCCACGCGGGAAATTGCGACAGGCGGTTCTTGAGTGAGTGAAGACGCGGTGTTACGGTGATTGACAGCCATTGGGTGCCTCCTATCAGGTGCCCTGGTTAGCGTCGTGTCGGTGTTATCAGCACTGGCACGGCGCGTTTCTGTTCAGGCCGATTTCTTCCGGCCTCTGCCTTGTCCATACTCCACAGTCGTTCTTTCAATTTTCACGATTGTCTCAACGAAGGGGTTCACCCCATTCGACTGTGCCCAATTTTGTGCCCACTCGCCGTTTGTACGTGCTTGGCTCGCAGTGAAGCGCAGAGCGCGAAACCCGCATAAATACTGGCGAATCCAACTCGGTGCAAACTGCGCTAAGTTGTTGATTTGTCATGCGGCAAGTCCTCCGGAGCAATAGGCCGGGAGTTCGAATCTCTCCGGGCGCGCCAGAGTTCTTCCTTCCTCTAGTCGTTGCTGGCGTTTCGGCCTCTCTTTCAGTTCCTCTCAATACAGATAATGCCCGATTTGCGCCAACTTAGAAAAGCAAGCGGTAAATTTCCCGATGGCCGCCCATCGGCCCCAAAGCCTCGTCCTTAGCTTCACAAAGATGCGTATGTGAGGCCCCTGCTTGGAGGTGGACGCTGGTGGACGGCTGCCGCCGAATGTCCGGGCGGAATGGCAAGCGAAGAAGCCGGGCTTTCTGAAAGGCCCCCGTCGGCAAGGACACGCAATCAACAACCAGAAGGAAGCGACGCTGTCGCTGGTTCCCAAGGGCTTGATCGTTGGACACTTGAAACTTGGTAGCGTCGCGGTTGCCGACCCGATACAGGTGCGTTATCCGACTGGGCGATTGCGGGAGAGGATGCCACTGCTGCTTTCTGAACAGTACATACAGGCAAACCAAACCCGTGGGACCTGTTCCGGATCAACCAACTGCTATCCGCCGCTGGGACGCGCAGGCTCAGGGGTCGCCTGAAATTTTCCATATATTCTGCAACACCCAGCGCAAGATGGTTACAAAACTTGACCGTACCCGATCCCTATCACGCGGACGGCGCAAAACTATTCAAGTCGTCGGACCTTTCATTCCTTGCAATACGTAACTCAGCGATATTCGGATTTATAGGATGCCGAAAATTCCGCTGTGCTGACGACAACCAAAATAAAGAGCTGGCCCATAAATCTGAATTGGGAAGTCCGCTCGTAGTACGGGCTGTGGATCAAAGCTGGGGGCGCCCATTCCACGGGGGGCAGATCTTCCATCGACCGTCCACTAACTTCACTCAATGAGGAAACAACCATGAAGAAAGCAAATTCACTCTTGGTCCTCGCGATGTCGATACTCATGCTGGTTCCGACCGGCGTGTTTGCCTCCAGTCATCGCGAAGCGCCCATCACCGCTCTGGATCACGCAGCCGATGTTACCGACTGGTATGCGTTCGTAAGCTACGATCATCCGGATCGCGTCACCATGATCCTGAACGTCGATCCTTTCCTTGAGCCAGCCAATGGCCCCAACTATTTTCCTTTCGATCCCAATGTCCTGTATGAAATGGAAGTCGACAACAATCAGGACGGGGTGCCGGACATCACCTTCCAGTTCCGTTTCAAGACAGAGATTCGGCAGCCCGGAATCTTTACCGGCTTTGTCGGAGGGATTTTTGGTATTCCCCCGATTACCTCCTTGAACGGCCCTGGCTCGGAGGGTCTTAGCCTTCGCCAGACTTACACCGTCACCATGATCAAGAACGGAGCAACCACCGACCTGACCAAAGGCAAGACGGCCTACGCGGTACCTTCGAATGTTGGTCCGCTCACCATGCCCGACTACAATTCGCTCTTCAACCAGGGCGTGGTCGATCTGGGGAACAACGTCCGTGTCTTCGCCGGGACGGTGGACGATCCGTTTTTCATCGATTTGGGAGCAGCCTTCGACTCGCTCAATTTCCGCATGGGTGTCGGTGGCATATTGTCCCAAGCCGTTGATTCTGACGACAAGAACAACTATGCGCCGGACGCTGTGGCGGGCTACAACGTCAACTCGATCGTGCTCGAAGTCCCCATCACCATGCTCACCGTGGATGGCAAGCTTCATGGCGCGGGTGAGAAACAAGCTGTACTTGGAACCTACGGAGCCACTGCGCGGCCCCAGATAACCGTTCGTCGAGTAGGTGGCACCTATGTGTTTGGGAACACGAATTTCGTGCAGGTCAACCGCGAAGGCAACTCGCTCATCAATGAACTGATCATTGGTACGGGTTCCAAGGACAAGTTCAGCACCGACGATCCTAAAAATGATGCCCAGTTTGCCAGCTTCTTCCTCGATCCGCTGCTGGCGCATCTTTTCAACTCCGTTCTGGGTGTTCCCATTCCGGCCGCACCGCGTCTTGACCTGTTGCCGTTGGTTCAGTACATGGCCCCCATTTGTCCGGGATGCGGGCCGAACGATGTCGGCCCGATTGCTGACCTACTTCGTCTGAACACGGGCATTCCTCCCACGCCGGTCGCTCAGCAGAAACGTCTGGGCTTCCTGGTGGGAGACAACGCCGGTTTCCCCAATGGGCGTCGGCCGGTCGATGACGTTGTGGACATCGCGTCACGCGCCGTTGCGGGCATTCTGGCTGACTCCAAGAAGTACGGTGCGCCGATCGGTGACGGCGTCAACCTTAATGGAATCGGCTATGGCGCCACGTTCCCGTATGTGTTGCCTGCCAACAGCGGACGAAACAGCGTACACGTCGGTCCCGGTCAGCAGGGTTGCTCAGGCCAGCCGATGGGCATCTGCCCCATTAACTAACTCAACCTCGTGGCCGCCGCGGACCTGGGTACGGCGGCCACGAACTTATTTCTACAATGAGGAATGTCATGAAGAGAATTGCTGCCCTGCTGCTGATCACGTTGACCGCATTCGCGGCCACTGCTCAAAACAACGACGCGGCCCAGACCGTTCTTTCGCCGGCTGAGCAAAATATGGCGGCCGCTCGGAAACTGCTCGAGAAGAACCCCAAAAACTATGAAGCCTACAACGCGCTGGCCCTGGCCCTTTCACGGCGTGCACGAGAAACCTCCGACGTTCGCTATTACGCCGAGGGCGAAGCCGCATTGCAAAAGTCATTCGAGATCGCGCCCGACAACTTCGACGGAAAACGAATCCAGGTGTGGCTGCTGCTGGGGAAGCATGAATTTGCCGCGGCGCTGGACGAAGCCAGGAAGCTTAACAAGAAGATGCCCGACGACGTGATGGTTTACGGCTTCCTTACCGACGCCAACGTGGAGCTTGGAAATTACAACGATGCCGAGCACGCTGCACAGTGGATGTTGAACTTGCGACCGGCAAATCAGCCCGCGGTGACCCGTGCGGCCTACCTGCGAGAATTGTTTGGCGACATCGATGGCGCTCTCGATCTGATGAACATGGCCTTTCAATCCAACCCGCCGACGCAGGTGGAGGACGGAGCATGGATCTTGTCCCAGATGGCGCATCTGAACCTGTCCATCGGGAATCTGGACCAGGCAGAAAAAGAGCTGAACCAGGCCCTCGCCATGTTCCCTGGATACCACTATGCCTTTGGCAATCTGGCCAAGGTACGGATCCAGCGGAAGCGTTACGGCGCTGCCGTGGATTTACTGACGCAGCGCTATCAGGCAGCCCCGCATGCTGAAAACCTTTACGATCTGGCCGTCGCCCTCCAGTTAGCTGGCCGCAGTGACGAGGCGAGTAAGGCCTTTGCGGAGTTCGAGCACAAGTCGCTTCTGGAAACGGACCGTGCCGACAATTCAAACCACGAGCTCATTTTCTATTACACGGACTACGCTAACCGCCCTGACAAGGCACTGGATGTCGCTCAGCGCGAAATCGCCCGGCGCCGCGACGTGCACACGCTGGACTGCTATGCGTGGGCGCTGTATAAGAACGGAAAGTACGCTGAGGCGCACACGCAGATCGAAGCCGCCTTGGCGGTGGGGATCCGCGAGGCCAGCATTTTCCGTCACGCCGGAGAGATCGCCTTGCAGACGGGAGACAAGCCGGCGGCCGAGCGCTACCTGCGCGAAGCGGTACGCCTCAACACGCTGGGCTCCGAGCAGGCGGGTACAACCTTGGCGCTGCTGCAGACGGCGCCGAACGTAGCAAAATGATGGTCACCCACAGAGGGAGTATGAAGACCGGCCATCACATCATGATCGTTTCTTTGCTCTGCATGGTAGCGACCGTGGCATGGGCGGAAACGTCTCCCCTCAGCGGGCACGTACTCGATCCGCAGGGAGCCCCAGTCTCCGGCGCGAAGGTTCAAATCCTGAACGCCGGGGGCTCCATGATAGGTGATGCCGCCAGCGATGAGCAGGGCGCTTTCATCATCTCCAGCGTTGCTCCGGGGCAGTATCAGTTGACCGCCGAAGCGCCCTCATTCTTGACTGTAATCTCCAACGTCTCGGTCGCCGCTGGTCAGCCCACAAAGATAGATTTGCAGTTCCAACAGATCGCTTCTTCCATACAAGCCGTTACGGTGGTGGCTTCGGAACCGTCATCGCTGACGCCCGATCCCGCGCAGAGCATCATCTTCCATGACCAGGTGCTCGACGCCAATCCCGGCCGCCCGGGAGCGCCGATCTCCATACCGGGACTTCCCATTGAGACCGCCTCGGGCGGGATCAAGGCGCCGCAGTACTTCGCTCCGGGCGTGGCCGGCGATCACGGCGAGCCGATTGGCCAATATTTTCAGATTGGCAATTTCCTGTATCCCAATAACCTGCCGGCCAACGCGCATGGCAACGGCTATGCCGATCCGAACACCCTGATTCCTCTGACCATTGACGGGGTCACGGTGGACGGCGGTGCGTTCAACGTTCGCGAGGGCAACAACTCGATCGATCTGGCCGCGACTTATATTCCGCGGCAACGGGTGAATACATTTTTGCAACTGACTGGCGACTATCGCGATGCCGACCTGATTGCCGGCTGGAGCCCGCAAGATTCGCAGACCAATGCGTGGATCGCGATAGAGGTCGCTTTCGGCAACGGATTTCTCGATCGCCTGGAACATCGCCAGCAATATAAGCTGAACGGCTTTCGCCAGTTCAACCTCGGTCGTCATCAGCTCAGCCTGTTTGGTACGGGATATTACGGGTCGTCCTACATTCCGGGACTGATTCCGATCCATGAAAAGGTTCCCGGCGACACCATCGACAGCCGTCAAGTCGATTACACGCACAACTTCCTTGGACTGGTCACCGACAATTGGAAGCTCAGCGAACAGCGGCAAATATCGTTCTCCGGATTCTTTCGCAACTATGCGCTCACCTTGCGGTCGAACTTCGGCGATGGACTGATTCAACAGAGTGAAGACCGTAATGTGGTTGGCGGGGAGACGATGTTCGTGCAGAGCGTGCGGCCATGGCTGGCCGTCATGGCGGGCGTTGACCTGCGCCGCGACGCTCCGCGCAACCTGAATTTGAAGCACATTGACGACAATGGCGTCTTCCAGCCAGTGACCAGCAACGACCTGACCTTGTCATTTGTGGAACCGTTTATTTCGCTCGATGGGACGGCGAGCCGATATCTGCACTTCAACCTGGGAGTTCGTCAGGAAGAAGTTTGGATGGACAACCGTGATCTCATCCACCCACAGAACTCGTTCAACAAACTCGCGAGCCTGCCCCTGCCGAAGGCGACGATCACGCTGCTGCCGCCCGACAGGCCCTATCTTCCGACGGTGTCGTTCAGCTACGGAGAAACATTTCATACCAACGATCCGCGGATCGGGACAGGCTCTGCCTCGCCAACGCTGCTCGCACCGTCGCGCGCGTATCAACTCGTGATCTCCAAAGTCATCAAACAGACGCAGTTCTACGTCACCCTCAGGCGCGTCTCGAATTCGCTGGAGCTGGCGAAAATTGATCCCGACACCGGATTACAGGAGATCGTCGGGCCATCGCTCAACAAGGTGTTGTCGGTATCAGCGCAACGCAACTTCTCGCGGGGTGCGATCTATGTTTCCTACGCACAGGCCGACGCGCGGGACCGCGAGAGTGGCCAGCCTATTCCGGAGGCCCCGCGCATGATCTGGGACGCCGTCGGTTCGTACAACCGCCTGCCTTTTCATCTGCGGGCTCGCGGCGAGTTTGAGTTTGTTAAAGCCAAGCCGTTGGACAATGGATTGACCGGCGTACCGGTAACTGAGATCAGGGGCGCGCTGCTTAGGCCTTTTCTGGAGGACCGCATGTCCATTGCGGCCAACTTCCTCATTACCCACGGATACACGGGACAGACCGTCGAAACGCTGGCGTATCCGGCGGGAACCGAACCAGTAGATCGCGTCGTGGGCGTACCGCTGAAGTCGTATGTGTCGCTGAGCTGGACGTACTACTTCAAGGCAAAGTGACACCGTCCACTGGTTCACTTTGCGACAAGTCTTGGCTAATCGTGAATCAATCGCGAAACCCAGTTTCGCAGATACTGTGGAGACTCCAGAGCCCCAGAACAATGCTGCACGATGCTCCAAAGCTTCTGCACGGCAAATCCGTGCGGCCATGCAGAGGGCGCGTGCTCGACTGACACATACAGGATGTTTCTTTTGGCGACCCAGATGCGCACCGGTGCGACATTCTCTTCGTTTTCGCGGTTCGCTCTGTTCTAATACTCTCTGCACGCTAATCACCCTGCACGACTGGGGGAAGGATTCGTCTCTTGCTTTGGCTTCGCCGTATAGCGCTCGCGCTCGCATTCATCTCTGCTTTTCTCCTCACGGCCTGGGCCGTCGCCGCGCTTTACTTCGATTTTCAGGTCCCCAGTTTGCGGGTTCCGCTAGCAGTGCTGTACCTCGTGCTGATGCTCGCGGCGTTCTTCTTTCTTCGGCCTCGCCCCAGCCGCGTACTGGTTCTCTTCGCCGGTTTCGTGGTCGTTGCCCTTTGGTGGTTTTCGCTCCAGCCCACCAACCACCGCAACTGGCAGCCCGATAACGCCCAAACTGCCTCTGCCGATATCGATGGCGAACACATCACAATTCATAACTTTCGCAACTGTAGTTATGTCACCGAGCTCGACTACACCTGCCAATGGGAGACCCGCTCCTTCGATCTTGCCAACTTGACCGGCGCCGACATTTTTATCACTTGGTGGGGTCCAACCTTGATCGCGCATCCTATCGTCAGCTTCGATTTCGGTCCGCAGGGTCACGTTCCGATCTCGATCGAGACCCGCGATGTTGTGGGCCAGAGCTACTCCGCCGTCCGTGGATTCTTCCGCCAGTATGAGTTGGCATACATCGTCAGCGACGAACGCGACGTTGTCCGCCTGCGCACCAACTTTCGCAAGGACGAGGAAGTCTACATCTTCCGCACCACCGTCAAGCCGCAACTCACGCGCAAGATATTTCTGGATTATCTACACCGCGTGAACGACCTGCACAACAATCCTGAGTGGTATAACGCCCTGACCAACAATTGCACCACCAACATCGACGTCTCGGCGTCGCAGGCCAAGGGCAGGAGCACCATTTGGAACTGGCGCGTCCTGCTCAACGGCAAGATGGACGAGATGATGGATGAGCACGGCACCCTGGTGAACGGAGGATTGCCGCTCCCGGAACTGAAGGCCCAGGCCCATATCAACCCAGCGGCGAAGGCTGCGGACGATAGTCCCGACTGGTCGCAACTCATCCGCGTTGGCCGCGTCGGCTTCACCACTCTGCCGGCCGCTACAACTCCCGCGCCATAGACTGCATCCGCAGGCGGTTTTTCCGTGGTCATGTTTGTTCAGTCTCGCCCCGGCAAATGGCCTATTTCACCGCGAACACCAGGAAGTAGTCCATCCGATCATCCTTCACCCATTCATCGTGCTCCTCGATCAGTCGGTACCCGGCCTCCTCCGCTTCCTGCAGCACAACCTTCTTCTGCACTCCGTGGTTCTCGCCATTTCCGTCGCGGTCGATGATGCCGACTCTGGCTCCCGGTCGCAGCGCGGACCGCAGATTCCGTAGCAAATCGACCGGTTTGGCGATCTCGTGATAGGTCTTCAGCATCAAAACCGCGTCCACGCTGTCATCCGGCAATTGCGGCGAATCTTCTTTTCCTGGCACGGTCCTCACATTCCGTAGGTTCTCCTTCTGCGCCCGCTCATCAATATGCCGAATCGCCTCCGGGTTGATCTCGACCGCATAGACTTTGCCGCTCTCCGTTACCCGCCGGGCTGCGCGAACCGTAAACCACCCTGACCCTGCTCCGATGTCGGCGACGGCTTTGCCTGGAGTTATACCGAGTGCATCCATCACTTGGTTGATATGCAACTTCTGCTCGCGGTCGGGATAATCGAAGATCGAGAGGTCGCCACTGTACGGCGGACTAGTCTTACGCTGCTGCACCGGCGCCGCGGCAGTGGTTTGGCCCCACAGCGGTCGCAACCCAGGAGCGACCTGCAGCGTCAACCACAGCCAGACGAGGCACGTGGCGATACGGCGAATCTTTATCATTGGCCTCCCCAACGAACCATCACAGGTAGCATGACATCAATCCCCCGCCGTGGACATGTAGCCCCGCCAATTTTCTGACGCACCGTCACTCTTGCCGCCGATGCCGCCAATTGTCAGGCCGATTCTTTCTCGCTATGACGTATGCGTTCTGCGACGCTAGCATTTACCATAGAGCGTTGGCGTGGGGAATGACTTGATTGCTTTCCACCTGCCGGAGTACCTTTATTTGGTCTCTTTAACGAACCAGTGTTTGCTTGGCAGTGAAACGTGTCGGCGGTAGTTTTTCAGGCCACTAGGAGATCCATGACAGCGTTGAAGAGCACTCTTTCTCTCGTTATTTGCTTTCTATTGTGCGGGTTTATCCTCTCGTGCGCCGGCGGAAAGCCCCCCGTTCCGGTGCTTCCGTTGATCATCAGTCCGGCCCCTCTACCCGTAGCTGTCATCAATGTGTCTTACTCCGCAACGTTGACCTCTGCTGGAGGCGTCGGGCCGTTCACTTGGGCCATGGCTTCCGGCACCCTGCCGCCGGGACTCACCATCAGCACTGGCGGCGTGATTAGTGGAACTCCTACGGTGCTTGGCACCACGTCCTTTAAGGTGCAGGTAACCGACTCGCAAACGCCTACGGCTGCCGTCGACATCGCCACCGAGTCCATCACCGTCAACAATATTTTGGCGGTCACCACGACCTCGCTCACGGACGGATCGATCAACGTTCCCTATACCGCGTCACTCACGGCTAGTGGCGGTGTGCCGCCCTACACTTGGAGCATCACCTCCGGCAGTTTGCCCACCGGCCTCAGCCTTTCCGCGTCTGGATTCATCTCCGGCACGCCGACCACCCAGCAGATCTCGACCTTCACCGTGCAGGTCAGCGATTCGCAGTCGCCTGCCTCTACTGCCACTGCGACATTGAGCCTCACCATCGGCGGGCCCACCTCCCGCTTAAATGGTAACTACGTTTTCTCGCTCTCGGGATACAGCCAGGGCGGCCTCGTACTCCAGGCGGGTAGCTTCACCTCCGACGGCAAGGGCAACATCACCAACGGCCTCATGGATTCCAATAGCGCCTCCGGTGTGCAAACCAAGCTGGCGTTTACCGGCACATATTCGCTGGACGCGACTGACCTCGGTCCCATGACTCTGGTTATCCCGGCCTTGGGCACCTTCACTTACCAGTTGGCGGTACCGGTCAACGGGACCATCCGCTTCATCCAGAACGGTAGCGCTGGGGGCCAGGGATCGGGCGTCATCCGCAAAGTAGGAACTGGGGCGAAAATCACGGTCGCCTCGCTTGCCGCAACGTGGGCGTTCGGTTCCTTCGGGGCCGATTCTGCCCTCAGTCGCTTCGCTTCCGCCGGTACCTTCGTGGCCGACAACACCGGTAAGTGGACCAGCGGCGTTGAGGATACCAATGACAACGGCAGTATGGCCAACAAAGTTGCCTTCACCGGATCGTTCGTCGCCATCGATGCTGTCACTGGACGTGGCACTGCGACCCTTTCCGTCACCAACGGCGCCACCACCAATTACAGCTTCTACCCCGTGTCGTCCAGCGAACTGATCATGCTGGGTATCGATCCCGTCTCCACCACGGCCCCGCTCGCACTGTTAACGCTCGACACTGTTTTCCCACCCACAGGCGGCTTCACCAATACATCCCTCAAGACAACCACGGTCGCTGAACTCCAGGGCGTGGCCCTCTCCAACAGCGTCCCCGTTCCCGATGTGCTGCTGGCCTTCGTGACCTTCGACGGCGCGGGCGGCCTCACGGTTAGCACTGACGAGAATTCCGGCGGAACTCTCAGCACCAACAAGTACACCGCCACCTACAACGTCGAGGCCAACGGGCGTACCACGTTGACCGGCTTCGGAACCTCTCCCATCATCTTCTACTTGTCATCGAACATCGCTTTTACTGTAGGAAGCGACGCGTCGGTGTCTGCAGGAACTCTCGTCCCGCAGTCCGGAACGCCGACCACGCCTCCCACCTTCCCGATCAGCGGGACATATCAGGGCGGTACTATCGTTGCGGTGCTTCCCAGCGTTACGGTTGAGGCTGACTCTGCCACTCCCGACGGCAATGGCAATTTCCCGCTGACTTACGACACTAGCGGGCCCGGCGGTCCGCAGCAGGGCCTGACCCTGACAGCAACCTACAGCGTCGATTCCACCGGACGCTCACCCTTGGCCGTGAACGGGGCAACTATCGGGATCGCTTACGTAGTCAACACCTCGAAAGTCTGGGTGCTATCCACCGACGCCAATCCGAAGGTGAACTCGATCGAGAAATAGATCTGATAAGTGGCTCTGGTTTGTGATTTTGAAGTTCGGTTGCGCCACGCAATCATAGGGTGCCCCACACAAGCTTCTATTGCTTGTGTGGGAGTGCATTATGGTGTGAGCGTTAGCACACCGCGGTGCGAGGGCGTAACCGCAGATAGAGTGGGGTAGGGTACTGGTTGATTTTCCGCTGTCATCCTGAGAGTTTGTGACTAAATTCAGCTTTCAGTTCACCGCAGGCAAGCTGTAC
>OBLU010005722.1_pt1 | contig 11108 bp, 9 predicted proteins | sample 1518681 | NCBI WGS metagenome assembly OBLU01 (sample SAMEA3539304, study PRJEB22396) | soil metagenome | biome: tundra; feature: field; material: soil | place: USA | collected 2010-05 | depth 0.15 m
GCGGGGTAGTAGAACTCGTCCTCGTTTTCGATGTTCATGGCTCCGGTGTAGCCGTTTTCGGCCAGGACGGCAAAGAATCCTTTCCAATCGACCGATCCCTGACCGGGCAGGCGGAAGCGCCACCACCTGGCATTATTCACGGGATTGATGCCCGTACGGCGCAGGACATGCCAGAGGATTTCGCAGTCCTTGAGGTGGACGTCGTAGATCTTCCCGGCGAAATCGCGGGCGGCCTGGACGGGGTCCATGAACTGCCAGACGAGGTGCGAGGGGTCGAATTGCAGTCCTACATGGGGGCTGTCCTGGAAGCTCTTGAACAGGGCTTCCCAGCCGACCGGCCCGGTGGCGATATTGGGACCGCCGGCGTAGGGTTCCCAGAGGAGGCGGACGTTGTGCTTTTCGCAATACGGGAAATACTTCCCGGTGTAGACTTTGACGATTTCGTCCACCTGTTCCTGCAAGGGGCGGCCCTTGATGGTGCCGCTCTGGCCGCCGATGTTGGGGATGCCGAGCTTGCCGCATAGCTCAATGCAGGCGATAGTGAATTGGTTCTGCTTCTCGCGCGCGGCGGGGTCGGGATCGATGTGGTTCCCATCCACGGCCAGCGCGGATACATAGATTCCGGAGCGTTGGATCTTGTCCTTGATGGAGGCGATGGCGGCATCGTCCAGTTTGGCGGGGTCGAGCCGTAGCTGCATGCTGGTGAAGCCCTCGGCCTTGACGAACTCGAGATTGGAATCGGAGTACTGACAGAGCACGCCGAGGCGGGGTTTCCAGTTGGGATAGCGGCGTTGGGCTTGGGCAGCGGCCGCCGCCGAGACGGCGGCCAGAAGGGAACGTCGTGTGAGGGTCACTTACAGACTATATGCGGGTCCGGTATCCGATGGCAAGTAGCGGGATTACCGGCGGCGGCGAAACCTGCTGAGCGCGATCAGGAGTACACCCGTACCCATGAGGAGCACCGTGCCGGGTTCCGGCGCGGCACACGGGACTTCGGTCATGAAGCGCTGGAAATTTGGGTTGAATGTGTCGACGTTGCCGCTGATGGTGACCGGGATCCACATGGTGACGCTCCGCAGATAATCGGGATAGTTCAGTGTGGGGTTACTCAGGTTGTTTTGCGCCATAGCAATGAAAGGCGCCGCATTGCTATCGGGCGGATAACTACCCAGGGTTTGCATGGTCTGCCAGATGGCCATGGAAATGGGACCTTCCCTGGTATTGACATTCGCGTTGTCCCCGGTAGGCTTAGCTCCCTGGGCCAAGGCGTAGGAGGCCAGGAATGCCGCTTCTTGTTCCTCGTTAACCACGCTCGTCGTCTGAGTGGGATAGCCCGTAATACCGGTGGTGCCATGGATCACGTCGTACAGATTGGTCAAGATTCCCGTGGTGCCGGCGACGTGATTGGCCGGATCGGGGGCGGTGGGGGCGGGATCGTCCCCGTCGAGGCAGAAAACCGCTAGGGACAGGTTGACGCCGTTACCCACCACATTTGCCGAATAAGGGGCGACGAGGCCAAGCGTGAACTGTGAATAGCTGTAACCGCCGCCCAGCGTGATCGTGGTGGTGATGCCGTTGGCCTGCAATGCCGGGCAAAGCAGCATGACTGTCAGAGTGCTGAAAATTGTCAGGAAGAATTTCCGGGGGTGAGGGCGCATTTGATTGGTTATCCTTTGTTAACAAGTCAATAATCCCACTGGAAAACACGGATGAACATAGAACGGGAGCCCCGGATTCCCGTAAACGGTAATGCCGCGGTACCGGGACTTTTGACTCCGATTCTTATCTCGGTACCGGGGTTTTCCGATGCACAAAAGAACGCGCGGAATTAGCCGATAAGCAGGATGTGATCTCTCTGAAGAAGCTGATCGAATCGAATCAGGAAGAACTACTGCGCGGCACGCTGCGCGCGTACCGCGCCGCCCTGGAGGCGATGGGCAACAGTGGAGTGCAGGCGTGCCCTCCGCTGGGCACACAATTGCAGCTTGGCCTGTGGAACTTGCAGCACCGGCTGGCGGACGAAGCGACGCCGAACCGGGTGCGTGAAACCGAGGCGCGGGTGGCCGCCGAATTGCAGCAATGGGGGGAGCGGAGCGCCGGCTATTACAGGGGAAAGACCGAGGAATTCAAGGAAATCATGATGATCATGGCGCGCGCGGCGGAAGCCGTGGGCGCCCGCGACCAGCGCTATTCCACGCAATTCAGCGAGTTCACCGCGCGGCTGCAGACGCTCGCCACCATGGACGACCTGGGCAAGATCCGCGACTCGCTGGTGTTGAGCGCCCACGAATTGCAGGCCGGCGTGAACCAGATGGCGCAGGACGGCGAGGCGGTGGTCACGCAGATGCGCGGCCAACTGCGGCAGTATGAGGCCAAGCTCGAGGAGGCCGAACGGTTGGCGTCGGTGGACAGCCTGACCGGCCTGGCGAACCGGCGGAGGATGGAAGCGGTGCTGGATCTGCGCGTGGAGCAGAGGATGCCGTTCGCGGTACTGATCTTCGATTTGAACGGTTTCAAGCAGGTCAACGACACCTACGGGCACATGGCGGGCGACGAGGTGCTGAAGCAATTCGCCAGCGAACTGCGCGCCGCCTTCCGCGCGATGGACGATGTGGGGCGGTGGGGCGGCGACGAATTCATCGTGGTGCTGGAAAGCGATCTGCGGGAGGCGCGCCAGCATGTGGAGCGGGTACGGAAATGGGTATTTGGGAGTTACACGGTGCACGGCGAAGGGCCGCCTCGCAAACTACCGGTGACTGCGGCCGTGGGAGTGGCGGTGTGGCTGGAGGGAGAAAGCATGACGCAGATGTTCGCCCGGGCGGATGCGGAGATGTATCGGGAAAAAAAGGCGCTGGGGCGCCCGTCTACACCAGCTTGAGGTACGCGTAGATTACCGGCAGGGCGAACAGGGTGCTGTCCACGCGGTCCAGGAATCCGCCGTGGCCGGGGAGTATGCCGCCGCTGTCTTTGACGTGCGCGCCGCGCTTCATGGCGGATTCGGCGAGGTCGCCGAACTGGCCGGCGACGTTGGCGGCCGCGGTCAGCGCGATGGCCTGCCATAAGGGCACGCTGGGGAGAAAGCGCTGCAGGTAGAGGGTTCCCACCACCGTGGCGGCAAAAACCGAGGCGAGGGAACCTTCCCAGGATTTCTTCGGGCTGACGCGCGGAGCCAGTTTGTGTTTGCCGAACGGGCGCCCGATATAGTAAGCGCCAATATCGCCGACCCAATTGAGCAGCAGGCCGTACATCAGCCAGTGTGGATTGAGTTCGCGCAGCGGGCGCGCGCATTTCCAGCATCCGAAGACATAGAGGACGCCGGTGAGGAGCAGCGCGCCGCGGGGCAAGAAATGCGTCAGATCTTTCTCGCGCATGACCATGACCAGCGTCATCACGGTGATGCCCACCAGGGCCATCCAGGGGACGTCCCACCAGACCAGCAGCAGTAAGCCCGCGCCGTAGCCCACCACGCCGGGAGCGCCCAACCCATAGCCGGCGGCAATGTCGTTGTATTCCCGATAGCAGAGGCAGGCAACGGTCGCCAGAACGGCCAGGAAAATCCACGAATTGGCCCACAGGACGACCCAGGTGACGATGGGGACGAGGGCTAATGCGGTAAAGACGCGCTTCATGAGGGGCGGAGCGAAGCGAGCAGGGGTTCCTCGGCGGACTTGGCTTCGGTGTCGACACCCGCCCCGCTGAGACCGCCATACCGGCGATCGCGCTTCTGGTATTCCAACACGGCCTGCAGCAGGTCCGTACGTGTGAAATCCGGCCAGAGCGTGTCGGTCACGTAGAGTTCGGAGTAGGCGATCTGCCAGAGCAGGAAGTTGCTGATGCGCATTTCGCCGGAAGTGCGGATCAGCAGATCGGGGTCGGGGCAGGAGGCGGTGTACAGGCAGGTGGCGATCAGGTCCTCATCCATCTTCAGGGTTTGAATGCTGCCGTCGAGGCGCGCCATTTCGAGGATGGAATTGACGGCATCGACAATCTCGGCGCGTCCGCCGTAATTGATGGCCAGGTTGACCAGCAGACCGCGGTTGGCCGAGGTGGCGTCCACCGCGGCATCGAGTTCGCGCCGCACTTGAGCGGGCAGCGCATCGAGGCGGCCGATGGCTTGCAGGCGAATATCGTTCTTCTGGAGTTCCGGGAGTTCCTGTTTGAGGTAGTAGCGCAGCAGCCGCCACAGGGTCTCCACTTCGGCCCGCGGGCGCTTCCAGTTCTCCACCGAGAAGGCGTAGAGGGTGAGCACCTTCACGCCCAGCCGAGCACAGGTTTCCACCGCGGTCCGCACCGGTCCGATACCGGCTTTATGACCGGCTACACGCGGCAGGAAGCGGCGTCTCGCCCAACGGCCGTTGCCGTCCATGATGATCGCAATGTGCGCCGGCAGCCGGGCAGGGTCGATAGCCTGCGCCAAATCCCAGTCCTTCTCACCTGGCTGGAGCGCTTCCAGTAGTGCCTTCATTCGGTAATTCCTTATGGTACACCACGGCTTCGGGAATCGCCCACGTTGCAGGCGGTACGCGATAGAATCGCAGGATCATGCGATTTCTGCTGATTCCTCTGATCGCGCTGGCGGCGCACGGCGCGGACTATCAACTGAAGGCGACGCCTGGCACGGTGGTGTGGGGCTATTACTGGTCGGCGGCGAAGCCCGTGTTGCGCATCAAGTCGGGCGATCGGGTGACGATGCAGACTTTGATTACCAACAGCCCGGAGCGTCTGCTGGCGGCGGGAGTCAAGGCGGAGGACATCGAAGCGGAGTTGAAGGCAATCTATGCGGAGGTCCAGGACAAGGGTCCGGGCGGCCACATCCTGACGGGGCCGATATTCGTGGAGGGCGCGGAGGCGGGCGACACGCTGGAGGTGCGGATTCTCAGCATCAAGTACTCCATTCCATACGCCTACAACGGTTTCCGGCCAACCAGCGGCGTGTTGACGGCGGAGGATTTCCCCAAAGGCGCCACCAGGATTATTCCGCTCGACGCCAAACGCAACGTGGCCAAGTTTTCGGAGCACATCGAAATCCCGCTGCGGCCGTTCTTCGGCAGCATGGGAGTGGCGCCTCCCGAAGCGGCGGGACGGGTGTCGAGCGCGCCGCCGGGAACCCATGCGGGCAACCTGGACAACAAGGAACTGGTGGCGGGGACGTCCTTGTTCATCCCGGTGCATGTGGCCGGCGCGTTGTTCGAAGCCGGCGACGGCCATGCGGGGCAGGGCAATGGCGAGGTGGACATCACGGCGCTCGAAACCTCGCTGGTGGGTACGTTCGAGTTCGTGGTGCGCAAGGATCTGCACTTGAAAGCGCCACGCGGGGAGACGTCCACCCACTTCATCGCCATGGGACTGAATCCGGATCTGACGGAGGCGCTGAAGATGGCGGTGCGCGAGGCGATCGATTTCCTGGTCACGGAGAAGGGCCTCTCGCGCGAAGACGCCTACATGTTGTGCAGCACGGCGGTGGATTTCAACGTAACGCAGGCGGTGGACGGCACCAAGGGAGTGCACGCCATGATCCCGAAGAGCATTTTCAGGTAGGACAGGCATCCTTGCCTGTCCAGGCCGTTTTCAGCACTATCCCTACGGCCGCAACCGTATCCGCTGCACCCGCCAGTTGGTGATTTCGCCGACCACCAGCTCGTTCGGATTCCGGCAATCGATGGCGTTCACGGTGCCGAATTCCCTGGGCAGCTTCCCGGCGGCGCCGAAGCGGCCAAGCACCGTGCCGTCCAATTCCAGGCGATAGATTTCGCCGTCCTCCATGGAGTTGGGTTCGTTGGAGTTGGAGGAATACAAAAACTGGTGAGCGCCGGGAGAAATGCAGATCGCCCACGGAGCGCCTACATTGGCAATCTGGCGCTCGAAGGCGCCCTCGGTATCGAAGACCTGAATGCGGCGGTTGCCGCGATCGGCAACGTACACGTTGCCACGCGCATCGGTGGCGATGGAGAGGGGCAGATCGAACTGGCCCTGCCCGGCGCCGCGCGAACCCCAGGACTTGAGGAAATGGCCGTCGGGAGCAAACTTCGCGATGCGCGCGTTGCCGTATCCATCGGCCACGAAGATGTTGCCCGCTCGATCCCATGCGACATCGGTGGGTCGGTTGAAGTTGTCGCCGGGGACGCCCGTGCCCGGGTTGGGGGTGCCCAGGCTGGGGCCACGGCCGCCGCGGCCCGCGTCGGAGACCGCTTCCGGCTTGCGGCCAAGAGTCAGCAGGACGCGGCCATCGGGAGAGAACTCGATCACCATGTTGGAGCCGCGGTCCACCACCCAGATATGGTCCCGGCCGTCCACCCGCACGGCCTGCGCGAAGAGGAAGCCGTACACGCCCTCACCGATTTCGCGTACGAACTTGCCGCCGCGGTCGAACTCGAACAGGCGCGATCCCCCGTGGGTGAAGGTGCGCGATGCGCCCAACGTGGCGTTGCCGCCTCCGGTTCGGGTGTACACGAAGAGGTTGCCTTTGGAATTGGTGGCCACTCCAGCCGCCTCGCCGAGGTGGATGTGGTCCGGCAGCTGGAGCGGATCCGGCACCGAATCGTAGGCGATCTGCGCGTTTAGCGAAGCCGCCACGAGCACCGCGGCGATACCCAGGCGCGCCTTCATTGTGGCCTCCTCACCGGATGCAGGGTCAGCTTCTGTACCCGCCACGTCGTGATTTCGCTCACCAGCAGTTCGTTCTCGTTCCGGCAATCGATTTCGTGCACCGTGCCGAACTCTCCCGGTTTCTTGCCCGCGTGTCCGAACCTGCCGAGAACGGTACCATCCAGTTCCATCTTGTAGATCTCGCCGGTCACCGCCTCGATCTGCGAGTTGTTGTTGTCCGGATTCGAGTTGGAGCTGTAGAGATATTGATGCGGCCCGGGCGTGATGCACACGGCCCACGGCGCACCTACGTTGTCGTAAATGGCCTTGAAATTGAGGTCGTTGTCGAAGACCTGCACGCGGCTGTTGCTGCGGTCGCCCACGTAAACGTTGCCTTGGGCATCCAGGGCGATGGTATGAGGCAGATTCAACTGCCCGGGCGCCGCGCCCTTACCGCCCGCGGATTTCAGGAAGCGCCCGTTCCTGTCGTACTTGACCACGCGGGAGTTTCCGTAGCCGTCGGAGACGAAGATGTTCCCCGCCGCGTCCCAGCCGACATCCGTCGGACGATTGAACGTGTAGGGCTCCACCGCCGGGGGCGCGGCCTCGGCCGGCTCCGGTCTTCGACCCAGGACCATGACGACGCGGCCTTCGGGATTGAACTTGATCACCATGTTCGACCCTTCGTCCACCGCCCAGATATTGTCCTGCGGATCCACCCGTACGGCGTGCGCGAAGACAAATCCGTAGAGCCCTTCGCCGATCTCACGCAGGTAGTTCCCCTTGGCGTCGAATTCGAAGAGCCGGGTGGCCTGACTGCGCGTGTAGACAAAGATATGTCCCTTGGAATTAGTGGCCACCCCGATGCCTTCTCCCAGGTGCAGGTTGGGTGGCAGTTTGAGGAAATCGGGCGCGGATTCGAACGGGATTTCCGGGACGTTCTGCACTTTAGCCCGGGCGTTGAGTTGGGCGGGCGTCAGGGTTTCGGCGGGCGTTTGGGCGGGCGCTTGGGTTAACAGCGGCATCGCGCAGGCCAGCGCCGCGCACAACGGAAAGGTTTTGGCGTCCATATGGCTCCTACACGATACACCGAAGCAGCGGCGGATGGGTGCCGGCCGGCGTCCTCACGGCTTCTGCGCATCGCCGAAGACCAGCACTTTTCCGTGGCGCGGGTTGCCGGCATGGCCCCGCGGGATAGCGGATGGCGGTCTCGCCCTAGATACTGGTGGCGGGTTTTTACTGAAGTTTTCCGGGCATTCCGACGATAGAAGAGACGTCAGTCATGGCCGCGCCATCGGAAACGTCCTATATCGAGAGCTTCTCGCGCCTCCGGAACATTCTGGAGGAATCACCGTCTCCCTCGCCCGATCGGGACACGCTTGACCCCTCCGATTGGCCCGGTTTCCGGGCTCAGGCGCATCGCATGCTCGACGATATTCTGGACTACACCCAACACATCCGCGAGCGCCCGGTTTGGCAGCCCATTCCGCCGACGGTGCGTGACTCTTTCCGTCAACCGCTTCCGCTAAAACCAGCAAATCTGGCGTCGGTCCATGACACGTTCATGCGGAGTATTCTCCCGTATTCGGTGGGCAACGCCCATCCCGGCTTCATGGGATGGGTACACGGGGGAGGGACGCCCGTCGGAATGCTGGCGGAGATGCTGGCCGCCGGGCTGAATGCCAACCTGGGCGGCCGCGATCAGATCCCCGTCGAAGTGGAGCGGCAGGTGGTGCGGTGGGTCCGCGAACTGTTCGGTTTCCCGGATACCGCCAGCGGCCTGTTCGTCACCGGCACATCCATGGCGAACCTGATCGCGGTCCTGGTGGCGCGCGCCGCTGCGATCGGCATCGGCGTTCGCCGGCTGGGTGTTGCCGCCACCGGCAAACGCCTGATCGCCTATACCTCGGCGGCCGCCCACGGTTGCATCGCTCAAGCCATGGATCTGGCTGGCCTGGGAACCGATGCCCTCCGCATCATCCCCACGAACGGGCAACACCAGATCGACACCCAGGCCCTCGAAGAGTCCATCGCCGCGGATAAAAGCGACGGCCTCGCACCGTTCTTCATAGCCGCCACCGCCGGCACGGTCGATGTCGGAGCGATCGACGATCTGCGCGCCCTCGCCGATGTCGCCCGGCGGGAAGAGCTGTGGTTTCACGTCGATGGCGCCTGTGGCGCGCTCGCCATGCTGGCGCCGGATATTGCGCCCCGCCTGGCCGGGATCGAGCGCACGGACTCCCTCGCGTTCGATTTCCACAAATGGGGGCAAGTGCCTTACGATGCGGGGTTTGTCCTGGTCAGGGATGGGGAACTGCATCGCCGCACGTTTGCCTCGCCGGCGGCCTATTTAAGACGCGAAACCCGCGGAATGGCCGCCGGCTCGCCTTGGCCGTGCGATTTTGGGCCGGACCTGTCACGTGGTTTCCGGGCGCTGAAGACGTGGTTTACCATCAAGGCCTATGGCACGGAGAAGCTCGGCGCCGCAATTTCGAAAACCTGTGCCCTTGCGCGGTATTTGCAGCAATGCATCGAGCAGGAGCCGGTGCTGGAGCTGCTGGCTCCGGTCGCGCTGAATATCGTTTGCTTCCGCTACCGCAGCGAACATCCCGACGAGGTCAACCGCGACATCGTGGCCGATTTGCAGGAGTCCGGCATCGCCGCGCCGTCAATGACCACGGTCAATGGATGTCTGGCGATACGGGCCGCTATCGTGAATCACCGTACCGGCAAAAGCGACATTGATGCGTTAGTGCGGGCGGTGATTGCCTCTGGCTCAGCGCGTATCCACCGCCGCTCGAAAGCCTGCCGATGAATCCCAACGGCCACAGCGGGAGCCTCGTCGGCCTTGCCCCTCTGGCCAGGATGGCGTTCGCCGGCGCCGATCTGGAACCATGGAAGGCGCATCTGCTCGGTCGAGTGGCGCACGATGAGAACGACGCCAACGCGTTGATTGATCTGTCGATTGTTTTGCAGCTCTTGGGCCAGCGCCAAATTGGGCTGTCCACGCAGGCTTTGGCTCTCGATATCCAGCCCCTGTATCGTCTCCAGGGTTCCGGTGATTCCGCTGGAATCCGCCTGCTTGCCATCCTCAGTCCCGGGGACCTGGCGGAGAATAATGCATTGGAGTTCCTGATCGAGGGGTCGGACATCACCCTCGACCTGCTGTACATGTCGCCAGGCATGCCATTCCCGGCAACGCTGCCGGACCACGATCTGGCGATCGTCGCCGTTTGCGAAACCGATCGGAATGTGCCGCTGTTAAAGCACATTGCAGGGCTCATGAAATCGTGGCCCCGGCCGGTGCTTTGTGCCGCGGACCGCATCGCCCGCCTGTCGCGCGATGGCGCTTGCCGGTTGCTCCATTCGGCGCCGGGCCTGGTAGTGCCGGTCACAACGCGGATCGACCGGCGTACGCTGGAATGGATTGGCCGTTCGGGGGCGGCGCTTTCGGCGCTGATCCCCGATGCCGTCGTCCCGCTCATCATTCGGCCGGTGGACTCGCAAAAAGGTCGCGGGCTGATGAAGCTGGATACCCCGGATGCCATCATCGGCTATCTCAGCGCTCGTCCGGAGGATGAGTTTTACGTTGCCCCCTATGTGGAGTATCGCAGTGCCGACGGGCAATTCCGCAAGTATCGTATCGTGCTGATCGACGAGCGTCCCTATGTCTGCCATATGGCCATCTCCGATAGCTGGGTGGTCCACTATATGAGCGCGGGCATGGTGGAGAGCGCCGCCAAGCGCGCCGAGGAAGCGCGCTTCTTTGCCACCTTTGACGATGACTTCGCGCGCCGCCATCGCGGCGCCCTGCGCACCATCGCCCGGCAGATGGAACTGGAATATGCCGGCATCGATTGCGGCGAAACCCCCGAGGGCGAGCTGTTAATTTTCGAGGTGGATAGCGGGATGACCGTTCACGCCATGGATCCCGTCGATATCTTTCCGTACAAACAGCCCCAGATGCGGAAAGTGTTTGGCGCCTTCCGCCAGATGTTGATCGACACCGCGAATGGTGGGGCATGCTTTAGCTTGCCAGCCGGCCGCAGGGCCGGCCCCCATGCCGGTGATCTGCTATATCAACCCGAGCATCCTGGGATCGTACCCCGGGAATACAGTCCCTAATGAGGGGTTGCCCAGGTGGCGCAAAACCAGTTCGCCCAGGACATCGCGGAAGTCCGTCGTCAGCGCCAGGTCGCGGCCCTCATGGAGCTGCTCTTTCTCCAGGCCGGGCCACTTGCCGTAGACCTTGCCGCCTTTCACGCCGCCGCCCATCACGAACATGCTGTTGGCGTGCCCGTGATCCGTGCCGCGATTGCCGTTCTCCTTCGCCGTGCGGCCGAATTCGCTCATCGTGACCACCACCACGTCGTTCATGCGGTCGCCCATGTCTTTCCAGAAGGCGCTCAACGCCTCTCCGTACTCGCGCAGCAGGTTGGCCAGCGCGCCTTCGCTCGGGCGCGCGCCAAGTTCGTTGACGTGATGGTCCCAGCCGCCGATATCGGCGAACGCCATCTCCACGC
>OBLU010005726.1_pt1 | contig 11104 bp, 9 predicted proteins | sample 1518681 | NCBI WGS metagenome assembly OBLU01 (sample SAMEA3539304, study PRJEB22396) | soil metagenome | biome: tundra; feature: field; material: soil | place: USA | collected 2010-05 | depth 0.15 m
CTGCTAAGTCCTATTGATTTCAATGCCTTTAGCTCATGACAAGACCCCAAAATCCGCTCAAGTTCACCTAGTTTTGGACCCCAGTTGGACCCTGAATTCGGTCGTCGTTGGCAACTGACCAAGCCGATCCGCAGAGCCCTTTCACGAGACGGGCTCCGCCGTTCTGTGGCGGCATTTCTTTAGGTCTGGAAGGCTGAATCGCGCGCCGATGTTTCGGCCTCTGCCTGGCGCACGATGGGGGTTCCTCAGGCTCTGCGGCGTGGCGATACCAGGTTCGCTTCGACGGTTTTGCCCATCGCGTTCCTCGCGTTGTACGCAATTGGCATCGGATTGCATGTCAATACCGCCCGCGCTGGCGGCCGGCTGGCTCACGAATTTCGTTGTTGCATAAACTCTGTGTATCCCCAGGCCTCGTCTCTGAGGCCTGGGAATCCCCGATATCTGTTCCCAACACACCGAGTCATGCGGTCAGAGACCTAGTCCCGTTCTAGGATCTGGTTCTCAACCTTCAATTCGTTGGTTACTTTGAAGACTCCTTGGGCGGAATTCGCGCGAATGAATGCCGTATCTCTATCGGCATCGGTATCCACAACCCCGTAGAGGGTCACCTTCCCATTCTGTACGGAAATGCGGATTGGCCTGCCCGGATCGATCGAGTACTTCATCAGCGACGGATAACCGTAGATGAGGCGCGCCACATTAAGACGAATCCTGTCGTCCATTGGAGACGGAGGATCAACTTCAATCTCGTCGACTACATCCTGCACACCGGGGGTATAGCTGGCCACTGAAAGTGCAGAGGATTTGTCCGTTGGGCTGTAGGCATGCCCCGTCAGCAACACTGTACCCTCACGAACCTGAACGCTGATTGCATTGAAGGTGGTAGTCCCGTAACCCACACGATCATATTCGAGCTTCTTAACCAGCTCAGCCTGGAGACCGCTGTCGGAAATCTGTGCTCCCGAGACTCGAACGTTATTCCGCACAGCGATGGAGTTCTTCACATGATGCGCCATCTTTTCCGCATCGTCCTTGTCCGCAAACAGGTCCACACTTCCGGTGAGTGAGACGATGCCTTCACTCACAGAAACCTTAATGTTCCTGAATCGACTCTTGTTGAATTCCTGCGCTAGGTGCGATTGAATCTGGCGGTCGTTCTGACCCCTGGCATCCTGACCGGCTTGGCTCGCGAATGCGCGGGGTGCGTTCATTGCCGGCACTGCAGCCAGGAATGCCAAAGACATGGCGAGGCTAATTGCAAAGCGTTGTACTTTCATCGCGATTTCTCCTTATTGATTTCCTGCGACGAGGCTGCTGAGTGTCGTCAGGGTTGGATCGAAGCAAAATCTCTCCCTCTGAGATTTCGTCCGATCAGGGACGTTCCTCCGCAGGTTTCAGGAACGGGTTGCGCCGTCTTCAGAAGGCGGCGCACCTGCGGGATCTTGTGAGCCTCATCCGCCCTACTCGGTCTTTTCGGTTGCAACATTGATCTTCGCCTCCAAGGATTCCGCCTTGGACCTTGCTTCGTCATAGTCCACGAAGTCTCGAATCATCTCCGCTGCCTTGGTGGCAAGCTCAAGGTTCGCCTGTACGTAGTCTCGATACGGCTGCATTTCAACACCGGCTGGATTCTCGTTCATGTGGTTGATCGTCGCGGTAAGCAGGTTCGCCATCTCATGCATAAGAGGATCAATCTGGTCGATTGCCTTCTGCTGCCAGGGAGAGCCTTCAACGCGAAGATCGACAAGTTGCTGAGTTACCTTCCCGAGGCCATTCACATGATCGCGTATCTGCTCAAGTTTCCTCGCATGCGAATGCGAGTCGACCTTCACCCTCGTGAAGGATTCAAGCTTCGCGACGTCATCTTCCGCGAGAACGGCGTGGCTCTTCGCCTCCGCCAGCAGCTTCGAGATCTGCTCGGAATCCGGTGATTGTGCCGCCGCGATTCTCGAACCCAATGCAAAGATCAGCGCAAGGGCTGCGAAAGAACCGAATCGATAGAGCATCCTTGGAATTTTCATTGTTCCTCCTCTGTGTGCTTGCAATCTGCAACACACGTGTCTAGGAAAAAGCATTTGCACTGCCATTCCGGAATTGATGACAAAGCACTGATTCTTCTGGAATGCGGGAAAACGCCGATTAGCAAATTGTCCAAAGATTCCGGCGCGACGTCTGAATTCTTTGACATCTTTGCTCACAAAGCACCGATCGGCAACGTCAGTAGTGCTTATTTCACTAGGTTGGCTTTGGCGACTCAAATGCATCGGTAAGTTGCGCAGTTGATCCTCAGGCATGGATCTAGGCATTAAGTCTCGTTCGAAATGATGAGAGGTGAGTGATGGCGCAGAATGCAGTCGCACGTTGGAGCAATCCGGAGTTAATTCTTGTCGCAACCAACCTTCTTGAAGGAAAAACACTGATTCAACACGCGATCTTTCAGGCACAGCTCACGAAAGCAAAAGTTATCCTTGCGCACGTGGTTCTCCCCTCCAACTCAAGAGCGAATGTTCCAGAACGAACAACGATTTCTCTTCTCGACCCTTCGATTCGAGCCGCAAAGACAAAACTAGAAGAAATGGCTATAGAGTTTCAGCACGAAGGTGTCTTGTGTGAGCCCATTGTCCTAACGGGACATCCCGCAGAACAGATTGCCCAGCTCGCCAAATCCCGCGCCGCGGATAGGGTCATGGTGGCCACAAGGTTTAGCGCGGGGGTGGCACGTCTGGTGGAGCCATCCATTGCAGAAGAGTTGACTCTGGCGATCGACATTCCAGTCTGCATCATCGGTCGCCGTGCACACCCAGCGGCAGCTTTCGGAACATCGCTCGGCGGCATTCTGCTAGCAACGTCTCTTCATTCAGGCAACTCCCTTCTCGCGAGTTTTGCGAGTTCCCTTGCGGAGCTGAACCACGCACAACTCACCCTGCTGCACGTTCTGGAGAACGAGGAAATGAGTCAGCAGCAGCGGGAAATTGCCCGGCTGGTAGCCCGACGCAGGTTAGCCGCTTTGGTCCCGGACGAGGCGAGGTACACTCGTCCCGAATTTCTGGTCTGCGAAGGAGATCCGGCAACCGAAATCCTCGACAAGGCTTGCTCCATGTCGCAGGAAATCATCATTCTGGGATCCCCCCATCCTTCCATGTTTCCTCGATCCTTAACAAACAGCGTCGTCCATCATGTTGCTCTTGAATCGCAATGTCCGGTGATCGCAATCAAACCCAGCCTTATCAGTTCCGCAAAGGAGATTCACGAATTGACCAGTGTTAAAGCGCTGTGAACTCGCTTCTGAATGTGAATCGATGCCAAGTCATACACCTATGTGCCAAAGATGAGGTGAACATGCGCTGCGCAAATCCTGAATGTCGCTCCGATTTGTCCGACCCGTCGGGAGGTTCGTTTCGGCTAATGGAGCTTGAAGTATCCGAAGACGAACGGATCGAAACGGAAGATAACGGGTTTCCGGTCCGCACTCTTCCAACGAAGTATTTTTGGCTCTGCGTTGAGTGTAATCAGAAGTTCGTTCTCAGCCACTGGACGCCTTCTGGTGTCGTCTTGCTACCTCGACAGCCTTGCACTTCATACGGGACCACGATGCAGGCGGAAATGCCAACCTCTGGTTCACCCAGCCGCGGACATGTCTCACCTAGGCGCGAACCAGGGCACGAAGAGATGGTCTAGTTTGCCCAAAGGGAGGCCATTCAATGCAAAGATTGGCAATTTACGGTCACTGGTTCGATCGAACTGCCGCAAACAGGACCGTGTCGATCATGATCTCTTTGGGCATGGTAGCTGCGCTCTGCGCCTTGCTCGTGTTCCATGATCAGCAGGCAGAAAGCATCCTATTGCTGATCGCAATCGCAGTATCTTCTCTTCCTCTTTTGATTGGGACGATGCGGGAAGTATTCAGGCTCAACTTCAGCGTGGACATCCTCGCCGTGCTCTCGATCGTAACGGCGATGCTGCTCCAGCAATACTGGGTGGCTGCGATCGTAATTCTGATGCTTTCAGGCGGCAAAGCACTCGAAGAGATTGCTACCGCGCGAGCGTCTTCAGTATTGAGTGCACTCGCCAAGCGCATGCCCCAGATCGCCCATCGCATCAACTCCGACGGCTCCACGGCAGACATCCCGACCGAAGCGATCGAGGTAGGGGACCGGGTGATCTTATTCCCCCACGAACTCTGTCCTGTGGATGGCAACGTTCTGGAAGGGTCGGGCGGCATGGATGAGTCATATTTGACTGGGGAGCCCTTCTTAATGGCGAAGGCGCCTGGGACGAATGTTCTTTCCGGAGCGATCAACGGCAATGCCGCCCTCACCATCCGGGCTACGCGTCTTGCAAGTGATTCTCGTTATGCCAAGATCGTCGAGGTGCTCCACGCGTCGGAGCAGAACCGCCCCAAGATCCGTCGCCTTGGCGACCGAATCGGCAGTTGGTACACGCCACTCGCTTTGGGCGTTGCAATCGCAAGCTGGCTCTTCAGCGGACAGTCGGAACGCTTTCTTGCCGTGCTCGTCATCGCAACGCCCTGTCCACTCTTAATTGCGATTCCCGTCGCAATCATCGGTGCAATCTCTGTCGGCGCACGTTACGGAATCATCATCAAGGATCCTTCTATCCTGGAGAAGCTCGACTCCTGCAGAACGCTGCTTGTCGACAAGACGGGGACCCTGACTTACGGCAAGCCGATCCTCTCCGAGATCATGTGCCTGGGGCAATGGCCAAGAGACATGATTCTGCAACTTGCCGCAAGTCTGGAGCGATACTCGAAGCACCCTTTGGCGAACGCCGTCACAACCGTTGCCGATCACGAAGGATTAGGCATTCTCAATGCAGAAAATGTTTCTGAGTCCCCCGGTAAGGGGCTGGCAGGCAGGGTGCACGGACACTCGATGACATTGACTGGCCGCGGAAAACTGCCCCCCGATCTCTCCCGCGATCTTCCTCCGGTCACGCCCGGACTTGAGTGTGTTGTCCTGATCGATGGCCATCTCGCCGGTCTGATTCACTTCCAGGACTTGCCTCGACACGAGAGCAAGCCGTTCCTGCGGCACCTTGGATCGGTGCATAAGATCGAAAAGGTGGTCTTGCTCTCAGGCGATCGTCCCGCAGAAGTGTCACTTTTCGCTGCCGGCATGGGTATCTCGCACGTTTATGGAGGGAAGAGCCCTGAAGAAAAAGTGGAGATTGTCCGTGAGATGACCGCGCAGTCTCCGACACTCTACATCGGAGATGGCATCAATGACGCACCGGCGATGCTCAACGCCACCGCCGGAGTAGCGCTCGGCGTTAACAGCGATATCACTGCTGAGGCCGCCGGAGCGGTCATCCTTCAATCGTCCCTCGCCAGCGTGGACGAACTCATTCATATCGGAAGCCGGATGCGACGAATTGCCCTGTTGAGCGCCGTGGGTGGAATGGCCTTAAGTCTCGCAGGGATGGGTGCTGCATCCGCTGGCTATCTGACGCCGATCCAGGGCGCGATCTTGCAGGAGATCATCGATCTGGCGTCGATCGCGAATTCGCTACGGATGATCTTGCCAGTGGGGCCGCTCAGTGACTTTCGCGCGACGAGCCCTGCAGTTGGAAAGGAATCGTTCGAGAAAGCACCGTCCAAACTGGTCCGTGCCAACTCGGCAGAAGAGAGCAGGTCTAACCATGGCTGACGATTTCAAGACGCGTGCCACCTTTGTCATTTCGGTCTGCGCCGGTGTGATCATGACCGCCGTCTTCGTCTGGATGACCCGCGTCATTCTCTTGCTTCTGTTCGCGGGGGTCATAGGTGCTCTTCTTCTGTCAACAGCCACAAAGTGGACTGGAGAGAGATTCAAGCTTCGCCGGGGCCTGGCGCTGGCAACCGTGGTGGTTTCGTTCACAATATGCATCGGTTTAGGAATCTGGTTACGCGGGCCGGCACTCGCACAGCAGTTTAGCGATCTCCAGATTGACCTTCCCTCCGCGGCGCACGAGGTCATCATGCGTGTGCAAGCGAACACCTGGGGAAGCTGGCTACTCTCCCGCTACGCTGATCAGGCCCAGCTATCGGACGGGCTCGCATATGCACTCACAAGAGTTGGCGGTGTCGTCATCACGACTGCATCCACGCTCGTGGGTCTCTTTGTTATCCTGGGCGTCAGCCTTTACGTTGCGGCGGAGCCTTCCACGTATCTGGGGGGACTTCAGCGCGTCACTCCGCCGGCCTACCGCGTGAAGCTCGCGTGGTGTCTAGCAAGCGCCGCTCAGATGCTGCGATCATGGCTCATTGCAAAGGCCATTTCCATGATCACGATTGGCGCACTCATCGCAATTGGGCTATGGGCTCTTAAAGTGCCATTGGCCGGAACGTTGGGCATTATTGCCGGGTTGCTTACTTTCATTCCCAATCTCGGTCCAGCCATCTCCTTTCTACCGGCTGGATTGCTTGCCTTTGCTGATAATCCAACAAAGGGCATTCTCACTGTTTTGCTCTTCTGTTCGGCTCATTTTATCGAAGGGAACGTCGTCGCTCCTTTGCTCGAGCGCAAGATCGTAACTCTGCCTCCTGCGCTTACACTTGCGGTTCAACTTCTTCTTGCTTCTGTATCCGGGGCGATCGGTTTGGCGCTGGCTGCGCCATTGACTGCTGCGGCGTTGGGCATCCTGCGAGCACTTTTACCGCAAGAACCCGAACCACCCGTTGCGGCCACAGTTCAGAACGGACTTCAATGGTCAGGCCACGCAACCAGTTCTGTTCCAGCGATGCAACCAGAGGGTCGGGCAGTTCGTCGCCTCCTCTGAGCTGTGTGAGTCCGCCCTCCGTCTGCACTCCGCTGGTCTTTGTCGCAGCGCAATAAGGGTCGTTAATCCGAGTCGAAGCCAGCAGGCGAATTTTTAGCGGCGGGCGAAGGATTCAGCATCATGGCATGTACTCCAGCGCAAAGGAATGAGTGAGACATCGGGTCATTGGCGTTCCGACTTATTCTCCAGGCGGAGCGTTGTGCCGCTTTGAAGCGAGTTCGTACGCTCCGAGAATCAGTGAAGCATCCATTGCAATGGATCGCTTCTCATCCGCCTTACAGAGAAATGCGAAAACGACAATACCGGGCAAACGCATTTTCGTTTCAACCGCCTGGCAAGTGCCTTCCAGGCACGTTCTGTCGCTGAACCGTTGGATGGAAGCGCGATCAGTTTTGCCTTGATGTCCACAGCTCTCTTCCAGATCACGTCCTCTGGATCCCCGAATAGGAGAACGGCGCGGGTTTCCATTTTGGGTGACTGCAAACTGCAGGCAAGTGTTTCGAGCCGATACTGATTGTCCATTTGCGCATCTGGCATTGACGGTGTCTGCTCCGGATCAATGACGTGCAGTAACTCGAGCCTGGCACCGTGCCTCTCCGCCAATTCACAAGCAAAGTCAAGAAGATCCTGGCTGTCACTCATCAAATCGGTGACGTAAAGTAGCACTCCTCCTGCGTCCGAAGACTTCATCGCGATCTGGGCAGCTTTGCAGATTGCCATCATTGCCTCCCGATGAAACTGGGTGAGCTCGCCTTCAAGCATCTCACCAAATAGAGAAATGCACCGTGAATGGCGTGGACCGCAAGAAATGGGAGATCATCGGTACAAGCGCACGTGGACAACCATATGCTTCTTTGGTAACATCCATTGTTTTCCGAAAGATACGGGCAGCTGGTTATGTATGGATGAGGTTGGTGTCCAAATTCTTGGACAGCGGCGTCAAACAGTTTGGACACCCGTTGGGATCTGCAAAGCAAATATCGGGCACTGTATTCATGGATTCAGCACTTTATGTAAACACAGCAGGTTGGCGGTTGACCTGCAGATGAATTGGTGTACGAGGTTCACGGACTCGCGTTTCGCCGCGGCGATTCAATTGGGGGTGTGTGTAACAAAGCACCCCTCAGGCAAATCAGGATTGAGCTGAGAACAAAATGAGCGCGCAAGCAGAACTGTTCAAGCCCGAGAACCCGATAGAAAACTTGTGCCGTCAGAAGTCAGTGTTCTCTATTATTTCCGCCCTCGTCATCGCGGTTCTGTTGTTGATTCACATTCTCTTCGCTCCCATATTGGGCAATCCGTCCCTCAGCGTAGTTATGACCCTGGGACTGGCCCTGACGCTTGCGATTATCGAATTGGCGTGGTTGCGACGCGGATGTCAAAGATTGACGGAGCGGACAGTCAAGATTGAGAGCTACCTTTCTATTTCATTTTTGTTTCTATTGACTGCGGTTCTGACCTACATTACCGATCGAGACGAGAGTCCATATTTTGTTCTGCTCGCGATTCCAATCTTGCAATGTGCGTACGTTTTTGGGTTTTTCTCAACCGTCCTGACCATCGCGGCCGCGGACGGCATGATCTTCTTTTGGCTTTGGCACTTCTTCAAGCTGCATCCGCCCGCTCGGATAACTCAATATCTTGAGGGAGGCATGCTCTCGGTCATCTATATGCAGATGGGCCTGCTGATGTGGTTCCTCGTGAACCGGCTCAAGACGAATCAGTTTAGGCTGTCTGCAATTTTGAAAGACTTGCAAGCCACACGTGAGCGCTTAATCAGCGAAGAGAAGTTAGCCGCTGTGGGCCGGCTTGCAAGTGGGATTGCGCACGAGATTCGGAACCCGGTAGCCATGATTTCAAGCTCACTTTCCACCGCCTCGCGTCCGGAGACAGATGCCGAAGTGCGCGACGAGATGTTTGCGATAGCGGCGCAGGAGTCAAAACGGCTGGAGCTTCTCACGGCAGATTTTCTCACCTATGCTCGGCCTTCGCTGCCAAACCGCACGCCCGCGTTGATCAAAGAGATGCTCCTCTATATTGCAGGGGTCACGAAGGCACACGCGTCACAACGCTTCATTACCATCGCATCTGAACTCGTGGACGAAATTTCTCTGGATATTGATGTTCCACAAGTGGAAGGAGCGTTACTGAATCTGGTGTTGAATGCAATGGACGCGACGCAGGAAGGGGGAGAGATCAGACTGAACGCAGCGTTGGACGAGGAAGTGCTCTCCATTAACATTCGAAATTCCGGTCCAGCCATACCCGACTCCGATCTCTCTCGAATCTTCGAACCGTTTTTTACCACCAAACAATCTGGAACCGGTCTTGGCCTCGCTATCGCCAGAGGTGCCGCTCGAGCGCATGGCGGCGATTTGTGGTTGAGCAGTAATCGGGACGGATGTGTGACTTTCTCCATGACTCTGAGAAAATCGATTGTGAGCAACCCTTGAAAGGTAGCAGCGTATGGGCAAGGTACTGATTACCGACGACGAACCGAATATGAGAAGAATCCTCAACGCGAATCTTCGCATGGACTCTAACGTCTGCGTAGAAGCCTCAAGTGCTGCGGAAGCCATCGTGCTTTTATCAAAGGATGACTTCGACGTCGTAATAACAGATCAAAAGATGCCCGGCGGCACTGGCATGGACGTCCTCCGGGTAGTTCAGGAAAGCGATCCTACGATTTCTGTCATTTTTCTGACCGCGGTTGGAACGGTGGAGCTGGCGGTCGAGAGTATGCGACAAGGCGCCTTTGATTTTCTGACGAAGCCGTTTGAAATCGATGTCATGAGAGCGACGATCCGACGTGCATGCGAGCGCACCCGGCTTCTTCGCGAGAACGCGGTTCTCAGAACGACGGTCCGGAAACTGGAAGGTGCGGAGGAGATCCTTGGCGTGAGTCCTGGAATCGAGTCTGTTCGCGAACTCATTGCGCGTGTTGCGGGAACGAACTCAACAGTCCTGATCACCGGGGAGACTGGGACAGGAAAAGAGCTGGTTGCCCGTGCAATTTATCGCAACAGCCTCAGAGCTCAACGACCCTTTATCGCGATCAATTGCGCCGCTGTAACCGAAACGCTGTTGGAAAGTGAGTTATTCGGTCACGAGCGGGGCGCCTTTACCGGAGCGGACAAGTCAAGAGGGGGGCTATTCGAAGCGGCTCACGAGGGCACTCTCTTCTTGGATGAGGTTGCTGAGATGTCATCGGCTGCGCAGGCAAAACTCCTGCGAGTCCTTGCGAACGGTGAGATTCAGCGGGTCGGGTCGACAAGCACACGCAAAGTCGATGTCCGCGTGCTGGCAGCAACGCATCGCAATCTGCGGGACCGTGTACGCGACGGACTCTTTCGTGAGGACCTCTTTTATCGGCTGGCGGTCGTTCCGATTGAACTTCCGCCGCTCCGCGAGCGGAGAGAAGATATTGAAGACTTGTGCCGCGTTTTGTCTTCACGAATAGCCCGAGAGATGAAAGTGACAGGCAAACCGCTGAGCCAGGACGCCCTGAAGAAGCTGGAGAGCTATAATTTCCCGGGCAATGTCCGTGAGCTCGGGAACCTGCTTGAACGTGCTCTGATCCTGGGACAGCATTCTGAGATGCAACCTGAAGATTTCCCTCTCCCTTCAAATGCTTCCTCAACAAATCTTTTAAATAAGGAACTCAGCATTGAGCAACTGACGGCGCAGCTTCCCGAACAGCTGGATCTTCGAGAGCTCCTCGCACAGCTGGAGAGGAGTTTGATGGCCCGCGCCATTGATTTGTCAGGGGGCGTACAGGCGGAAGCCGCCAGACGCCTCGGCTTATCGCGAAGCGACTTCGGCTACAAGGCGGGGAAATACGCGATGAGCGGTGGCAAGAACCGTGAGTGAGGGACAAGCAGCGGCTGCACCGGATCTCATCACCATCGCCGACGATGACCCATCCCAGATTCACTTACACAACCATGTAATAGCATTCAAGATCCATAATTCCCAGCCTGGATCACCGCGTCCGCGGCAAATACCTGCGGCTTCCTTCTCGTGTCCAAGATCGAAAGCGCCTCGCGGACAAAAACAGCCCCAACTATCGACCCTTCTGCGCGAGGCGCTTCCGATCTTGGCTGGCTACCATCCGCCCGGAACTCGAAGGAATCCTCTAAGGTCCGGCTCGATAAGCGCATTGGTCCGTGGTCGCTATTCGAGATTCCTGCTTGCGCAATTCGACGAACACTCAATGAGATCCCAGACCCATTAGACAGATGGCATCGAGAACGCACCGGTGGTTCCCAAAGACACCGCTTTCGACGGCGAGCACGTCAGCTTCCGCTGGCGGGATTATGCTCACGGC
>OBLU010005727.1_pt1 | contig 11104 bp, 5 predicted proteins | sample 1518681 | NCBI WGS metagenome assembly OBLU01 (sample SAMEA3539304, study PRJEB22396) | soil metagenome | biome: tundra; feature: field; material: soil | place: USA | collected 2010-05 | depth 0.15 m
TGGGTCAGTACATGCGGGGCTGGTGGCTCCGGGTGAGGGGTGGCGACAGCGGGGTTCTGCCCGTCGTCGTCGGCATCGCCGGCATCGCCATCGTCTTCCAGATCCTCAACAGCCGGTTCTTCGAGCCGCTGAACCTCGTCAACCTCTTCTCCCAGAGCACCGTCTACATGGTCCTGGCGATGGCCGAGATCTTCGTGCTGCTGCTCGGCGAGATCGACCTTTCCGTCGGGCTGGTCATGGGCCTGGCGGCCGTGCTCGTCTGCGAGCTGGTACAGCCGCGTGGCGCCAACTGGCCGTGGTGGGCGGCGATCGTCGTCACCCTGCTCATCTGCGCGGCCATCGGCGCCATCCAGGGGAGCCTCGTCGCCCGGCTGAAGATGCCCGCGCTCGTCGTCACCCTCGGCGGCAGTCTGATCCTGGAAGGCGTGACCTTTATCGTCCTCAGCACCTCAGGGCTCGTCTCCATCACGAACACCGGGTTCCCCAACGAGCGCGCCCTCTATGACATCTTCAACGGAAGGTTCGACCCCCTAGTCGGATGGATCGCCCTGGTGGTGGTCGTGGGAGCTGCCGGTGGGTGGCTCTGGCTGCGCGACGCACACCGGCGCCGCAGCGGCCTGGTGGCCCCCCCGGCAAGCCTCACAGCGATGAAGATCGGCCTCATCGCGGTGTCGGGAGTCGTGGTCGTCGCCATCTGCAACGTCAACCGGGCCCATTACGGCACCATCGCGGGGCTCCCGTACATCATCCCGATCGTCCTTGGGGTGCTCGGCCTCTGGACACTGCTGCTCCAGCGGACCCGTTTTGGACGCTACGTCTACGCCATCGGTGGCAGCCCGGAGGCCGCCCGGCGAGCCGGCGTGAGCCTGGTCGGCATACGGACGTGGTCCTTTGTCCTCGCCTCGGTCACCGCCGGGGTCGCCGGCGTTCTCTTCGCCTCCTGGCAGGTGGAGATGACCAGCAACATCATCAAGACGGCCAACACCTACGTCCTGCTGGCCGTGGCGGCGGCGGTCATCGGCGGCACCAGCCTCTTCGGCGGCCGGGGCAAGACGATCCACGGCATCCTTGGCGGTCTGGTCATCGGGATGATCTACAACGGCCTCTACTTGATGGGGGTGGCCAGCTGGTGGATCGATGTCACCACTGGCGGGGTGCTCTTGGCGGCGGCGATCGTCGACGTCGTCTCGCGCCGCGGAGCCACGAGCGGAGCCGTGACCCGGGTCTGAGGCTCGATCCGTAACGGACTGCCGCCCATTACGGAGCATTGAGGTGGTCGCCGCTCGGACGCCCTCACCCAATCGGAGATCGTCCGCACGAAGCCTCGCGTGCGCTCGTGAAAGTCGCCGGTGACGGCACCTATACTCAGCGCGTGACCATCACCCGGGCCGTGCATGAGCGGAATCACGCATCGATGACCGGGGGGGCAATGGTAGCCATGGTTGCGCTCACGGTGCTCGGTGCCGCCGCCTGTGGCTCGTCCAGCCGCAGCACGTGGACAACCCCGTCGCTGCACGGGCACGTTCTGGCCGAGGAGGCGACGACCGGGGACACCTTCACCGATAACTTCAATCCGTTCGACGCAGCCTCGACGGCGCATGCGATGGACGTGACATCGCTCATGTACGAGCCCCTGTTCGAGTTCAATGCCCTCAATCCGGCGCAGATCCATCCGTGGCTCGCGACTGCGTACGGGTTCAACAGCGCCGGCACGCAGCTCACCATCACGGTCAAGAGCAACGTTAAGTTCAGCGACGGCACGGCGATGACAGCCAATGACGTCGCCTTCACCTTCGATACCATCTACACCGACCCGAAGGCTGACTACAGCGATGTCGCGGCGCAGACGGCTGCTGCAACGGTGAGCGGCGACAATGTCACGCTGACGTTCGCCACGGCGCAGTTCACCAGCCTCTACTCGATCCTTGGCAACACCTTCATCGTGCCCAAAAGCAAGTGGTCGTCTGTCGCCGACGAGGATGCTGCGACCATCAGCGATCCGGTGGGCACCGGTCCCTTCGTGCTGTCGAGCTTCTCCACCCAGGTCATCAAGTTCACCCGCAACACCGACTATTGGGGTAGCACGCCTACAGAGTCGGAGGTCGACATCCCGTACTACGCGACGGACGCCGATGCAAGCGCGGCCCTCGTGGCCGGTGCTCTCGACTGGGCTGGTAACGACATCACCAACGTCGACCAGAACTACGTTGACCTGAACCCCTCGACCAACCATGCATGGTTCGCATCGGGCAATACCGTGAGCCTGGAGTTCAACGTGAACAGCGCGGCCGCGCCTGCCCTGGCCGACCCGCAAGTCCGGCTAGCAATCAGCGCAGGAATTGACCGCACGGCGCTTGCCGACCTCGGTGGGTCGGGATATGAGAGCCCGGCGACGTCGTCCAGCGGGCTGATCTTGCCCAACCAATCCGCGTACCTCACTGCGAGTCAGGTCAACGACCTGAAACCGGGCTCTGATGCAGCCGCGGTGGAGAGCTTCCTGACCGCCGACGGCTACACCGCTCCGAGCGGCAGCGGCACGTGCACTTCGGACCGGGGGGCCACGCCGCCAGTTCCCGCCAACTGCTACACGAAGCTCGGGACCGCGATTGTCTTTGCAATCGAGGACCCCGTCCCCTACGCCGCCTACTGGGAGGACGCAGGGCTCATCGTCTCGGAGCTGAACTCCGAGGGCATCGCCGCGTGGGCCAAGGGTGACAACCCCGATACCGGGTGGTACGCGGACTACCAGTCCGGCAACTTCCAGTGCATGGTCCACTGGGGCCAGGGAGGCTCGACGCCGTATGTCCAACTGCAGAACTGGCTCGATTCCAGCCAGCCGAGGTCGGTGGGCGACTATGGTGGCTTCGCCAGCAGTGCCGCTGCGGCGGCTCTGACGACGCTTGCTGTGACCAATCCCAGCAACACCGCAGCTGTCACCATGGCGGTGCAGACCCTCACCGACATCATCTCGACGCAGGCGCCCGTCGTGCCGCTGCTCTACGGCGCTGACTGGAACGTCTACAGTTCCGCTCACTTCACAGGATGGCCCGACGGAGCGAACCCGTACATGGATCCCTCGCCGGCCGATCCGCAGCTTCCCTACATCCTGATGCAGCTCAAAGCCGTGTCTTGACGCAGAGGTGGCCACCGGAATGCAGGAGCGCGGTCTCGCCGCTCAGTGCCGGCCCCGTCGAAGAGGGGGTGTCGACGCGCTCAGCGGAGCGTGACCTGGCTGCTGACTCGCAGATCGCGGGAGGAGCGGCCGGCGCACAGCTTCCAGGTCGAGGCTGGCCAGGCCCATTGTCCATCGCTGTCGTCGAACCGGGCAAAGGCCCGTGCCGGCACGGTGAGCGTGACCCCCACCTCCTCGCCGGCATCGGCCTGAACGGAGGCGAAAGCTGCAAGGGTGCGCAGGGGACGGAGCAGACGGGCGTCCCGCTTCGAGCCGTCGGTACCGGCGCGGTCGCCGTCATCGCTGACCCCGTCGCCGGCCGTCTCCTCCTCCACGTAGAGTTGGACCACCTCACGACCTGAGCGGCCGCCGATGTTGCGGATGGTCACCCTGACGTCGAGGTCGTCGCCTGACCCCACCTCGGCCGTTGCGGGGTGGAGCGAGGCGTATTCCCAATCGGTGTACCCGAGCCCGTGGCCGAAGCAGAATCGCGGCTCGGTTCCGGCCCGGTCGTAGCCCCGGTAGCCGATGAGAAGGCCTTCCGAGTACGACAAGTCGCCGAATTGAGGGACCGCGAGAAGAACCGGGCAGTCGCCCTCGCGGCGCGGGATGGTGACAGGAAGTCGGCCTCCGGGCTCGACTGCCCCGAGAAGCACGTCCGCCAGCGCCTCACCCATCGCCTGGCCGGGGAACCAGGCTTGGAGTACCGCGCTGACGCTCTCGCTCCACGGCATGAGCACGGGCATCGCGGCGTTGACGATGACGATCGTCCGGCGGTTGACGGCGGCCACCCGCCGAACAAGCTCGTCCTGCAGCCCGGGCAGCGACAGGGTGTCGCGATCGTATCCCTCGCTCTCCGTACTCACCGTCGAGCCCACCACTACCACGGCGGCGGTAGCCTGCCGGGCGGCTTCCACCGCCGTGGCGATCATCGACTCCTCATCTGGCGCCGCCGCGATGCCAAGCCGGACGACGACGAGTCGAGGCCCCTGGCCGGTGGGAACCTGGCTGTCGGGTCGCGCCTCGACTTCGTCGCCAGCTTCCAGACGGGCGGGAAGGCGGTTCTCGATGCGCACCTCGACCTCTTGGCCCGCCTCCAGCGTGATGGGGGCACGGACCTCGGGCGGCCGTACCACCACCCCGATCAGCTCGGTGGGCGCCAGCGTTGTGGCCTCGGCGAGCCGCTCTCCATCGACGTCGATGGCCAGCTCCCCGAGTCCCGCCGCCCCGATGAGGTGACGGCCACTCACCGCAGCTCGATAGCGGCCACGGATGATGACCGTCGCGGCCTCGACATGCACGGCGTCGGGGATGGCGTCCCACCAGGTGAGCGCGCTCCTCGCATACTTGGCGTCGTAGATCACCCTTCCGTCTGCCGCGTGGACCACCGCGCGAACTCCCGGCTCGCCGGTGACGGGATCGCGTAGTGTTCCCGGCGCCGCGGTGGGGACGGTCCCCCATGGCCGGCATCCCGGGTAGAGTTCCACGCTCCCCTCGTCGCCGATTGTCGACCGCAAGGCCTCAAGGAGGTCGGGTCGCGCGACCGGCAAGACGGTTGCGCTCCCGCCGCCCTGGATCTGGGGCCAGGCGGCGTTGGGGCCGATCAAAGCGATGCGCCGTCGCGCCTCCCCGGCGAGCGGCAGCGCATCGTGGCGATTGCGCAGAAGGACGAAAGAGCGGGCGGCCGCCCGGCGGAGGAGCGCCGGCTCCACCATGCTCAAGGGTTCCACGTGGCTGGCATCCCTGCCCGTGGCGCCTCCGATGCCCTGGTCCTGGCCGGAGCTGGCATCGCCCCCGGGTTCGGCACCGACCAACGCCCCCACCCTCCGCGCCAAGCCAAGGAGACGCAGCACCTTGTCGTCGATCACGGACTCCGACACGCGCCCGGCCCTCACCGCGGCGACCAGACGGTCCCCCCATGGACTGGCGGGCCCGGGCATCACCAAGTCCAGGCCGGCCAGCGCCGACGCCTCGGTACTGCTCGTCGCCGTCCAGTCCGAGATCACGACCCCGCCAAAGCCCCACTCATCCTTCAGCACGTCCCGCAGCAGGCGACGGTTGGCGGTCATGGTGGCGCCGTTCACCGAGTTGTAGGCCGCCATCACCAGCGCCGGATCCGCCTCCTGGACGCAGGCCTCGAAGGGGACGAGATACAACTCACGGAGCACGGCCTCGCTGATCCTTGCGTCGTAGGTCTTGCGTTCGGTCTCCGAGTCATTGGCCACGAAGTGCTTCACGCATGCGGCGATCCCCGCATTCTGCACGCCGCGCACGTAGGCGACGCCGATCCTCGCCGTGAGCCAGGGATCCTCCGAGAAGCACTCGAAGCCGCGGCCGCCAAGGGGGGTGCGGAGCAGGTTCACCGTAGGGGTGAGGAGGATATGAATGCCGCGCCCGCGCGCCTCGCGACCGACGGCCTCGGCGACCTCGAGGACCAAGTCCGCGTCCCAGGTTGCAGCGAGCGCAACCGGAGCGGGCAGCGAGGACGTCGGATGATCGGTCTCGAAGCGGATTCCGCGGACACCCGCCGGGCCGTCCGAGATGACCATCGGCAGTAGCCCCACCTCGGGAATGCCACGCGTCGACCAGTGGCCGTACCCGGTCAGGAGGAAGACCTTCCTCTCCAGCCCGAGCCGGGCCACGAGAGCGGCAAGGGCCTGCTGAGCAGGCTCGCTCGTATCCATGGGGGCAGGCATCAAGGCGGCGCGACTATAGCATCCCACGAAGGAGCTCAGGATCAGGACATCCAGGGTCATGCGGCCCTGACCGGTCCGCGTCTGCTGGTCCGCGCTCGACCGCGGGAATCCTCCGCCAGCGGTTGCCCGCACGGGCGGTTGGGCCGTGGAACCGCTCTCACCAATCGTCACGGCCGTTGGTCCCCGTCACCCACCTTCGGCATCGTGCATCGCCGCTGTCACAGGCGCCGCGAGATGATGCGGCGGTCAGGGTCCGGCCGCAGAGAGCCCTACCCGATCTTTGGCCGGAGTGGAGATACGGCGAGGTGAACATCCTGAAGGGGTCGCTCTCGGGCTTCGATCGCCTGCATGGGGGCTACTTCACCCGTTTCCTGGCCGGTGTCCTCGCCATCTGTGTGCTGGTGACGGGCTCGATGGTGCTCGTCCTCACCAACATCGCGGCGGGAAGCCTTTCCACGGCCACCGAGACCGGGGTCAAGAGCGTGGCCCAAGAAGTCTCCACCTTGGTCGACGCGTGGGTACAGGACCGGGAGCGCGAGCTGACCCAGCTCGCCAACACGATCTTGACCTCCAATGCCACGGGGCCCCCGGCCGCCCTCTCCATGATCAGCAGGGCCACTGACGCCGACCCCTTTGACGAGTTGGAACTGGTGGACAGCAGTGGCAACGTCGTCGCCGCCACCGGCACCGGCGGCGAGGTCTCCCTCGCCGGGCAGCCATGGGTGACGGGGATCGTCGAGAGCCAGCAGCCATACGCCGGAGACGTCTCCCTCAACGCCTCCGGCAGTAGCCTCCAGTGGCTGATGGCCGTCCCGGCTGGCACCAGGAACCTCCAGTTCGACGGGCTCCTCGTCGGCGTCGTCGGCCTCGAGCCCTGGGCGGGGCCCGGAGGCGGCAGCAATCAGGTGGCCAGCCTCCTCGCCGGCGTCACCGGCACCGGCGGCGTGTCGACGACGGTCACGGCCGTCGACAGGTCGGGTTACCTCGTGTGCAGCACCACGATGGGGAGCCCAGCGACGCTCACGTCCGCGCGGATGCTTGCCGACGGCAGTCTTCGGACCCGGATTCGCAACGCCGCCGTGGCCGGCGCCCTCGCCGGCCACGGCGGCTCGGCCCGGATCACTGTCAACGGCGTCGACACGATCACGGGCTACGCTGAGGCTCCCGATGTCCAGTGGGCGATCGTGGTCAGCGAGCCGGTGAACCAGGCGCTGAGCGGCGTCGGCGCCCTGCGCAACTGGGGGTTCATCGTCCTCGCCGCCGGCCTGGTGCTGGCGGCGCTCTTCTCCTTCGGCATCGCCAAGCTCGAGGTGCGCCCCATCCGAGCCCTCTCCCGGGCAGCAGGCCGCGTCTCCGCCGGTGACCTCAGCGCCCGGGTGGTGCTGTCGGGTGCGGTGGAGGTCGTCACCTTGGGAGAGGCCTTCAACCTCATGGTCGAGCGCCTCGAGACGCTGATTGGCAGGGTGCACGGCACCAGCATCGACCTCTCCGACTCCGCCACTCAGCTGGCGGCTGCCTCGAACCAGCTGGCCGCCACGACCGCCCGGCAGAGTTCCAGTGCAACGGAGACCTCGGCGAGCATGGAGGAGTTGGCCCGCACCACGACCCAGATCGCCGAGACCGTGGAGGGGGTCGCCGCCCAGGCCGCCGAGACGAGGGACAACCTCGAGAGAGCCCGCGCGGACATCCTCGGCTCCACCGCGCGGACCCTCAGCCTCACCGAGCGAGTCCGCGACATCACCCGGATCCTCTCTCTGATCGACGATCTGGCCGATCAGACCAACCTCCTCGCGCTCAACGCCGCCATCGAGGCCGCCCGGGCCGGCGAGGCCGGCCGCGGGTTTGCCGTGGTCGCCGACGAGGTGAGACGCCTCGCGGACCGGTCGAAGAGCCTCGCCTCTGACATTGCCACGATCACCGAGGGCGTGCAGGTGGAGACCAGTGCCACGGTGATGGCGATGGACAAAGGAGCCGACCAGCTGCAGGCCGGGCTCAGCATGATGGAGCACGTCGCGGAGGCCAGCTCGGGGATCCGGTTGGCGACCCAGCAACAGCAATCCGCCACCGAACAGGTGGTGCAGGCGATGGAACAGGTGCGGGCGGCGAGCCAGCAGGTGTCAACCACGGCACAGGAGCTGGCGGTCGCCTCTGGCAGCCAGGTCACCATGGCCAGCGAGTTGAAGCTGGCCTCGATTCTCACCACTCCCACGGATCCTGGAACGAACGGGCGTCCCGCCGAGGACTGAGGAGAGTTGGGTCCCGGCGGATTCTCCTGGCCGCCTGACCGCCGGCCGCACCGAGGCGTCGGCAAGCCGTCCTCCGGGTCGGCCCCCATTGGGCGCACGTATCACCCGTTGGGGTGATTGACAACCACCCCAAGCCATCCTCACGATGTGCAACCGCTCCCATGAACGAACCCAACGGCACAAAGGTGACGCTTGAGAAAGTGGCGCAGATGGCCGGTGTCTCCCGGGCGACGGCATCTCGTGTCCTCACCGCCAACCCGAGGGTCAGCGCAGACGCGAGACGGGCGGTCGAGCGTGCCGTCCAAAGGCTCGGCTACGTGCCGAACCAGGCGGGGCGGGCCTTGGCGACCGGCCGCACCGACGCGGTCGCCCTGGTCATCTTCGAGCCTACCCCGCTACTCTTCGGTGACCCGTTCTTCCCGCGGCTGGTGCGCGGGGTCGGTGAGTTCCTCGCCCAGCGGGAGAGGCAGCTGGTCCTGCTGGTTCTTCAGTCGGGCTCGGACGTCGACCGCTTGGAGAGGTATCTCGCCGCAGGGCACGCCGAGGGCGTCCTGATGGTCTCCGTTCACGGTGCCAATCCTCTCCCGGGACGGCTCGCGACCCGGAACATCCCGGTCGTCTTCGGCGGCCGACCTGCTGAGCCCGAGCGTTTCAGTTACGCCGACGTGGACAACGTCGGGGGAGCTTTCTCCGCCGTCTCCCACCTCGCTTCCGGGGGCCGTCGAAACATCGCCACCATCACGGGGCCCAAGGACATGCCGGCCGGCTACGACCGCCTGCTCGGCTACCGATCGGCGCTCGAGGCCGCGGGCCTTGACAACGACGACGATCTCGTGGAGCTCGGCGACTTCACTCGCGAGGGCGGTGCCCAGGCGATGCGGCTGCTTCTCCGCCGCCGCCCACGGCTCGACGCCGTGTTCGTGGCCTCCGACATGATGGCAGGCGCTGCACTGCACGTCCTAGCCGACGCCGGGCGGCGCGTTCCCGACGACGTGGCGGTGGTGGGATTCGACGACGATCCGGCCGCCGCGTCCATGGCCCCTCCCCTGAGCAGCGTGCGGCAGCCCATCGAGGAGATGGGGCGGGAGATGGCCCGGCTCCTTCTTGATGTGATCCGTTTCCCCAAGCACGCGCGTCGACGGGTCACCCTCAGCACTCAACTCCAGATCCGCCTCTCGTCGGAGCGTCCCGCCATGGAAGTCTCGGCATGACCGTGACCCACCTCTCCGGGATTCCGGCGTTTCGCGACGCCGGCTGGGCGGGCTGACCGTGCGACTCCTGCTCCGACGGTTCGGCTTCTACGTCCTTGCCGCCTGGGTTGCGCTCACCGTCAGCTTCCTCCTCCCCCGGGTGGTGCCCGGCGACCCGGTGGCGGCCGCGATCGTCAGAGCCGAAACGTCGGGGGAGTGCAACGCGATCTGCGTCAAGGCCATCGAGTTGCAGCTCGGCTTCGGCGTCCACACCACTCTCTGGACTCAGTACTTCCAGTACTGGGGCAACCTCATCCACGGGAACCTGGGGTTCTCGTGGTCCGAGAACGCGCCGGTGGGCGGTCTCATCCTCTCCTACCTGCCCTGGACCCTGGGGCTGCTGGTGGTCGCGACGGTCATCAGCTTCGGCGTCGGCACCCTCATCGGCGTCCTGATGGCCTGGCGGCGCGGCTCCTGGGTCGAATGGGTGATGCCGACTGCCACCTTCTTCCAGGCGGTGCCCTACTTCTTCCTCGCCCTGGTGCTGGTTCTGATCTTCGGGGAGACGGGGACGATGCTCAAGTGGCTCCCGAGCCTTTTCGGCTACGACATCTACGCGGTGAACCCCGGTATGAACTGGCCCTACATCTACAGCATCCTCAGCCACGCCATCCTGCCCGGGGCGACCGTCGTCCTGGCCTCGATGGCCGGCTTCATCCTCTCGATGCGCAACAACATGCTCATCACCGTGGACGAGGACTACGTCCTGATGGCCCGGGCCAAGGGCCTGCCGACCCGAAGGGTGGTGTGGTATGCGGCGCGCAACGCCCTCCTGCCCGTGGTCTCCAACTTCACCATCGCCCTGAGCCTGGTCGTCGCCGGCCAGATACTCGTCGAGATCGTCTTCAACTACCCCGGGATCGGCTATCACCTGTACTCCGCCCTGGGGAACCTCGACTACACCCTGGTTCAGGGGATCTTCGTGGTCATCACCCTGGTGGTCCTGGCCGCCAACCTCCTGGCCGATGTGGTCTACGTGCTGATCGATCCTCGAGCGCGGCAGGGGGCATGAGCGGATGAGCGTTGGGATGTCGACTGTCGCCGGCACGCTCGCCACCGAGGCTCCGACGCCTCTCGCCGGGCCCGGACCTGAGGGGCGCGCCCGGGGCTCGCGGGTGCTCCGCCTGCCGCGCTCGCCCAAGGTGATCATCGGGCTCATCCTCTTCGCCGTGTTCCTGGTGGTCGCCATCATCGGAAGTTGGATCGCCCCGTATTCCCCCAACGAGACCAACGTGAAATCGTGGGTGAGGCATGTCCTGGTCCCGGGAACTGGGCCCGGCACTTCCGTCCGAGCGCAGTACTACCCGCTTCCCCTGCCGCCGTCGGCCGGCCACCTGCTGGGGACGACCGTCTTTGCCCAGGATGTCTTGTCCCAGCTTCTGGTCGCCACCGCGGCCACGGTGTTCGTCGGCGTGCTCGCCGCCGTCATCGCCACCATTCTCTCCGTGCTCGTCGGGGTTGCCGCAGGCTACCTCGGCGGTGCCGCCGACGAAGGGCTGTCGCTGCTGGCCAATGTCTTTCTCGCCATTCCCGGGCTCCCGCTCCTCATCGTTCTGGCCGACTACGTGCCGTCGGCGGGCACGAGCATCATCCTGGTCGCCGTCATCATCGCCGTCACCGCCTGGGCATACTCCGCCCGGGTGCTGCGGGCTCAGACCCTGTCGCTGCGCAATCGCGACTTCGTCGAGGCGGCGAGGATCTCCGGGGAGGGACGCCTGCGCGTCATCCTCGTCGAGGTCT
>OBLU010005730.1_pt1 | contig 11095 bp, 7 predicted proteins | sample 1518681 | NCBI WGS metagenome assembly OBLU01 (sample SAMEA3539304, study PRJEB22396) | soil metagenome | biome: tundra; feature: field; material: soil | place: USA | collected 2010-05 | depth 0.15 m
CACACAACCTTGCGCGTCCAACATGAACATCATGGACGGGGCGTGATCGGCCATACAAGCCGTCCCCTACATGCTCCAGGCGCTGGACTTCTCACTTGAGGAACCGTGCCGCGCGGTGGTCGCCGGCGATTCTGGCGGTTTCGAGACTCGCGCCTTGTTGCACGCCATTCACTCAGTTTATCAGCCCAACAAGGTCGTGCTCGCCAACACCGGCGCCGTCGAGCCGTTCGCCAAAACTCTGACGGCCAGTGGCGATCCGGTGGTTTATCTGTGCACCGGCGCCTCTTGCCAGCCACCCACGCGCGACCTGGCGAGAATCGCGGAACTATTGAAAAGGTGATATGCCAGCCCAGGTGCCTTCAGGAGCTGCTTTCCGGAAGCCCGGAAAGACCGGCTTAGGACAGTGCCGCTCTGAAATGGGACAGGTTCGACTTGTGGCAACGGATTTCCCCCCTATCCGCATGCTGGCATAATCCATGCGCCAGGTACGCGGAAAGTGCTTGTGAAAGTAATAAGACTGTGAAGTTTGCTATCGAGATTGGGGACACGGAAAAGCACCGTTTGGAATACCACTTCAACCAGCTCCTGGGCAGCCTGGTCATCAAAGTTAACGAAAAGCCCATCAGGAAATCTCTGCGCATGGTAAATGAGCCGGTCCTGGAGGTGCATGCCTTTGTGGTCGGTGACCAGGAGAAGTCCGAAGTGCGGATCGAAAAGGAGCGTAAGCCCCTGCTCGGCTGCAAGAACCGGCTCTACGTCAACAACCGGCTGGTTAGAGTGTTCAGCGGACTTTGACTCGCTGAGCCGGCCCCTGCACGGGGTGACCTTCGCGGGCAGATGTGAGTGTGGGACGTTCCGCCTGGGCGGCAGCCTGACTTCTCCTCCAGCCGCCTGTGGATCCAGATCTGGACAAGAACCGCTGGCCAACACCGCCAAGCAGACCCGCATCCACTCGTTCGTCAATCCAAATCGCTTCCTCTGAAACCCCTCAATCCCCGCGTGCTTTCGAGTGTCCTGGACACCACGAAATGGCACGGTATTGGGATGGTGGAGGTATGGTACCGGGATGGTACCCAGATGGTACCATAGAAACACGCCTCAAACACCCCTCCACTGTCCTGTTTTGAGACAAAACCACCCTGCCGGCTTTCATTGTCAATCTGTAATAGCTAGCCTAAAACCCCGGTCCTTTTCGCCTTTGATCAGGATCCGGTCCTGCTCGGCAAGCGCCACTATCAATCTTTATTTATGGCCGACCACTTTCCAACTTGGATCAACCTGGGAAGGTTTTAGCAATCCGTTGCCAATCAGATCGGATCCATTCATCAGCCAGTAGGCCAGAACTCCGGTGCTGTGTTGCCATAGGAGATCCGGGCGGCCATCGCCGTTGATGTCCGTTGCACCGACGATTCTCCAGCTCGGATCCACCTGGCCGGGAGTCAAGAGCGTGGAATTGACCAGCGTGGTGCCATTCATAAACCACACCGCCAACCTGCCAGTATCGCTTTCCCACACGATATCGGTCTGTCCGTCGCCATTGAAATCACCTGTAGCCACGACCTTCCAACCTGGGCTCACCTGAGAGGGGGTCAATAGCGTTGAACTGACAAGAGTGGTGCCGTTCATGAACCATATCGCCAATCTGCCATTATCGTTCTCCCACAGGAGATCGGTCTGGCCGTCGCCATTGAAATCCCCCGTGCCTACCATCTTCCAACTCGGATCCACCTGGCTCGGGGTCAAAGACACGGTCTGGGTGCAGGTCAGGCCGTTCATGAACCAGGCAGCCACCCGCCCATCAACGTTCCTCAGGACGAGGTCCTGCGCGCCGTTGCCGTGGAAATCCGCGGCCCCCACAACTTTCCAGTCCACGCCCGGGGTGGTGGGGTTGAGGAGGCCCGAGGCCACGAGCTGATTGGTGTTATTCAAGGACCAGCCAGCTGTCGTGCCGTTGACGTTCTGCCACCAGAGGTTCCAGGCGACCTGCTCGGTAACGCTCAAGTGGAAAGTTGCATTGGTGCTGACGCTGCCATCGCTGACGGTGATTGTGACGTCCGCCTGTCCAATCTGTCCCGACACTGGCATCAGCGTGACGGTGCGGTTGGTGTCGCTGCCGGCGAAGACGATATTGTTAATCGGCAACAGCGCCGTGTTAGTCGAACTGGCGTAAAGCGACAGGTTCGACGCTGCGGTTCCGGTTTCGCTAATGGTGAAGCGAACCAACCGCTGCGTGCCGTTTGTCGTCATGGACTGATCCGCGATGGCAGATATAGCAGGGGACGTGTTCGCCGGCCTGGCCGCCGCCACCAGCACGTTGACTGCCGGAGTCGTGGCAACCGTGCTCCCGGAATCATAAACCGCTTGGGCCGTCAGGCTGCAGCTGCCGGCGTCCACGCTATTCCAGGCAAAGCTGTAGGGGGCTGCGGTTTCCTCCGTGATCAAGGTCGAGCCGTTATAGAACTGGACTTTGGTAATACTGTGGCCGTTGGCAGTGACACTGGCAGCCAAATTAATGGTTGCGGGCGCAGCGTAGATGCCCCCGCTAGCGGGTGAACTCAGGACGATTGTGGGCGGCACGACCGCCAGGTTCGTGTATGCAACTTCGGTCGAATAGTCGCTTTCCAAGCCCGAGGCATCATACGCCGTGGCCGCGAAGAAATAGGTTGCGCCACTGATCAAGTTGCCGACGGTTGCGTTGGTCAAGTTGCCAACATCGGTTGTGTTGGTGTACGTGAGGCTCGCTGCGCCATAATAGATCTTGTAGCCGGCGATGTTGGCGCCCGCGCTCGGATTCCACGCCAGAGTTACGCTGGTGGCGGCTAGAAGCGAGGGCGGCACCAACGTGGCGAGCGTGCCGACCATAAACGTTATGTGAGCCGCGCGTCTCACCCTGCCAAAAATGTCCAAAAACACCATAAGATACCGCCGCGGTCGCATAAGGCTTGCCAACCCGATCGAGACTGGCCTGCTCCTTGGACAAAGCCGTGCCTCCGTTCCCGGCTATCACGCAGCCTCCCTGATGCCTTTTTGCACGATTCAGGGCGTTTCAGCCGATTCGTGGGGAAACCGCTGGGAGCGCCTTGATGAAGCACAGCGCCAAATCGCTGAGTGCCTTACCGGGCCGGCTTGAGGATTACCAGGGCAATATGTCTTGAAAGAAGGCAGGGGATGAGCAGCACTGGTGTACACCTCGTGGGGTAAAGACCCCATCGCCCTCCTCTGGATTCGTGCCTATGGTCGTTCCACTTGGGTGAATCGTGTGGCTCTTTCTATCCCTAATCTCGGTGGATGCATCCCACTTTGGATCTGTTTCTTTACATTTCAGGAAACCTCGGGCATGTCTTGAGTGTCCAATCCCTTTATGACTGCGAATACGGTGTTGGAATCCAAAACAGAAGATTGTCGGCTGGAAGAGTCTCGGACGGCGCCTTTCCATCTCCCTCCGTCGGAAGCAGAGCCTGAAACCCTGCGGCTAATCCTGGGAGTTGGAAGGAGCGGCACTACTTGGGTAAGCCGGGTTTTGTCCAAGACGCGACGGCGGGTGCGCTTTTTTATGGAGCCCTTGTTCCATCTCGAGCCCCGCTTGCCGTTTCATGATACTGGAGACCACACGGCGGTTGGCTACGAATCGTTCTCTCCGGACCATCCGCTATTGTCGGCCTACCGGCGAATAGCAAGCCGGCACCTCGGTGGCTCACAGGTGAAGGGCCTGGAGCGGGATGACGGCGCGTGGGAATTGTGCCTGGTCAAGGAGGTGCACGCATTGCTGGGCACGGAAGGGTTGTTGCGTGCCTGGCAAACGCCGGCGCTTTTTGTCCTGCGCGATCCGGTCAATGTGGCCGACAGCCTTTTTGCGGCGCAGACGCTGCAGACGATTTACCTGAACCACGAGGTCGAGGCAGTGCAGCAGGAGGCGTTTCTCGATCGGTTTGCGCCGGGCCGCCAGGAAACGGTGCGGCAGCTCTTCGCCGGGGCGGCGCGGCGGGAACCGCGCGAGCAGATCATTCTGGCCAAGGTCATTTGCACACAAGTGCTCCAGGAGATGTTCCTTGCGCTGGCGGAGGAATTCCCCTTTGTGAAAACGTTGTGTTACGAAAAGCTTTGTGAGGCGCCGCGGGAGACCCTCAAGGCGGCGTCGCAGGCGCTTTCGATTCCGTGGGACCAGGACATAGAGGAGTATCTCAGCAAGACCATGCAGGCGGATGCCACCTCAAACGACCCCTATTCCATCATGCGCAACACCGCCGAGCAGAGAATGCGACCCCTCAAGTTCCTGAACCCCGAAGAGACTGCGCTCTGCCGCGCGGCCCTGGGCGCCATGAGGGGCTAAAGCCGGCACCGGCTTAACGTCAGATAAGACTTCAGAGGTTACAAGTTCACGGCCACAACTTGCTCCGGCACCAAGCTGCAGGTTCCTTCTGGACGCTCAAACATTGCTCACCTCGATGAGCGGTTTGAGCCGGCGTCAGCCGCAGGAACGTTAATCGGAGGTTCAGCCAAAGCCCCAACCAGGACGGCCCGCAATTGCCGGGTCCACACCTCCCATGTGGGCCGTTCGGCTTCGGCCACCGTGCTTTCCCAGAGCAGACCGTCGGCCTTGCGAAGCTGCTCCTCTGGGGAAACCACGCGCGCCTTGACCGCACGCACCGTGACGTTGGACAAGAATGGCGTCTGAGACCAGGAGCTGGTCTGAAGCTCAACATCATCGAATCCCAATTCCTTAAGCGTGTGCTCGAAGCGCTCGGGAAACCAATGATCGATGTGATAAGCCCAGGCGTCCGCCTGGTCACCTGCCAGATGCCGGGCCACCCCCATTTTGACCTCCAGCGAAGCGCCCGAAAGCAAGGTTCTGGCGCTCCCCATTAAGTCGGGGGTTTCGAGACAGATTTCCCCGCCGACTCTTAGCCAACGGTGCCACTTGATCAACTGCGCCAGCGCGGTGACCCGATTGAAATGCTCGAATACATGATGGAGCCGGACTTGATCCACACTCTCGTCTGGAAAATCGAGGGCCAGGATGTTGACGCAGGCATCTGCCTTGACCTGCATCACATTGTGCTGGGAAGGGGGAAAATCGAGGTTCAGGTATCCGGCAAAGTATTGCTCGCCGCAGCCGAGGTGCAGGCGCAACGGCCAGGTCGGCTGCCAGAGGCCGGCTGCCTGCAGTTGGGCGCGGACATCCCGCGCGGGGTCAAGCGGAAACACCGGACGAGCCGATGCTGTCCGGCGGCTGTTTGCCTCCCCCGAGCCGGGTTGGCGGCGGGTGTAAATGTCACCCCACAGATCGGCGTCCGTCAGCGAGTTGATGTGCGCCAGCACCTGCTCTGCGCTGGTCCAGGCGGACAGGGCCATCTCGGGCGCCTCACCCAGCTTCAAATTAAACTCGCGATAGCCCAGGAACTGCAAATATTCGAGGCAGGCCCTGGTCTCGGCCAGAAACTCAATGGCAAACTCGAACGAGAGGCAAGGAACCAAGTGGGTCAAGCCTTTCAAAACGGCCAATTCGAAGCCTTCCACATCGATTTTGCAATATTGCGGGAGTCCGTGCTTGCGGATGAGGCGGTCGAGCGTCGTCACCTCAACGGGAGCCGTCTTGTCCCAATTGTAATTGGCGAAACGGCCGTGTTTCCAGTGCTCCGAGAAGGTGGAGATAGTGGGGGCCTCGCTGCAGACGGAAAGCTCCAACCGTCCGGGCCGCTCGCCCAGGCCGGCCTCCAACACAATGACTTTCGGGTTGGCCTGGTATTTTTCCCGCAGGACTTTGGAACACTCGGGTTGTGGTTCGACGCAGACGACGTTGGCGCCCCAGGCCAGGAAGTCGTCAGCCTTTCTCCCAATGTTGGCGCCCACGTCGAAAACCAGATCCCCAGGCTGCAAAAAATCGGGCGCCGGGGGACCTGGCGGCGCGGCGCTTGCCAAGGGTTTGACAGGAAGGGGTTCGGGCGTCTGCGGAGTCGCGTCTCTGCTGACCCGCTGGCGCAGGTTGGAGAGAAGCTTTGCTATCATAGAAGGTCTGCAACGCGCGGACGGCTCACTGGCAGGAGTGTGATTTATTGCGCTCAGCCGTGTCAAGCTCTTGCGGCCGGGCGCTGCGGGCGCATCTCGACAACACCACCAACGACCGTGGAGGCGGGCTACCTATCCGGCCATGGCTGACAGTGACAAGAGCTTGAACCGGCGGTGGGGTCAGGTAGTCTCCTGGTTTGTGCTCAGTCGTATGAAAGAACACTTCGGTTGGTTCTTCTCCCTGTTCCGGCGGCGGCCAAAAATCCTGCTCATCGCCGACGTGCCGGATTGGATTTTCGCCCGGCACTGCCGGATGCTGGAAAGGTTCTTGGGCACTGAATATTGCTTCACGACGGCCTATCAACACCAAGTGTATCGTGAAAAAGACTATGACCTGATCTATCCACTGGAGTTCAATTTGGTCGAGCCCGAACAGGTTCGGACGCCGGCCAAATACGTGACGGGCATCCGCTCTCACCTTACGTGGGTGAGGAAAGATTTCATAGAGATTGTCAAACTCTTGCGAACGCGGTTTCAACGGGTCCACACGGTCTCGCGGCGGCTCCAGAGAGTGTTTGCGCCGCAAGTTCCTGGCGTGGTGCGGGTCACGCATGGCGTGGACACCGAATTCTTCGTCGCCAGCACCCAGGCAGACCAGTCCGGCAGCCGGCTGCGCCTGGGTTGGGCGGGCAACCGGCTCAACAGCAGCAAAGGGTTCGAGGAATTCGTCTTGCCGCTCGAACAATTGCCGGGAGTCGAGTTGATTTTCTGCGGTTATCAGGACCGCAATTTGGACGTGCACCAGATGCGAGCCTTTTACGACTCGCTCGATGCGTATGTCTGCACCTCGGACCTGGAAGGGAACAACAATGCCCTGATGGAAGCCGCCGCCATGCAACGCGCCATCATCACCACCGACAACGGAACGGTGCCGGAATACTTGCGGCACGGGGAAAGCGCTATCATCGTCGAGCGCGCTCCCGACCGGTTCCGGGAAGCCGTTCTGCAACTGCGGGACAATCCGCAACTGCGAGTGGCCCTGGGGCGGAAGGCCCGGCCCGCCGTCGCGGCGGCCTTCGAGTGGGAGAAAAGGGCCCAGGATTATCGCACTTTCTTCCGGTCGGCCCTCCGGAACAAAGCTACGTGGAGGCCCTCTTGAACGAGCAAATGCCAAGACCGGCCGGGTTGCGAAAAAGCATCCTTTCCCGCCATAAGGTATTGAATCCTCCACCGGGTTTGGTAGAGTGACCTGACAATGTGGACAACCCGCATGGCACCAGTGCATTTGGAAACCATATTGCACAACTCTCAGGAATGGCCCCGCCGCACCGCCCGGGTTCGGATAACGGGAGCGATTTCCTCCTCAAATAGAAGGGAGCGGAAGCTGCCACCGTGCCGCTGCAAACCCCAACTCAATTGACAGAGGAGAAGCAACCGCTCCCGGCGGATGGCGGGCCTCTGCCAGTTTCAGTGGTGATTTTCAGCAGGGATCGACCGCTGCAATTGGAAGGATTGCTGCGCTCGTTTGCGCTGCACTGCCGGGATGCCCACCAGGCGCCGGTTCACGTGCTCTACACCGTCTCCAAGCCCGATTGCCAGCGCCATTACGAGCAGGTGAGCGTTGAATGTCCCTGGGCTCATTTTTTGAAGGAGGAGAACTTTCGCGCCGACCTGCTTCAGCGGCTCCAGGGTGCAGAGCACGTTTTCTTCCTGGTGGATGACACCCTGATCGTGCGCCATTTCGAACTGCGGGAGGTATTGCAGGCCCTGCAACAAAATCCGGAGGCCTTGGGCTTTTCATTCCGGCTCGGCCGCAACACGGTCCACTGCTACCCGTTTGACAAGCCGCAGGCCCCGCCGATATTTGAGCCGCTGCCCAACGGCATGGTTCGCTTTGCGTGGCCGGAGGCGGAGTTGGACTTTGGCTATCCTTTGGAGTTGTCCAGTTCGTTGTACCGGGTGAAGGATATTCTGCCCCTGCTGGACCAAATCGAGTTTACCAATCCCAACACGCTTGAGGGGCAACTGGCCGAGCAGGCCAGCCGCTGCCAAGCCCAACCTTTCCTGCTCTGCTTCCCACAGTCAGCCGCCTTCAGCCTGCCTTTGAACCGGGTGCAGAATGTCAATAACAACCGCGCGAGCAACGCGCCCGCATGCAGTGTGGAAGCCCTCGAACGCTCGTTCGCTGAGGGCCAACGGCTTGACGTGGACAGCTACACGGAGTTCGTCCCAAACGCCTGCCACCAGGAGGTGCCATTGCGGATAATGCGCAGCGAGGAGAGGCGGCCGGCCGTCTCCATCGTGATTCCCTGCTATAACCAGGCGCAGTTCCTGGCCGAAGCCGTCGGGAGCGTGCTGGGGCAAACTTATTCCAACTGGGAGATTATCATGGTCAATGATGGCAGCCGGGATAACACTGGCGAGGTGGCCCGCCAACTGACGGCGGACAATCCTGCCAGGTTGATTCGGCTGGCGGAAAAGACCAACGGCGGCCTGGCGGAGGCGCGCAATACGGGAATAAAGATCGCGCTCGGACGATACATTTTGCCGCTGGATGCCGACGACAAAATTGCTCCGGCCATGTTGGAGCAAACCGTCGCTTGCCTCGAAGCCAATCCCGATAAGGCCATTGCCTACACGGACGCAGTCTATTTCGGCGCCGCCAACCATACCCAACGCACGGTCGAGTATGCGATTGGCCGGCTGTGTGCCGAGAACCAGTTCCATTATTGCTCGCTGTTCCGGCGTGAGGTTTGGCGCGCCGTGGGCGGCTATAACCGGAACATGATTTGGGGCTACGAGGACTGGGATTTTTGGATCGGCTGCGAGGAAAAGGGGTATGTTGCCAAGCGCGTCCCCGAGCCGCTCATCTTTTACCGCGTCAAGCCCCAGAGCATGTTCACCGCGGCGCTGGAGCGTGATCTGGAACTGCGCGCCCAAATGGTGTTGAATCATCCCTCGCTTTACAATGAGGTGACACGGAACTGGGCGGGGGCGATTCTCGAAAAGTCCGTCGCGGCGCCGCCCGTGCCACACGAGATCCTCTCCCGCGCCGAGCTGCTGGTGGAACTGCGCAGGCAAAACGCGCGCCTGAACGCAGAGGTTCAGGAACTGCGCGCCCCGAAGAGACGCTGGCGCAAATTCTGGCGCAAGTGCTTTGGCCGTGGCGAAAGCTCATAGGCGCCCCCCTTTTACCGTATGAACATAGTTTATGTGAGCAGAGAATTTGGTCCGGTCTTGCGGCGGGGAATCGGCACCTACGTCGAAAACGCCTGTGTGACCTTTGCTCGGGCGGGCCACGGCGTGTTCCTCCTCACGGACTGCATGACCTCAGCGGATAAGAGGCTGTTGCCCAAAGGCGTGGAGTTGGTCGAAACCCAAGACTCGCTGCCGCACCAGAAGGACTGCTTTTTCACGCGCAACCAGGAGTACTCGTATCGCGTGCTCAACACCTTGCGCTGTTTGGCCCGGGAGCGGCGGCTGGATGTGATTGAGTTTCCTGACTATTGCGCCGAAGGATTTGCCACCATCCGGGCCAAACGCTTGCTCAATGAATTTCCAGGCACGAAACTAGTGGTCAAGTGCCACACGCCGATGTCGCTGCTCTTCTCAATCAACGAAGCCAAGGCTCTCAGTTCACAGGAGGTCTGTGATTTTGAACTGGAGGATTATTGTGTGCGGCATGCCGATCTGGTCACCTCTCCTTCCGAGGCGCTGGCAAGCTATTTCCGCGAACGCGTTGGCCGGAGTGAGATCCGCCTCTGCCGCTACCCGATGCACTTGCCCTCGCTGCCGTCCCCCAGGAAATTCGTGACGAGCGCCGTCAAAACCGTTCGTTTCATCGGCTCGGTTGAAGTCCGCAAAGGGGTGGACGTATTCATCGAGGCGGCATTGCAGATCCTGGCGGTAAATCCGGACTTCCTATTTGAGATCTACGGCAGGAATACGACGGAGACCTGCTTTGGTAAGAATTATTCGCGCCTGTTGGCCGCGCGGATTCCAGAACCGTTGCGCGACCGGATCAAGTTCGCCGGCACCGTCCCCTACGAGGCCCTGCCCAGCCTGCTCTCAAACTCCTGCTTTTGTGTGTTCCCCTCGCGCTGGGAAAACTGGGCCAACGTTTGTCTGGAAGCCATGTCAATGGGGTGTGTGGTCATCGCCTCCAACCGCGGCGGGATGGCCGAGATGATTGAACACGGCAACAACGGATTTCTAGTCAACCCCCAAAACCCCTCCGAGATAGCGGCTTTGGTGCTGCAACATTACCCGGATTTGCCGCGCCTGGAAGAAATCTCGGCCGCCGCCCATACGCGCAGCCAGGAATTGGCCGACCCCGCCAAGGTTCAGGCACGGATGCTGGAGAATTACACAGCGCCCCTGCCGCCGAAGCGGTGGCTAACGCCGCCTTCCAGAAAAGTCTCCGTCATTATTCCTTTCTTCAACCAGGGACCTTACCTCGAAGAGACTCTCCAATCGGTGCGGAACTCAACGTGCCCGAATTTGGAGGTGGTGGTGGTGAATGACGGCTCGTCCGACAACCTGTCCAACGAGGTCTTTGAGAAAGTTGAGGGTGTCGTTAAAGTCCGCAAGGAAAATGGCGGGCTGAGTTCCGCCAGGAATGCCGGCATCCGCGCGGCGACGGGGGACTACCTGCTGATGCTGGATGCGGACGACAAAATCCACCCCGAGTATATTGCCACCGCCGTTACAGCCCTGGAAAATAACCCGCAGCTTTCCTACCTGACCTCGCACGCACAGAATTTCGGCGTCTTCACTCATCCTTATCTGCCAATAGGGTTCGTGCCGGCGCTGATGCCTTTCCTCAACACCGATGGCAAGTGCGCCAATATCTACCGGCGGGAGGTTTTTGAACGCTGCGGCGGCTACGATGAGGTGTTGGTTTCTTACGAGGACTGGGACTTTCTATTGACGATCAATGAGCATGGGTTGGAGGGCGATGTGTTGCCGGCTGAATTGTTCTTTTACCGGCGGCACTATGATTCCATGGTCTTTCAGGTGGCTGATCCCCTCCGGGCGGAGTTAATCCAGTACATGATGCTCAAACACCACAAGCTTGTGGAAAAACACT
>OBLU010005731.1_pt1 | contig 11095 bp, 9 predicted proteins | sample 1518681 | NCBI WGS metagenome assembly OBLU01 (sample SAMEA3539304, study PRJEB22396) | soil metagenome | biome: tundra; feature: field; material: soil | place: USA | collected 2010-05 | depth 0.15 m
TGCCGGAGCGATTTCCGCCAATTCCGTTCAAGCCGCGCCCGTGGCGCTGGCAAAATCTGTGACGGCGGTGGCAATTGCCAAAGGCGCAACGGCCAGTGGTTCGACTTTAACCCTCATCAAAGGAGCATTGAAAGTTATGGCATGGACAAAAGCGAAAACAGCCGTTGTTGCTGGCGTGGCGATTCTTCTAACCGTCGGCACCACCACGATGGTGGTAAAATCCGTAAATATGATCCGGCGGGCCGCTCCTCCCGATCTTCAAGGTGCGTGGGAAGGCGTGGAGGAGATTCGAGGCGCTTCGGGTGTTTTACCGGGAGAGTACGCCAAGAGTCGCATTGTTTTCAAGTTCTTCAAAACCAATGGCGTTTACAGCGCAACCGGCGAATTCATAGACACCGCCCCGGAGCCTTTTCAGGCCACCCGGTTCACGTACGATTATCCCTCCGTGCGTCTCGATGTGGGCCAGAACGTATCCTTCCAAGGGAGGTTGAAAACGCAGGAGACAGAAATCGCCGGCACCTACCGAACGAGGAGTTTTTCCGCTCCCATGGTGCTCAAACGAACCACTACACCGGACGCCGCCCCCGAACCCCTGGCTGAAAGTGATTACCGGCCGCGGGCAGGATCAGATTTACAGGGCTGTTGGAAGGCGACTTTCGGAGACGGGGCCCGGGCAATCCACATCACGGTAAAAATTTCCGAACCAGCTTCCGGGATGTTCCGCGCCGAATTGGATAACGTCACCACGTCCTGGCTTCGCCAGCCGGTGTCGGTCACTTACGACCAGCCCGAAGTGAAGCTGCTGGTCGCCTCGGGCGCCGGGATGTTCCAAGGCGAGTTGCGCAACGGCAATACGGAAATGGCGGGGAACTGGATACAAGGCGGCGGGCGCACGCCGGTGATTTTCCAGCGCACCAGCCGTTGACGCGCACAACAGGCCTTTGCCACGCATTCGTCGAGATGCTGGTGGTGGAAAAGGTGAAGCAACTTGTTGACCGTGGCGGAAGAAAACTTTATCCGCGCTTTTCATTGCCGCTTCTGCGCGCTTTAATTCCGGCGTGGCAATCTTTGGGTGTGAATGAGGATGCCGCCAAGCAGCGCGTGAACCGGGTCATTGCCTTTTCAGCAATAAAAGGCAGACATCATTTTCACGCAGATCAAATCGCTGTTGAACTTTTCCATCCCGCCCGACCTTGATGGTGGACCTGGCGATGGGTGCGCCACTGTTATCGGATTTGATTTTTGCAACCTGCGCCCTGGTCAATTGCGCGGGCGAACCCAGGTCCAGGTAGGTTGCGTAGGCGTCGTTGACGCGGTAGCCGACCTCGTAAATTTCCAGCGCGTACTCACCCTCGGGCACGTTGGTCAGGTTGAGCGTGACCTTGTTTTTTGGCAAGGACGGCAGGTCGCGTTTGTAAAAGACCTGATTAATGACGTTGGTGCCGGGATGCGTGATGGTGAAATCCCAGACCAGCGCCTGGATGCCGCCGGATTTGTCGGTGCATATCCACGAGGCCGGGTCGCTGTCTTTTAATTCGGTCGGGCCGAGCCGGTTTAAAAACTGATATGCGTAGAACGCGGGCTTGTTGATGTCCTCGTAGTTGATCAGGCCGAAACCGCCGTGGAACGGCGTCCAGCGTGGGCCAGCCTCCTCGAAAATATCGGTGAACACCCAATAGGACATCGAATCGGCGGCGGCGCCGGCGTTCTTGATTTTGTCGAGGATGAACGCGGCGCTGTGATAGCTGTCGTGGATGGGATCAAACGGAGTGTAAGAAGCGCTCCACTCGGTAAAGTGCAATTCCAGATTAGGCATCGCGGAATCGCGGATCTGCTTGCGCACCCGGATTACGTTGCCATAAATGCCTTTGGGGTTTTGAGAAAACACCGTGCCAGCATTGCCGTTTTCATCCAGGTAACCACTGTCCACGCAGTAGTCGTGCGTCGAAATAAAATCCACCGGCGCATGATTCGTCGCGCAGAAATGGATGAGTTCTGGCACCCACAAACAACTCGCCGTCGCCGGACCGCCGACCTTGTAGGCGGGCGAAACGTCCTTGATCGCCCTTGCCGTGACGGCGTAGAGGTTGAAATAATCCTGCTGCGTGCCGTGAAAAAAGTATTGCGCGTTCGGCTCGTTCCAGACTTCAAAATACCAGGTGCGCACCTCGGCGTCACCGTAACGCTCGCGCAGGTGCGTGACGAAAGCGCGGATGAGATCGCCCCACTTTTTGAAATCCTTCGGCTTGGTCGAGTTGCCACGCCACCAGAAAACCGTCTCGGAACCGCTGGCCATGGCCGACGGTGTGAAGCTGAGTTCCACGAACGGCTTCATGCCGATGCTTTGGAGAAAATCGTAAAGCTCGTCAATGTATTGCCAGTTGTATTCCGGCCGGCCGTCCTTGCTTTCCCGGTAAACCCCCATGTCGTCGCAGAACAAACCGTGCATGCGGATGTATTCAAAACCGCATTCACGATGCGCGTAAGCCAGTTGCCGCTGCCAGTCGGCGCGCAAGCCTTCGTTGGCCCGCCCGGCCCCGACACACTTCTTGAACATCGTGTTCATCGGTCCCTGCACCTGCCGGAAATCGGCGGTGATGACGCGGTCGGTGGCTGGCGGATTGGTGCCTGCGACCAGGGGAATTACCATCATCAGCAATGAAATACCCGTGAGGATGACGCCGTTTTTATTCATACTGGCTTAAGGGTTTTATGTAAGCGTGAAACATTGCACTACCCATTCCCGATGGCAACAGAGAACATTGGAGCTTGCTTCGGATTCTCCTTCTCCAGCCCTTTCAAGTGCACATCAATCAGAAAAACCATTTACTGGACCGTGGTGGAAGAAACCTTTCTCCGCGCTTTTCATTGCCAGTGCCACGCGCTTTAATTCCGGCGTGGCGAACTTGCACATCCAACCCGTTCAATCTCTCGACGCGCCGGAACTGGCGTTGTATCTGACTCTCCGCCGCGTCGAGGAACACGAGCGGGCCGGTGTGCTGGTGGCCACGAATGCCAAGGTGGTCAAACGGCTGCTGGCGAGCCGGTTCACCGTCGTCTCCGCCCTGCTCACGCCCGCCTGGCTGGAAAAGTTCGAACCGCTGCTGCGCGCCCGGTCGGAAGAGGAGATCTGCGTTTACGTCGGCGAACAGAAACTGCTGGAAACCATCACCGGCTACCAGTTGCATCAGGGCACGCTGGCCGTGGCCAAAATCCCGCCACAGCCGGATTTTGAAACGCTCCTCAACAACTCCCCGCGTCCGTTGCTGCTGGCGGCCGTGGAGGGCATTGCCAGCGCGGAAAATCTCGGCGCGGTGGTCCGGAACTGCGCGGCTTTTGGCGCGCATTTTCTGATCGTGGGCGAGACGTGTGGCAGTCCGTTCCAGCGCCGCGCGGTTTCCGGTGCCATGGGCGCCACCTTCGAGCAACCGCTGGTGCACGTGGACAATCTGGTGGAAAAACTGACGTTGCTGCGTGCGCGGGGCGTGCGGTGTCTGGCGGCGCATCCCCGGCTCGGGGCAAAGAAACTGGCCGATGTGGATTTGCGGGGCGACTGTTGTCTGGTGTTTGGCGCGGAAGGACCGGGCCTCACGGCGGTCGTGCTGGCGGCGTGCGATGAGATGGTGGAAATCCCGATGCCGTCCCACATGAATTCACTGAACGTGGCCGTCGCCACGGGAATATTCCTTTACGAAGCGACCCGGCAGCGCGGGTGAAAAGGCTGTCTGAAAATTAAGCTTTGCCCCTCGTCCTCGTCGTCGGATTTTTCGGAGCATTTCGAGGACGAGAACGAGGACGAGGACGAGGAAGAAATAGTAATGGCGGAGTTTTGAGGCCGGCTCTGACGTTTGCAGATTTTGGACTGCGGTGGCAGAGAGCAGCGGCGACACCGCTTTTCGACTGGAGACAGCATTTCCAAAGCGGCGTGGCGCTTCGCTTCCCGCCGCAGTCCAAAATGATTTGGTTGCGGCTATGCCACGCTGTGCCTTTGCACTGCAATAGGTCAGAATCATCGTGCGCCGCGAGGATTTTTCAGGAGCGCGGACAGCTTTGTCCGCGTGTTCCTGCCGCATCGGCGCCTTCGCGCGGACAAAGCTGTCCGCGCTCCTTTGGTTGCGGCTTGGTGTTGCATTGAAAATTGGTTGGCACTTTTTCCTGGCGGCGGCCATTGATGGATGGATGCACGACGCGATCACTGCTGTAGGGGTGCCAATGGAACCTGGCAAGTGGAAAGTTTGTGTTGATTTTTCACCAGATGGAACCACAAATATCTGGGATGGTCTTACAAATGTTTTCACTGCGAAGAGCCCTTGGCTTAGTGGTGTTCGTTGAACGATTTTCCTTTAACGCGTTTCGCAAACATTTTGCACCCCAACCGGAAATTGTATAATGTCCTGCTGTGAATTCGCAAAAGCGTCTGCGCGGCGCCTGTGGGTTGAGCGATGGAGTGGATTGCCAAAGGCGCGGCCACCAGCGGTTCAACCTTAACTCTCATCAATCGAGTCTTGAAACTTATGGCTTGGACAAAAGCTAAAACGGCGATTGTTGCCGGCGCATGTGTGTTGCTGGCGGCGGTAACAACGACAATCACCATCTACAACGTAAATAAGCCTATTCAAGGCATTCCAAAAGATTGGTCAGTTTTAAGTGGTGACAGCGAACAATGGAATTGGACAAACGGTGCAATTTGCGGACATAGCACTGCCGGAGACAGCATTTTGGCTTCAGGCAAGGAATACCACAATGTCACCTTGTCCGCGATCGCCAGCACCACCAATCGTGAAGCGACTCTGGCAATCCGCATGCTGGACGCTAAAAACGGCTATCTCATCGTCTTTGTGCCCTTTTCTTCAGATGACGGCCTGATTAATCTGATAAAGAGGCTGGACGGGGACGAGACCATTCTCGCTTCCTACCATGGCCGACTGTTATCTTCTGTGGACCGGACGGCAAAAATCGCGATTACCGCCGATGGACCGTTGATCGAGGTTAGGTTAAGCGGCACCAGAATTTTGAGGGTCATGGATACGACCTTTTCCACCGGTCTCATCGGCTTCAGAATCTTCGGTGAAGCAAACTGGCCTTGTGATGCGACGTTTTCCAAAGTGACCTTCTAACCGCGCGCCCTTAGAATCGAAACCGTGAATTCTTCCGGCATTCACATGCAAAAGCGGGCATTTACGTTGCTCGAACTGCTGGTGGTCATCGCCATCATTGCCATTCTCGCCGCGCTGCTTCTGTCGGCGCTCTCCTCCGCCAAGGCCAAAGCGCAACGAATTGCCTGTCAGAACAACCTGAAGCAACTGGCCGCCGCCTGGACCATGTATTGTGGCGACAACAATGGGGAACTCCCATCCTGCCGTCCCAGCCATCCGTCCAGCACCACCAATTTAAATGCCTGGGTGCTTGGCAACGCCGAGACCATCCCACAAAACATCGTTTTTTTTGGCCAGTTGGATCCGGGTGTGCAGGATCCGACCAATGCCGGCGCCATCTCGCGCGGCACGCTTTTCCCTTACACCCAGATACCGGGAATTTATCGCTGCCCCCTGGATTATCGAACCGTGGATGGCGTTCCATATGTGCGCAGTTACTCGATGAACAACTGGATGAACGGCTCCTCCCCGGCCGTCTGGATTGCCGGGCTGGACCCTTCACGCAAGGTTTACAAAAAGGATTCCGCCCTCCCGGCTCCCGCGAAGCTTTTTGTTTTCGTGGACGAGGACGAAGCCAGCATCAACGACGCAATGTTCGTCGTGATCATCGACCCGGGCTGGTATATGAATGACATTCCCGCGCGCCGCCACAAAACTGCATATCCCCTGAGTTTTGCCGACGGCCACTCGGAAGCATTTAAATTTCTGTGCGAGGATACGTTATCCTGGGAGCCTCCCCAACCCAAACCCGCGGAAATATCCAGCGACGGAACACCCAACCAGGACTTAATCAACCTGCGCAATGCCGCCTACATCTCGTGGTGACTGGAAACCAATACCCCGACTATTCTAATCTTGCCGGTCTAAAACAGTCCCGGCTTAACCAACTCGGCGCCGAACTTGTGCCCGGTCGTGAACCCGTCGAAACGCTGCCGGTGGAAAAAGTGAAATAGTTTGTCCAGTTTCGCGGTTCGTGGACATCCTATTGGCAGATGACCGGACTGGATGACCACGAATTGCTCGCGGAATATGCCCGCACCGAATCCGAGGCGGCGTTTGCCGTCCTCGTCGCGCGGTATGTGAACCTCGTCCATTCCGCCGCGCTGCGGTTCACCGGCAATCCGCATCACGCCGAGGAAATCACGCAGGCCGTCTTCGTCATTCTGGCGCGCAAGGCCGGCGGTTTGCGGCGCGGCACGGTGTTGTCCGGCTGGCTGTATCAAACCGCGCGGCTGACGGCGGCCAACTTTGTGAAAGGTGAAATCCGCCGGCAACGCCGCGAGCAGGAGGTTTATATGCAATCCACCTTGACGGAACCGGACTCGGCGGCTTGGGAACAAATCGCGCCGTTGCTGGATGAAGCCATGGGGCGGCTGGGCGAGACCGACCGCAACGCCATCGTGCTGCGGTTCTTTGAAAACAAAACCGCGCCGGAAGTCGCCGCGTCGCTGAAGCTGAACGAAGCGGCGGCGCACAAGCGGGTGAGCCGCGCGCTGGACAAGCTGCGGCAATTCTTCACCAGACGCGGCGTAGTTCTGCCGGCCATGGTCCTGACCACGGCGATTGCGGCAAACTCGGTGCAGGCCGCGCCGGCGGCGCTGGCCAAATCTGTGACGGCCGTGGCGGTGGCGAAAGGCGCGGCGGCCAGCGGTTCGACCTTAACCCTCATCAAAGGAGCATTGAAAATTATGGCATGGGCAAAAGCGAAGACGGCGATTGTGGTGGGCGTGTCCGCAATTTTGGCCGCAGGAACAACGACGGTGATAGTAAAAGAGATTGACAACCGACCGGGCTATTACAAAGGCAAGTCATTGAGTGAATGGCTTGTGGACTTGGATGACCAACATCCTGGATCAGCTTTTGATCAAGCCGCCGTCGCCATTCGTCACATCGGAACAAACGGTCTGCCAATCATTATCAGCAAGCTGAAAACAAACGGGTCTGTGTATCATAACGCCATCGTGGCCTGTTATGAACTTGGCCCTGTCGCGAGACCTGCTATTCCCGATTTGATTGAGTTGCTCAACAGCGGTTATACGCGTGGATATGTCGGGGCTGCCTTGGGACAAATCGGACCGGAGGCCATCGGGCCTTTAATCGAGACGTTGACCAACGAAAATGCAGAAGTGCGGACAGAAGTCGTATCCTCTCTGGGCAACTTTTCTGGAAAAGATAGCATTCAAATGTCCAACGCCATACCAGTTCTGATCAAATGCCTTGAAGACGAATCTCCTTCTGTGCGCTCGCTGGCGGCAAACTCTTTGGGAATAATAAAGGGTGAGGAATCAATAGTTGTTCCCGCGTTGATAAAAAGCCTTGATGACAACTATATTTGGACCCGGTGGAATGCTTGCCTTGCCTTGGGACGGTTTGGAGCACAAGCCAAGTCAGCCATTCCGGCACTTTTGACAGCGCTCAACTCGGACGCCCGTTGCACTGCGGCAATTGCGCTGATGCAAATCGAACCTGATAATGCGACTCGAATCAATTCGCTGATGCCCATCTTGATCGAAAATATTGAAGGGATTGGTGGCACCAACATAAACTATCGTTCTACGACGGCTGTTGCGTTAAGTTCTATCGGAGAAATGGCGAAGCCAGCGGTGCCAGCTTTATTAAAGGCGGCTCAAGTTACAACGAGCTATGAACGACAACAAATCATGATCGCTCTCAAGAAAATTGATCCCGAAGCCGCAGCAAACGCAGGTTTGAAATGATGCAGGTCAGCCGCGAACCCATCGAGATGCTGGTGGTGGAGAAGGCAAATTAAGGTTGGACAAACTCTGTTGATAAAAACACCTTTGGCGTCGGAGCGCTGGACGCAATCGCATGGCGTGCCTGGCCACCCATGAAAGGCAAAACCGCTTTCACCTTGATCGAACTGCTGGTGGTCATCGCCAGCATCGGGATTCTGGCGGCGCCGGTTCTGGCAACGGCAGCGCCGGTTCAGCTCGGACCGCCCGATCCGGGGGCCGAACATGGGTTCGATGATTGGTACCACGGGATGAATGGTGCCGCCTGGCTGTCCGTTGACGATACGGACCCGGCCACGGGGGATCATGATTTCATCCTCGGGAACAAGACCGCCGGCGATCAGAATCGTGCGGACTGGCGTTCCGGGATTTTTTCGCTGGGACCCGCGGCCAAAGGGGCCAGACCGATCACTTTTTCGTTCGCCTGCAAGTTCCCGGGCAAAATCAACGGGCGGGAAAACATGCAGGTGTATTTGCGCTTCTTCGACGCGGCGGGCACGAACTTTCTGGGCCAGAAAATTTTCCGGGTCGGGTTCAACACCGGCAGCTCGAACATGTCCAACTACACAACGATGACCTTTACCGACATCCGCGCGCCCAAGCGGGCCCGGACAGCCGACGTCTGGGTGACGGCGAACATCTTCGTGCCCTGGACATCAGGGAGCGGGCAGTTTGATGATTTCTCGGTGACGACGGTTTCCCGGCTGGGCCTGACGTTGCTCGTGGTTTTCGCCGGTTCGGGGACCGTGCTGATCATCATTGCGATTGCCGCCGCGAAATCGCGGCGTAAAAATCGGGGGAATGTTTCCGCTTACCCGCACCGGAAGAGATGAAACCCGTTCCGTGAAATGAGCCGCAGAAAATCAAATCGCAAGGGAAAGGGCGGTGCGCCGCCGGGATTTACCCTGATCGAACTGCTGGTGGTGATTGCCATCATTGCCATTCTTGCGGCCCTGTTGCTGCCGGTTTTAAGCAAATCCAAACAGAAGGCCTGGCAGACCGTCTGTTCCAACAATGTCCGGCAACTGCAACTGGGCTGGCTCATGTACGCGGGCGAAAACAATGATTTCCTGGCGCCCAACGCTGTGGGATTGGACCATGGCCGGACGATTGAAAATCCAGGCTGGGTGGCGGGTGACATGTGGTTTGATTCCGACGGGTATGACGTGAGCGAAAGCATCGACACCGATCTGCTGGTCGGGGCAGAGTACGCGGCCTTCGGTTCCCTCGGCGGCTATGTCAAAAATCCGGCGGTCTATCATTGTCCGGGGGACCGGAGCACCGTGACCGTCGCCGGCACGGTGGTGCCCCGGGTGCGCAGCATGTCCATGAATTCGTACATGGGCGCTCACCAACCCGTGGCCGCCGGCCAATTCTGGCGTTTCTGGAAACTGGACCAGATCATCGCCCCCGGTCCCAGCGCCGCCTTCGTTTTTATTGATGAACGGGAAGATTCCATCAACGACGGGCTCTTCGCCATCGATGCCGAGGCGCAATACGCCATCATCGATTATCCATCCAGCTATCACAACGGGGGCGCTTGCATTTCATTTGCCGACGGTCATACCGACCATCACAAATGGGTGGAACCGACGACCAATCCGCCCTTGGTGGCGGGTCAACGCCTGCCGGGCGATTCAAAACCGACTTCCCCCACCGATCGCGACATGGCGTGGCTGGTACAGCACGGCACCAGCCTGAAATGATTCGCAACATCCAACCGGTGAGGGTCTTGATTATGAACATGGCAGGGATTCGAAAGTCTAAGATTAAGAGTCTATGACCAGGAATTCTTCTCATGGCGCTTTCACGCTGATAGAACTGCTGGTGGTCATTGCCATCATTGCGATTTTGGCGGCGCTCCTGCTGCCGGTTCTGGCCAAGGCGAAAGACCGCGCCCGGACAAGTTTCTGCGTGAACAATTGCCGGCAACTTGCCTTCGCGTCTCATCTCTACCTGACGGACAATGAGGACAAGTTTTGCGATACGTCCGTTGTCCGTGGCGACAACGTGATCCGCCGGGCCTGGTTCAATCTGCTTTCACCTTACACTGGCACCACCAATCTGCTGCTTTGTCCGGCATTTCAAATCAAGGCAAACGCGGTTGTGGCCGCCAACTACCCCACCGCGCCGGAGGACGCGGCATTTTCAAATTACGGATTGAACTTTCACGTCGGAGGCTTCGACTGGCCGGACATCTGGCCCGAGTCCACCTATCCCCCCGCGCGTTTGGGTGCCATCCGAAATGCCTCCGCGACCGTTCTTCTGGCCGACAGCGGCACGCTGCCAATAAATAGCACCGACCCAACTCTTTGCGTCACTCCGGAATCTCCCCAGAAAGCCGGCAGTTTTGTGCTCAACGATCCGGCGGATACCCAGCCCAACGCTTTGGTCATTTCTCCCATCAACCCCGACTGGTGCGGGCCGGAGCTTCGCCACAATAACGGCCGAAGTGCGGTGGGCATGACGGACGGTCATGTGGAAATAAAAAAGGCGTCGGAGTGGTATTGGGCCCGAACACCGTGGCTATATCCGGCAAATGGAGGCTGATGCCAAGGAAGGTTACCTATTCTGGAAAAGGTTCTCAGTTTCGGTAAGCAAAAAGAGACCGGAATGCTTCTTGCGCCGGCCGCACACCACTTTATGCAAATGCTGAACGGAGTTCTGCGTTACGACGCTCAGTTGGCTTTGCGCATGGCTGCGGAAGTTGTCACTTGCAGCAAACGATTCGGCTACAATCTAGATTCAATGGCAATGTCCGAGACCGTTAAGTTGGTCGAGTCGATTCTGGCCGATCACCGAGAGAGTGTGCAGGAGGAAGCTTCAGTTAAGAATCTGTTGGAACTCTTGGATGCATTTGTTGAGGCGGGATGGCCGGAGGCGTTGAATCTTGTTTGGCGTTTGGACGAAATCTATCGGTAATGTCCGTAACGCCTTCAGCGCATTTGAATTTGCGACAATTCGTGTCAAACGCTCCGCGTCTCTGCCCATCAATTCACATTTCCAAAAATCGTTTGAGCGGTTGCCAATAATGAGTCCGCCAGCCTCGGTATTGAGATGGCATAATTCTAGTCGTCTGCTTTCGGCAGTTTGCCCTGCTGGTAGTCCGCCAGAATTTTTTCCAGAGCGCTTTTTTGGCCGTCGTCCGCAGCGGCATTGACCGCTTTTTGTTCGGTGGCGATGGCT
>OBLU010005734.1_pt1 | contig 11092 bp, 11 predicted proteins | sample 1518681 | NCBI WGS metagenome assembly OBLU01 (sample SAMEA3539304, study PRJEB22396) | soil metagenome | biome: tundra; feature: field; material: soil | place: USA | collected 2010-05 | depth 0.15 m
CACTATGGTGGGTCTCCTTCCGATCCGGGGGCCGCGACCCATAACGCGCAGGAGACCGTTCGAGCTATTAAGACGGCATTGGCCAGAGAAGATATGGTTGACGCCATAGCTAGTGGAAGGACTCACTAGCCATGAGAGAGATACAACTTGGTGGACGAGTAGCAGCAGGTCGTGTAGCGCTGGTCGATGACGCGGACTTTGAGCTAGTCAACCAGTACGCATGGTGTGCTGTATCAATATCCAAGAACACTCTGTATGCATCGGCCCGGATAAATGGCAGGAACGTGCTCATGCATCGACTGCTTGTAGGTGATCTTTGGCCGAAGGTTGACCATAAGGATCGGAACGGGCTGAATAATCAGCGCCTCAATCTCCGTGATGGTTCCCGTGGCAAGAACGAGCAGAACGGACCTTCTCAGGGTGGAACATCTGATTACAAGGGCGTGTCCTGGGACACCACTCGGGAGAAGTGGATGTCGTGCATATTCCTTGATGGTAAGAACCACACTCTCTTGCGTTCTGACGACGAGATCGAGGCAGCTATTGCTTACAATGAAGCCGCCATTGCCGCCTGGGGCGAGTACGCATACCTGAATGAGATCCCTGAATTGGTGGTAGTGTAATGCCTACTCCCGCTGGACAAGGTTACGGTGGAACGACAGCCGCAGCAGTAGCCAGGGCTAAGGCTGCCGCTGCGGCTAAGGCTGCTGCTGCTGCTAGGAAATTGGCGACAGCAGCAGCCACAGCAAAGGCCAAGGCAGGCGACATTCCATTCTGGATTCAGCCTCCGTTTGATCCTCGTATCATGGGTATTGCCGCGCCAATGGGTAGTGGTGGAAACATCAAGCTCACCCGTGGGTTCATGATCTGGGATCAGACACAGCCTGGGTATGGACATAACAGGGCTCGTGTCAATTTCCTGTACAACCCTACAACGGTACAGGCTAGTTACGCCCTGAATCCCAGCTCTGCTTTGACGTCTGCCCTGACGTTTCAGCAGGGTGGACTAAGGGCTGCTCCCATGGCACCTATGTCTCAGAGCATTAGTTTCTCACTGTTGTTTGATCGCACGTTTGAGCTGTGGAACAGCTACACGAGCGGGGGATTTCCTAAGAATCCCGGTGCTAAAGACCCTGGCGTTCCGATGGGTAGCTCGATCAATGACCCAGCCGTTCGTGGTGTACTAGTGGACGTAATGGCGCTGCAGCAGTACACCGGACAGCTCGCTAACTCACAGTTTCAGGCCCAGGCGAAAAGCTCTCCTACGGTGACTAGTACCTTTCAGCTTCAGGGTATCCAGGAGATGATGCTGGGGTGGGTCTATTTTGGTGGGGTGTACGGAGCCTTCTACTACGGGTACGTTAGCGGACTCACTGTCACCTATACGCATTTCACCCAGTTCATGGTGCCGATGCGATGCGCCGTGGACGTAGGCTTTGTGCTGCTACCGCTGCCTACTGACGCTCTCACCTATGGTGTTGGTCTGGATTCTAAGATTGCTAGCCAGGGTGGTAGCGCCAACCTTGAAGCGAACAGGGCGGGATACCCGTGATAGATCCCGGCTCGCGTTACGCGAATAGTTCCGTGGTTAGCATAGACAACGCTGCTGGCATACCGATTGCCACCATTGTCCCCGCTCCTCCGGGCATTTACTCCTTTACCTACACGTCGTACCTGTTCACTGGAGCCGACCGCCTGGACAACCTGGCCAGTAGGTTTTACGGGGACCCCACGGTGTGGTGGAACATCGCCCGGGGAAACCCCGAGATCCTCGACTGGTCTAACGTACCTCCGGGCACTACCATTAGAATCCCTGATATAAATTGACAGCCCTAGTTGCTCCCATTGTCTACACCGTTAAGGTGCAGGGCATTGTCGTGCGCGATCTCGTAGTCGATACAGAGTTTCGGGCCGCCTGGGGTAAGCATGACCTGTGGTTTGTGCGGTGCAATGCGACGAAGGCACAGGCCAAGAAGAACATCACCACCTGGACAGACGGCGCGCCGGTAGAGATCTTCTGGGGTCGGGGACCGGGTAACACTCACACCTGGTACGGGTACGTCAATCACCACGTGTTTAGTAGCCAGGACGACCAGGCCATTGGTGTACTGCAGGTAACCTACGTTCTGATTGGTACGTCACGTGTGCTTAACACCGAGCACAGTAGGCAGTGGGCTAGTGCGTCCTACTCATGGATGGCGCAGTCTATTGCCAAGTCTAATGGCTTCCGGTGTGTGTTCACGCAGACCACGCAGCTTGTGAATGAGACACAGGCGTCAGAGAGTGACTTCTCGTACCTCAACCGCATGGCCGAGAAGATTGGCTTCCGGTTCTGGTGCAGCGGTTCTACGCTGTACTTCATTGATCCACAGGTGCTTCTCACCGGCTTTACCTACTTGTCCGTGCCGACCTATTACATCAACCTGAACCAGACCACGTGGGATACAGCCAGGCTGTTCGAGAAAACTCAGGGTGGGAATCTTCCTGGTGCTGTGGTTGGTACTCGTCAGATCTCTGGCTTCGACGGTAAGACAGGCAGGGTGATCACGCTAACGGCAGGCAGTGGCTCTACTGCAATGGCGTACACTGATCGGCATGTCCAGTCATACAGCGAGGGGCAGCGGGCCATTAACGCCAGGCAGGCCCTGGCGCAGTTTTGGATTACCGCCACCGTTGAGGTCTTTGGCAACATCATGCTCTATCCCGGCAAGATGATCCTCCTGGACGGGGACGCTATGCCTCACGAGTCGGCCGGGACGTGGCTGATCTCTGGCGTAATCCACGTTATGGCACCTGGTGGGACGACTAACGTCGTTCATGATAGGTACGTCACCAAGCTCACGCTGCTAAGGAATGTCCAGGCAACGCCTGTTCTAAAGGGCGTGCGACGTATTCAGCCGGAGTTTATTCCTTGCTCCCTGGTCAACGGCCTGTGGCGGTCAACCGTTCTTAGCTCAATACGGGACGGCATTGTCAGTTCGTATGCGAGTGTGCAATGAAGCAATGGGACAGTGTTTACCTTGGACGGGTGGCCCACACCCGGGCAGACTCCTGGGCGCAGCTACAGGTACCGCAGGTACTGGGGGCAGCCCTTACGGCGTGGGCACGTCCAATGGGCTTCAGCACTGGCGGTCCAGCCACTGGTACGATTGTACTGGTGCAGTTCCTCGGTGGAGACCTCAATTTTCCGTGTTATTCGACCACGAGCCAGAAGGTGGTGTGACAGTGTCTGTAGAGATTTCAGTGCCTTTTATGCTCACCTCTGGCGGCAGTATTGGCACTACCACGGACCCTGACACTCAGGTCACGCAGCATGTTCGGTCTCTGGTTGAGACCACTCCGGGGGAGAGGGTAATGATGCCAGACTACGGCGTTTCTATGCAGGGCTTCGTGTTCGAGCCGGGCGTCACTCCTGCCTCCCTGGACATCACTAACCAGGTGCAGGCACAGATGGCGAAGTGGGAGCCTACCGTCAACGTGGTTGGTGTTATTCCAGTGGGGGACGAGGTTAACGGCGTGGTAAGTGTTGAGGTCAACTACACTCGTGGTCCTAATGCTCCCCTTGCTTCTCCTGTTGTGAGCACTGCCACCGTCCTAGTAGGGGGGCAGGTAGTCTAATGACAGTCAACCCGTTGCTTGCTAACTACGAAACCCTTCAGATACCAACGTCCGTGGACTACACGAGTAAGGATTTCTCCGGATTCGCTGCCTCTATGCTGGCGTACGCCTCGCAGGCATTCCCAGAGTGGAACACCTCCTCCGAGGGAGACATGGGCGTGATGCTCATGGAGATCTTCGCCTATGGCCTGGACATCATCTCGTACTACGGTGACCGGCTGACTAAGGAAGCCTATCTGTCCTCGGCCACACAGTTGCTGAGTGTGTACAACATCGCTAGCACCCTAGGGTACATACCTTCTAATGGCTCACCCTCCAGTGGAACGGTCACCTTTATCACTGACAACCCTGGCGTGGCAGTCCTCGTACCTGTGGGTACGCAGCTGGTCGCTGTTAACGTTGCTGTTCCTGTGATCTTTGAGACTCAGGCCTCGGTGCTTGTTCCTTCTACGGGTGGGACGAACACGGTAGCTGTCACCCAGGGCACCACGGAACACCTTGTGCCTATTGGTGTATCGGACGGCACCCTTGGGCAGAGCCTCACCCTGCCACAACTTGATGCCATTGACGGCACGGTGCAGGTCTGGGTGCAGACTGCTGTCGGGTCTGAGGAGTGGGTGGAGGTAGCTTATCTAATTGACTCCGGGGCTGACAGTAAGGTGTACGCCCTGGCCACGGATCAGACGGGGGCCACCACGGTGACCTTTGGTGACAACACGAACGGAATGGTGCCAGCGGTCGGTCTGCAGATCTGGGCTACCTACAGGGTGGGCGTGGGTTCTGCCGGGAACCTCATCGCTGGTGCGGTTTCTACCTTTGTCACACCCATCTCTGGAGTTAGTGTTCAGCTAGCGAGTGACGGTGTCACCAGTACCGCGACCGCAATGACCGGTGGGTCTGATCCTGAGACCATTGAACAGATACGTGCCAACGCTCCCACGGTGTTCCAGGCGCAGTACCGTGCCGTGTCTCCGCAGGACTTCATCGCGCTCGCGTTGTCTGTCCCCGGTGTCCTTATGGCTAACGCTATAGCTCAGCGCAGCTCCGCCGTCACCCTATACATCATGGGGCCAAACTACACCGCTCCGGGGACTGCCCTTCGACAGTCGATCCTTTCTTACTTCAACGGTAAGACAGCCGCAGGCTGCACCGTCTCGATAGTGGACCCTGCTATCATTCCCATTGATGTTGGCACGACTGGCAGCCCCGTTACGTTGGTGGTCAAGGACGCGTATCTGCAGGCCTCGGTGCTGGCCAACGTCACCGCTGCTGTACAGGCTCTGTTCACTCCTCCAAACGTCTCCTTCGGGCAGCTAATCAACGTCTCTCAGATCTACGGTGCCATCCTGGCGGTGCCGGGTGTGTCCTACGTCGTGGTCCCTGTGTTCACGCGGGAGGACATGGTACAGGCCGGTACAGCCCCCATACAGCTTAATCCCGGCGAGGTCGCTAGCTCTGGCGCTCAGTTCTTTACTACGACAGGCGGGATTCTCTGATGACCAACGCCCAATTCCCGAACGGCCTGTTTTCCTGGACGGACAAGCAGGACAACACCGACGATGTCATGGCCATTGACCCCAACTCTCTCGCGGCTGAGGTCGGGGCAGTCGAGAGTACCCTGGGCGTGCTGACTGCCACCGAGAAGTCCCCACCCAGTGGCCCGTCGCTGAAGTATGCCACCGTGGATGCCAGGCTTAGTGCCATGGCTAACAATGCTAATCTGCCGGTGGTGGAGCTTGCCTCGTCCTCCACCACAGTTCCTAACTGGATAGGTGCTGGAACCAACTACGGTCAGTGGAACGTGTACGCTCCAGCTCTTGATCCCTTCAGTTTCTTCAACGGTAGCGACATCAGCATTCCTGACAATGGCTGGTACCGGGTGTCCGCTGGGCAGTGGTGGTCCTGGTGGTCTATAGGGTACGACATGATCTCTCTGTACGAGAACACTACCCTGCTGCAGCAAGACCTGTGGAGTTGGGAGCTAACGGGTAACGTCTCGGCGGGGCAGCTCCAGGCAGGTGCGAGTATTCATCGTCCAGGGAACACCCATGTTGAATGGGAGGGCAGGCTGTATGCAGGTGACCGGATTCGTGTCCTGTCCGAGAACGGTACGCCTAACTCACCCCAGAGTGTGTCTAACCTCTGGCTGAAGGTGTCCTTCGTTGCGGCTATTCCGGCATTGTGAGTAACTTATGGCTGTGTATGGCGTTAGTGTATATGGGACGGCATCCAAGTATGGACTGGATGCCCTTCCTAGCTATCTCTGTGGCCAGATGTCTGCGCTGTCCATAAGGTACGACCAGATCTTGGTTACCTGGACCCAGCCTCTGGGGGTTATCTACCGGTACCGACTGCTGTCCAGCAGGAATGGGTACCCCGTTAATGAGAATGACGGTACAGTTCTGGTTGATCAGGCTGCCTATCCAGGCTCTAAGCATCTTGACCAGAGTGTCATTCCAGGCACGTACAAATACTACGGCTTGTACGTCCAGGTTAACGCCACAGACAATATCTGGATTCGCAGTGGGGTAACCGCCTGCCTGTCCAATCAGAACTATGGATCAGCCGATTGGATCGAGAACCTCATACCGGCGTACTACAAGGCAATGCCTGATGGTTCATCCCTGCCCGTTGATCCCAATGGCTTGTCCGACCTGGACAAGTTCTGTCTCGTAATGGGCTGGGGCCTTGACTATGCCAAGACCCAGTACGCCATGTTTGCTGGTCACGTTAATGACCCGGCTGTCATTCCACTCAGGGACCTGTGGAATCTGGCGGCCGAGCTTGGCCTGAAGTTCAGTCCTGGAATCAATGCGGCCACGGTGAGGAAGGCAGTGGCTAATGCCTCTGTGGTGTTCCGTCAGAGGGGAACCATTGAGGGGCTTAAGGCTGAGATAGCCATGAAAACCGGCTGGGATGCTGATGTTCAGATTGGCCAGAACATCATGCTGGAGGATGACCAGAGTCAGTTCATGTCACCTATCTTCCTGCCGTACGACGCAAACAGGGTGTATACCGCAGGTGACATGGTCTATGTCGTTGCGTCTGGGCACTCGGCCAGCACGTTCTTCCCGTCCTCGCGGGCCTACTGGTATAACGCGGTGTGGAGTGGTAATGGTTACTGGTACAAGTGCCTGGTTACTACTGTTGGCGTTGCTCCTCCTGCCGATGGGTCGGACACCACGCCGTGGGACTGCATTCGTGACGCCGACGACTGGCTGCTGACTCTGTACAACGCCGTGACACATGGCATAAGCACCTGGGAGCTTCTCACCCCCGTCAATACCCATGGGGTGCCCACTGGACCTACGCCATTCCTACAGGGCCTGGGGGTTGCACTTCCGTCTAGTGATGGGACGCAGAACGCCCTTAATTCCCTGCGGCTGTACAACAAAGACGCTGGCGTATCCACTATGTGGGCGCGGTCGCTGGCTCGAACCAACGGCGTGGTCACTGGTTCTAATCTCCAGGTGGACAAGCTGCAGGTCATCAAGGATGCCATTCCGGTTCCGTGGGTAATGGACGACCAGGAGTGGGATGCCAGCACGGGGTACTCTACTAATGACCTGGTGCTGCACCTGGGGCAGTCCTTCATCGCGCTGCGCCAGTCCACCGGGGCAACTCCCCCGACTAACAACGTGGCCACCCCTGAGTGGGCACCACTTAGCTACGAGCGGCGTATCCGCCTAATGGTCAGCGCGCTTACGTCCCAGAACATGACCACCATGTCTGATCTGACTGCTGCGGTAGTTCCCTTTGTCGAGTGGTATGACAGTTGGGGGAACTTCATTACCCGGGTGTTCGCCCGGAACACAGGATCTGAGCCATCCCGGCCACCCTCGCTGACGTTTGATAGCTTCACTACGCTCGCGGCCGACTACCTTGGTACGTCAGCCATCTACAACTGGGTGGCCAGCTACTACAACAACACCACGCTGACAGGTCCGGTAGTGTTCACTGGGCCGGTTGATTCCATTAACTTCCAGTGGAATGGCCAGTCCCCCGCCGCTGGTGTGACGCCAGCTTCATGGTCGGCCAATTTCGTGGGCTCCTTTGTTGCTCCGGTGACTGGTACCTATACCTTTGGCGTGTCCAGTTCAGACGGCAGCGCCGTGTGGGTTAATGGCGTGGAGATCATCACCAACTGGGCCGACCAGACGTATACCCATGCTACTGGTACCGTGGCATTGACAGCAGGAGAGACCGCCAATGTTCAGGTGAGTTACTACAAGGGCTCCGTGGTGTCTGAGAACTCTGACTCAGAATGGTCGGGGCTCGGTGGAGGCTTTACAGGGTGGACTGGTCTAGGCAGTGACTTCTCTATGACCGCTGCCGTGGCCAACAGCCCCGTCCGGGCGGTCGCCCCCAATGCCCTAGTCACTGCCTCGGTGTCTGGTAGCTGGGCAGGTGAGGGCGCTGCTATTCTCGTCTGGTCCGACGCTAATGGCCTGCCCCTCGGTACCACCATTGGTACCGCTGTCGCTGGTAATACAAGCGAGACATTGGAGGTCACCGTCACAGGTAACGCCCCCGCTAATGCTGCGTGGGTTGAGTTGCAGGCACAGCTTGGCAGCTTTAGTTCCGCTCAGGTTGCTGGGATTCCTACCAGCCAGATCCAGTCTGAGGTTGGTGCTGGTAACTCGGTGACGTTCTACAATCCCCTTCCTAGTGAGAACATAACCATTGGTCCTGGTGGAGTTACTGTGGGTGGTCCATAATGGCACCTAAGAAGCCAGCTAAGAAGCCCGCACCAGCCCCGCCTATGGGCACTGGTCCTGCTAAGGGCTCGTACTTCTGGAAGATTGAACAGGGTCTTATCGTAGACCCGTCCCTGGTGGCGGAAAGCTACGCCGTTGTCAGGAACTCCGCTGGTACCATTATTGCGTATGAGCGATTCGGTGGGCCAGCCGCTCCACCACCTGCCTACATATCGGCTGCGTCATTGTCTGTCGCAATTGCTGAGCCCTCTGGAGTTATTCTCGATCCTGTTACCTGGGTGTCTACGGCTGGCGGTCCCTCTCTTAATGGGCGGACAACGGACGACCAGCAGAGTGAGTGGGCTGTGCCTACCGGGGCGTTCCAGCAGGGAGGCTACGAGGGTGGCGTTGCGTGGCCGACCACGCCTGGCACCAGGTCGGTAGCCCTTATCTCTGGAGCAGCGGACGGCCAGGTGGGGGTGACCCTCCGAAGCTCGCCATTGAGCACGCACACCCAGGGCCTGGTATTCCGGTACTCTGATGATAGTAACTTCTGGAGTGCGAACAGGACGCGGCTGGCGAAGAAGGTCGCCGGGACCTGGACCGTACTGGTGACGTATGCAACAGCCTTCGCAGACAACGACAGGATCGTAGTAACAATGAACGGCAGCGCTATCCACGTGTATCGCAATGCCGGAGCCGTAGCAGTAGCATCTGTAACCGATACCTTCAACGACACCGCCATCCTCCACGGGATCGAAGCGACATGAGCACCCCATACGGAGATGGTGGGGGGCTGATCCCTGGTCCTATCGGTCAGCCTTTCTATGAGATTGACTGCACGGTCGCTGGGCCAGTTGTTGATACGCCAACGGATGCTATCACCGGCTTTGTAGGCACAGGTGCGCACACAGCTACGTCAATATCGGCTGCCCCTGCCGGTGCTGTTAACTGGGGCTGGACTGTTCCTGGTCCGGTTGCTAACTCGCCAGCAGTCGCTCTTGCTGGTGGCGTCTACACCGGCCCGCTCATTGAGAACTTCTGTCCCAACCCGAGCTTCGAGGTCAGCCTCGCAGGATACGGAGCGCTGACAGGTACTACCATTACGCAGACAGGTACCAACGCTGCCTATGGCCGGAGGTCCATGCAGGTTGTGACTGATGGCCTGGCCTCGGGAGAGGGTGTCATCGGTCCTCTCGTTACGTACGTCACAGAGACCATTGAGGGCAGCCTGAGTGTCCACCTCTCCGGTGAGACCGGGACGGTAACGGTAGCTGGATACTCCAATCCTGGAGGGGTGCTGCTCGGGAGTGCTACCGCTCTGCTGACACCTGCCTGGAATAGGGTTGTTCTTGAGGATCTGGATCTCTATGGTGGGGACGAGGTCTACCTCGTTATCCGTACGCCATTCGCACAAGACCTCACCTTCCTGGTTGACGCCGTGCAGTACGAGGAGTCCTCCCCCGCGTCCTCGTACATTGATGGTGACCAGCCCGGGTGTGCGTGGCTAGGAACAGCGGGCCTGTCTGCTTCGATCCTGAATGCAGGGGCCTTTACTACCTTGATAGGTGGTGTGGACACAGAGGGATCTCTTCACACCATCCTGCCAGGTGAAGCCTTTGATACAACGTTGATTGGTGGTATCACCTTTGGCGGGGAAGTCCTCACTACGTCAGCTAGTCCCGTAGCTGCCTTTGACGACTTCGCATTGTTCGAGTTGACTGACCCTGACCCGGCAATGACCTATGCGTCCTGGAACAACGCCAGCCAGCACTCGGGGGAGACCGACTATACTCAGTCCTACGCCCTGTTCCATCCCCCCCTGGACTACCCAAACTCTACGGGTGCTAACACATGGAACCGTGCCCAGTACATGGCGGCGGGGTTTGAGTTCGTCAGCGTGGCTGCTGGGGTCGCACAGAACATCATCCGGGCGAGCGTGGAGAACCTGCCACTGGATGGAGCTACCGACGCTGCCCCTGTGCCACGCACCTACGACCCGCCTCGGGCACTGCATACCATTGTTCATCCGTCTCGGCTGAACTACTGCCCCAACCCCAGCTTCGAGGTCGATCTCACCGGCTGGGCCGTTGTCGGCACGGCGACACTGTCCAGGGAGACTGCGGGACTGGACATCGCTGGCCTGGGTACACCCCATAGGATGAAGAGCATAGCCGCTGCCGCAGGTGACGGTGCTGTGATCTCCATTCCTGATTTGATTGTTGGCGACACCTATACCGTTAGCTGCTACGCCAAGCCCGGCACCGGCATGACCGACGTGCTGTCCTGCCCAGACGGTACTGCTACAGGGCTGGGGAGTGGCGTGCTGTCGGACAGGTGGACTACCGGTGGCTGGACACGGATCTGGTTCACCTTCCTGGCGAACGCATCAACGGTGTCTCTAGCCGTCACCTCGGGCATTGGTACGTCCTACGTGGACGACGTGCTGATTGAGGCTGGCTCTCTGATTGGCACCTACTTCGACGGGAGCTACCCTTCCGCTGACTACGGCTGGGAGACCGGTGGCACTGCTGAGTTGACAAGGTCGTACTACTATGCGAATCTTGCAGTATCACAGCAAACGGTAGCTAGCATCCTCCAGAACCACACCCCCCTTGGGGTGATCGCACTGGCACCAGTTTACTGGAAGCCTTATTCTCAATGAAGCACTACTAACTCGGAGCACTATATGATGACGTTGATACTTCTCGCGCTGGCCTCCTTCATGGTGTGGATGGCCATTCAGCCCCTCCTCCCCTTCGCGGTACCAGATCGTC
>OBLU010005735.1_pt1 | contig 11089 bp, 10 predicted proteins | sample 1518681 | NCBI WGS metagenome assembly OBLU01 (sample SAMEA3539304, study PRJEB22396) | soil metagenome | biome: tundra; feature: field; material: soil | place: USA | collected 2010-05 | depth 0.15 m
TGATGAAGCATGAGGCTGCCTGATCATGTACGGTAGTCTCGCTCTTACGGTGGGGTTTTGTGGGGTTGGGTCTCTACTCTATTTCTGCTAAGTTGTTGATTCTATGGTGGACGCGGTAGGAATCGAACCTACAACCTGTCGGTTAAGAGCCGAATGCTCTGCCAGTTGAGCTACGCGTCCAGGCTATGAAAGGAAAACCGCGCAGCGCAGGGATTAGCGCACGGTTTGCACGGGAAGAATACCTGCCCGCACTTTCAAAATATAGCACAATTTCCACCCATATTCCAAAGGCGCGCCGGCGGGAGCGTGCGCTCAGCCCGCACTCAGTTCCTTCTGTTGCATTCGCGCATGGCGTCGATCATGGCGACGAAATTCTCGGCCGCGTCCTGCGCTTGCGGGTCGATCTCGATTCATTCGGTCTGGTTGTGGTTGAGCGCGCTCGCAAGCCGTGCGCGACCGGCCGCCTCGACCAGGAAAATCATCGACTTTACACTTAGCTTTGACTTTGCTTCTCAAGCGCCTTCTGGTCTCGGCCGCGTCCGGCCATCCCACCAAGCCACAAGCAGAGGCGCCAGAAATGCGGTCACAATCACGCTGGAAGCAACCAGCACCGTGGCTGGTCCAGCTGCCGCTGCGTACTTATGGTCTGCGGCTGCCACAATCGCCGGGACCGCTGCGGCATTTCCAGCAGTCGTTGCAGCGGCAACTCCAGCAACTCCCGTTCCACCTGTCAACCGATCAGCTACGACTAGAAACGCACCCGAGACAACGATGACCGCGATTCCGAGAACGAATCCAATCAGACCGGCCTCCCAGATGCGCGTGAGATTAAGCGATGCTCCCAGCCCGAATGCAAAAAAGGGAATCAGCGCCGGAGCGGCCTTTCCCAGAAAACTCCGCAGATCGTCATCGAGATTGCCTAGCGCTATCCCGACAAAGAGGGGAAGAATCGCTCCTACCAGCGTTTGCCAGGGAAAACTCGACAATCCCGCCACGCCCAACGTGATCATTGTGAAGAAAGGACCCGATTCCAGCGCCATTACACAATAGGCGCCGGCATCTTCCGGGCGTCCACAGTGCTCCATGAGCCCCATGTAAAGGCCGCCGTTAGTGTCGTTGATGGCTGCTACCACGGCCAGCGTGGATACTCCGGCCAGCCAACCTCCCTGAATGGGCATCACGCCAATCAGGTGGCCGAGCACGTAGCCGATGACGATCCCAATACCCACCTTGGTCGCCATCAATACGCCGCCGCGCCGCACCATCGTGGGGAGCGCACGCATCGGAATCGTACTCCCGAAGCAAATGAAGAAAACCGCCAGAATGGGAATCGCGCCCGTGAACAGTGCCCCGGTAAATGACCCAAAGAATTCAGCAGTGTGCGGCGCAAACGTGGTGATGATTGCGCCGCATGTGAGTGGCACAACCATCATCCCACCCGGAATTCTCTCAATCGTCTGCTTGATCCTGATGGCCGTCTCCCAACCGCGCAATCGCGATTATTCCTGAATTTTCGCTTCCGTCGAAGTGTATCAGCGCGCATGCAGGTTGAGCGCGGTCGTCCAGCACAACTTGGAACAGGGAGCCGTCGTGCAGGCGAAGGAGGCAAGTTGCAATTGCGTGCTGTGTCACAGAGACTTCTTCCAAACCAGTGCTACAATTGCCTGTTTTTTAAGAGTCCGGCCGCCCGTCGAGCGACTCGGCCGGCACAGGAAAGTGGGTGTCTTCATGTCCAATACACGTCGCCAGTTTTTGCAGTCCAGCGCCGCTCTTGCTGTTGGCATCGTAGGTGGCGCCTCAGCCCGCTCTGCGCAACCGCAGACTCCCACGGCAGCACCGGTTCCTGCACCTGGCACCATTCGAGTTGCCGATGGCCCGCATGTCCAGATTCCGAAGATGAAATTTGGCAGCGTCGAAATCAGCCGCCTGGTGCTCGGCGTCAACCCGCTCTATGGTTTCGCCCACTACAACAACAACTTTTCCAGCGCGATGAGGGAGTGGTACACCCAGGACCGCGTCTGCGCGGTGCTCCATCGCGCCGCCAGCTTTGGTATGAATGCCTTCAACTATGTGAACATGGGGCGCTCCCCGCAGGACCTGGCGCGGTTCCAGGCCGAGGGTGGCCACATGCACCTGATCATCCAGGTGACGGCAAAGGACGATGAGGCCGCGTTGGTTCGGGATCTCAAACCGCTCGCACTGCAGAGGCGGGGCGAGGAGATCGACATTGCCTTCCGCAACGGCACGATGGCTGCCGAGAGAGAGTGGTGCAAACGGGCGCGCGATTTGGGTGTACTGGTTGGCGTCGGCACCCACAAGCCGGAAGTGATCGAACTGGTTGAGGAGCAGGGATGGGACATCGATTTCTACTCGGGCTGCGTCTACAACCGCACCCGCACCGAGGAAGAGTGGAAGCAGGTACTCAACGGCCAGTTGCTGGAAATGCCTCGCGAAATCTACTTACAAAGCGATCCGGCGCGCATGTACAAGGTCATGCGTCAGACACCTAAGACCTGTTTTGCATTCAAGATCCTGGCAGCCGGGCGCATCGCCGACGGCGGCGTGGCTCAGGCCTTTCGCACCGCTTATGCGAGCATCAAGCCCCATGATGGCGTGTACATCGGCGTATTTCCCAGGGACAAGGATGAGATCAAGGAGAACGCCGAAATCGTGCACGGCATCCTCACCGGCGCGTGAGACGAATGCTGCCTCGCTGCACTACCCGCGGCAGCTTTTTGATCTAATCTCGCAGTTGCAGACCGTAGATTCCGGAGGGGGCCGGGTGCTTCAGTCCCCTCGCTCTTACCTAGCCGACCAATACTTCGGCAGGCCGCTCTACCTGTGCCCCCAGCAGACGGACCACATGGTTGACGATTATCAGGTCTTCCGCCGGAGGAATCACGCGCACCATTACCGGTGAGTCTTCGGCCGAGATGACCGCTTCGCCGCGCACATTGTTCCGCGCCGGGTTGAGCACAATGCCCAGCGCGCCGAGATCGTTGCAGATCGCCGCACGCGCGGCAATATCGTTCTCGCCGATCCCGCCGGTAAAGACCAGCATGTCGAGCCCGCCGAGCTCCGCAAAAAAGCTGCCAATCCACTTCACGACGGTCAAGTTGAACTTGTCCACGGCCAGCTTCGCCTTGGCGTTGCCGGCTTTGATGGCAGTGCCCAGGACGCGCATATCGTTGGAGAGTTCGCTCATCCCCTGCAGGCCCGCCTTCTTGCTGGTAATAGCCTCCAGTTGGTCTGCCGCTTCGGTCGCACTCTTGCTTCTCTCAGCAATCTTCCGCAGGATGAAAAGCAGCACGCCAGGATCGATGTCTCCAGTGCGCGTGCCGCTGACGACGCCTCCGGTAGGCGTCAAGCCCATCGAAGTGTCAAGGCACTGGCCATTGCGTATGGCGGAGATGGAAGCCCCGTTGCCCAGGTGAGCGACTATAAGCTTCTCCGGCACGTTGGGTTGCAACTGGTGAATGATCGACTCGTACGAAATCCCATGGAAACCAATTCGCCGCACGCCCAAGGCTGAATACTCTGCCGGAATCGGCATGTGGGTTACGACTTCCGGCATAGTGCGGTGGAAGTAAGAGTCCGAGCATGCAAAGTTCGGAACGTCGGGGAACAGGTCCAGTGCCTGGCGCATGATGTAAGCGCCGATGGGCGTGTGCAGTGGCGCCAAATCCTTGTACCGCTCCATCTCGGCAATCATCTCGGGCGTAACGAGCTGGTTCTCCTGCAACGTGGGTGCGGCACAAACCATGCGATGGCCTATAGCAGCCGGGGCAGGGAAGTCGTCTGAGTGCAGCAAATCGGCAATCACCTTGAACGCGAAGGAGCGGTTGGGCAATGCCGGAGATTGATCGGCAATCTTGATACCTCCGGCGTCCTTGATCCAGAACTTGCCTTGTTCGGTACCGATACCGTCGACGGCACCTTCATACAACTTGCGACGCTCACCGTTGCCGGCTTCATAGATCGAGAACTTGATGGAGGAAGAACCACTGTTCAATACCAATACAGGCAATGAAGACATGAATGAATACCTCTAAGAGTTGTAGCTGAATCAATCAGCAAGCTAGTAAGTTAGTGAGTTAACCCCGCTACACGCGCACTCGCGGGATCAGTGATCAATCGGCTTTACGTCGGAATATGTTTCCAGCAGTTCTCGCGCCGCACGGAAAGACGAAATACGTCCTTTCAGTACTTCCTGCTCAAGCGTCTCCATGCGTTTCTTGATGACTGGATGAGACTCAAATCGATGCTTCAATCCCTGTTGGATGATCTCGTGCATCCACGTCTGTGTCTGTTCTTGGCGGGCAAGACCGAACCAACCATTGCTCCTTGTCACGGCGGCGTACTCCAGAACGCAGCCCCAGAGCTCGGCAATGCCCTTGCCGGTTTGTGCCGAGCATGTGAGCGCACGCGGCGTCCATCCGGACGGAGAACCAGGAAAGTAATGCAAAGCATTTTGAGCCTCGGCCCGGGCCTTTTCTGCAGCGCCCAGATTTGCTCCATCGGCTTTGTTGATTGCCACAATATCGGCCAGCTCCATAACGCCCCGCTTCATTCCCTGCAACTCGTCGCCGGCCCCTGCCAGCATGATGAGCAGGAAGAAGTCGACCATGTCATGAACAGCGGTCTCCGATTGTCCCACCCCAACCGTTTCGACCAGGATGTTCTGGTATCCCGCTGCCTCGCACAGCAGCATTGCCTCACGTGTGCGCCGCGCCACGCCACCCAGCGTCCCACGCGATGGGGAGGGCCGGATGAACGCCATGTCGCTGGCTGCGAGTGACTTCATACGCGTCTTGTCGCCCAGAATGCTGCCACCGGAAATCTGGCTGCTCGGATCAATCGCGAGGACGGCGACCTTTTGTCCGTGTTCGCGTATCAAGTATGTGCCGAGCACTTCGATCACAGAGCTCTTGCCTGCGCCGGGAACGCCGGTAATGCCTACCCGAATTGAATTGCCGCTATGGGGAAGACAGTCTTCGACAATTCGCTCGGCCAACTCCCGGTCTGCTCCGCGAGAGCTCTCGATCAGCGTAATGGCCTGCGCCAGAATGGTGCGGTCACCCCGCAGAATCCCATCAACGTACTGTTGCGGCAAGAGGGAACGATGGCGGCCCGAAGCTCGCGGGCTCAACTCTCGCGGCGGCTCCGGTACGAGGCAGCCGGGAAGAACTCGCAACGCACTCTGCTTCAGATCCATCAATCAGGAAGCTCCTTCGACCGGGCAGCCGTTCAGAATCTCGATAATTCGCTGCGCCGCCACGGGAATCACTGTGCCGGGTCCGTAGATGCCGGCTACTCCGGCCTTGTAAAGAAATTCGTAATCCTGTGGGGGAATTACGCCGCCTGCAACTACCAGGATGTCATGCCGATCGAGTTTGCGCAGCTCGTCAATCAACTGCGGCACCAGCGTCTTGTGACCCGCCGCCAGCGAAGACACGCCGACGACATGTACATCGTTCTCGACAGCATGACGCGCCACCTCAAGCGGAGTTTGGAAGAGCGGGCCGATATCCACGTCGAAGCCAATATCCGCGAAAGCAGTCGCGATGACTTTTGCGCCGCGGTCATGGCCGTCCTGCCCCATCTTGGCCACCAGTATGCGCGGACGCCGGCCTTCCGCCTTCTCAAACTCCGCAACCATCTGCTCCGCTTTTTTGAACTCTGCGCCTCTGCCACCCTCAGCCGAATAGACTCCGGCTATGGTGCGAGTCGTGGCCTGGTACCGGCCCCAGACTCTTTCCAGCGCGGTAGAGATTTCGCCCAGAGTAGCGCGCTTGCGAGCGGCATCCACCGCGCATTCCAGCAAATTGCCCACGCCGGTGGCGGCACACTGCTCGAGATGTTCGAGCGATTGGCGCACAGCATCTCCGTCGCGTTCGCGCTTCAATTGGGCAAGACGGCTCAGTTGCGATTCACGCACCGCGTCGTTGTCAATATCGAGAACTGGAACAAGCGTCTCATCGGACGATCTATAGGCATTCAGGCCAACAATCACATCGGCGCCAGAGTCGATTCTGGCTTGCCTGCGCGCCGCCGCCTCTTCAATTCGCATCTTCGGAACGCCGGTTTCGATTGCCTTCGCCATGCCGCCGAGTCCTTCCACCTCTTCAATTAGTTCCCAGGCAGCATGCATCAGTTCGTGCGTAAGCCGCTCAACATAATAGGAGCCGGCCCAGGGATCGACAATCCGCGTGATGTCGGTCTCTTGCTGCAGATAGATTTGTGTATTGCGTGCGATCCGTGCTGAGAATTCCGTAGGCAGCGCCAGCGCTTCATCGAGGGCGTTGGTGTGCAGAGACTGCGTGTGTCCGAATACCGCAGCCAGTGCTTCAATGCACGTTCGCACAACGTTGTTGAACGGGTCCTGTGCTGTTAAGCTCCACCCCGAGGTCTGCGAATGCGTGCGCAGCGCCAGCGATTTTGGATTCTTCGGATTGAATGTCTTTACCAGCTTTGCCCACAGCACGCGCGCGACCCGCATCTTGGCAATCTCCATGAAGTGGTTCATGCCAATGCCCCAGAAGAATGAAATGCGCGGCGCAAAGCTGTCCACATCGAGCCCTGCCTCCACCCCTGTGCGCAGATACTCCAAACCGTCAGCGAGCGTGTAAGCTAGTTCGATATCCGCCGTGGCTCCCGCTTCCTGCATGTGATATCCGCTCACGCTGATGCAGTTGAACTTCGGCATATGCGCTGCACAGTAGCGGAAAATGTCTCCCACGATCCGCATGGAACCATCGGGTGGGTAAATATAGGTATTGCGGACCATGAACTCTTTGAGAATGTCGTTCTGAATTGTCCCGCTTAACTTCTCCGGAGAAACTCCCTGTTCTTCGGCAGCGACAATATAGAACGCCATGATAGGCAGCACAGCGCCATTCATGGTCATCGAGACCGACATTTGATCCAGGGGAATCTGGTCAAACAGAATCTTCATGTCGAGGATCGAATCGATTGCCACGCCAGCTTTGCCTACGTCTCCGGTGACTCGTTCGTGGTCGGAATCGTATCCCCGGTGCGTGGCAAGATCGAACGCGACCGAAAGTCCCCTCTGCCCGGCGGCCAGATTGCGACGGTAAAACGCGTTGGACTCTTCCGCGGTGGAGAATCCGGCATACTGCCGAATAGTCCAGGGGTGCATCACATACATCGTGCTGTATGGCCCGCGCAAATAGGGCGCAATTCCCGCGGCATACTCAAGATGCTCGAGTCGCTTGAGGTCCTCAGGAGTATAGAAACTCTTCACCGCGATGTGTTCCGGTGAGAGCCACTCATCGCTCTCGTGCGCATCCGATGGTTCCACCGCGCGTTTGTAATCGATCTTTGAAAAGTCTGGGCGCATTTTTAGGCCTTAATCCCCAACTGCCGCTGCCAGCTCGTGAGAACTTCGATAGGATTGCTGCGGATATGTATGAAATCGGCGGCACCAGCCGCTTGCAGCTGCTCGGGGAATTCCGGATTGCCCGCAACAATAATCGGAGTCCTGCGTCCGAGTTCCTTCAAACGGAGCGCTAGTTCCGAGACTAGCTCAAGATATTCAGCGTCGGAACTACAAAGCACAATGAGGTCTGCATCGCAGGCTGCAATTTCTGATGAACTCTGAAACCGCTGCGTGATGATATCGAAGCCCGCACACGCAAAAAAATTTGCCGCGAAAGTAGAGCGTGCCGCCCGCATCTTCAAGTCTCCAATTTCGGCAAGCAAGACTCGCGGCAGCGAGCCGGTGTCTGCGGCATGGCGCTCTGTGCGCAGTCGAAGCTGCTCGTAAACCTCCGCGCCGCGTCGCTCGCCTGAGAGGCGTAATGGATCAATTCGATCCGATGCCTTTTCGGTGTGATCAGCATATTGATTGGTCCCTGTGAAAATACGGCGGCGAAGGATTACTGCCTTTTCCTTCGCAGCCAGCGAGCGTTCCAGAGCGTTGCTGATTCGTCCGTCCGCAATGGCATTTCTATATCCGCCCTCCGCCTCGATCTTCTGCATCGATTTCCAACCCTCGCGAGCAATGAAATCGGTAATGAACTCCAGGTAATACGAACCGGCGCCAGGATCTGCGACATGCGACAGCAGCGCCTCACGCTTGAGAATGATTTGAGTATTACGGGCAAGCCTCTGGCTCGCTTCATCCGGCGCTTTGTAACACTCGTCGAAGGCCGCGACTGTAACTGAGTCTGCGCCCCCGAGAATAGCGGACATGGCCTCGGTCGTCGCGCGTAGGACATTGACATGAGGATCGTAGATGGTCTTGTTCCAGCGTGAGGTGCGCGCATGAATGCGAGCCCGCGCACCTTCATCTGTCCCGCCAAAACTCTCGACGGCCCTCGCCCACAACATGCGGAAGGCTCGAAACTTGGCGATCTGGAAGAAGTAGTTTGCGCCAATCGTAAAGGAAAACTCAATCGAGGTGGCAGCGCGATCGATGTCCCTACTGCGCGATTGCATCTCCGCGAGAATGTCGACTCCAGCGGCAAGGGTGAATCCAACTTCTTCAGTCGCGGTTCCTCCGGACTCCTCAAACTTCGAGCCGTCAATCGTAAAGGGCAAAAGCCTGGGAGGATGAGTCCGAATAACTTCAGCTGCGAAGTCAAGGTTCGTGAGCGGATTCCATCCGGTCGATACCGGTGCAGAATCCTGCCGCTCAGCCAGCCATTCGATCAAAAGCCGAAGGAGCGGCTCGCTGGCATCTGGAAAATGTACTGGAATTGTCTGCAGATCGGCGAGGAGCATTCCAAGATCTGAGGTGTTCTGGACTGCAGTATTGCAGAATGCGATCTCCTCGGCGCCTGCGGCCACAGCCCTCTGAGCCGCGTGATTTGCCTGCCCTGGATCGGCCGCGTCGATCTCTTCGCGAATCTGCCAGTCGCCGGTGAAACGCGCACTGCGAAGATAAGGAAAATGGCCGGGCGCTGCATTAAGGAATTCAAGCCCGGTAATATCGCCTGCCCGGTAGTAGGGCTTCACGGCGAGCCCTTCCTCCGTGTGCCAAATCAGTTTCCTGGCGTAGTCGGCGCCCTTCAAATCCTTGGCAATAGCGTCTTCCCACGACTGCGTACTTACCGGAGGAAACTCCTGGAGCAGATTGTCAGTGGCCATCTTCCTTCACTTGCTTTCAGGGGCTTCGACAATTTCAATGAGAAACCCAAATGGATTTTCGGCTCTCGATTTGGGATGAACGAAGAAGACCGTAGTCCCTCTTGAGCCTTTACGTGGTGCCTTGTCGATAATTTGAAAACCGTCTGCCTGCATAGCCTCGAATGCCTGCTGTGCACTCTCTACGCGGAACGCAACATGGGCCAACCCACCGCGTCCGCCGTTTCTCTCGATCGTCTTTTGCGCGGGAGAATCAGGAGTCAAAGGCTCGAGCAATTGGATCAGGTTAGGCCCGTCTCCGATCTGCAGCAACGCTTCACGCACCTGGTCACTGCCTAGCACTTCCTCACGATGGATCTCGTTAAAGCCCAGCATTTTGTAGGCGCTCACCTGGCTATCCAACTCGCCCTGCCTTACGGCGATCGCCACGTGATCGACGAACTTGATACCCGGCACTGCCTTCAAATCTTCATGAATGATGCTCACTTGCTTCCCTTTCGACCCAGACTGCTAAGACCCGCAATGGGTTAGCCGACGGCGATCATTCCAACTCCATGAGAATCTGGTGTAACTTCACCGGATTGCCGGGCGCTACGTTCACGCTTTTCACTTTTCCAGCATGATGCGCAGTCATACTCGTTTCCATCTTCATGGCCTCAAGCACCATGATTACGTCGTTGGGCTGAATCTCTTGTCCTGGCTCAACGTTCACCTTGATCACCAAGCCCGTAACTGGGCTGCGGTATTCCTTCTCATTCGCAGCATGTACCTCGACCGCACGCCCTGGAGTGTATGCGCCGGCGGCCGGCATAGGCTGAGCCGCGGGTGCAGACGGATGCGGGGTATAACTCAGTTGGCTCTCGGCCTCTTCCAGAACTTCAACTTCAGCCTCGTAAGTCTTTCCATCGATCTTTATCTGAAGCTTCAAATCTCCGGTTCCTTTCTTCTATACGCAGGACCGATCGGCTCATCTCTTCGATCGCACGTTATGTGAAGCTTGAACAAATTTCCGCCCCTGCCGTGTCCACTTGCTCACTTGCTCGTGGGACGATTGCTGCATCTGGACTGAAAGTATGCGGAAGTTCGTGCCGAGAAATGCAGTGGCAGCGGCGGCAATCACCACCAGAATCTCGGCCGGGATTTCCTCGTTATTCTGCCCATCTCCGTCACTCACGGCACCCGCCGCGGCTTTCATTCTCAATGCCACGCGCAACTCCTACTCAGAGCGGGATTAATCCATGCTTCTTCTGCGGACGCAACTCGCGCTTGGTGTGGAGCGATTCAAGTGCCTCGGCGAGATATTTCCTTGTCTCGGCGGGTTCAATGATGTCGTCTACTAGCCGCCGGCCGGCAGCAACGTAGGGGTTGGCAAACGTATCACGATACGCGTTCACCAGCTCCTTGCGGCGGCCTTCCTTATCTTCAGCCGCGTCGATTTCACGCCGGAAAACGATTTCGGCAGCACCCTCGGCGCCCATCACTGCGATCTCGGCCGTCGGCCACGCTACCACTCGGTCTGCTCCCAGGCCTTTTGAGCACATGGCGATATACGCTCCGCCATACGCCTTTCGCAACACCACCGTGATCTTCGGAACCGTGGAAGCCGAATATGCAAACAGCAACTTGGCGCCATGGCGAATAATTCCTCCGCGCTCCTGCTCCACACCGGGCAGAAAGCCTGGCACGTCAACAAATGTAAGCAGCGGAATGCTGAAGGCATTACAAAAACGAACAAAGCGCGCAGACTTGTCTGAGGCGTCGATGTCCAGTGCCCCTGCAAGAACACATGGCTGGTTGGCCACGATCCCAACCGGCCTACCTTGCAGTCGTCCAAAGCCGATCACAATGTTAGCCGCGAATCCTGGCTGGATCTCGAGAAAATCCTGGTTATCCAAAACTCGCGCAATTACGGCGCGGACGTCATACGCAATCTTGGGGTCGGCCGGAACCAGCCCGTTCATGTCGGAATCGATTTTTATTT